>Ga0302314_10001371_pt1 | contig 45615 bp, 32 predicted proteins | sample III_Palsa_N2_3_FD_200533 | JGI IMG/M metagenome (GOLD analysis project Ga0302314, IMG submission 200533) | Peat permafrost microbial communities from Stordalen Mire near Abisko, Sweden - III_Palsa_N2_3 | ecosystem: Environmental > Terrestrial > Soil > Palsa > Peat permafrost | place: Sweden...
TCGCACGCCGTGGTGCGCCGCTGCTGGTCGGCATCGGCATTGGCGAGAACTTCCTTGGCTCGGATGCGCAGGCGCTGATTCAGGTCACCAACAAGATGGTCTATCTCGACGAAGACGATGTGGTCGAGATCACCCGCGACAGCGTGCAGGTCTACGGCCTCGACGGGCAGCCGGTCGAGCGCGCGATGCACGAGAGCGAACTGTCTTCCGACGCGGTCGAGCGTGGTGAGTATCGTCACTACATGCAGAAGGAAATCTTCGAGCAGCCGCGCGCCGTGGCCGACACGCTGGAAGCGCGCATCGGTCCGCACGGTGTGCTGCCGAACATCTTCGGCATCGACAGCGATGCGCTGCTGCAGCGCACGCGTGGCCTGCATATCATCGCCTGCGGCACCAGCTACCACGCCGGTCTGGTCGCCAAGTACTGGATCGAGGAATACGCACGGCTGCCGGTCAGCGTGGAAGTGGCCAGCGAATACCGTTACCGCGAAGCGGTGGTGCCGGTGGATACCTTGTTCGTCGCTATCTCGCAGTCCGGCGAAACCGCCGACACGCTGGCCGCGTTGCGTGAGTCACGTCGTCGCGGCTACCTCGGCACGTTGGTGATCTGCAACGTACCCGAATCCTCGCTGGTGCGCGAAGCGGATCTGAAACTGATGACGCGCGCCGGTCCAGAGATTGGCGTGGCGTCGACCAAGGCGTTCACCACCCAGCTTGCCGGCTTGGCGCTGCTGGCGCTGGAACTGGCGCACCGCAACGGACTCGATCCGCAGCGTTATGCCTCGCTGTGCGCCGAGCTGCAGCATCTGCCGCGGGCGATCGAGAACGCGCTGAAGCTGGAGCCGGCGATCATCGAACTGTCGGCTGAATTCATCCATCACCAGCATGCGCTGTTCCTTGGGCGTGGCGCGCAGTATCCGGTTGCGCTGGAGGGTTCGCTCAAGCTCAAGGAAATCTCCTATATCCACGCCGAGGCGTATCCCGCCGGCGAGCTCAAGCATGGTCCGCTGGCGCTGGTCGACGAGGACATGCCGGTAGTGGCGGTGGCGCCGAGCGGGCCGCTACTGGACAAGCTCAAGTCCAACCTGCAGGAAGTGCGTGCCCGCGGTGGCCGCCTGATCGTGTTCGCCGACGGTGCTGCTGGCATGGATGACATGGCCGGTCACGGCGTGATGCTGCGGGTGGAGTCCGGTGGCAGCTTCATCGCGCCAGCCGTGTTCACCGTGCCGCTGCAACTGCTGGCTTATCACGTCGCCGTATTGCGCGGCACCGACGTGGACCAGCCCCGCAATCTGGCCAAGTCGGTCACGGTGGAATAGGTCGAGCCGTAGAGGCCAAAAAAAACCGCGCACTCGGCGCGGTTTTTTTGTGGCACATCCTGCGCGTCAGGCGCGACCGTAGACGTCGTCGAAACGCACGATGTCGTCCTCGCCCAGATAGCTGCCGGATTGTACCTCGATCAATTCCAGTGCCACCTTGCCGGGATTGCGCAGGCGGTGCTTGCTGCCGAGCGGGATGTAGGTACTCTGGTTTTCGCCGAGCAGGAACACCTTGTCGTCGCAGGTGACCTCGGCCGTGCCGGACACCACGATCCAGTGCTCGGCGCGGTGATGATGCTTCTGCAGGCTCAGGGAGGCGCCCGGCTTGACCTGGATACGCTTGACCTGGAAGCGCTCGCCTGCCTCCAGCGAGTCGTAGCTGCCCCACGGCCGATGCACCACGCGATGCAATGAGTGCTCGCTGCGCCCGGCAGCCTTGAGTTGCTCGACGATTTTCTTCACGTCCTGCGCGGCGTCGCGATGTGCCACCAGGGTGGCGTCCGGGGTGGTGACCACGATCAAGTCGTCGATACCGACAGTCGCAAGCAGGTGGCGGTCGTGCGAGCGCAGCAGCGAATTGCGGGTGTCGATGCTGAGCGTGTCGCCTTCGCGCAAGTTGCCCTTTGCATCTTTGTCACCGGTCAGCCACAGCGCCGACCACGAACCGATGTCGCTCCATGCGCAGCTGACGGGAATCACCGCTGCGTGGCGCGTCCTTTCCATCACCGCGTAGTCGATCGAATTATCCGGTACCAGTGCAAACGCATCGCGATCGATCCGCACGAAGTCAAGATCGGCAGATGCCTTCGCATGCGCGTTGCGCACAGCCGCCAGCATCGCTGGTGCATGCACAGCGAGTTCTTCCAGGTAGCGCGAGGCCTTGAACAGGAACATGCCCGAGTTCCAGTCGTAGTCGCCGTCGGCGAGATAGGACTCGGCGGTGGCCTGGTCGGGCTTCTCGACGAACTGCTCCACGCGGTAGCCATGGTCATCGACTGCCTCGGCGCGGCGAATGTAGCCGAAGCCGGTCTCCGGATGATCCGGGCGGATGCCGAACGTCACCAGCCAGTCCTGCTGGGCCAGCGGCATGGCCTGTTTAACCGCCTCCACAAACGCGCCGGTGTCACCGATCAGATGATCGGCCGGCAGCACCAGCAGCAAGGCATCGGCATCGCGCTGCAAGGCTTGCAGCGCACCCAGTGCGATCGCCGGCGCGGTATTGCGCGCCAGTGGTTCCAGCACGATGGTGGCGCCTTCGACACCGGCTTCCAGCAGTTGGTCGGCGGCGAGGAAGCGGTGATCCTCGCTGGCCACCACGATCGGGGCAGCCACGTCAGGTAGCTCGTGCGTACGTGCGATGGTCTGCTGGAACAGCGTGCCGTTGCCGGCCAATGCGAGGAACTGCTTGGGTAGATTCTTGCGTGAGACCGGCCACAGACGGGTACCACTGCCGCCGCTGAGGATGAGAGGAATCAACATGGGCGCCGTGTCCTTGCTTAGTGAATCGGTGTGGCGAGCTGATGCATGACCTCACGCAAACCTTGTTGCCAGTCAGGCAGCAGAAAGTCGAAATGTCGCTGGAAGCCGCTATTGTCCAGCAACGACCACGCCGGGCGCACGGCGGGCGTGGGGAACTCGGCACTCGCGATCGGGGTGACCTGTGGTTGACGCGCGAGCACACCGATGGCGGCGGCCTGTTCTAAGATCGCGCTGGCAAAGCCATGCCAGGTCGTGGCGCCGCTGGCGACCAGGTGATGGGTGCCGCTCAGCATCCGGCGTTGCACGGTATCGGCGTGTTGCCAGCGATCGAGCGCGGCGAGGCTGGCATTGACGATCAGTGTGGTGTCGGTCGGTGCACCATGCTGGTCGGCCACCACGCGCAGTTCATCGTGCTCGGCACCGAGGCGCAGCATGGTGCGCAAGAAGTTCTGCCCGTATGCGGCGTATACCCAGGCCGTGCGAAATGTCAGGTGATCAGCGCCGCTGGCGCGCAACGCCTGTTCGCCGGCCAGCTTGCTGCGGCCGTAGGCACCCAGCGGGCCGGTTGTTGCATCGACGGCGTATGGTTGCGGCTGGTGGCCGTCGAAGACGTAGTCAGTCGAGTAATGGATCACCAGCGCGCCATGCGCAGCGGCCCAGTTACCGATCACGCCGACGGCTTCGCCATTGACACGCGTGGCCAGCGTCTCTTCCTGCTCGGCGCGATCGACCGTCGTATAGGCGGCGGTATTGACGATCACATCGGGCTGGATGCGATCGAGCAGCACGCCCAGGGACTCCGGCATGGACAGGTCGGCGATCTCGCCGTGACCGCCCTGCGCCAGTACGCCATCGCGACTGGCGGCGATCAGCTCGCCGCGGGTGGCCATGCCGCCGTGATCGAGAAACGTACGTCCAAGCTGGCCGTTGGCACCAAGTAGCAGGGTTTTCACGGCACGAAAACCGGTAGTTGTTCGGGAACGACGTCTTTCAGCAACGGTGTCTTGCCGTCCTTGTCGGACAGCAATGGTGCGCTCAGCGGCCAGTCGATGCCGAGATCGGCATCGTTCCAGCGGATGCCGGCATCCGCCTTGGCGTCGTAAAGCGCGGTGCACTGATAGGTGAATGTGGCGAACTCGGACAGCACGCAGAAACCATGCGCAAAGCCTTCCGGCACCCAGAAGTGGCGATGATTTTCGGCAGTGAGCATCACGCCGACCGACTGCCCGAGCGTGGGCGAGCCGCGACGGATATCCACGGCCACGTCGTACACCTCACCATCGAGTACGCTGACCAGCTTGCCCTGCGGATTCGGCCACTGGTAATGCAGGCCGCGCAGCACGCCTCTGGCCGAGCGCGAAACATTGGTCTGGATGAAGTCGGCCTGGATGCCGGCTTCCTGCCACTTGCCCTTGTTGTAGCTTTCATAGAAGAAGCCACGGGCATCGCCGAACACCTGTGGTTCGATAATCAGTGCGCCGGGCAATGCAGTTTCAATCACTTTCATCGAACATGACCTTGACGAGTCAGCTGTTGCAGGTATTGGCCGTAGCCGGTCTTGGCCAGTGGAGCGGCCAGTGCCAGTAGTTGTTCGGCGTTGATCCAGCCGTTGAGGTAGGCAATCTCTTCCGGGCAGCACACCTTGAGACCTTGCCGGTTCTCGATGGTCTCGATGTAGTTGCCCGCTTCCATCAGCGAATCGTGGGTTCCGGTGTCGAGCCACGCAAAGCCACGCCCGAGCTGCTCCAGGTGCAGCGAGTCGTCGTCGAGGTAGCAGCGGTTGAGGTCGGTGATTTCCAGTTCGCCACGCGATGAGGGCTTCAGTGCCGCAGCGTAGTTGCACACGCGACCGTCGTAGAAGTACAGGCCAGTCACCGCATAATGGGATTTGGGATGCTCCGGCTTTTCCTCCAGTCCAATCACCCGGCCGGCTGCGTCGAACTCGGCCACGCCATAGCGCTCGGGGTCTCTCACCCAGTAACCGAACACGGTGGCGCCATGTTCGCGCGAGGCCGCACGCTTGAGCCGCTCGGTGAGGCCGACGCCATAGAAGATGTTGTCGCCCAACACCAGACAGCTGGGTTTGCCATCGACAAAGTCACGGCCGATGGTGAACGCCTGCGCGAGGCCATCGGGTGATGGCTGCACGGCGTACTGGATGTCGATGCCCCACTGCGAGCCATCGCCGAGCAGGCGCTGGAACATCTCCTGTTCGTGCGGCGTGTTGATCATCAACACCTGACGGATGCCGGCCAGCATCAGCGTGGCCAGCGGGTAATAGATCATCGGCTTGTCGTACACCGGCAGCAGCTGCTTGCTGACTGCGCGGGTGATCGGATACAGCCGGGTGCCGGAACCGCCGGCGAGGATGATGCCTTTCTGCGTCGTGCTCATATCGAATCCTGGATGATTTCGGCCTTCATGAGCCGAGGCGCTCCATGCGATAGCTGCCGTCGAGCACGCGCTGGCTCCACGGCTGATTGGCGAGATACCAGTCCACCGTCTGCGCGATGCCGGTTTCGAAGGTGTGCGATGACCGCCAGCCCAGCTCGTCTTGCAGCTTGCTGGAGTCGATCGCATAGCGGCGGTCGTGGCCAGGGCGGTCCTTGACATAGGTGATCAGCGATTCGCGCGCGCGACCATCGGCCAGCGGCTGGCGCTGATCGAGCAGCGCGCAGATGGTCTTCACCACGGCGATGTTCTCGCGCTCGGCGTTGCCGCCGACGTTGTAGGTCTCGCCGACGCGGCCCGCTTCCAGGACGCGGCGGATCGCGCTGCAGTGGTCGCCCACGAACAGCCAGTCGCGGATGTTCCGGCCGTCGCCGTAAACCGGCAGCGGTTCACCGGCCAGCGCCTTCTGGATGATCAGCGGTATGAGTTTTTCCGGAAACTGGTAGGGGCCGTAGTTGTTCGAGCAGTTGGTGGTCAGCGTGGGCAGGCCGTAGGTATGCTGGAACGCACGGACCAAGTGATCGGAGGCCGCCTTGGAGGCTGAATACGGCGAGTTCGGTGCGTACGGTGTCTGCTCGGTGAACTTGCCCTCGGCACCGAGCGAGCCGTAGACCTCGTCGGTTGATACGTGCAGGAAGCGGAACGTCTCGCGTGTCGCACCCTCAAGGCCGCGCCAGTAATCTCGGGCGCATTCAAGCAGGCCCAGCGTGCCGACCACATTAGTCTGCACGAATTCGGCGGGGCCGTCGATCGAGCGGTCGACGTGCGACTCGGCAGCGAAATTGACAGTGGCATCAGGATGGTATTCGGCCAGCAGCTTCGCCACCAGCGCCCGGTCACCGATATCGCCCTGCACGAACACATGCCGGTCGTTGCCCTGCAGCGACGACAAGGTATCTCGGTTGCCGGCGTAGGTCAGCTTGTCCAGATTGACGACCTGCAGGCCGTCGGCGACCGCCTGCAGCACGAAATTGGCACCGATGAAGCCAGCTCCGCCGGTGACCAGTAATGTCTTCATGTATAACTCCGTATAGATCCTTGGGACATTTTGTCATACGGCGATATAAAGAGTGTCAGGGCGGCCCTATAGCCTTCTGGGGTACATTCATGTACGGGGAGATGCCGGGCTTGGGGCAGGTCCTGCCGTCCAAAGGCATTGAAATAGGCATGCGCTGGCCCGCAGTTGCATTGTGTCGAGGCGCGTCATTCATAATGACATGCTGGTATTGCGAAGCTTGTAGATGTGTAGATGTGCCCGAGGTGTTCGTGTCGTTTCTATCTCTGAAAACATTTCAGCTGCCGTTGCGAAGCTTCATCATTCGGGCGTTGGCGAGTTCGCGTTGGGTTCTGATCCGCCAGAGGATTCCGCTCTCGGTGCGGCAATGGGTGCGCAGCGCGCTGGATAAGCCAGCTCGACATGGGCTTGGGTTCCACCGAACAGCAGATTGGCAGCAGTATGTGACGGCAGTCGCAAATGATGTTGCGAAAGGCAAGATTGCGCCGCCCGAAGCATCTGCCCGCGGGATCAATCTTCATGGCTACTTTTCCCGCTGGCTCGGCTTGGGCGAGTGTGCGCGGCTTTATGCCAATGCGATGCTTGCGTCAGGTTACCCGGTGTCGCTGCACGATGTGGATGTCGATATTCCACATAAGCGGCGCGACCGGACGCTGGATCCGCACTTGGGTGTGGCATCGTTGTACGCGCGGGATCTCATTTTTGTCAATCCCGACCATTGGGAAGACACACTGCAGACTATAGCGACGCGGCATGGTCGGGGTCGTCATGTCATCGGTTACTGGTTCTGGGAGCTGGAAAATTTTCCGGATGACTGGCTGCATGCGCTCAATCAGGTCGACGAGATCATGGTTTCGTCAGCCTTCGTCGAGCAATCGGTGCGTCGGGTCTGCAGCAAGCCGGTGACGCGTGTTCCGCTGCCGCTGATGCTTGGCATTGACAGTGGTTTGCAGCGCGGTCATTTCGGATTGCGTGATGACGACTATGTTTTTTTCTATTCGTTCGACTTCAACTCGACGATAGCGAGAAAGAATCCAAACGCCGCCATCGAAGCCTTTCTCCACGCGTTTCCACGGGGGGATGAAAAAGTCGCCATGCTGATCAAGTCAAGCAATGGTGATCGCAACACGACAGCACTGATGCAGTTGCTCGGTGCTGCCGCGCGTGACCGCCGGATCGTGGTGCGTGATGACATGCTGGAACGCAGTGACTTGCAAGCCTTGCATCGCTGCATCGACGTGTATGTGTCATTGCACCGTTGCGAGGGCTTCGGGCTGGGCATGGCCGAAGCGATGTGCATGGGCAAGGCGGTGGTTGCGACGGCTTATTCCGGCAACATGGAATTCATGACGACGGCCAACAGCTGTCTGGTGGACTATCGGATGATCGCCGTGCGGCAGGGTGAATATCCGCATGCGCAGGGTCAGCAATGGGCCGATCCGGATCCGCGGCATGCTGCAAGTTATATGCGCGCGCTGTATCAGGACCGCGAGTTGGGGAATTGTTTGGGCGCGCAGGCGGCACGCGACATGGCACGTGATTTTTCTGTCGAGGCCTGCATGAATGTGCTCGCGCAGCGGTTCCATCTGATTGATCGCGAGCTGGATGGAGTGCCAGATGGGGGCGTGCAGCAAGGTGGCTACCGTGGCGTGGCCTGATGGCCGGCCTGGTCAGCACCGAACCATTGGTTATAGATGCAGTACGGCTGTGCCAACGAACCGGGTTGAATATGAAAGAGCACCGTAACGTGTCAGGCGATGCCGTCGTGGAGTCCGCCGTGGCCGTAGTATCGGCTGCGGTGGACTGGCGCAGTTTGGCGAACCAGAGACTGGGCCGTCTGGTCGAACTTGAGCATGATTATTCGATCATGTGTGACCGTCTCGCTTTGCTGCAGAATGATTACCGTGAATCGCTGGTGACAAGCATGGGTCAGCTGCAGCGTATCCGGGAACTTGATGACCGGCTGGCGGACCTCGCGCAGACATGCACCAGCATGCGTGCGGAATACGAAAGCGCGCAGGCAGCCTTGTTGGGCAGTCGCTCGTGGCGCCTGACACGGCCGCTGCGGGCGTTGTCCATGCGGATGGCGGCGGCACGGCGCCGCCTCGGCCGGTTGCTACGCGGCATGCTTCGAGTGCCGCTGCTGCGACGTGTCGCGGGATTTGCCGTGCATCTGGTGCCAGGCCTGCACGCGCGCCTTCGCTCCAGGCTGTATCCGCATGGTTGAACGAGTTGAACACAAACCGATCCCGGGCAGGCGCGCTACCGACAGCACAGGATTCATTCGGCGACTGTCTCTGGAATGCCGATGAAAATCGTGCTGGATCTCCAGGGTGCACAATCGCACAGTCGCCATCGCGGCATCGGCCGCTATACCCTGTCGATGGCGAAGGCATTTGCGGCAGAGGCAACGCATCACGAATTGTGGTTGGCGCTGAACGGACGCCATGATGAATCTTCCATCGGTCTGCTGGAGCAGTTCGAGGGGCTGATTCCACGCGAACGCGTGATCGTCAACGAACTGCCAGTCGGTATTGCCGGTTGCCATCCGGGCAACCGCTGGCGCATGCAGGTCGCCGCCACGGCGCAGGCAGGTTTTTTTGCAGGCTTGCAGGCGGACAGCATCTGGCATAGCAGCCTGTTCGAGGGCTGGGGGGACGACTCGACATCAGCACTGAGCACAGGTGCTGCCGACCATCGGCATGTCGCCACGCTGTATGACCTGATCCCCTTGCTGTATCCGGATCGACACCTGCACGATGCGGCCTATCGCCAGTGGTACTACCGAAGACTGGGACTGCTCAAACGCTGCGGATTGCTGCTGGCGATTTCGGAATCATCGCGTCGTGAGGCGATCGAGTCCCTACAGGTTCGGGGCGATCAGGTAGCCGTGGTCTCCGGTGCGGCCGATCCGGTGTTCAGGCCGATGCCGGTGGACGAGGCGTGCTGGGCTCGCTGGAGGCATGACTGGCGGCTGCGGCCCGGGTTCGTTCTGTATGCCGGTGGTTATGACGCGCACAAGAATGTGGATGCGCTGATTGCCGCGTTCGCGGAACTGCCCGCTGTCCTGCGGCAGCAGCATCAGCTGGTGCTGGCAGGTCGCTGCGATGAGGTGACGCAAAAGCACCTGTGTCGGATCGCGCGCAAGCACCGCGTGGCCGATGACAGCCTGATCTTCACCGGGACGCTGGCGGATGAGGAATTGGCCCGGCTGTATTCCAGCTGCAAGCTGTTCGTGGCGCCGTCGCTGCACGAAGGACTGGGCCTGCCACCACTCGAGGCGATGGCTTGTGGCGCTGCCGTGATCGGTTCCAATACAGCCAGCTTGCCCGAGGTGATAGGACGCACGGATGCACTGTTCGATCCGCGCAGCCGCAGTTCGATTGCTGCGAAATTGCAGTCCGTGCTGGCAGACGCCGGTTTCATCGAGAGCCTGCAGGCGCATGCACGGGTGCAGACAAGGCAGTTCACGTGGCCGGTCAGCGCGCGCAAGGCACTGGCAGCGATCGAGGCGCATGCACAGAACGGGCTCGCAAATCAGCGCGCGCGCCGTTCGCGCCCGCGCCTGCTCTATGTTTCGCCGCTGCCGCCGCTGCGTTCGGGCATCGCCGACTACAGCGCGCGCCTGTTGCGCGAGATGGCTACTCATTACGACATCGAGGTCGTCGTCGATCAACCGGATGTGATCGATCCGTGGGTACAGGCGAATTTTTCGATCCGTTCACTGCACTGGTTTACACAGCACGCGGGTTCCTGCGAGCGGGTGCTGTATCACTTCGGTAATTCACCGTTTCACGCGCACATGTTCGGGATGCTGAAACAGCACCCGGGGGCGGTGATGCTGCACGACTCGTGGTTGGGTGCGGCACGAAACTGGATGGCGCAGGAAGCCGGCGATCCGGACAACTTCCTGCGTCTGCTGTATGACAGCCATGGCTATGCCGGATTGCTGCACGACCTGCGGCAAGGTCGTCCATCCACGCTCGACACCTGGCCAGTCAACCGGGACGTGATCGATCAGGCGCTGGGCGTGATCGTGCATTCAAACTATGCGGTCCGGCAGGCGCGAATGCACTTCGGCACAGCGGTCGCCGACAAGTTCGTCGTCGTGCCGTTTCCCAAAGGGCGCACGCACGGCGATCGGCGACTGGCACGTCGTCTGCTCGGCATCGAGCCCGATGCTTTCGTGGTGTGCAGCTTCGGCATGCTGGCACCGACCAAGTTGAATCACCGTCTGCTGGCGGCGTGGCTGCAGTCGTCGCTGGCGACGGATACCCGCTGCCAGCTGATCTTCGTCGGCGAGAATCATGGCGGCGATTACGGCAACGCGCTGAGTGAGACAATCCGCGCGGCGACGGGTCGCAAGCGCATCCGCATAACCGGCTTCGTCAGTGCGGACAGTTATGCTGACTATCTGGATGCTGCCGACGTGGTGGTACAGCTGCGTACGGATTCACGTGGCGAAACCTCGGCAGCGGTGTTCGACGTGCTGGCGCATGGCCTGCCATTGATCGTCAACGCACACGGTACCGCTACCGAGTTGCCGGAAGCGACGGTGCTGCGGATTGCCGATCATTTCGAGGATGCCGAGCTGGTGGCCGCCTTGCAGTCACTGAAGGACGATGACAGGCGCCGCGCCGCCTTTGCGACAGCGGCGGCCCATCTGGTCGAGCATCATCATCATCCTGCTGCGGTGGCGTGGCGCTATCACGAGGCCATCGAGCACTTCATCGAACAAGCGCCTGCTGCCGAGGAGGCGCGCTTGCTGGCCGCCATGCAGCGATCAGAGGACGGATCTGCAACCGGCGAGCAGGCATGGCAGGAAGTGCGGCAGGCGCTGGCGGCGAACCGGCCACGGCTCGATCTGCCAAGTCTGTACGTCGACGTGACCGCGACTGCCGGCAGCGAGCTGCACACGGGTATCGAGCGGGTAGTGCATGGCGTCCTGTCGGCACTGCTGCAACTTGATCAGACGCAATACCGGATCGAGCCGGTACGGCTGGAAAATGGACGTTTTGTGCATGCCACCCACTATGGGTTGCGTGTGCTGGGACATCCGCCAGCCGATCTGCCGGAAGCGGAAGTACAGCCGCGTGCGGGCGACATCTTGCTCGGACTGGACTGGGTCGCCGATGCACTGCCGGCCAACACCGCACTGCTCGATGCCTGGCGTGTGCGTGGAGTACGCATGTTGTTCGTCGTCTACGACTTGCTGCCGGTGCGCAGGCCGCCATGGTTTCCGGATGGCATCGCCGACATGCATGCGAGCTGGCTGCAATGTATCGGCCATTATGCGGATGGGCTGCTGTGCATCTCGCAGTTTGTGGCCGATGACGTGCGTCGCTGGTTTGGCGAACATCCGCCGGTCCGGCGTGACGAGTTGCCGCTGGGCTATTTCTATCCGGGCAACGATCCATCCTCGACCCGGCCGAGTGTCGGCTTGCCGGCGGATGCGGTAGCACTGTTGGCGCGATTGCGCGCATCGCCCTCGTTCCTGATGGTCGGCACGATCGAGCCTCGCAAGGGCCATGCCCTGGTGCTGGATGCGTTCGAGCGATTGTGGAGCGATGGTGTCGAAGCCACGCTCGTGGTGGTCGGCCGGCAGGGCTGGATGTCCGATGAGCTGGCTACACGCATGCGCACGCATGCGCAGGTCGGCACTTGGCTGATCTGGCTGGAACAAGTCAGCGACGAATATCTGGAGCAGCTCTACGATGGCGCGCATGCGCTGGTGGCGGCCTCCGAAGCAGAGGGCTTCGGTCTGCCGCTGGTCGAGGCGGCCAGGCGTGGCCTGCCGGTGATTGCGCGCGACATCCCGGTGTTCCGCGAGGTGTCCTCGGCGTTCGCCAGCTATTTCGATGGTGCCGGCGTGGACAGTCTGGTCGAGGCGTTGCGCTGTGCCATGAGCACGCCTCGCCTTGCGCAAAGTGGTGTAGTGGTGGACAGCGGACTCAGTTGGCAGGACACCACCAGGCAGATGTGGAACATGCTGTCCAACGGTGCGCACTCGCAGTGGCTGCTTCCATGGCGAGGGTGCGAGTGATCTGAGTCGGGCGGATGGCGTCTACAGAATCGCGAGACAGCGCTTTCACAGATTCCGACTTGCCCGTAGCATGTCCGTACTCAATCGTATGCAGGAACCACGCATGAAGGCAGCGCTAATCACGGGCATCACCGGGCAGGACGGTGCCTATCTGGCGGAACTATTGCTGCACAAGGGGTATCGCGTGGTGGGCGCCTATCGCCGCACCAGCTCGACCAATTTCTGGCGCATCGAGGAACTGGGCATCCACGGGCATCCGCAGCTCGAACTGGTCGAGTTCGATCTTACCGACATGGGTGCGGCAATCCGGCTGCTGGAAAAATATCAGGTCAGCGAGGTCTACAACCTGGCGGCGCAGAGTTTCGTCGGAGTGTCCTTCGACCAACCGGTGACGACCACGCAGATTACCGGCATGGGCGCGTTGCACCTGCTGGAGGCGATACGGGTGGTCGATCTCGGTATCCGGTATTACCAGGCCTCGACCTCCGAGATGTTCGGCAAGGTGCAGGCGGTGCCGCAATGCGAGGAGACGCCGTTCCACCCACGCAGTCCCTACGGTGTGGCCAAGCTGTATGCGCACTGGATCACGGTGAACTACCGCGAGTCCTATGGGCTGTTCGGCGCCAGCGGCATCCTTTTCAACCACGAGTCGCCGCTGCGCGGACGCGAGTTTGTGACGCGCAAGATCACTGATACGGTGGCGAAGATCCACCTGGGCAAGCTCGAGGTGCTGGAGCTGGGCAATCTCGATGCACGGCGCGACTGGGGCTACGCGAAGGAATACGTGGATGGCATGTGGCGCATGCTGCAGGCCGACCAGCCGGAGACCTATGTGCTGGCTACCCAGCGGACCGAAACGGTGCGCGATTTCGCCAGCCTGGCCTTCGCTGCAGTCGATATCGAGATCGCCTGGCAGGGCAGCGGAGCCGATGAGCGCGGTGTTGACACGCGCACCGGCAAGACTCTGGTGCGCATCAATCCACGCTTCCAGCGTCCGGCCGAGGTCGATCTGCTGATCGGTGATGCGAGCAAGGCGAAGGCCCGACTCGACTGGGCTGCGCAGACCTCGCTGGAATCGCTATGCCGGATGATGGTCGAGGCCGACCTGCGCAGGAACGAGCATGGCTACTCTTTCTGAGTCTGCGCCGCGGCGGGTACTGGTCACCGGCCTTGACGGGTTCACCGGCCATTACGTGGCGGCAGAGCTGGCGAGTGCAGGTTATGCGGTGTGTGGCCTGGCACAGACCGCAGGCGATGCGGCAGGAGGAGCCGGCACGCACGTCGACCTGCTGGATGCCGCTGCGGTACATGCTGCCGTGGCGAAGATTCAACCGCAGGCGGTGATCCATCTGGCTGCGATCGCGTTTGTCGCGCATGGCGATGTCGATGCGATCTATCGCACCAATATCGTGGGGACGCGCCACCTGCTCGCCGCGCTGGCCGACTTGCCAACGCCACCTGCGAGTGTAGTGCTGGCCAGCAGCGCAAGCGTTTACGGCAACGCGGAGGCCTGCACGGGTCTGCTTGATGAGCGCACGGACGTGGCACCCGCCAACGACTATGCAGTCAGCAAGTTGGCCATGGAATTCATGGCCAGGATCTGGCGCGAGCGACTGCCGCTGGTGTTCACCCGCCCGTTCAACTACACCGGGAGGGGGCAGGCCGAGTGCTTCCTGATCCCCAAGATCGTCGATCATTTCCGTCGCGGCGACCGGTGTATCGAGCTGGGCAATCTCGATGTCTGGCGCGAGTTCATGGATGTGCGGGCGGTGGCATGGGCGTACCGCCGGCTACTCGAAACCCGCAGCGATGACGACACCTTCAATATCTGCTCGGGGATCGGCCATTCGCTGCGCGAGGTGCTGGCGATGATGGCGGAGATCGCCGGTTACGCGATCGAGGTCAGCGTGAACCCGGCGTTCGTGAGGGTCAACGAGGTGCGCCGGCTCGAGGGTAACCCCAACCGGCTGCTGGCACGCATCGGCCCGATGCCCAAGCACACGCTCATGGATACTTTACGCTGGATGTATCTTGCACCTTGACCGGGGCGCCCCGGTTGATCTCCACGCTGGCGTCAAGCCAGCTGCAGCCGACAAAGTTTTCTCGTTTGGTGTTGTGCACGTGAAACATCAATGCGTTGTCGCGCCACTCGTAATTCTTGTCGATATGCGAGTCTTCGCGTGACAGTGACAGCGACACGGCATAGCTGCCCTTGCCCAATCTGGCCGGGAAGCTGAAGCAGTAAGTAGCCTCTTCGCCTGCCTCGAGATTTTCCAGCGGCTGTTCCAGCCGGTGCGTGTTGATTCCGTAGATGCAGTGGCCCAGCCGGTCCGTGATCATGAATCCAAGAACCAGGCGCGGCACGGCGACACGTGCCCGCACTGTGACCAGCAGACGCAGTGGCTGACCCACTTCCACGCTGCCCGCCAGGTGTCCGTGCTCGTCAAGCAATTGCACGTCGACAATGTATGCCTCGCCGGTTCCGGAAATCGTGGCAACTCGACCATCGTCCAGGGACAGCTGCCTGATTGCATGATGGTCGCGTTCGGCCATCATGGCGTTGTAGTAGTCCAGCACTTCAACCGGGAGCCCCTGCATGCGGATGCTGCCGGCATCCATCAGGATTGCCCGGTCACATACAGTCTGGATCGCATAACGGTCATGCGACACGATCAGCAAAGTAGTGCCCGCGGATCGGAAGGTGCGGATGCGCTCGAAGCTCTTGTGCTGGAAGTATGAGTCACCTACCGAAAGTGCCTCGTCAATGATCAGGATGTCAGGCCGCCGCGCGGTGGCGACACTGAAGGCGAGGCGCATCTGCATGCCGCTCGAGTAGGTGCGCACCGGGCGGTCGATGTATTCGCCGATCTCCGCGAAAGCCTCGATTTGCGGCATCAACTGGGTCATTTCATCGACCGAAAGACCAAGCAGTTGTCCGCCCATCACCGCATTCTGCCGGCCGGTGAAATCGGGGTGGAACCCCATGCCGAGTTCCAGCATCGCGGCGACCCGGCCGCCGCTGATGATCTCGCCGCAACTGGGGCGTACCGTGCCGGCGATCATCTTCAGCAAGGTACTCTTGCCGGCACCATTGGAACCCACGATGCCGACTGCCTCGCCCGCCTTCAGGTGAAAATTGATGTCCTTCAGTACCCAGTGTTCGATATGGCGTGGCTTGCCGCCTGGCATGACCCATTCCGCCAGGCGTGACCACTGTCCGGGGTATTGCTTGTAGGCCTTGCCCAGTCCGCTGACTCGAATATCGCCCATCAGAGTTCATCCACTATTTCGCCCGCTCGCCGGCGGAACAACAGGAACGCGATCACGCAAAGGCTTGCTCCGAGTACCGCCACCGGCCAGATCGCATGCCAGTCCGGCTCGCGGCGGTAGACGAAGATGCCTTGATAGGCGCTCGCCAGCGGTGTCATTGGATTGAGCCTGATCCAATGCTGGACCGATGGCGGCAAGGTGTCTGTCGAGTAGACGATCGGGGTGAACCAGAACCAGAATTGCAGCAGGATATTCACGAATTGCCCGACGTCGCGAAAGAACACGTTCAGCACACCGGCAATGATGCCCAAGCCGGTGGCGAAGGCGACCTGTACGATCAGCACCGGCAACGCATACAGGATGACCCAACCGGGAAAGCTGTGTGTTATCACCATGAAGATCAGGAAGATCGAGAAGGTGATGGCAAAGTTCACCAAGGCGTTGATCACGGTGATTGCGGGTAGGCAGATGCGTGGAAAATTCAACTTCTTGATCATGTTCCCGTTGTCCAGGAACACCGTTTGCCCACGTTGCAGTATCTCGCCGAACAGGCCCCAGGTCAGCAGGCCGGCGCACAGGTAGATGCTGTAGGCGTAAGGACCATCCATGCCTGCAAGGCGGGTGCGCATCAGTTCGGAAAACACCACGGTATAGACCGTGATCATGGCCAGGGGCTGCAGCACGGTCCATGCTGCTCCCAGCAGCGAGTTCCGATAGCGGGACTGGAATTCGCGCTTGACGCTGCCAAGAATGAAGCCGCGGTAATGCCACAGTGCGCGGGAAATGGTGAGGCTCATGCGGGTTCTGTTCCGGGGGCTCGGTCGTGCGATGGTCGTGGGTAGCGGAGCAAGCATGCCAGCGTCATGGCTTGCTGGCGATGATGATCTGACTTTTCGGCATGAACGCGTCCAGTTGCTGCTTCAGCTGATGCCCTTGGGGCAGCTTGAGAATGGCTTCCCATGCCTCCGTCCAGTGATCCAGTGCCGGATGGCTTGGATTGGAGAGATCCACCTCGCATGCCCAGTACAGTGCCCACCAGACCGACCAGAAGAACCCGTGTTGCGTCTGTTCCTCAATGACCAGGCCGCAGCGCCTGACCATTTGCGCGAACTGCTCCTGGTCAATGATGCGGATGTGGTTTGGCCTCTCGAAATACAGGGGAGGAGCCACATGCTTCTGCATATTTTCATGGAGTGCGCCCGGCACGCTCAACAGGTAGCGAGCACCTGGCCTGCCGATACGAAACAGTTCGGCAAGCAATTGATCCGGATCCTCCACGTGCTCCAGCACTTCGGTGCAGATCACGCGGGTAGCTGTTTCGTCCGCGAGCGGTAGCGGGTTGGCGTCGCTGACGTGGGTCGTGCACAGGTGCGGGTCGATCTGCGCGATCCTGGCCGCCACCACGGCCAGCACCTTTGGATCGATATCGATGGCGATGACGTGTGCGCCCCTTTGCGCGCAGTACAGGCTGTTGCCGCTGTCGCCACAGCCCACGTCGACAACGACATCGTCCGGGCCGACGTGGATGCCACGAAATACCTCATCGGTATCGTTCTGGAACCATCCGCTGAGTACGGCATCCTTGAGGCCAAGACCGTAGCCACTGCCGGGTCTCATCTCGATAGCTGGCTGCGCTGCGGGCGATGATTCGTGAGTCCCCGGGTCAGGCGGCGATCCGGCGATGACGTCGGTGGGATTGGACATGATGAGTCTCCGCAAATGGGCTGTCATGGCGCGAATACCCGCGCCGATGTCTCGGCAAGAATCGCCATGATGGTCGGGTGCGGGACACTTTCAATTTCCCGTGCTGTCCTGACCAGGCGAGGGTAGCGTGGCGGGTACATCCACGGGTAGATATCGGTGTTTCCGGCGCTGCACGAAATCGTCCGCCAGGCGCCTGCCGTGTTCGCGCAGTGGCTGCTCGAGGTAGCGATAGTTCAGGTCTGCCAGCAGGGTGATCAGGCCGATGGCCAGCAGGGCCAGCAGCCATGCCGGCAGGTTCAGCGGCGTGCCGGTCGGAGTGCCAAGGCGAAAACACAGCTCGCGCAGCAGGAAATACACCGGGATATGGATCAGATAGATCGCATAGGAACGGGCACCGATCCATACCATCACGCGCTTTGTGTGATCGTCCGGCAGTAGGTAATCCTTGCCATACGAGGCGAGCCATACCAACAGGGCGGAAGCCGCGGCGATGGCGCTGACGCGATAACGCCAGTCTTGCAGGTCGCCCGAAGCAAATATCGCGAGCGCTACCAGCAGCAGCCCGGGCACCATCACGCGCAGCGCACGCAGCCGCAGCATGAAATGAGGATTCAGCATCGCATGCAGCTTGCCGGGCGAGGCGATTGCCAGCAGCACGCCCAACGCCAGCGCATCAGTTCGTAGCGACATCGCCAGAGGTGTACGGAACAGGAAGAGCTGGATCACAAGCAACGCAATCATCAACAGGTCAATGCGCCGACGCAGAACAACGACCAGCAACGGCAACAGCAGATAGAACTGCTCTTCCAACGACAGGCTCCAGTACACGAAACTGGCGCCGTACTCGTAGCGGAAAAGCGCATCGGCAAAACGAAAATTGGCGACGTCAAACATACCGGCCAGGGTAGCCATCAGATTGGCGTGGACACTGCCGAAGGCGTCACTGCGATTGCAAGCCACCGTCGCCAGCAGGATCAGCCCGAGCCACAGCCACGCCGATGGAAACAAGCGCCAGAAGCGGCGGATCCAGAACGCTCCGATCACGGTCGCCTGTGCACGTACATTGACTCCAGCGTCCAGCAGCATCGGCAGCAGGCTGCGTGCGATGACGTAACCCGAGATGGCGAAGAACAGATCCACGCCAAACCAGAACTGCGCGTGCTGGAACAAGCGGCCGATCCACGGCAGGCCTGGATGAAAGAGATTGCCCTGCATGTGATGAAAGGCCACGCCGATGACCGCGATCGCGCGCAAGCACTCGATGTCGGTGTTGCGTTCGCCGCGAGATGCGCCGTGTTCAGCGGTGGTCGACATGCGCGGGATTCAGGCTTGGGGTTGCGGCAGTCAGCCGTTCGCGAATGAACCGCTGCAGCCGTGGCCGTACCACATCAATCGAGCAATAGCGCCGCAGCGACGCGGTCGCGGCATCTCCCATCGCCGCATAGACCTGTGGTTCGTGTCTGGCCACATGGTAACTGCGTTGGTAGGCCTCGACCACCGACTGGTAATGGATGCGCTGGCGCAAGCTACGGAAGGCCTGGCGCTGATCGTGAGGCCAGGTACCGGGCTCAACACTGGAATCGATCACGAAGGCGCAGTCTTCATCAATATAGTCCCGCATCGAAGTATGTCGCGGGGCCAGCGCCGGCTTGCCAGCGGACATGTATTCCATCAACGGCAGACACTGGCCTTCACCATGCGAGGTATTGACCGCGTAGGTCGTCGCGCGTAGCAGGGCGTTGTAGTCTGGTTTCTGCAGGTAGGCGTGCACCAGCAGAACCCGGCACGACATGCGCCCCATCTTGTAAAGCTGCTCCAGATAGTTGGGGATAATCTCGGAGGGGTCATAGTGGGTCAGCTTGATGAGCAGGGTGGCATCGGCCTTGTCACGCAAGGCATCACAGAAGCCATTGATCATCTCCATCCAGTTCTTGCGCGCATCGTGGGGATTGAAGATCGCGGTATATAGCACGCCGTCGAGCGTGATCAGGCCTTGATCCTCGCCGTGAACCTCAGGCAGGGGTAGCACAACGGGCTCGGCAGCCAGCAACAAGCTCTTGCGATACGCGGACAGATCGGTGCGCTGGCTGTCGATCACCCTGCCGTCGATGCGCAAGGTAACCGGCCCGGTTCGCGGGCCGCGCAAGGCCTGCATGCGGTCCCACAGCGGGGCTGGCACGCTGGTCACCGGAAAGTCGGCCCCCAACGCAGCGCGAGTGCGTTCGACCGTGAAACTGGAATGGGTGAGCGCGCTGCCGAGTTTCGCCAGTACGCGGGTCCAGTCGTTGCGCGGCTTGCCACCGAATGCCTCGCTGGGTAGCGCCTCGTACTCCCAGGCAAACACCGGGATGGTGGGACAGATCAGGCAGATCGGTGTCTTGTTCGGCGGCATGAAGGACAGGAAGACGCAGGGTTCACCATTGCGACTGCAGTTCGCATGGATCACATCCACCTCGTGTTCCGGATCGCCAACCTCGATCACGCTGCCAAGCTCATCCAGCAAAGGTCGAAACTCGTCCATCACGAAACGGTAGCTGTATTCAGGTCGACCCAGTTGCTGTGGAATCTGGGTGGTCGCTGTACTGGTATGGATGATCAGTATCATGGCGTGGCCGATGCTGTTCGGCCTAACGAAACTGCATCACCCGCAGGCAGTTCACCCCGCTCGTCGGGTATGGACAGTGCCGGGCACAAAAAGGCCTGCAGGAGCGATTTCACAACGTCAGGGCCGCAATATGCCTGCATGGCCTGGCATGCGCGAAGTGACATCTGACGATAGCGTGCCGGGTCGTGGCGCGCGACGTCGTGACTGCGACGAAATGCTTCGGTCAGCGATTCCCAATCTAGCTGGTGATACGAGGTGCGGTTCACTTCGTTGTCGCCGTGAGGCCAAACCGTGGGTATGCCGGGGTAGCTCGCCACCACGAAGGCCAGATCGTCGCGAATGTAATCCGCCATCGCGGTGTTGTCGGGAGCGATGGCCGGCACACCCTTACTGAGAAATTCGACCAGTGGCAGGCACAAGCCTTCGCACAGCGACGTATTCACGTAGTAGGTGGTGGCAGCGACAAGAGCTGCATAGTCTTCATCCGACAGGTAGCCATTGATGGCAATCACGCGGCATTTGAGCGGTGACAGCTTGGTCAGCAGCATCAGCAGTTGATGATGGTGCCGCTGCAGATCGGTGCCGGCCAGTTTGAGGATCAGTGTGGCGTCTTCGGTGTCGCGGAAGGTCCAGCAGAATGCCGTGATCAGATCCTCCCAATTCTTGCGTCCGGCCGTCGGGGTCAGTACCGCGGTGTAGACCAGGCCATGCAGGCGGGTGCGGATCGGCATGGCGACGGGCAAATCCCAGCCGCAGTCGAGCGGAGCTGATTCGTTCGAGTCAGCCTCAAGGTCGGTCGGATCGATCACCGGGACAGACGGAGCTGGGGCGAATTCGCCGGCCTCGTGTGCAATGCCTGGATGTTTGGACAGGATTTCCGCATCGACCGGATCAAAGCCAGTGCCATCCTCCTCCTCCAGGCTGAGCAGGCCCGCCGCGTCCAGACCCATACGCAGACTGTCGGCCACGCTTGCGTTCACCCTTAGCAGGACACCTTGCGCCGGGATAGGCGATTTACTCATTTCCACCTTGCCGGCAATTGACCCGATCGGCGAGGGAATCGCCACGATCGGGAAGTTCGCCCCCATGCTGCGCTTGACGGCATCGACGGTATGGCTGGACAACGTGATGGCGTGCCCGGTGAAGGCGAACACGCGGCGCCAGTCATGCCGTGGGTCATCCATCCAGCAGGTTTCCTCGATGCGCTCGGGAATATCCGGATATTCCCACGCAAACAGCGGAACGGTTGGGCAGGCCAGGCCGAGCGGCGTCTTGTGCGGCGGCGCAAATGACAGCAGAACGCAGGACTCGTTCCGGGCAACGCATTGCGCATGGATGACGTCGGCTTCCAAGACATCACGCAGCTGGACGACCTCGCCAAGCTCCGCCAGCACTCCTGCGAAAGCACGCAGCAGGAAAAAGTAGCTGTAATCAGCCGTCCCGAGCTGCCTGTCGATGGTGTCCTGATCCACTTGGGCGTGCAAAAGAAATTTCATGCTGTTCCGATCTACCGCGGTGGCCCAAGTCAAAGGCCAGGACTTCACTGGCTGCATGTCGAGGGTCATTTCATGCATCGTCGCGATCAACCCAATTCATTTCTCAAAGTATAGTGCTCCTGATGAGGTCGCATGGGCCTAGGCGACAGCAACGGTGGCATTACAGTGGAAGAGTCGCTCCTTGAACTCGGTACATGCAGAACACCCCAAATTATGAATTTCCTGAAAATCCGGATCTGCTGGGTACCATGGTTGACCTTGCTGATGGGCTTGCTCGCGTTCTGGGCGTGGGCCGGCGCGCGCACGTTGGCGCCCGGACACATTGGCTGGATCATGTCCGGTGTGGATACCGCGCAACAGTATCTGGGCTGGCAGTTTTTCCGTCAGACGCCCTGGTGGCAATGGCCATTGGGAGCAAATCTGGCTTATGGCAGCGATGCGCCGGGAAGCATTGTGTTGGCCGATTGCATCCCGTTGGTGGCGTTGCCGCTCAAGGCATTAGCTCACTGGCTGCCTAAAAACTTCCAGTATCTGGGACTCTGGGCGCTTGCATGTTTTCTGTTGCAGGCGTGGTTTGCGCGCAAATTGCTGCAGCGGCTCACGGACGATGCCGTGATCCAGCTGGCAGGGACGGCATTTTTCCTGAGTGCGTCGATTTTTCTGGTTCGGGTCTATTTGCACCCAGCCCTGGCTGCACAATGGCTGCTGCTGGCGGGTTTCTGCCTGGTCCTGGACAAGAGATTCCGGGCGCTACCGTGGTTATCCCTGCTGTGTATTGCAGTGTTGGTGCATGCTTATCTTTTTGTCATGCTGGCGGCGCTATGGGCAGCCGATCTGACCCAACGGTTATGGCGAAGCGAATACATCCCTGTGCGAATTTTCGCGCATGCGGCAATCACTGTAGCTGCAGTGCTGCCGTTGATGTGGGCTGCAGGGTACTTTATCCCCGGATCGACGATCGTTGCCCCCATACGTACCCATTTGGACTTGTTGTTTCCGTTCTGGACAGGTATTCGAGGACTGGGTGAATGGTCCTGGCTCCTGCCTGCTTCGGACCTGGACATACTCGCCTATGACGGTTTCGGCTACCTTGGGCTTGGTTTCCTGCTGCTTCTTGCATTCGCGATCTGTTCGTCGATAGCGCGCAGATTATTCAGCTCAGGAAAGATCCAAAACATATCGGTAACCACATCGACTTGGATCATTTTGACCGGCGTTTGCAGCGTTCTGTTCGTGTATGCGCTGGGAAACAAGATCTACTTTGCACAGAAGCTCCTGTTCGCGTACCCGCTGCCGGGCTGGCTGGAGCGTCTCTACGGCACATTTCGCGGCGCGGCACGGATGATGTGGCCGTTGTGGTATCTGCTACTGATCACCGCCATATTTCTGCTATTGCGCGGAGTTCGCCTGCGTTACGCCCGTTACGTGATCGTCCTCTGCGTACTGATCCAGTTGGGTGATCTTTCCAAGGCCGCGGTGGATATCAGGGCGGCGACTGCAAAAAATCAGAGCTGGCACTCTGTATTGGGCGCGCCAGTCTGGAGTGAACTTGCGGCACACTATCGGCATGTGGTCTACCTGCAGCCCTCCGGTTTTCCGGCAGGCATGCTGACCTTTATGTCCAGCTATCGTGATGTTGCTGATTATGCGGCCACCCATGACTTGACGATCAATGTGGCCTATCTCGCACGCGAAGACGATCAGCGCATTGCAGCCGAGAGAAGTATCCGAATCGGCCTGCTCATGAAGGGGCAAGTCGAACCGTCCACATTCTACGTAGTGGCAGACGATCCATTATGGGCAAAGTTGATTTGCGTTCCTGGTTCCACCCAGTGGTACGGGACCATTGATGGTTTGCAGCTCGTCGTGCCCGAGCCTCCCTCCAGTCTGCAGCCCATGGCGCGTGCGACCTGTGGAAAATAGAGTCGCCATCCGCCAGCTTGCCTTTATGATCACGCTCACGAAGAAAACGAATGAACCGTCTGTCTGACACACTTTCCCGTGGCAACAATAATTTTGACCTGATCCGACTCGTGGCGGCGCTAGCGGTGATGCTCGGGCATTCCTATGGAATTCAGGCGGCAAGAACGGAACCCATGTTTTGGTTCAGTCACCTTGAATCGTTTGGGAGTCTCGCGGTTTACGCCTTTTTCATGATCAGTGGCATGCTGGTTTCTGCAAGCTTTGCCAACCAGCCATCGACACTCAGGTTCATCGGCTTGCGGGCCTTGCGCATCTGGCCCGGGGCTATTGTCTGTGCGGCCTTCATTGCCCTGGTGGTCGGGCCGATGTTTTCGGGGCTGTCGCCCGCCGCCTATTTTTCCGATGCCCGAACCTTCCATTGGCTGCTCCACAACGCCACGCTTATCGGCCGGGTAGGTGGACCGCTGCCGGGGGTTTTCGAGGAAAACCATCTGAAAGCCCTGGTGAACGCAACTGTGTGGACGTTGCCGGTGGAGTTGAAATGCTACGTAATTGTCCTTGTGGCGGGTCTGCTCGGGGCGATTCGTTCCAGACGAGGCATGGTCATCGTGGTGGCGCTGGTCGGCGTGGTGTTCGCGATATTTGCCAATCACCCGCCAAAATATCTCCTGCTCGGAGATTTTTTTCGGCTTCCACTTTTATACTCATTTTATCCGGTGCCATTCTTTCTGCTGGGCATGTTGTTGTATGTATTTCGCGATCATGTATTCCTTGACTGGAAGCCGGTTGTTGTCTTGTTGGCTATTTATCTTGTTTCACGAAATTCGTGGCTCAATCCCATTTTCTTCTACTTGACCTTCATCTATGGTCTGCTCTGGTCGGGGGCAGCGAATGGATTACGCAAGATAACGCCGAAGCATGATTATTCCTACGGTATCTATTTATATGGATTTGTTGTCCAGCAGGCCATATCGAGCATCCACCCGTCGATGAACAGCTATCTCAGCCTGATGATTTCAGTACCGATTACGGTCGCCCTGGCGGCGTTATCCTGGCACGCGGTCGAGCGGCCGTGTCTGGCGTCCTTCCGGCGCCGGACCGCTCCGGTGAACGGTGGCAACACTGTTGCGATCGGCACCTCCGGTTCCTGAACATCTTCCGTGTTGTGACGCGAAGGCTGGACTCCTGCGAGAAGAGAAATCCCAGCATCGTCGGGCTGCCGCGCAGAACGGGATGATTCGCGGATGTTCTCAATGTGAACTTCATCAGTGCGATCCAGGATGCCGGCGGATGCACATCGGATAAGCAGCTAGAATATGTGACCTTTCAATGCGGTTGCCGGCAGGCTCGTTCCTGCGCGGACCCCTACGGCTAAACTCAATGACCACAAAGAAGACGTTGAATAATCTCGGTTTTGGCACGCGGGCCATCCACGCGGGCCAGCACCCGGATCCCAGCACCGGCGCCATCATGACGCCGATTTACGCTACCTCGACTTACGTGCAGGAAAGCCCCGGCAAGCACAAGGGTTATGAGTACTCGCGCACGCAGAATCCCACACGAATGGCCTACGAGCGTTGCGTGGCAGATCTGGAAGGCGGCGTGGCGGGCTTTGCGTTTGCCTCCGGCCTGGCTGCTGCGGCGACCGTGCTGGACATGCTCGATTCGGGCAGCCACGTCATCGCGATGGACGATCTCTATGGCGGTACCTACCGCTTGTTCGAGCGAGTGCGGCGGCGTTCGGCCGGACTGGATTTCAGCTTCGTCGACCTGAACGACAACGCTGCAATGAAGGCGGCACTCAAGCCCAATACGCGAATGATCTGGGCGGAAACGCCAACCAATCCGATGCTGAAGCTGGTCGATCTGAACAAGGTCGCCGCGTTCGCCAAGAAGCATGGCCTGATCCTGGTAGTCGACAACACGTTCTGCTCGCCAATGCTGCAGCGCCCGCTGGAATATGGTGCGGATCTGGTGCTGCACTCAGCCACCAAGTACCTCAACGGCCATTCCGACATGGTCGGCGGCATCGTGGTTGCCGGTAGCAAGGAACTCGCCGAGCAGATGGGCTTCCTGCAGAACTCGGTCGGCGCGGTGGCGGGCCCGTTCGATTCGTTCCTCGCCATGCGTGGCCTGAAGACCCTTCATTTGCGCATGAAAGCGCATTGCGAGAGCGCGCTGGAGCTGGCGAAGTGGCTGGAGAAACATCCGGCGATCGAGCGGGTGATCTACCCTGGCCTCAAGAGCCATCCGCAACACGCGTTGGCCAAGCGCCAGATGGATGGCTTCGGCGGGATCATCACGATCGAAGTGAAGGGTGGCCTGAAAAAAGCCAAGCGCATGCTGGAACGCTGCGAATTGTTTGCGCTGGCCGAGTCGCTGGGTGGCGTCGAGAGCCTGATCGAACACCCGGCGATCATGACCCACGCCTCGGTGCCGGTGGCCAATCGCAAGCGGCTGGGCATCAGCGACGGTCTGATACGGTTATCGGTTGGCGTGGAGGACATTGCCGACTTGCGCGCGGAGTTGTCCAGCGCATTGGCATGATGCGGCTGACGCAGCTGCCAGTGGCAGTCCATGACGGGCGTTTTCATTCCTTCTTTGCGGCAGGTTGCAGGCAGTATTGATGTTCAATCATTCAACTTCACCGAAGTCGCTGGTTCGCAGCACCTGGAAGAATCGTGAACTGATTCTGCAGCTTGCGCGAAAGGATGTGATCGGCCGTTACAAAGGCTCGCTGTTCGGGCTGGCCTGGTCGTACATGAGCCCTTTGTTCATGCTGGGCATCTATACGCTGTTCTTCACCGAGGTGTTCCATGCCCGCTGGGGTACCGAAAGCGGTGGCAAGGGCGAATACGCCACGGCGCTGTTTGCCGGCCTGATCGTGTACACGTTGTTCGCCGAGTGCGTCACGCGTGGCAGCCAGCTGGTCACCGACAATGCGAATTACGTTACCAAGGTGATCTTTCCGCTGGAGATCCTGCCCTGGGTTTCCAGCCTCACCGCGCTGTACCACGCGTTGGCAAGCCTGGTGGTGCTGGCGTTGTTCTCACTAGTCTTTACCGGCCATATCGCGGCAACATTCCTGCTGTTTCCGGTGGTTTTGTTCCCGTTGCTGTTGATATCCACGGCGGCGGGCTGGCTGCTGGCGTCACTGGGTGTTTACGTGCGGGATGTAGGCCAGATCACCGGCGTGATTGTGTTGGCCATGCTTTATACCTCGGGCGTGTTCTTCCCGATCGAGCAGATGAAGCCCAGCGTGCAGGCGGTGATGCGGCTGAATCCGTTGACCATGCTCATCGTGCAGGCGCGCAACGTGCTTCTGTGGGGGTTGTGGCCGGACTGGCTTGGATTGGCTTTGTATACCGGCATTGCATTCGTCGCCTGCTGGCTGGCGTATGTGTGGTTTCAACGTACCCGTGCGGGATTCATTGATGTCCTCTGAAATCATTCTTCCAGCACGTTCGGGGCCTTTGATTCGGGCCACCGGCATCGGCAAGCGCTACCTGAGTTATGCCCAGCCACATCACCGGCTGATGCAGATGATGGGTCGCAAGATCTACGCCAAGGAATTCTGGGCAGTACGCGATTTCAACCTTGAAGTCTGGCCGGGCGAGACGATCGGCATCATCGGCAAGAACGGATCGGGCAAATCCACGTTGCTGCAGATGATCTGCGGACTGATCGAGCCGACTACCGGCGAGATCGAGGTCAACGCACGAGTGGCCGGCCTGCTCGAACTTGGCGCGGGCTTCAATCCAGAATTCACCGGACTGGAAAATGTGTACCTCAAAGCCGGGTTGCTGGGAATGGGGCGCGCCCAGGTCGATGCGAAGCTCGATTCGATTCTGGCCTTCGCCGAAATTGGCGATTTCGTGCACCAGCCGGTCAAGACCTATTCCAGCGGTATGTTCGTGCGGCTCGCGTTTGCGGTGGCAGTGGCGGTCGAACCCGATGTGCTGGTGGTGGACGAGGCGCTGGCGGTGGGCGATGCGTATTTCCAGCGCAAATGCCATCGGCGGATCCAGGAGATGCAGGAGGCTGGTAGCACACTGTTGCTGGTAACCCATTCCACAGACGCGGTGGAGCGCATGTGCGGACGTGGGGTCGTGGTCAATGCCGGCCGCAAGATATATGACGGGCCCGTGCGTGGGGCTATTTCCGATTACCTGAAATTGATCTTCGGATCGCACATCAGCGAGTCTGTTGATGCAGAGGCGGCAGCGGTCACCGTGGTGGGTGAGACAGCCGACGAAGCGGTTGCTGCGTTGCTCACATCAGGCGTTGCGGATGTGCTGGCACAACGCGCCGGATACAACAGGGATGAAATCCGCGTGGGCAACGGCAAGGCACTCGTAGCCGACCTGCATGTGGTCGGTCAGTCGGGCGTGCCGATGCTGATGCCGGGGCAGTCGGCGGAAATCCTGGTCAAGTATGTGTTCAAGCAGCCATTGAACCGGGTCATTTTCGGCATGCAGATCCGTACTCCCGAAGGCGAGCTGGTGTACAGCACCAATACCTTCCTTGAAGGTGGTCAGCTATTTCAATATGAAGCGGGCAATGTCGCGGTAATGCGCTGGAAGTTCGGTGCGCACCTGATTCCCAAGCAGTACCTGATGATGTTCGGTATTTCGCAGTTCGATGATTTCGGCCAGGACACGATCGCGATCGATCGGCGTTCGGATGTGATGGTGCTGGCCATTCTTGGAGATACCGGCGGTGCGCAGGGTATTGCCAATCTGCAGGTGAAATTCGATGTTGAAACCGTGACCAAGGCAAGCGCCGAATAGCTCGCGATATCCTTTCGCGTGGCTTCATTCGCGGAATAATGCCGATAGGGATCTCAAAATTGCGTACCACACTGAACATCCAGGATCCGCTGTTCATCTCCGCGCCCAACGAAGGTGGTGTGTTGTATGCGCATCGGCATCTCTTAATGCCGATGCTGCTTGAAGACGCCACGGGCCTGTCGCCGATGGAGGACGGATTACTCTGGTGCGTGCAGGCAGCGGATAGTGCCTCGCTGCGTGAAGTCCGGCACGGCCAGTTCAAGGCCATCCCTGTCGCGCCGAACCCACTCGATCTGCACGATGTGCTGGTCGATGCCACGGGCACCTATGTCGTGTTCACCGAAACCAACCAGGTGGCGCGTCTGGACGATGCTTTCCGGATCCAGGAAAGCTGGAGCTTTGGCGAGGAGCCGGACTGTTCGCACGTCAACTGCATCGCGATGCACAACGGGCGCCTGATCGCCTCAATGTTCGGGCCGTTCACTGGTCACCGCGGTTACAAGGGTGAGACCAGGCGCGCTGGACGCGTGGTCGACGTGCGCAGCGGGGAGATTCTGATCGAAGGACTTTCGCAGCCGCATTCGCTGGTGGTCGTGGAAGACCAGTTATGGCTGTGCAGTTCCGAAGATCGTGCGGTGCATATCTATGACAGGAACTACCGGCTTGAACGTCAGCTCCTGTTGCCGGGATATACGCGCGGTCTGGCAGTCGGCAGAGACGCGGTCTATGTCGGAATCAGTCGCAGCCGGAATTTGAAGTCGGGCGAGGTCGGTGAATTCACTTCGGCCGTCGTCGCGGTACTGGATCGACAGTCGCTGCAAGTCACTGGCTATGTGCCAATTCCATGGAGCGAGATCTACGACATCCGGCTGGCACCATCGACGGATGTGGTTGCCGACACCATGGCGTCCATCTGGGCGTTTGAGCGTGTTCAGCAGAACGCGGAAAAGGCCACCTACCTGCGTGGGCATGAAGCCGCTCTGGCCCGGGCGCAGGAGCAAGCCGCCACGGAACTAGCGCAGGCGAAGCAACAAGCCGCTTCGGAATTGGCAGGGATGGTGCAGCACGCTACAACGATGGAGGCTGCCTGGCAGGCAGCCGTGCAGCGAGCGGAGGCCTTGCAGAACCAGCTGATTACCACCCGTGGCGAGGTCATCAAGCGTGATGCACGCATTCATGGGCTGGAGCAGGTGCGCGTCGAACTTGAACTGATCAAGCGCAGCCGTTCATGGCGCTGGACCCGCCTGCTGCGTTTCGCCACGCGCACGATCCAGCATCGCGGACTCAGTCAGGAGGATCGACGCAAGCTCATGCGCTTGCCGCCGGGGCCTGACATGGCGGTATCCGCCGGGGCAGCACCTTCATTCAAGGCGATTCACTCGAATGGGGTGGCAACCTTACAGCACGAGCATTCACGTCCAGCGCAGATGCTGCTCGCACAGCCGCTGGAGCGGCAGCGCGACTTCTTCGTATGGGCCGTGATCGACTGGCATTTCCGCATCCAGCGCCCGCAGCATCTCGCGCGTGAGCTGGCAGCGGCAGGTCACCGCGTGTTCTACATGTCGAATCTTTTCATCGATCATGCCGAGCCCGGTTACAGCGTCGAACCGCTTGATGGAGAGGGGCGCCTTTTCCAGGTCCGATTGCATGTGCAAGGTAGTCCAGCGATCTATCACGCGGCACCCGATGCCAAGGCAAGGTCACAGTTGCGTGCCAGCATCGGCATGTTGCTTGCGTGGACGCAGAGTCATGCTTGTGCGTCGCTGGTACAGCATCCCTACTGGCTGGAGACGGCGCGAATCCTGCCGAATCAGCGGATCGTCTACGACTGCATGGATCATCATGGCGGCTTCGCCGACAACTCGGAGGAAGTGTTGTCGCGTGAGCATGAGCTGATGCGTGATGCCGACCTGCTGGTGGTGACTTCCGACTGGTTGCATACGGAAGCGGGCAAGTACAACCCGCACCGGATGATGATACGCAATGCCTGCCAATACGAGCATTTTGCCACGTGCCCCGAGCGCGTGTTCGCGGACACGCACGGCCGCAAGGTGATCGGTTACTACGGTGCGATTGCCGAGTGGTTCGATCTGGAACTGCTGGAGAAGGTCGCACGCCGGTTCAGTGACTGTCTGGTACTGATGGTCGGTGCCGATACCTGCGGGGCGCGGCAGCGCCTGCAGTCGCTGGACAATGTCGAATTCACCGGTGAAGTGCCCTATGCCAGCCTGCCGTATTACCTGGAAGGTTTCGACGTCTGCCTGCTGCCGTTCCACGTCATCCCGCTGACCCTGGCGACCAATCCGGTCAAGGTCTACGAGTACCTCAGTGCAGGCAAGGAAGTGGTGTCGATCGCGCTGCCGGAGATTCGCCAGTTCGGGGATCTCGTGCGTACCGGTACGGACCATGCGACCTTCCTGGATGCGGTCGGGACTGCCCTGCAGACCGAGCTTGATACCAGCGAGATTGCACGCCGTCGTGCGTATGCCGCTGAACAGACCTGGGCGCACCGTGTGCACGATCTGGTGCAAGGTGTCGAAGCGCTTTCCGAACCGCGCGTCAGCGTGGTCGTGGTCACCTATAACAACCTGGATCTCACCAAGGCGTGCTTGCACAGTCTTGAGGCCTATAGCGATTACAGCAATCTCGAAGTGATCGTGGTCGACAATGCATCGGCCGACGACACGCCAGCCTTCCTGCGCGAGTGGGCCGAGGGTGGCAGCAACCGGCATATCGTGCTGAATGCGGACAACCGTGGATTCGCTGCCGCCAACAACCAGGGTCTGGCGCTGGCGACCGGCGACTATCTGGTGATGCTCAACAACGATACCTATGTCACGCCAGGCTGGATCGCCACCCTGGTGGGACATCTGCGTCACTCCGAAAAGCTCGGCATGCTCGGTCCGGTGACCAATAACATCGGTAACGAGGCGCGCATCGAGATTCATTACGACAGCATGGACGAGATGCTGGATGTTGCCGCCGACTACACCCACCACCATGCAGGGCAGTTGACGCCGCTGCGCACGGCCGCCTTTTTCTGCGTGATGCTGCGCCGCGCGGTATACGAAAAAGTTGGGCCACTGGACGAGGCGTTCGGTATCGGCTTTTTCGAGGACGACGACTACTGCCGGCGCGTTGAGCAGGCGGGCTGGACGATTGCCTGCGCTGACGACGTCTTCGTGCACCACAACCTGTCGGCATCCTTCAACAAGCTCAAGCAGGAAACGCGGCAGGCTTTGTTTGAAGACAATAAGGCGACTTATGAGGCCAAGTGGGGAACATGGGTGCCGCATAAGTACCGTGATGGGTAGCCGTAGAAGCCGCGCGTAGCCAGAAGCTGTGCAGTGCTGCACGGTCATGTCGTGTCGATAATCGTCGCGAACGATCTTCCAGGTCAGGGAATAAGGGATGTTGACTCGCAGTCATAGAACACCGTGGATTTTCTTCTGGGCAGGATTTCTGCTGCTTGGAATCGGATTTGTGGTCAACAGTATGTGGGCCACTATTCCGCCATGGCCTGTGATGCTCCTTGGCGCATTGACGCTGGCCTCGTTGCTGGTGGCGTTTGTAGCGGGACGTCTGCTCCGGTGCGCATCGGCAACGGCAGCGGTGCTCGTCTGGGTGGCTGCGCTGGTCTATTTTGTCGGCGCTTCGTCATGCTTGTCGGCGTTGCTGATTGGCATGGTGGCGCTGGGCATCGGCAGTCTGTTCGTCCACGCTGATTCAAGTGCGCGTGCCGAGTTATCGATCCTTGCGGGCCTGGCGCTGTTGTGTGGGATGGTGGGTTGGCTGTTGCCTTTCCATGTCCATTTTCGCGCGACATACGTCATTGCGTTTCTGGGCATAACGGTAGTGCGTTCGCGAGCCATTGCTTCCACGCTGCGAGCTGTTCCTGCGGCCTGGACATCGGCGATAAGTGACGCACCCGGGGCGGCGCTGCTGGCAGTGACTACGCTGGGAGTCGTCTCCACTTGCGCGTGGCTCCCGACTATCGATGCTGACGATCTTTCATATCACCTGGCGCTTCCTTCGCAACTGATCGACCTCGGTTACTACCCGATGAGTGCTGGTTCCAGCGTGTGGGCGATTTCTGCATGGGCTGCCGATATTTTTCAGGGATTGGCCTGGTTCGTTGCCGGGACAGAATCCAGGGCCGCCGTCGATGTTTTCTGGCTGGTTCTTGCGGCTTGCCTGATATGGAAGCTTTGTGAGGCGCTTGAGCTGAAACCATGGATGCGTTGGCTCGCCGTCGCGCTTTACGCAAGTATGCCGATGACCGCGTTCGCCCTGGGTGGTATGCAGACGGAGGGTCCGACTGCCACCGTTGCAGTCGGACTGGCGCTGCTGATTCAGCGCACAAGGCTTCCTGATCGCCGTCAGCTCCTGGTTGCTGCGTTGTTGTGCGGACTGTTGCTGAGCTTCAAGGTGAGCAACCTGATGATCGCAGGCCCGCTGGGACTCTGGTTGCTCTGGCGGTGGCGTTTGCCGTGGCGATCATTGCCGCTCGCCGCGGTACTGATGGTCGTCGTCGCAGGCTCAAGTTATGTGTATTCCTACCTGCTGACAGGCAATCCCGTACTGCCCTTATTCAATGGTTTCTTTCGCTCGCCATATTTTTCGCCTACCAATTTTCACGACAGCCATTGGGAAAGCGGCTTCCATTGGAACATTTTCTGGAATCTGGTTTTCCATTCATCGCGATATGCTGAATCGGCCGATGGTTCCAGTGGGTTTGTGCTCGTTGCGCTAGCGGGCAGCCTGATCGTCGCACTGTCCAACCGTCATGCACGCCCCCTTGCACTGGTGGCCGCTGCCGCGCTCTTGTTGCCGCTGACGCAGATTCAATATCTGCGCTACGCACATCCGGCCTACGCGCTGTTGATCCCGGGGATGCTCTGCGGCGTACCCGTAGACACCATCGGACGGCGTCATTTGCGTGGCGTGGCAGTGGCTCTCGTGGCGTTGGTAGTGGGAAACCTTGTGTTTGTTCCCGTGGCTGACTGGCATTTGCGGGACGGTGCGCTGTGGAAACTACTGACCGAAGGCCGCACAGCTGTCGTCGATCAATTCGCGCCCATACGTCGCATCGCGAAAGCGGTCCGGGATCGTTACGGGGCAGATGCGCGGACGTTGATTGCAATCCCTGCGATCCCCTTTAACGCGGAGTTCGCTGGCAAGGCTCTTGCCGTCACCTGGTATGACCCGGAGTTGCTGAGTCTTGCAACAAAGGCAAACCATGATCCGGATGGCAGCCTGTGGTCAGGTATTTTGAAGCGAACGGGAGTGAATCTGCTCATCGTAAAAGCAGGAGAGGTTTCACCGGGGCTCGCTGCGGCCATCGCGAAATATCGGGGGACATCGGTCTATGAGGTCGGCGATATCGAGCTCTGGGAGCTTCATTCCAGCGTGCCGGGAATAAGTGTTCCGGCACCGCCGAAGGCCGTCATTGTCACGTTCGACACTTCTTCGACTCCGCCGGCCACTACATTGGTGAACGTGGAGCTGACGCTCAAATGCAAACCACAGAATATCCCCATTGTCGTGGGGTGGAAGTCAACTGCGGTGGGCGAGAGCGCGCAATACAAGTATGAGTGGGCGACATGCCTGTGGGATGGAACCGCTCATGCGTCGCTCGCAATGACAAGTTCCCATCGAATTACCGCATTTACCGTAACGGCCATACCGGCTCAGCCGGTCGATATGGGGCTCGAACTATCATCAGCGAATGCGAGTTTTCGGCGTGATATCACCGCGGAACGCGATCTCGCTGCCGACAGATGGCCCAGTGTGCTGGCGTGGGCGAGGGCGGTCAATGCTGAAAGGCGCGCGCGGCGACGGGCCGCGGAACATTAGAATGCGGCTCGACTGGCCGATCAGACGCGGTCGACTACGCCGGAAATCTTGGCTGTGTGATTCAGGCGTACAACATGCATGGATGTGGTTAGTTGCGGGAGGTCATTTCAAACCGATGTCGAGACGTCGGGTCTGCCGTAGTGAGCCGGATAGCCTGCATCAACGGACGCGGATTCGGTGCTTTCTGAATAACCAGATTCTTCTCAGTATTCTCCTTACGCCTCCGAGCGGCAGTGAGCGCTTCCCGGTTTCGGCCGTCGCCGGGCTTTCCGCGACTTTTTTGCTGTAGACCCGCGCCGAAAATGGTACCGACCATTTGTTCGGCCAGTAGATGCCATGACGCAAATCGGGTTCGCTATAGATGGTGATGTCATGAAATCCGGCGTTTTTCAGTTCATTCAAAATGGACCATTCGGTGAATACGCGCATTTCCAGCGTACTTCCGGGGCCGCCGTGAAATACCAGATTGTCGAAATATTGAACTTCGCCACTTCGGGTTGTATTTTTCAGTCTATAGCCCCCGGCGGTCGTTTGTATCTCATAGTTGTACAGCTCGGGGAAATGCTCTTTTGTGTGGATGCCCTTTTTCCCCGGATGAGAAAAGGGAACTGAAAAGATAAACACTCCATCGGGTTTCAGAAGTTTTTTCACGTTTTCGAAGGCGGCGGAAACAGGCGGTTCAACATGTTCGAATACATCGGTTGAAACCACGAAATCCAGAGTCCCTTCCATGGCCGGGTCGATGTGCGTGATGTCTAGCCGAGGTTCCTGATGATAGAACGTGTTTTTATAGGCGATACGATGAGCCAGGGGTAATGCATATCCATCCCAGCAACTCATGCCGATGCCGACCAGGTCAGGACGGGGTGGTTGAATCTCTGAAATGCTCAGGCTGCGTCCAAACAGTTCGGTCGTCAAAACCTGAATAACGGAGCGCATTCGAACAGTGGAGCCGCAGGTAATACATGTCGGGTCTTCACGAGTCAGCTGGTCCAGGCGTGATTCATTTTGCTTGTCGCAGATATTGCAGTAGAAGGTGATCGACCCATCCGCTCGGTCGCGCGCTGACGTGTTTATCGGAGAGGTCATGGTGCGCCTGTGCGATTGCGGAATGAATTGAGTTCGAATCTACTGTAGCCATCGGTGCATTTCAACGGAGGGCCGGCGCTGCCGCAAAGCTCAGACGCCCCGTTGACGAGCATGCGCCGATACGAGCGATATGGAGCATGCGCATCACGTGAGTGCGGTTTTTGTCCGACATTCAAAATGCGTGTATATATCGCGTCGCCGGTACTTCCTGCGTCATAGTGTCACTTGAAGGAATCGGGCAATCCGGTCGGCGTTGGCCATGATCGTCAAGGTATGAGCTTTCGCCGGAAGTCTCGGTAGCGCGGCTCCATCGATGACATAGACGCCTGGCAAGCCGGCCAGTTCGCCGTTGATTCGGCATTCGTGCGCAGATGGGTGCTTGCTGATCGGAAGTGTTGCCGCGTAGTGGAGGTCAGCGCCCAGCGGCCCGGCGACGAAACTGCCGGGCAGCACCCGGGCTCCTGTCCGGCGAAACCCACGTGACAGCGCCGCGTGTGCCTCAGCCAATGCGGCTCCCTGTTGCGGATCGCTGCCACCCTTGATGCGCAACGCACCTTGCTCATCAAGACTGACCGAATGCGCAGAGAGGTTGCCCGGCAAAAACAGGTTGCCGACCACACAGGAGGACAGCAGGGCCCGCAGCAGTGGCAGGCCTGCGCGTCGCGAGATCGGCAGGTGGGCAAGAAATTCGCTGACGGGCAGACCGACCGTGGAGAACAAATTGCCGAAGCTTTGCCCAACACCGGGCTGAGTAAGTGCAAAGGAGAGCTGCGCCAATCCAAACGAGCGTTCGCGGGGTGCGCCGAGCATGGCAGGCAACCACAACAGGAATGCCGCCATGGGATTTGACTGCAGACGCAGGTGAGGGGGACGTTCCCGCAGTGCTGCGAGTACGAGTCGGGTCGTAGCCAAAGTGCCAGCCGCGAGCAAGACCTGCCGGGCGCGATACCGGCGCGGACCGTCGACCGTCTGTGTTTCGATCCACCAGCTTCCCGCATCATCCGGATGCAACGCACTGACCTGTACGCCGGTATCGAATTGCACACCGGGATCTCGTTTCAGCGTTTCGACATCAATTGTCGCCGACCAGGTTGAGCGGCGCGAGCAGCCCCACAGGCACATTCCGGATAGATCGCAGGCCATGCGCCCCGGACGCGATTCGCTGAGCACGGCGACTCGCGCGCGACCCATTCGCAACGCATCGCCGGTTCGTTCGCGACGTCGCCACAGGCGATCGTGCAATGAGTCGAGCGGCAACGCAGGTGCACTGATGCCGTCAAGTCCGAAATATCCGCTGAGAGCATCCGGGCTCGAACCGCTCAATCCCATGCGTCGCCCGACACGGTCGTACGAGGCGTCCAGCGCTGCCCGATCAACCGCCAGCGCACCCAGTTCGTCAGCGTCGAAACGGGCCACGCCGCATCCCCATGCATTGGACAGACCGCCAGCGGCGAGCGCACCGACCAAGTGAAAGCCTGGATCCGGGTTCATCTTGTTGACTTCAGCGTAGCCTTCAAAGATCGAGCGCAACCCAGGTACACGAAACTTGGGCGAAGCTTGTGCGGGTGCTGACAGGCCTTCGCCGTGGGCGCCGATCTGCCAGCGCCACTGCTCAGGGTTGCCAAATCGCTGGCTGAGTACGTCACCCATGGGTGGCATGCTGACTTGGGCCGTACCGGCGTCGAGGATATGCACCGGTACACCACGCTCGCGCAGGGCCAGCGCAGCGCTGGTGCCGGCGGGGCCGGCGCCGATGATGATCATCGGCTCCTGCATCATGTTCACCGGAGTCCCTTGGCGAGACGTCGTGCCATGGGTGCAACGAGGCGAACATGAAGTTCGCGCACACCTGCACGCACGAAATCCAGCAGCGCGGCGAATCGGCCTGACCGATTCGGCATCATCAAGAACAGTCCCGCCAGTGTCGGCTGCGCTTCGGCAAGACGCAGGATGAGATTCATTCGCCAGGCAAGCCCTCCTGGTGGCGTGGCCTGCTGTCGCTCCACTGGCGTATCGAGAGAGGCCAGCCATGTGGGCTTGCCCAGTAGCGATGCTGGTAAAGGCAAAGCGTCATACGGCCCAAGCATGCGCAGCAGACGCACGTAACGTCGCAGCAGCGCGGGTGGCGGCACCACGAAGATCATCGCGCGGGTCAGTGCGTGGCCTTCGATCAGTAACTGGCGGGTGCCGCATCCGCGCCGATCCAGAGCGTTTGCGAGTGGGCGCAAAACGACGCCGAGTGTGGCGAGATCGGTATGGGCATCGAGCGGAGGCAGTTGAATCAGTGAATCAAGACGAGCAGGCGATAGTCGCGTACCGAATACTGGCGCGGCCACGGCCAGCACGCCGCGTAGCAGAGAGAGTGGCACGGGCACATGCAATCGCCGCACGCGCAGGCGATGGCGTGCAATCAAGCCGAGTAAATGATTGAGATCAACCGGGTCACCCGCCGTAGCGAGAACACGGCCGGCAAGCTCTAGCTGCCCGCAGGCCGTGAGCAGCGCGGCGGACAAATCGTCGACATGGATGGGTTGCACCGCGGGGCGTGGCAGTAAATCAGGCAACAACGGTGAGGCGCGCACCAGCGATACCAGCAGACCAAACAGTCCAGCCTCGCGACCGCCGATAACCAGCCCCGGACGGATCGCCACTGCACCAAGTGGAACGATCAGTTGTTCGATGGCGAACTTCGTTCGGCCATAGTCACTGGGTGCGTTGGGTGCGGCGGCCTGACTGGAGACGAATACGAAAGGTATGCCGGTGGCAGCAGCCTGCATGGCGAGGCCGTGTGCGAATGCTTGCTCGGAGGCAGGCAAGAGATTTTCGCCGCCCGTGTTTGCGGCAAGGTGCAAAAGCGCATCCAGGCCATCGGCCAGTCCATCTGGTGGTGCAATGCCGAGATCGGCAAACCGCCATGTCTGTGCACCCTCGACGGGACGACGTCCTATGGCCACGACCTGCCATCCGCAAGCGTGGGCATGGCGCATGACTGCTTGCCCGATATAGCCGGATGCACCGGTGAGACCGAGCACACGACTCACGGTGATTCCACCGAGCGGGAATGGGTGAACACAACGTAGCGTGAAAGTACGAAGGTGAGGCCGACACAGGCTACGTCACCGGCGAGCTTGGCCAGTGCGGCCGGCGCTATCCACGGCAACAACAAGGCGAGCAGGCCGCTGCTGAGCGGAATATTCAGGCCGAGCAACAATGCATACTTCAGCAACTGCTTACGTCCATCGCCGCGCCCGTGCACCTTGAAGGTAATCCGTCGATGCGCAATGAAAGCGAAGATGCCGGCGGCGATCTTGGATAGTACGTTTGCCGTGAGTGGTCCAAGCACGATGCTCAACAACAGGAAGCCACCCATATCGATGCCATAAGCGACGACTTGTACACCCAGGTAACGACTGAACGTGCGAATCATGATGGCGTTGCACGCTTGCGCAGGACGATCACCCGGTGCAGACCCAGGACGTTGCGCATTGGCGTGAGCGCGCGCTCAAGCAGCTTGAGCAGTCCGGTACCTGCGGACGGGAAAAGTGGCCGAAAATTGAGGCCGCCGCTGAGCAGGTATCGCGGCCAATTGCCCAGCACGTCACGATGCACGATTTCGAGCGTGGGATGCTCGATCTGAAAGCGGACAAAATCGCGATCAAACACCAGATGGCTCAGTGCCTGGTTCGCGCCGCTCATGGGACCGCCGACCGGGGTTTCCCAGCCAGCCGCATGCTTGTCGTACCCCTCGGTAGCGAACAATCTCGGATACAACCACGCAGCAAATGGCCCGCTCGCCGGCTCGATCATGATCGCCCCCCCCCCTGCGACCAAGGTACGTTCGATCTCGGCGAAGAAGCGCGAAGGTTGCGGGAAATGGTGAAAGACATTTTGTAGGTAGAAGGCACGGACGCTGGCATCAGGCAGATCCATCGCGCCGGCATCGAGCACCCGGTCGAGGTGGGGCGCCGCCACTACGTCAGTGGCAAGTACTCCCGGCACTGTCTCGCACACTGGATAAACGCCAGCGCCGAGCTCGACCACGAGGCCTTCACCGACGAAGAAGCGTTGATCGAGTTGGACGAAAGTCTGATGGAACTCGTCAAACACACCACGTATCGATGCTTTTCGCCGAAGCACGGTTCGGTGCGCCTCGAAGCGCGCAAGGCCATCCACCGGGCAGCCTTCGACTTCAGGTTCCTGCAGGTGATCCAGCAGGCGGCTCATTGCGATTTTCCAGCTTGCGGCAGCCGATGATCCAGACGCGGGTGCAAGGGTAGTCGAGGTACGTTGGCGACGTCATAACTGAGGAACGCCAGCGCCATCTGCATGCCGAATACCAACGCGAGAGAAGGGATCATTACGGTTCCGGTAGAGGCCTCGATGCCGGTAGTCGACGATAGCCACCAGTGCCAACCCCCAAACGCTACGCCGAAGCCCAGTAGGCCGATGGCCAACAAAAGTTCAAGCGACGCCACCGGCAGGTCGCGCAAGAAATAGTTGTAGAAAATACGTTTGCAGAAATTTCGCAGGTGCTTGAAAGCGAATTCGCCAAGAATGCGCGAGGTTTTCAGGCCGCTGACTTCACTGCCGTACTTTGCATCCATCGGGACATCCAGCACCACGGCGCGCAGCGTATTGAGACGAAATAGCATGTCGGTCTCAAAGAAATAACGCTGACTGATGGATTCCAATGGCAGGTTCGCAGCGATATCAGCGTGGATCGCGGTGTAGCCGTTGGTGGAATCGAACGCATTCCAGTATCCCGTACTGGCCTTGGCCATAAAACTCAGACCCAGGTTGCCGAGGCGACGCGACAGCGGCATCTGGTTGATCTGGCGCAGATCCCAGAAACGGTTGCCCTTGGTGTAATCGGCATCCCCCCGCAGAATCGGTGCCACGAAAGCTGGCAACAGAGCCGGGTCCATCTGGCCATCACCGTCGATCTTGACAATCACCCGCGCACCGTCGGCTACGGCCTGACGATAACCCGTCATCACAGCACCACCGACACCCAGATTGCTGGCATGGCGCAGTACTCTGATCCGGGAGTCAGATATTTCGCGTTCGATAAAGGTGCCACTGTCATCGGGGCAGGCATCGTCCACACAATAAATGACGTCTACTTCCGGACCGATAGCAGTAACCACATCAAATATGTGACGCGTGACCTTGTAGCAAGGCACTACAACAGCAATGCCATGAACCCAGCTGACCGTGCTATACGGTTGCGTCATCTTTCGGTTCCGTTAAATGGTGGCAGCAAGACTCAATCCAAAGTGGTATGCGTTTCGACATGTCTGATCCCGACATGATCCCGTATGCATCTGCGGATAAATTTCAAGCTTGCTTGTCTGAGACTGAAGATAAGAAGCCCGCTTATTTTAGCAGAGCTACTCACGGACTGATTCGCGCTCACACCCACTTTTGAGCGGTGGCCTATGGCGGCCAATGGCGATCAAATGTCTGGATAATAGAGGGGTAACGCCCGGCCAAGCGGAATTATCTGCGCATTCGTTCAGGCGTGGATGTGCGTCTCGGTGATGCGCAGGCATCGCGGTGTCGCCGCCTCTCCCCGTACAATCCCTGCCAGGCAACCCGAGAAGGCCCGGCCAGAGCGGCTATGGTGTTACCGGGCCCGGAACGGCTCAGTTAGACAGCGAGAAGCTCAAGAATCATGAAAGATCCGAAGCACCTGTTATGTATTGTGGGTACCCGCCCCGAAGGCATCAAGATGGCGCCGTTGATCAAGGCGCTCAAACGTGAGCCGTGGGCGCGAGTGACTGTGCTGGCGACCGCACAGCATCGTGGCCTGCTGGACCAGGTGTTGTCACTGTTCGATATTCGCCCGGACGTGGATCTGGACATCATGCGTACCAATCAGGCGTTGCCCGAACTTACTGCGCGATTGATCACGGCACTGGATGAGAAATTTGCCGAGCTTTCACCCGATGTGGTGCTCGCCCAAGGTGATACCACCACGGTAATGACGGCTGCACTGGTTGCATTCTATCGGCGCATCCCGTTTGGACATGTCGAGGCCGGGCTGCGTACGCATGACCTGGACAACCCGTTCCCGGAGGAAATGAACCGGCTGGTGGCGGGTCATCTGGCGCGATGGCATTTCGTGCCGACCGAACGCTCGCGGCAGAATCTGCTGCGCGAGGGGATTGCCGACACTGCGGTTCACGTCACCGGAAACACGGTGATCGATGCCTTGCTCGAGGTGGCCGCTACCGACTGGCCACTGGATATTCCGCTGGATCCGCACAAGCGGCTGGTGCTGGTGACGGCCCATCGTCGCGAGAACTTCGGCGAACCGTTCCGTGCAGTGTGTCGGGCGATCCGGACGCTGGTGGAGCGCTACCCCGATATCGAAGTGCTCTATCCGGTGCATCCGAACCCCAATGTCAGTCAGGTGGCGCATGAGTTGCTGGGTGGTCATCCGCGTATCCGGCTGTGCGAACCGCTTGATTACGCCCCGTTCGTCGAAGCGCAGAAGCGCGCTTTCCTGATTCTCACCGATTCCGGTGGCGTGCAGGAGGAGGCTCCCGCCCTCGGCAAGCCGGTGCTGGTAATGCGCTCGGAGACCGAGCGGCCCGAAGCGGTGGATGAAGGTGTGGTGCGCTTGGTTGGTACCGACGAAATGCGCATCGTGGCCGAAGCCTCCCGCCTGCTGGATGACCCGAACGCTTATCGCGAGATGGCGCGAGGTGTTTCTCCTTACGGTGACGGCAAGGCAGCGCAACGTATCGTCGGCGTGTTGCGTGAGGCGCTTGGGCCAGGTGTCATGCCAGTAGTTGCGCCGTGAGCATTTGGCGGTCGCTGACGTGAGCTTGCATGGACTTCCGGGACGATGGCAGCGCAAGGCGACGCGCGTCAGTCGCCTGCTGGATTTTGTGGTTGATTCCATTCGGCTTGATGCGTCCGCGCTGAGCGCACGATGGCGCAGACAGCCCGTTGCCACGCCGGCCAGGCGGCCTATGGATAGTGCACAGGGCGACACGCCAGCAATGATGGAGCGGCCGCCGACAAAGATGGCGCGTCCGTCGTTTGGTTTCGAGAACGCTCCGCTGGTGAGCATCGTGGTGCCGATCTACAATCATCTTGAGCAGACCAGGCAATGCCTGTTTTCGCTCGCTGAAGTGGGCGCGAGCTGCACGTTCGAGGTAATCGTCGTCGACGACGGCTCGAGCGATGGATCCGCCGAATGGGTGGAAACCTGCCCGCAGGTGCGCTTGCACCGGATGTCGGAAAACAGCGGTTTTGTCGCTGCTTGCAATGCCGGCGCTGGTGTTGCGCGCGGTCAGTATCTAGTGTTCCTGAATAACGATACCGAGGTGACGGCAGGCTGGCTCGATGCCTTGATCGGGTGTTTCAAGACTGTGCCGCGCTGTGGCTTGGTGGGGGCAAAACTGATCTATCCAGACGGTAGTTTGCAGGAGGCGGGCGGCATCGTGTTTGCCGATGGCAGTGCATGCAACTACGGTCGTGGCGGCAACCCGGCCGATCCCCGCTACGATTTCCTGCGTGAGGTCGATTATTGCTCGGGCGCATGCATCGCGCTGCCGGCGTCGCTGTTCCGGTCACTTGGTGGCTTCGATGTCCGTTACGCACCGGCATATTACGAAGACACCGACCTCGCCTTCGCTGTGCGCGCGGCAGGCTATCAGGTGATCTATCAGCCACGCGCCGAGGTAGTGCATTTCGAGGGCAAGACTGCTGGTACGGACGCTTCCAGTGGGGTCAAACGCTTTCAACAGATCAATCGCGAAAAATTTGTGGCCAAGCAACAGCGGGCGCTGGCGAGTCAGCCGCAACCACAGTATTTCGGGCTTTCACCGGAACGCTGCGCGACCCATCGCTGCAGCCAGCACGTGCTGGTGGTCGATGCGGATTATCCGCGTGCGGATCGTGATGCCGGCTCACTACGCATATTGAACATACTACTGTTGCTCCGCGAGCTAGGTTGTCACGTGCAATTCTGGGCGATACATGCTGCGGATCGCGATGACACTGCGCGCATGCTTGAACAGCATGGCATCGAACTCATCGTGGCGTCATCACGTGAAGAGGCATTGCACTGGTGGCATGCCCGTGGTGCCGACCTGGATCTCGTGCTGCTATCCAGATTGCCGGTGGCGCTGGGTTCCATGCGGATGGCGCGCAGATATGCGGCACAGGCCATGGTCATTTTCGATACGGTCGATCTGCATTTTCTGCGCATTGCGCGGGGTGCAGCCTTGCACGGAGACAGCGATGAGGCGGCTTGGGCCGAGGAACTGCGTAAAAGCGAACTCGATCTGATGCGTCAATCTGACTTGACTCTGGTGGTGAGCGAATACGAGAAAAATCTGTTGCACGAGCTGGTGCCGGATGTCGTAGTAAAGGTGCTCTCGACTATTCACCCGATCCATGGCCGGAAGGCACCCTTTGCTGCGCGTGGAGGTTTGCTTTTCCTCGGCAATTTCGAACACGAGCCGAATATCGACGCGGCCCGCTGGCTGGTCGAGGAGATAATGCCGCAATTGCGGACGCGATTGACGGGGGTGATCCTGCACATCGTCGGCTATGCAGGGATCGAGGCGTTGGCTGGCTGCGCCAGCGAGGATGTACTTGTGCATGGATTTGTCGCCGATCTTGAGCCAGTGCTGCGCAGCATGAAGCTGGCATTGGCGCCGTTACGCTACGGAGCAGGCGTGAAGGGCAAGATCAACATGGCGATGAGCCACGGCGTTCCCGTGGTAACCACGCCGGTCGGCGCGGAAGGCATGGCTCTGATCAATCGGCAGGATGCGATGATTGCGGAAGGTCGCGATGCGTTCGTCGACGCCATCGCTGAGTTGTACGACAGCGAGAAACTTTGGTTGACCTTGTCCGACCACGGACTGGAAAACGTCCGCCAGCATTTCTCGGTAGATTCGGCGCGCCTGGCGCTCAAGCGCATTCTGGCCGCGAAGTCGGGATTTCGTGTACCGGATTCCACGCCGCACTGAGCGGGTCAGCGCCTGCATTTGCATCTTCTCGGTTTGATTTGGCGGAATCCGCGCGGATCCACAGCTTGACGGCAGTGTCGCGATGCCATACCAATGCAACCTTGTTGCAACCGCAGTGTCATAACGAAGTTGCGTCGTTTCCGGGCAATCCTTGTTCGACTGCGCAATGGGTGTTGATGGGGCTCCGCTTCACTCACGGGTTGTGCTTGTTGGCTGCCCCTTCAAGTAGCGAATGCCTTGTCCTGCGGCTGCGGGGCGGGGTACGGATAAGGTCACACGTAAAAGAAGGGGGACCCATCAGATGACAACTCGGTCACGAGTCAGCGACGCCATGCGCGCAACCCTGGGTAGCGGTGGCGCATGGGCCACCTGCATGCGCCTGATGATCATTGTGCTGGCGAGCGTTGTGCTGGTGTGGCTGTTGGATCCGGCCTTGCAACTGACGTTCAGTCCGGGATTGCTCTGGCGCAATGCGCTACCGGTGGCGCTGTTGAGCATGCTGATCTATGGCCTGTGTGGCCGCGTCCTGCTCACCGTGGGGCTGTGCAGCGGGATCACCTGGGTCGTGTTCAAGGCGAACGCGATCAAGGTCCTGAACATGAATTCGCCTTTGATGCCCAGCGATGCCGTGCTTGGACATCAGGTGATACACAACTTGGGGTTTTTTGCGCACTATACGGGCCATCGCCTGATCCTTCTGGTGGTTGTCGCGCTGGTGTTTTTCGCGGTGATAGGCGTGCTGTGGCGAGTTGAAAGGCGTTGGCAGCGTCCCGCATGGATCAGCCGTGCGGTTCTCGGCATGCTGTCGCTGGTACTGCTCTTCACGATGTACTGGGGTTATGCGCCTTGGCCGAGAATCTATCGGGACGAGGCACTCCCAGGCTTCCTGCTGTACGACCCGATGAACAGCGTGCGGCAGGTAGGTTACATGGCCACCATGGTAAGGCTGTCGCAGCTGCCTGAAATCTACATCCCGGCTGCCGACAGGTCGCTCGTCGCCCGTTTCGCACAAAGCCACGCTGACGATCTGAAGATGCGCATGATGCGAAAGGTTCCCTTGGAACTTCCCGATATCGTGGTCGTGCAGAGTGAGGCGTTCTTCGACCCAGGAGTGTTGAAGGAAGTCGACTATGGCCAATTTGTGCCAAATTTCGAGCGCCTTGCCGCCACCGGAATTACGGGCAGCCTGACGACACCGACGTACGGTGGTGGCACGATCCGGACTGAGTTCGAGACGCTTACGGGTTATCCGATGGACGCCTTCCCGGCGATTGCCTATCCGTATTACGGCCTGGCCGCCGAATGGATGCCCACGGTGCCGCATCGGCTGGAATCGTTCGGTTACTCGACGACGCTGTTCCATCCGTTCGAAGCCGATTTCTGGAATCGTTCAAAGATCATGCCTGAGCTTGGGTTCCAGCATAGTTATTACCTGAAGGATTTCGCCGGTGCGGAGCACGAGGGTGTCTACGTATCGGATCGCGGGCTTTTCGATTTCCTGCTCGCACATCTCGACGACGGTGGCAATGGACCGAAATACGCCATGGCGATCACCATGGAAAACCATGGTATCTGTGACCAC
>Ga0302314_10001372_pt1 | contig 45564 bp, 36 predicted proteins | sample III_Palsa_N2_3_FD_200533 | JGI IMG/M metagenome (GOLD analysis project Ga0302314, IMG submission 200533) | Peat permafrost microbial communities from Stordalen Mire near Abisko, Sweden - III_Palsa_N2_3 | ecosystem: Environmental > Terrestrial > Soil > Palsa > Peat permafrost | place: Sweden...
GCTCCCGGTTGTTTCGGGTGCGCGATCGTTTGTGAGCGCGGCGACTTGACCAAGTGCAGCACGGTCGAGAACAGCGAGCGCGCCTGCGCGGCTCCGCCAATATGGATGATGCCGGTGTTCTTGAGTTCCTCGGTGAAAACGTCGACCACCAAATCGCGCACATCGTCGTCGAGGGACCCCAAGGTGCCGTCGATGAGGACCCAGGGCGGCGTCTGGAGCAGAATGCGCGCAAATGTCAGGCATAGTTGCTCGTCGTGACTCAACTCCCGATCCCAGCGGTGCGTCTGGTCGAGCATGGGCGCCAAGCGTTCCAGACCCAGCCGGTAAAGCGAGCGCGAGAATGCGTTGGTGTTGAAGCTCTCGGCCTTCAACGGATACGCCAGGACTTCCCGAAGGGTCCCACGCGGCATGTACGGGTCTCCGCGCGGCAGGTAGAAGATCTGCTCGCCGCGCGGATGGCTGATTTGGCCCGCCCCCCGCGGCCAGAGCCCTGCCAGTGCCCGGAAAAGCTGAGTCTTCCCGGTTCCCGGAGCCCCCAAGATGAGTACCCGCTCTCCGGCCTTCACCACCACGCTGGATTCCTTGAGCATGTCGGCGTTGGCGCGCGAAACGATCTGCAGGTCGTCGATGCGAATCTCGCCCGGCTCGCCGTCGGCATAGGTAATACGGCTTTCCAAATCCTTTGGCTCATGCGCCGTAATCAGCGCGCGGCGGAAGTTGGCGACTCTAAGCAGCGTCGCACGCCAGTCGGCGATGGAGCTGAAATTATCGATGAACCAGCGCAGCGAGGATTGCGCCTGGGTAAATGCGCCGGCCGCCATCATCAGGCCGCCGAAGGTCACCTTGCCGGTGAAATACAGGGGCGCTGCCACCAGGATGGGCGCGACTATGGTGACCCAGCCGAAGCCCGCGGTGACCCAGGTCAGATTGGTGTCGCCGCGGACGATGCGGCGGGTGGCCGCGAGCACATTGCCAAGATGCAGCTCGATGCGGCGCTTCTCGTCCGCCTCGCCGGCCGCGAGTGAAATGTCATCGACATGCTCGTTGACGCGCACCAGAGAAAAACGCAGATCCCCCTCGCGCGCAGATCGCTCGGCGTTGCGGCCGATGAGGCTGCGCCCCACCCAGTAGCTCAGCAGCGACCCGGCACTGGCATAGAGGATCGCCGCCCACAGCATGAACCCAGGAATGGCATAGTCCGTATCGCCGATTCGGAAGGAAAAGTTGTTGGAAAGCGCCCACAGGATGTTCGCGAAGCTGCCGAACAGCACCGCGGCCTGCAGTAGCCCGATCGCAAGATTGGCGGACAGCTCACAGAGCTTGCGAGCATCCTCGTGAATGCGCTGGTCGGGATTGACTCCGATCGCTCCCGCGTTGGCCAGCCAGAACGCGCGCCGCGGCTGCATCCAATCCTTGAGCAGGCTGAGCACCAATCCCTCGCGCAGCTTGACCTGCAGGGTCTCGCCCAGCCAGCGCTGCACGACGTTTAATATCAGGAGAAATCCCGCTATAACGAAAAACACGCTCAGCTGAAACAGAAAATCGCGCAGATCGCGCCGCGACAGCGCATCGAAGAAAGGCTTGTTCCATCGATTGAGCCTGATCTGCCCATAGGCCGTGGCCGCGATCACCAGAACGATGGCGATCGCCAGCAGCCACAGTGCCTTGCCCGCCGGCGAGCGGAAGATCGCGCGCAGAATCATTCCAAGCTGGCGAACCAGGCCCGTGTGGGCGGCCTCGCTCTCGGATAACGTTCCGGAAATGTCTGTTGAGCGATCGGTCACCGTCTTCAACCTGCCGCCAGATCAGCTGCCGACCGCGTTCGGGTCCCGCCAGGCTCGCTCGAAGGGCAGCCTCCAGGCATGCGGAGCGATGAGCTGGTGGATGGCATTCGGCCCCCAAGAGCCCGGGCCGTAGTGCCGAACGGGCGGCGGGGTCTCGAGCAGCGGCATCGAGACCTCCCAAGCCCGCTCGATACCTTCCGCGGTGGTGAATAAGGTATGGTCGCCGCGCATCGCATCGAGAATCAGGCGCTCGTAGGCCTCGAGAACGTCACCGAGGTGGCCGGTGTCGTGCATGGCGAACTGCATGCTCAACTTGTCCAGCCGCATGCCCGGACCGGGGCGCTTGCCGTAGAACGATAGAGACATCTTCGCCGCGTCCGCCAGATCGAAGGTTAAGTGATCCGGGCCCTGCGCGCTGACACCGGATCCTGCGGGAAACATGCTCTTGGGCGGCTCGCGAAACGCGATCGATATGATGCGTTGGCCGTCGGCGAGGCGCTTGCCGGTGCGCAGGTAAAACGGCACTCCCGCCCAGCGCCAGTTGTCGATGAAGCACTTCATGGCGATGAAGGTCTCGGTGTCCGACTCGCTATGGACGCCCTCCTCCGCCTTGTAACCCGTGTATTGCCCGCGCACGACATCCGCCGGTTTGATCGGCAGCATGCTGCGAAACACCTTGTTCTTTTCCTCGCTGATCGGCTTTGGCTCCAAGGAGGTGGGAGCCTCCATCGCCATGAAGCCGAGAATCTGGAATAAATGCGTGACCACCATGTCGCGATAGGCGCCGATTTGCTCATAGAAGCCGGATCGCTTGCCCAGGCCGAGTTTCTCCGGAACGTCGATCTGCACGTGGTCTATGAAGTTGCGGTTCCAGATCGGCTCGAACAGCCCATTGGCGAAGCGAAATGCCAGAATGTTCTGCGCCGCCTCCTTGCCCAGAAAATGGTCGATGCGAAAGATCCGCTCTTCCTCGAACACTTCATGCAACCGCCTGTTCAGCTCGACCGCGCTGTCGAGGTCGGTGCCGAATGGCTTCTCCATGATGACCTGGGACCGCTCGACCAATTCGGCTTCGCCCAGCATCCGAACTGCAGCAAGCGCCGCGTTCGGCGGCACGCTCAAGTAGTGAAGACGCCGGCTCTCTTTCCCCAAGCTGCGCTCCGCGTCCAGTACCGCCGCCTTGAGCCCGGCCGCGGCTTTGGCCATCGGCACGTAATGCAAGCCTTGCGAGAACTCGGTCCAATCGGCGGCGGCCACCTCGCGAGTCGAGAACTCGTCCAGCGCGTCGCGTGCGATCTTGCGAAATCCATCCGCGTCGAGATCTTCCAGGGACACTCCGATGATCCGGCATCCCGGAATGAAGCCCGCGCTGGATAGATGAAACAGGCCCGGAATGAGCTTACGCCGCGCAAGATCGCCCGTAGCGCCGACCAGAACGACGACCTGCGGGAACTGCGGACCGACTCCAGACGGTATCTTCGTCACCATCAACCCTCCTCAACAATCGAGCCGGCACGCTAATCCTCGTCGGCAGCCGGAACCTTGGAATCGACTTCCGATGCGATCGTCGCCGCATCGGCGCCCGCCACCGGATACGCCTTCGACCAGAGTAGCGAACTGTCCTCCATCGAGAGGATGCTGATGGACAACACCTGAACGCCGTTCTGGGTGCCGACGGTGCCGCAGAGGACATATTGAGCATGCTTCTCCCGTCCGCGCTGCAGAATCGCCGCCAAATCGCAGGATGACACCGGCTCGCTGGTCATGCCAACGTGGCCATGGTGCGATACGGCGACCCGGCCATAGACCTGCGCGAAGGTCGAGTCCGCAATCTTGGCGGCGCCCGCATCGCCTGCGGGCGCGCCGAAGGGCATTGCCAGCACGGCGGTCCGCTGCACGGTGCCCTTGGCATCCTCGGAAAACTCGTGCGCGAATTGCGCGGCCAGTTTCGCAACATCGGCGGCGTTGGTGTTTCCTTGGTACTGCTGCGATATGGAGTTGAGCTTCTTGGCTGTCTCGGGCGAGAGCTCACTCGCCTGATGGTGATGTCCCCCGGGCGTGCAACCGCGCTGTAGCAACACCACGACCAGCCACATGATGAGCAGCCACCTCACCCACCGCGGTAGTCGCTTGTAGAGCGCCCAGATGGATCGCAGCGCCCAGCCAAGCACCGCAACCCCAAACTTGACCCTCTGCCCGGGCTCCTGCTTGGGAAACTCCGGAAGCGCTGCGGCGGATGTTGGCGGCGAAACCGTCCTCAGCGCCGGCGCCGATGATTTCTTGGCCGGTGCGGGAACGACTGTCCCACCCGATACAATCCGGCGGCACAGTGCCTCCAGGGCAGGCGTCGGCCGACCGCCCGGCACCCGCAGCCATTGCACCGTGAGAAATTTCTCCGGCACGCGCGCCCCGGTCTCATTGGTGTCGTCGATGACAACCGGCAGAAGAAACAGGTGATCGTCGGCCATGTCGAGCGTTCTCTCGACGGCCAGGCGCCACTCGCGGCGAAAGTATCCTTCGTGGCGGGCTTCGGTATGTGCCGACACCAGCGCCATGAAGTAGTCGCACTCGCGAATCTGCCTGCGAATCTTCTGATCCCAGGCATCCCCGCCGCCGAGCTCGCTCTCGTCATACCAGACTTCAAGGCCATAACCCGGCAGGGCGTCCCCAATCGATCGCGCCGCCTGGCGATCCTCGGAGGCATAGCTCAGAAAAACCGTGGGCGCTGGGCGATTGGTCTCGGCGCCGACGCTAGCCATTCGTCGAATCGACCTTGGACGTTGTATTCAACTCGGAACCCAATCGCGCCTCCGACCCTGACAGGCAAACGGCTGAATCACCGAGTATAGCAATCCAGGCTCAGCGCGGTGCTTCAGCGCCCCCGAAGGCCAGTTGGCTGCTTAGGTACTCTTAGAATTTGGGCAAGTCATCGTCCACGTCCGCAACACGGCGATTGTAAAAAATATGCAACGCGGGTTTGGGCAGTAGCGCCGGATCGCAGATGTTGGCACTCGGAACAATGAAGCGGGCGCCCATGCACGTTGAAACGCGCGTTGGCGCAGGCGCACTGGCAGTTTTGACGGCCGTCCATTACCGCTACGGCTTATTTGTTCGTGAAGAAGGCGCGGCGGATTTCCTGCCCGCACATTGCCGACGCATAGCCGGCGCCTTCACCCTGCCGCGGTCTTCCGACTCTGGAGACTATTCCATAATAGTTCTTGCTTGAGTCGATCCATGGATAAAATCCGAATGCGCCGGGACTGCTAAAAGCTCCGTCGCCTTCAACCCAATGGGCATAAGAATAATGCCATGGCGCGCGCACGGGACTGCGCAGCGCCTGCCCGGGGCAGCTTTGCGGTAGCGTGCAAATAGGATCAGCACCCAAGAAATTCCGCAACAGCAACTGGCCACCAACGACCTTTTGCAGAAATGTGGCGAAGCCCGCGGCCGACATTCGCAGGCCACCGGCAAGCTGCAGCACGCCAAACTGGAACGGAATATCGGAACCGAGAACCCGCTGGTATTCGGCAGCCAGGCCTGGGCGATCAAGAGAACCAAGTCCATGATCGACTGCCCATTTCTGGAAGTGGCCGCCGTTATAAAAGAAATGGTTGTCGTCTTCTGCAACGTATTTGGAATTATCGCCTTGTTCGAAACAGTCCTTTACCGTGGATACTCCCCGACCGCAGGACATCGCCCGCAAGCTGACATAGCCCGCTGACATGTGCAGGAATTTCGCCGTCTCACTATCGATCTTGCCCTGATCTTTCTGGATGACATAGGCGCCGAAAACCATTTTGGAGGCCGAGGCAATAGTGACTACCGAATCCCGGCTTAGGCTTCCGTCACCCTCAGTGCCCGAGGCCAGGACGGAATTCTTTGTGCCGATTTCCCAGTAAAAAGGCTGGATATTGCGGCACGCTGACGCGGTATCGGCCGCATTCTTGGCAGCCGAGGCATTGACCGCCGATTTCGCAAATGCACCGCAGGGGACGATCGACCAAACACTTGCAAGCAGCCCGACTACAAGGGTTCGGACAATCATAAGAATCTCCAGGTGATTTTAAATACGCTCATCACGTACCCAATACTGAGCAGCTCATGGTGGTTAACGCGCCGAGAAGAAGAAAGATGACAGCAGATCCCATCTTAGGCGCGTAATCGGGCCGGGTGACCCCTCGCTGCGCTCGGGACCGCCGTCGCCAGGGCGCTCCGGCGTCCAATCCGGCGAAGCGCCGGATTGTCGAACTCACCGCCGAGTTTGGCGGAGAGGGTGAGATTCGAACTCACGAGCCCCGTAAGGGGCTGCCGGTTTTCAAGACCGGTGCATTCAACCGCTCTGCCACCTCTCCAAACAACAAAATCAGCCACCTGCACGGGAATTTTACCTTAACCGAGCCTCGCGCAGCGACCGCCAACCATTGAATGTCCGCACTCAGTCCCCATGATGCTCGGGAAATGCGCATAGTTGTACTCCCCGCACCCCCGGCGCGGACGTTGCAGGGTGGTACCATGCCCACAGTTAGTACCGGAGGATCGTATGGCCAATTTCCCGAGCAATAACGCGGCTAACCTGAGCGCGGGCGCCGACAGTCGAAGTATTTTCATTACCCGCACCTACACCCACCTGGTGGGCGGAATTCTCGGCTTCATCCTGGTGGAGCTGGCGCTGTTCGAGTCCGGGCTCGCGCAAAGCATCGCGCGCTTCATGTTCGGCTTCAATTGGATGCTGATACTTGCCGCATTCATGCTGACCGGATGGCTGGCATCGCGAACCGCCCGCACCAGCACCTCGATCGGCATGCAGTATTTTGCATACGCAGCCTATGTCGTCGCGGAGGCGCTGATTTTTGTGCCCCTGCTTTACATCGCCGACGCCAAAGCGCCGGGCACCATCGACAGCGCCACCTTGATCACCGCGTTGGGCGCCGGAGGCCTGATGTTGGTCGCTCACCGCACGCGCAAGGACTTCTCGTTCCTGCGCGCCATCCTGATGTGGGGCGGCGTCCTCGCGCTGCTGGCCATCATCGGCGGCGTGGTGTTCGGATTCGCGCTCGGCACCTGGTTTTCGGTGCTGATGATCGGTTTTGCCGGCGCCGCGGTGCTGTACGACACTTCGAACATCATTCACTACTATCCCGAAGACCGCTACGTGTCGGCCGCGATGCAGTTATTCGCCTCGATCGCGTTGATGTTCTGGTATGTGCTGCGCTTGATGATGGGAAGCCGCAGCTAACTTTAGGCCGCGGGCTCGAGACTCGCACCCTTCATATACGGCAGGAGCACCGACGGCAGCGCAACGCTGCCGTCGGCTTGCTGAAAATTCTCGAGGATGGCGACCAAGGCGCGACCCACCGCCACTCCCGATCCGTTCAAGGTATGCACCAACTCCGGCTTGCCCGTGGCCGGATTTCGCCAGCGCGCCTGCAGGCGGCGTGCTTGAAAGGACTCGCAGTTGCTGCACGAGGAAATTTCCCGGTAGCGCCGCTGCGAAGGCAGCCACACCTCGAGATCGTAGGTCTTGGCGCTGCTGAAGCCTACATCGCCCGCGCACAATGAGATCGCCCGATAGGGCAGCTCCAACGCCTTGAGGACTGCCTCGGCGTGCCCGGTGAGATCTTCGAGCGCCTGGTAGGAATCCTCCGGCCGCACGATCTGCACCAGCTCCACCTTCTCGAACTGGTGCTGCCGGATCATGCCGCGCGTGTCCTTTCCGGCGGCACCCGCCTCCGATCTGAAACACGGTGTATGCGCCACAAATTTAAGCGGCAGCAGCTCGGGCGCCAAGATCTGATCGCGCACCAGATTGGTGACCGGCACTTCCGCCGTGGGAATGAGAAAGAACCCCGGGTCGCCGCTGACCGCAAACAGGTCCTGCTCGAATTTAGGCAGCTGGCCGGTTCCGAGCAGCGCAGCTGCATGAACCAGATAGGGGACATACGCTTCTCGGTAGCCGTGCTCGCCCACGTGCAAGTCGAGCATGAATTGCGCGAGAGCGCGGTGCAGCCGCGCCAGGTTCCCGCTCATGACCACAAATCTTGCTCCGGAGATTCGCCCCGCTGCCTCGAAATCCATTCCGAGGCGCTCGCCCACGGCCACATGGTCCTTCGGCTCGAAATCGAAGTCCCTAGGCACTCCCCAACGCCGGATCTCGACGTTGGCCGATTCGTCGCGCCCTTCCGGAACGCTCGGGTGCAGCAGATTGGGCAAGCCCAGCTGCAGACTGGTCATTTCCGCCTGGATGGTCGCGAGTTCAAGCTCCATGTCCTGAAGCTTCACATTCAATGCCTCGCCGGCAGCGATCAACGGCGCCACATCCTGGGACTTTGATTTGCCGTGCCCCACCGCTTTGGCATTGGCATTGCGTTCGGCGCGCAGCCGATCGGCCTCGATCTGCACCGCCTTGCGCCTCTCCTCGAGCGCGGCAACGTTGGCCACATCGAGGGCAAAACCGCGCCGTTGAAGCGCGTTGGCCACTCCCGCAAGGTCGCTGCGCAGCAGCTTCGGATCGAGCACGGTGACTTCCTTAAGGTGCGGAAAACGGCATTGTAGGTGAAGGCGGCGACGGTCACGAGCCGCCGGCGCCGCGCGGCGTCCGCTCGCGCGCGCGCCGCGAGGCCAGTGCCTCGCCGATCTTGATTTCCAGGCCTCGCGGCGCCGGCACATAGTAGTGCCGTTGCGGCATGCCGTCCGGGAAGTAGCGCTCTCCGGCGGCAAAGGCGTCAGGTTCGTCGTGCGCGTATCGATAGCCCTTGCCGTAGCCGATTTCCTTCATCAGCCGGGTCGGTGCATTGCGCAAATGCAAGGGCACCTCCAGAGAGCCCAAACTCGCGGCGTCTTCGGCGGCAGCGTTGTAGGCCGTGTAGACCGCATTGCTCTTGGCGGCGCAGGCCATGAACACAATGGCCTGCGCGATGGCGAGTTCACCCTCGGGGCTGCCCAAGCGTTCGTAAACCGCGCAGGCTTCTAGGCCCAAGGTCAATGCACGCGGATCGGCGTTGCCGATGTCCTCGCTGGCCATGCGCAACGCGCGCCGCGCGATATACAAAGGGTCGCAGCCCCCGGCCAGCATCCGGCACAGCCAATACAGGGCGGCATCGGGATCGCTGCCGCGAACCGACTTGTGCAAGGCAGATATCTGATCGTAGAAATTCTCTCCGCCCTTGTCGAAACGCACATAGGTGCTGCCGATGACCGCGCGTACCGTATCGACGGTCAGGAGCCGTCCCGCATCCCCCTCGTCCGCCAGATCGGCAGCGGTCTCCAGCAAATTGAGCAGGCGACGAGCATCGCCGTCGGCCCCCGCCAGCAACAGCTCGCGCGCCGCAGGCTCGATTTGCAGATTCAGCTCCCCTAAGCCGCGCTTCGGGTCGCTCAGTGCCCGATCCAGCAGCCGGCTCAAATCCTCGGCCGTCAGCGACTTGAGCACATACACGCGCGCGCGCGACAGCAGCGCGTTGTTCACCTCGAACGAGGGATTCTCGGTGGTCGCGCCGATGAAGATCAGCGTTCCGTCCTCGACGTAGGGCAGGAAGGTGTCCTGCTGAGACTTGTTGAAGCGATGCACCTCGTCGAGAAACAGCACGGTGTCCCGCGTGCCGCGAAGCTTCAGCGCCTGCTCCACGATCGCCCGGATGTCCTTGATGCCGGCCTGCACGGCCGAGAGTGCGATGAACTCCGCGTGAGCGCCGTTCGCCACCAGCCGCGCCAGTGTCGTCTTACCGGTGCCCGGCGGGCCCCACAGGATCATGGAATGCGGCCGGCCCGACTCGAGCGCGCGCCGCAACGGCGCGCCGGGACCGAGCAAGTGCGCCTGCCCGACATACTCCTCGAGCGACTGCGGGCGCAGCCGGTCCGCCAGCGGCCGGTAGGTGCCGCCGGACCCGGTCACTTGGCGTCGCGCCCGATCACGTCGACGCCGGCGGGCGGCGTGAATGTAAACAGATCCGGGGCGAACTTCGCATTGCGCGACTGATGCGTGAAGCTCAGCTGCGTCACTTGATTGAGCTTATCCGCGAGGAACATGGAGGCCAATTCGCCCTTCGCGAAGCCGATGCGCACGAGTTGAAAGTCGGTATCGGTATGCTTGGGAATCAGTTGGTACCATTCCAGGCCGCCGCTCGGCGGCAATGCCGTGATGTCGAATTGGCTGCTGACCGGGCCGCCGCCCGACAGCAGCACGGCCGGCGTGCTGGCGAGCGTGGCATCCATGTCGCGCACATTGGCCTGAGCCAGATCCTTATCGTAGAACCAGATCTGTTTGCCGTCGGCAAGCACCAATTGTTCCGATGGCTGGGAGTAATCCCAGCGAAACTTACCCGGCCGCTGCAGGTAGAGCTTGCCGGCGGCTTCACGCAGCACCTTGCCGCTGTCATCGGCGATGGTTTGCTTGAAATCCGCCGACCAACTGGCCAGCCCGGCGATGTACTTTTCCACATCGCTCGCGGGCGAGCCTTCAGCCGCGGCGTTCAGCAGGCCCACAACCAAGGCAAACACCAGAGGTGCAAGGTGACGTCCACTCACGGCGGCTATTCCTCCTCGGGCGGCGCCGCGCCGTAGATTTCGCGGCCGCCATTCGACTGCAACGGACCCACCAAGCCCGCGGCCTCCATGGCCTCCACCAAGCGGGCCGCGCGGTTATAGCCGATCTTGAGGCGGCGCTGCACGCCCGAGATGGACGCCTTGCGAGTCTCGGTCACGATGCGCACTGCCTCGTCGTAGAGCGGATCCGCCTCGGCGTCGGCGATGCCGTCCTCGCCGCTGTCTTCGTCGTCGGACGGGAATCCGGGGATGGGATTGCGCGGGCCTTCGAGAATTTCATCGATGTAAACCGGCGGCAAGGCGGCCTTAAGGCCGGCCACGACGCGGTGAACTTCCTGATCCGACACGAACGCGCCATGGATGCGCGTGGGGATGGAGGTTCCCGGCGGCAGATACAGCATATCGCCGTGGCCCAGCAGCGACTCCGCGCCGCTCTGGTCGAGAATCGTGCGCGAATCGACCTTGGCCGACACCTGGAAGGCGATCCGGGTTGGAATGTTGGCCTTGATCAGCCCGGTGATGACGTCCACCGACGGCCGCTGCGTCGCCAGGATCAAGTGAATCCCCGAGGCGCGCGCTTTCTGCGCCAAGCGCGCTATCAGCTCCTCCACCTTTTTGCCGACGATCATCATCAGGTCGGCGAGCTCGTCGATGATGACAACCACAAAGGGCAGAGAGGTCAACTCCGGCACATCTTCGGCGACGACGCCGGGGACACCCTGGACGATCTTCTGCATGCGGATCGGGTCCCTGATGGGCGTGCCCGCCTCGGCCGCGTCTTTCACCTTGCGATTGAAGCCGCCGATATTGCGCACCCCCAGGGCGGACATGAGCTGATAGCGGCGCTCCATCTCCGCCACGCACCAGCGCAGAGCGTTGGCAGCCTGCTTCATGTCGGTCACGACCGGCGCCAGCAAATGGGGAATTCCTTCATACACCGACAACTCGAGCATTTTCGGGTCGATCATGATCATGCGCACATGCTCCGGCGTCGCCTTGTACACCAGGCTCAAGACCATCGCATTGATCGCGACCGACTTGCCGGAGCCCGTGGTGCCCGCGATCAATAGATGCGGCATGCGTGCAAGATCCGCAACCACCGGCACGCCGCCGATGTCCTTGCCGAGCGCGAGCGCCAGCGGCGAGGTCACATCGTCGTAGGGCTTGGACTTGATGATTTCGCCGAGCGTGACGATCTCGCGCTTTTCGTTGGGAATCTCCAAGCCGACCACCGATTTGCCGGGAATGATCTCCACCACGCGCACACTGATGGCCGAGAGAGCGCGCGCAAGATCCTTGGAAAGATTGCTGATCTGGCTGACCTTGACGCCCGCCGCCGGGCGCAGCTCGAAACGCGTGATGACCGGCCCGGGAAACACCGCGACCACTTCGGCCTCGACGCCAAAATCACGCAGCTTGAGCTCGACCAGGCGCGACATCGCCTCCAGCGCCTCGTCCGAATACGACTGCTCGCGCGTTCCGGGCTCATCGAGCAGCGACAGTGCCGGCAGCTCGCTGGACTTCGGCGCATCGAACAGCGGAACCTGCCGTTCGCGCTCGACGCGCTCGCTTTTCTGCGGGGCGGGAGCCAGCGCCTCGATTCGCGGCGGCGGCCGGCTCGCGACTTTCTTCTGCTCTTCGCGCACCACCTCCTGGCGAGCCTGCTTGCGCTGCTGCCCGGACGACAGTTCGCGCCGCTGTTCGATCTTGGTGAGCACCCAGTCGATGCTGCGCAGAACCCAGGCGCCAATCCGGTCCATGACGTCGAACCAGGACACGCCCAGGAACAGCGCCACGCCGGCCAGCCATAGACCCAGCAGCAGCAGCGTTGCGCCCAGAAAGCGCAAGGCATGCTCGCTGTTGCGCCCCACCAATTGGCCCAGCACACCGCCGGCGCTGTCCGGCAGGTGTGAGCCGTCCCAATGCAGGGTCGCGAGGGCACAGCTGGTCAGCAAGGTCAGCACGAAGCCTGCGGCGCGCAGCAGGGTGTTGACCCGGGAGCGGGCCTCCGGCAGCGCCTGATCCTTGTGCACCAGCCAGCCCGCGTACGCCAGCATGAGCGGGAATAGGTAGGCCGCGCGGCCGAACAGAAATAGAAAGAAACTGGCCAGCCATGCTCCGACCGGCCCGATCCAATTGCTCACAGCACCGCGTTCGCCGGTGTCCGAAAAACCTGGATCGATCGGGTGATAGGTGAGCAGCGCGAGCAACAGCAGCAGCGCGAGGGCGCCGAGTATCCACAGCGTGCCTTCGCGCAAAGATCGCGCCACGGCCGCGGATAGCTTCAAAGTCGACTTTGATTTCTTGATGGCAGCAGCGTCTGTCAATCTAGATCCTTGGTGATAATTACGTCTTAACTAATTGAATGTTATGTAATAGTAACCGAGTCCAGGCCGACTCACCAATATCGCGCCGGAATTGGGCGCCAACGGGTCGCGGCCTTGTTTGAACTGGCTGGCGCCCATAGAGTTACTTACCATGAGCCCGAGACCCAATCGCTCGCAGCAACCACCTGGAAGAGAGAGAAATTATACATGAGCGATGTCAGGCACAGTCCACTGCTCATCCTGGGATCGGGACCCGCGGGCTATACCGCAGCCGTATATGCCGCGCGCGCGAACCGCGCGCCGCGCCTGCTCACCGGACTGGAACAGGGCGGCCAACTCATGACCACCACCGATGTGGACAATTGGCCCGGCGATGTCGAGCACCTTCAGGGACCCGCGCTGATGGACCGGCTGCGGCGTCATGCCGAGCGTTTCGCCACCGACATCGTCTTCGATCACATCCATCGGGTGGAATTGCGGCACCGGCCGTTTCGGCTGTTCGGCGACGGCGGCGAATACACCTGCGATGCGCTCATCATTGCGACCGGCGCCTCCGCCAAGTACCTAGGACTCCCCTCCGAGGAGGCATTCCGCGGCAAGGGCGTCTCCGCATGCGCGACCTGCGACGGTTTTTTCTACCGCGGCAAGGACGTGGCGGTGGTCGGCGGCGGCAACACCGCTGTGGAGGAGGCGCTGTACCTGGCCAACATTGCCTCCCACGTGACGCTCATACATCGCAAACCAAAGCTGCGCGCCGAGAAGATATTGCAGGACCGGCTGTTTGCGCTCGAATCCGCGGGCAAAGTCAGCATCGTCTGGAACCACACGGTCGAGGAAATCGTCGGCGACGATGCCGGGGTCAACGGCGTGCGCTTGCGCGCGGCGGCGGGCAATGCGACGCGTTCGCTTCCGGTTCACGGAGTATTCATCGCCGTCGGCCATCAGCCCAATACTCAGTTGTTCGAGCAGCAACTCGACATGCGCGGCGGCTATATCCTGGTGAAGGGCGGCAGCGACGGCGGCGCCACCGCCACCAGCATACCCGGAGTGTTCGCCGCCGGCGATGTAGCCGATCACGTCTACCGCCAAGCCGTGACGTCGGCGGGCACCGGCTGCATGGCGGCACTGGATGCCGACAAGTATCTGGAACAACTGGAGGCCGGATCCCACCACAAAGCGCGCGCTGCCCACGCGTGAGCAATCGCCGCGCCTCCTTCATCGGCAGCGTAGCGGAGATCGATGCGCCCAGTTGGAATACGCTCGCGGGCCACGCGCAACCGTTCCTGCGGCACGAGTTTCTGCTCGCGCTCGAGGAATCCGGCTGCACCAGCCCACGCAACGGCTGGACCCCGGAACATTTGGTGCTCAAGGACGCCGCAGGCCGGGCAACCGGCGTGATGCCCTTGTTCCGCAAGCGGCACTCGCGCGGCGAATTCGTGTTCGACTTCTCCTGGGCCAACGCCTACGCGCAGCACGGACTCAATTACTACCCCAAATTGCTATCGGCCGTGCCATTCACGCCGGTGCGCGGCGCGCGCCTGCTGGTGGCTCCGTCCGATGCCGCGGCGACTCGCCGTGCGTTGATCGAAGTGGCATGCGATCACGCACGGGCGCAGCGGCTGTCCTCGTGGCATGTGCTGTTTCCCTCCGACGACAACCTCGAGAGCTTGAGCGAGGCGGGATTGATCCTGAGGCACGACTGCCAGTTTCACTGGCACAACAGGGGCTACGACTCGTTCGACGCGTTCCTGGCGACGTTCACCGCCGAGAAGCGCAAGAAGGCCAAACGCGAGCGGCGCCGGGTCGCCGAGGCGGGCATCGAATTCGACACTCTTCTGGGCGGCGAGGTCGACGATGCGCTGTGGAACACCCTGTACGAGTTTTACGCCGACACCTTCTATCGTCATGGCCACGAACCGTACTTGAACCTGGATTTCTTCAAGCGCATCGGCGCCTGCATGCCGGAGAACCTCATGCTCAAGGTGGCGCGCCTCGGGTCCCACCCCATTGCCGTCGCCATATTCTTCCGCGGCGAGGATGCGCTGTTTGGCCGCTACTGGGGTGCCGGCGGCAATTATCACAGCCTGCATTTCGAGACCTGCTACTACCAAGGGATCGAATATTGCATCGAACACAAGCTCTCGCGATTCGAGCCTGGGACGCAGGGTGAGCACAAGGTGCCGCGCGGATTCGTGCCTACCCTGGTGAGCTCGGCGCATTACATCCGCGATCAGCGATTTGCCGCGGCGATCCGCGACTTCGCCGAGCGGGAAGAGCGCGGGGTGCGCCTCTACGCCGCCGCGGTCGAGGAGCATGTGCCCTACCACCGAATGCCGGATGAGGAGCTGCGGGTCTGAGCAGGCTGGTCTGGCTTGCGGAACGGGATCCGGAATGGTTCCCGCCGCTCAATGAGGCGCTGCGCGAACCGCCTGGACTATTGGCGGCGGGCGGCGATCTGCGGCCGGAACGACTGCTGGCGGCTTATGAGCGCGGCATATTCCCGTGGTATTCCGCTCAGCAGCCCATCCTGTGGTGGGCGCCGGACCCGCGCATGGTGTTGTTTCCGGAGGAGTTCAAGTGCGCGCGCAGCCTTGCCAAGACTCTGCGCAACGGCCCCTACCAGACCCGCATCGACCAGGCCTTCGGTGATGTCATCCGAGCGTGTGCCGCGCCGCGCCGCTCAGGGGCCGATACCTGGCTCAACCCCGAGATGATTGCGTCCTACGAGGCGTTGTTCACCCTCGGGTTCGGCCACAGCATCGAGACTTATGCCGCCGGCGAGCTGGCGGGCGGCCTCTACGGCATCCAGTTGGGCCAGGTGTTCTTCGGCGAGTCGATGTTCAGCCGGCAGCGGGATGCCTCGAAAGTGGCCTTGGCGCGTCTGGTGCAAGAGTGTCGCGCGCGCGACATTCGGCTGATCGACTGCCAGGTCGCAAGCGCGCACCTGGCCGGCTTCGGCGCCCGCGAAGTGCCGCGCGGCGATTTCGTCGCCCTGCTGCGCCGCTACGCGCGCCGCGCGCCCAGCGGCCGATGGAGGCCGCCTGAGCCGTAAATTGCATTAACAGGGTGCTTTATGCACAATGCGCGCGGCTCATCCATCCAGCCGCAATGTTAAGGGCGCATGTCAAAAGAAGAGGCAATACAATTCGAGGGCGAGGTCGTGGAGACCCTGCCCAACACGACGTTTCGCGTCAAACTCAAGACCGGCCACGTCGTCACTGCGCACATCTCCGGGAAGATGCGCAAAAACTACATCCGCATCTTGACCGGCGATCAGGTCACCGTCGAAATGACGCCCTATGACCTGACCAAGGGCCGAATCGTCTACCGCGGCCGCTAACTTTCGTGGGATAGCAGGGCGGGTTGATCCGCCGCGCGCGTCTCCAGCTTCAGCTTCTCGCCATCCTCGCCCAGGGTCACTTCCACGTGGCCGCCATTCACGAGTTTGCCGAACAACAATTCCTCGGCCAGCGGTCGCTTGATGAATTCCTGGATGACTCGCGCCATCGGCCTTGCGCCCATCTTTGGATCGTAACCGCGCTTCGCGATCCAGCGGCGCGCGCGCTCATCCACCGACAGCGACACGCGCTTGCTTTCGAGCTGCGCTTCCGCCTCCACCAGCAGCTTGTCGACCACCCGCTCGATCGTATCCGGATCCAGCCCGTCGAACTGGATGACGGCATCCAGGCGATTGCGAAATTCCGGCGAAAACAGCCGGCGGATCGCCTCCATGCCGTCCGGCGCGGAATCCGACTGGGTGAAGCCGATGCTCGGCCGGCTCATTTCCAAAGCTCCCGCGTTGGTGGTCATCACGATGATCACATGGCGGAAATCCGCCTTGCGCCCGTTGTTGTCGGTGAGCGTGCCGTGATCCATCACTTGCAACAACAGATTGAACACATCCGGGTGTGCCTTCTCGATTTCATCCAGCAACAGCACGCAGTGCGGGTGCTTGGCGATGGCCTCGGTCAACAAGCCGCCCTGATCGAAGCCCACGTAGCCCGGAGGCGCGCCGATCAGCCTGGAGACGGTATGCCGCTCCATATATTCCGACATGTCGAAGCGCACCAGCTCCACGCCCATGGCGAGCGCCAGCTGCCGGGTTACTTCGGTCTTGCCGACTCCGGTCGGCCCCGCGAACAGGAACGACCCCACCGGCTTGCGCTGGTCGCCCAAGCCTGAGCGCGACATCTTGATCGCGGCGGACAGCGCCTCGATCGCCTTGTCCTGCCCGAATATCGTCAGTTTCAGGTTGCGTTCCAGGTTCTTCAGCAAGTCGCGGTCCGACACCGATACGTTCTTCGACGGAATCCGCGCGATGCGCGCCACGACATTCTCGATCTGCGACACGGTGACCGATTCCGCGCGGTTCTCCACCGGCTTGAGGCGCAGATTGGCGCCGGCCTCATCGACCACGTCGATGGCCTTGTCGGGCATGTGCCGATCGTTGATGTGACGCGCGGCAAGCTCCGCGGCCGCACACAGGGCATCATCCTCGTACTTGACGCCGTGATGTTCCTCGAAGCGCGATTTGAGGCCGCGCAGGATGTCCACCGTATCCTGTATCGAGGGTTCCGTGATGTCGATCTTCTGGAAGCGACGCGCCAGCGCGTGATCCTTCTCGAAAATGCCGCGATACTCGTTGTAGGTGGTCGAACCGATGCAGCGCAGCTCGCCGTTCGCGAGCGCCGGCTTGATCAGGTTGGATGCGTCCATGACGCCGCCGGATGCCGCACCTGCGCCGATCACGGTATGGATCTCGTCGATGAACAGGATGGATCCCGGCTGCTTCTTCACCTCGGCGAGCACCGCCTTCAGTCGCTTCTCGAAGTCCCCCCGGTACTTGGTGCCGGCGACCAGCGAACCCATGTCGAGCGAATAGATCGTGGCGTCCATCAACACGTCGGGCACCTTGTTCTCGACGATCATGCGCGCCAGGCCCTCGGCGATCGCCGTCTTGCCCACTCCCGCCTCGCCGACATACAGGGGATTGTTCTTGCGCCGGCGGCACAGGATCTCGATGGTCCGCTCGATCTCGAGCTTGCGCCCGATCAACGGATCGATCTTGCCCTTGCGCGCCAAATCGTTGAGGTTGAGCGCGTACTTTTCCAGGGCATTGCCGTTCGAATCGCCCTCGCGCTCTGAATCGCCCGCGGCGCCGCCCTCGTCGCGGTCGCCCCGCTCCTCGCCGCCGGCCTTGGACAGGCCGTGCGCGATGAAATTGACCACATCCAGTCTCGACACATCCTGCATGCTGAGCAGATACGCGGCATGCGATTGCTTCTCGCTGAAGATCGCGACCAGCACATTGGCCACGGTGACTTCCTTCTTGCCGCTGGACTGGACGTGAAACACGGCCCGCTGCAGGACTCGCTGGAAGCCGAGCGTCGGTTGCACGTCGCGGTCCTCGCCAGCCGGCAATCGTGGCGTGGTTTGGTCGATGAATTGCTTCAATTCGACCTTGAGCTTCGCGGTGTCCGCCCCGCAGGATTTGAGGATCTCCCTGACTTTGGGAGTATCCACGATCGCGAGCAGCAGATGCTCGACCGTCATGAATTCATGCCGGGCCTCGCGGGCGCCGGCGAAGGCATCGTTCAAACAGAATTCGAGTTCTTGACTGAGCACTTTACGCCTCTTCTAGCGTTGCCATGAGCGGATGTTGATGCTGTCGAGCGTACGCGATTACCTGGGCCACCTTGGTCTCTGCGATCTCATATGTAAAGAGTCCGCAGACGCCTTTGCCCTTAGTATGCACTTCCAGCATGACGCGGGTTGCTTTGGTCCTGTCCATCGAAAAGAAACGCTGCAGGATGTCGACGACGAATTCCATCGGGGTGTAATCGTCGTTGATCAGGACCACTTGATAGAGCGGCGGCCGCTTGAGCTTGGGGGCCGATTCCTCGACGACTAAGCCAGTTCCTTCTCTTCCGCGCTCGATGTCTCTCATGAGTTCTTAGTTTATAGGGTCCGCCCGGAAGGTTTACAAGACGTGTCGACAAAAGCCGCTAGGAAGTTCCACTGTCGCCAATCACTGTCACTTTACTTTAACAAGCAAAAACAAATGCTTGAGCGGGTTGGCGGATAGCCCGTATGATTGCCGGTCACATGCTGGATTCGCGGACAACTGAATGGCTCTCTCGATTGCAAGGCAATGGCCCGCGCTTGGTGTCCTACGCCTTGGGCGCGCTGATCGCCGTGGAGTCGGCTGGGGTTGCGATATCGCTGCTGAGCCGCGCTCCGGTGAGCCCGCCACAGGCGATTGCCCCCGCCGCAACCAATGCTCATAAGGCGGGGACTGATGTCCAAAGCGTGATCTCGGCCCACCTTTTCGGGGTTGCGGTGGCCGACCCCAATCAGGATCCCTCCAATGCGCCCGCCTCCACGGCGAATTTGGTGCTGGCCGGCACTATTGCGACGCAGAACCCCAAGCATGGCGTGGCCATCGTCAGCGACGGCGGCCCCTCCAAGGTGTATTCGGTTGGCGACAACATTGGCGGAGCCTCCCTGCACTCCGTCTACCTTGACCGCGTGATTCTCGACCGCGGCGGGAGCTTGGAAACCCTGCTTCTGCCACGGCTGCTGCCGAGCTCCCACGCCGCGCCCAGGGCTCCTGGGGCCAGCCCCCGCACGGTGGCGGCGGTGGACAACATTCGGCGCATGGTGCAACAGGATCCGGGAATTCTCGACCAGGTCATGCGAACTGTCCCCTCGTATGACAACGCGGCGGGAAAATTGCGAGGCTTTCGTGCGTATCCGGGCCAAAATCGCGCGATATTCGGCAAATTGGGGCTTAAGCCCGGAGATTTGGTCACGGCCATCAACGGTACGCAGCTGGACGACCCGCAACGCAGCCAGGAGGTCTTTAATACGATACAAACCTCCGACCACGTGAACGTGACCGTCGAAAGGGCCGGCCAGAAGCAGGAGATCAGCTTGAACATTGCCCAGGTTGCCTCGCAGGCGACCAAGGACCTGGAGAGCGGTTCGGGTGCAACTGCGACGGGGGCCGTCCCTGGCGGCGCAGATGCGGCTACCCCACCGCTGCCGAATGGCGCCGCGGCCACCCCGCCGGCCCCACCCGCGAGCGGCGCGGGCGACAATCCGAACAATTAGCGCGCATTCCGGTCGAATGCGTTCAACCTACGAGAATCCATGATGCCGAAGTCAGTCAAGCCGCAGCTCGAATCCCGCAAGTTAGCGCTCTGCGCGCTTGCGGTCACGCTGCTTTCGGTATCCCTGCCAGCGCTGCCGCAGCCGCCTCAAGCGCAGCCGCAGCGCCCCGCACAGCAGCAACCCATTCAAGAAGGCGCGACCATCACGCCGAATTACAAGGACGCGGACCTGAGTCAGATCATTCAGGCGGTCAGCGAGGTCACGGGCAAGAATTTCATCATCGACCCGCGCGTCAATGCCAAGGTCACCATGTTGTCCGCGACGCCGATGTCGCCGGCCGCGTTCTATGAGGCGTTCCTGTCGGTACTGCAGGTGTACGGCTACGTGGCGGTGCCCGCCGGCAAGGTCATCAAGATCGTTCCGAGCACCGACTCGCGGCAATTGCCGTCCATCGACCTGCCGAACAACGTCAGCTCGACCTCGGACGAGATCGTCACCCAGATCATCACGATGAAAAATGTAAGCGCCTCGCAGCTGGTGCCGCTGCTGCGCCCGTTGATTCCGCAGCAAGGCCACTTGGCGGCCTATACCCCGGGGAACATGCTGATCATCTCCGACCGCGCCAGCAATGTGAGCCGAATCATGCACATCGTCGAGCGCATGGACGAGAGCGGCGATGAGCCGATCGAAGTGCTGCAGCTGCGCAATGCCAGCGCCACCGACGTGGTGCGCACCATCAATCAGCTGAATACCGGTGCGGGCGCCGCGGAAGCAGGCGGCGCGCCGGTGAAGGTGGTCGCGGACGAACGCACCAACAGCGTTCTGATCAGCGGCGAGAAGTCGCTGCGCCTCAAGGTCAAGGCGCTGATACTCAACCTGGATACGCCGCGGCAGGGCGGCGCCGGCGACACCGAGGTGCGCTACCTGCTGTATGCGGACGCGGAGAAGCTGGCGGACAAGCTCAAAGGCCAGGCCTCCGCCACCGCCAAGGCGCTCGGCGCCCCCGGCGGCGCCACCGCGCAGCCCGTCGCGAGCAGCAGCGGCGGCGGCTCGAATGTCGACAGCAGCGTGACCATCTGGGCCGACGTGCCCACCAATGCGCTGATCATCACGGCGCCGCCGAAACTCATGAAGTCCTTGATGACCGTGATCGACAAGCTGGATATTCGCCGCGCCCAGGTCAAGGTCGAGGCCATGATCGTCGAGGTCGACATCAACAAGAGTTCCAATCTCGGCGTGCAGTGGCTGCTCGACGGCGGCAACTCCTTGGGGTACGGCGTGGTGAACCTGCCCGGCACCGGCACCAGCATCGTCGACCTGGCGGTGGCCGCTCTGACCGCGAGTTCCGGCGGCCTGACCAGCTCCACGACTACGGCTGCCACCGGCACCACGGGCACCACCGGTGCCGGCATCAGCAGCTCGACCATCGGCACGGGCGCGACCTTCGCCATCGGCAAGTACAATTCGAACACCGGCAAGGGTTTTGCCGCTCTGGTTCAGGCGCTGCGCAGCGACGCCTCGAGCAATATCATCTCGACTCCGACCATCATCACCATGAATAACGAGGAGGCCGAGGTCAAGGTCACTCAGGAAATCCCGCTGATCACCGGTCAATACACGAGCTCGACCGCCAGCGTCAACGGCACCACCAGTCCGTTCGAGACCATCCAGCGCGAGGAAGTCGGCACCATCCTCAAGGTCACGCCGCACATCAGCGAAGGCGACACCATCCAGCTGAAGATCGAGCAGGAGGATTCTTCGCCAGGCGCGAAGCTCGCGGATTCGGCCGACATTTCCACCAACAAGCGCTCGATCAAGACCACCATTCTCATCGAAGACGGCGGCATCATCGTGCTCGGCGGATTGATGCAGGATACGGTCACGGAGAGCGAGGACCGCGTACCGGGCTTGGGCGCAATCCCCCTGATCGGCAATTTGTTCAAGTCGCGCAGCGGCTCGCGCCAGAAGAGCAATCTGTTGGTATTCCTGCGCCCGAACATTCTGCGCGACCAGACCCAGACTGAGGCCGCCAGCGCCTACAAATACAATGAGATCCGCCAGGAAGAGCGCACCCTGCACAACGGCAAGATCACTCTGCTGCCAGGCGAAGTCCAGCCGTCGGTACCGCCGATAGTGCCCAGCACTCCGCGGGCGGAACGGCAGATCGCGCCGCCCCCGCAAACTGCCCCGGCGCCGCAGCCGACGGGCACGGCCCAACCGGTGCCCGGCTCGCAGGTGGCTCCGGGCACTCAGCCGGCGCCGGCGACGCAGCCTGCCACGGCGCCGCAGCCAGCCGCGTCCGCGCAACCGGCTCCGCCGCCGCAGCCGGTGCATACGCCATGAACGCGGAACTGCAAGAACCGCTGCAACAGAGAAAACTCTCGTTTCCGTTCGCCAAGCGTCACGGCGTGCTGGTTCGAGGCATCGTCGACGGCACGGCGGACACCGTGTGTCGCCCGGGCGTCACCCCGCAAAGCCTCGCGGAGGTGCGGCGATTCGTCGGCGTCCCCTTGAAGCTCGAGCGGGTATCAACCGAAGCCTTCGATCTGTTGCTGCGCGTTGCCTACGAAGCGGGCTCCGGGGCGGCGATGCAAATGCTCGAGGGCTTGGACGACAACACCGACCTTGCCCACCTGGCGGACGACATTCCCGAGTCCTCCGATCTGCTGGAAAGCGACGACGAAGCGCCGATCATCCGGCTGATCAACGCGCTGCTGACGCAGGCCGTCAAGGAGAATGCCTCGGATATTCATATCGAGCCCTACGAAAACCGCCTGGTGATCCGCTTCCGGGTCGATGGAGTGTTGCGCGAGGTATTGCAGACCAAGCGTGCCGTGGCGCCGCTCGTCGTATCGCGCGTCAAGGTCATGTCGAAGCTCGATATCGCGGAGCGGCGTTTGCCGCAAGACGGCAGAATTTCGCTGCGAATCGCCGGCCGCGCAGTCGACGTGCGCGTCTCGACGCTGCCCTCCGGACATGGCGAGCGCGTGGTGTTGCGACTGCTCGACAAGCAAGCCGGGCGGATCGAACTGACTTCGCTCGGCATGGACCCACGCACTCAGGCCACCATGGATGAGATCATCCACAAGCCGCACGGCATCATCTTGGTGACCGGACCCACGGGTTCGGGCAAGACCACGACCCTGTACGCGGCGCTCGAGCGCATCAACGACAACACCCGAAATGTCATGACGGTCGAAGACCCGATCGAGTACTACATCGACGGCATCGGTCAAACCCAGGTCAACACCAAGGTGGAGATGACGTTCGCGCGCGGACTGCGGGCGATTCTGCGCCAGGATCCGGACGTGGTGATGGTGGGCGAGATCCGCGACCTGGAGACGGCGCAAATCGCCGTGCAGGCGAGCTTGACCGGCCACTTGGTGCTCTCGACCCTGCATACCAACACCGCCGTCGGCGCGGTCACGCGGCTGCGCGACATGGGCATCGAACCGTTTCTGTTGTCGTCGAGCTTGATCGGCGTGCTTGCGCAACGCCTGGTGCGCGTTCTCAACCCGGAGACCAAGGAGCGCTTTACCGCCGGTGAATACGAACGCCGCTTGCTGAATCTCAACCCGAACGGCGGCTCGGTCGAGCTATATCGCCCGAGCGGCGAGCCGGGCAACGGCTACCGCGGGCGCACCGGCATTTACGAACTGATCGCGGTCGACGATCATATGCGCACCATGATCCACGACGGCACCTCCGAGCAGGAACTCGAGCGTTATGCGCGCACCGCGAGTCCGGGCATCCGCGATGACGGGCGCAGGAAGGTGATGGCGGGCGAGACCACGTTGGAAGAGGTATTGCGCGTAACGCGCGAGGATTGATGGGGGCGTTCGAATATACCGCGCTCGATGCTCAAGGTCGGGAGCGCAAGGGCCTGATCGAAGGCGACACCCCGAAACATGTGCGGCAGCTATTGCGAGACAAGCAATTGCTGCCGATGGAAATCCAGGAAACGGCGGAGCAGGAGCTCAAGAAGGGCCGCGCGCGCGGTTTCTTCCGGCGCGGCCTGTCCACCCTCGATTTGGCGCTGCTGACGCGCCAATTGGCCACTTTGCTGCGATCCGGACTGCCTCTGGAGGAATCGCTGCAGGCGGTGGCCGAACAAACCGAGAAGCCACGAGTCCAGAGAATCATCCTCGGGGTGCGCAGCAAGGTGGTCGAGGGCCACCCGCTGGCCGACGGCCTGCGCGACTTCCCGCAGGCCTTCCCCGAGATCTACCGCGCCACCGTATCGGCCGGCGAACAGTCCGGGAAGCTCGACTCGGTGCTCGAGCGTCTCTCGGACTACACCGAGTCGCGCCAGGTGATGGGCCAGCAGGTCAGCAATGCGCTGGTCTATCCCATCGTGCTCATGGTGCTGTCCTTCGCCATCGTCTCCTTCTTGCTGGCGTACGTGGTCCCGCAGGTGGTCGCGGTGTTCGAATCCGGCCACCAGGAGCTCCCGGTCGCCACCCGCATTCTCATCGGCATGAGCGACTTCATCCGCCATTACTGGGCCTACGCCCTGGTTGCCATCGGGGTGGCGGTCTGGGGTTTCCGGCGCTGGCTGAGGGCCCCGGAGTCGCGGCTGCGCTTCGACCGGTTCATGCTGCGCGTGCCGCTCGCGGGCAAGCTCATCCGCGGCCTCAACACGGCTCGATTCTCCCGCACCTTCAGCATTCTGACCGCCAGCGCGGTGCCGGTGCTCGAGGCGCTGCGGATCTCGGCCGAGGTGGTCAGCAACATGCCCATGAGAAGGGCCGTGGAGGATGCGGCGTTGCGGGTGCGTGAGGGCGCCCCGATCGGCAAGTCGCTTGCCGCGCGCAAACTGTTTCCGCCCATGATGATCCACTTGATCAGCAGCGGCGAGAGCAGCGGCGAGCTGGAGAAGATGCTGGAACGAGCGGCGTCGAATCAGGAGCGCGAGATGGACGGCCTGCTATCGACGATGACGAATCTGCTGGGGCCCTTCATGGTGGTGTTCATGGGGGCGGTGGTCATGTTCATCGTCATTGCGCTTTTGTTGCCGATATTTCAGCTCAACGACCTTGTCAAATAGCGAACTGTGAGTCAGGGTATTGCGCACAGGACGCCTTTCCGTTTATAACCCGCGCGTGTCAGTCCACTACTGGTGAGACCTTAGGTCCCGGCAGCATGATCGAAAAGCCCGAATCCGACGAATTCGAGGAAGAAGACGCCGAGGATGCCGCGCCCGGCGGTGATGACGTGGACGTCGATCACATCATGCGCGACGTCGAGTCGCAGCGGCGCCGCGCTCCGAAGGGGGCTGAACCTGCCTGGCGGCGCCTGGAGCGGGTCATGGAAGAGAAGCGCACGGCCGAGCTGCTGAGCGACTTTGACGATTACAAAATCGACGAGCCGGGCGCCTCTGACGCCGATGCGCTAGATCGGCCAGCCCGCAAGACCAAGAAGCTGCGCTAGGTCACCTGCCCGTCTTGCCGTTCGCGGCACACGCCCACTGGAAATTCAGTTCCGCGAGCGTGCCGGGAACGATCGGATTCCACGGCGCTTCCTTCGGGTCGGATTGCTCGCTCTCCTCGCCGCCGCGGATGTTGTTCTCGGTGTAATACATGACCACCAGTGCGCGTACGCGATTCTTGGCGCAGTCGTACTGAACATTTTCAACCGTGCTCATGAACTGGCCGTTGCCGGCGCCCTGCTGGGGCTCGGCATACTCCTGTCTCAGCCATACCGACACCAGTGAGCCCTTGCGCGTCAACTGATGGTCGGTGCTGTATGCCGCCCACGATCCGTCGCCGGCGACGGTGCGGAATTGCCAGCCTCCGGTGGACATCGGATCAAGCGTGCCGACCCATGCCATCGGGTCCTTTCTGCGCGCCTCGCGTTGCTTCGCCAGCTGCTCGGCCTTGATTTTCTGTTCGGCGAGCGCCTGCACGTGCTGAGCTTCCCAGACCTTCTCCTGTTCGGGGGTCTGGCCGGGGGAATTCGAGCTGTGCAAAAGACCGGCGCCGGCGAGTGCCATCGCGATGATCGACCCGACTTTGCGCATCTTGGTGTTCCTCGCCCTTTGAGCCGCATCGTACACGCCTGGGAATCTTAGTGAAAATTCCGCGACGCCACCACGAGATCGCCGAGCAGCGCGGAAAGATTCGTCAGCCGCTGGGCGATGACATGCAGCACATCGCCCTCCCGCTGCAGCTTGCCGCGCACCTCGAGCAGCCGCGAATCGAGCAATGCCGCGCGCTGGGCTGTTGCGACGCGCTCCCAGACGATCAGATTCACATAGCCGGTTTCGTCCTCCATGGTGACGAAGGTCACACCGTTCGCGCTGCCGGGCCGCTGCCGCGTGATTACCAAGCCCGCCGTCGTCACGAACTCACCGTTCGGCCTCTCCCACAGCTCTTGCGCAGGAATGATCCCACGCTTCAGCAATTTCCCGCGCACCAACGCCAGCGGATGGCGGCGCAGCGTCAAGCCCATGCTGCCGTAGTCGGCGACGATATCCTGGCCCTCGAGCGGGGCGCGCAACAGCGGGATGCCTTCATCGGCTGCCGTTTCCGCCGGCAGCAGCGGCAACACCCGTTCCACGCCGGTCACCTGCCACACGGCGCGATGCCGATGTCCCGCAAGCCCCGCCAAGGCGTCCGCGGCGGCGAGCGCCTCGAGATCGCGCCGATCGAGGGCCGCGCGCCCGGCCAGATCGGCAACACTGGCGAACGGACGCACGGCGCGCTGGCTAAGCAATCGAGCCGCGCCCTCCTTCGATAAGTGTTTTGTCAACCGCAACCCGAGCCGCAGTGCCGCCCGGCCGTCGGCTTGCCGCTCCAGCGTGCAATCCCAGTCGCTGATCGCGGCTGCAACGGGGCGCACTTCGACGCCGTGCGCGCGCGCGTCGCGCACCAGTTGCGCCGGCGCGTAAAAACCCATGGGCTGGCTGTTGATGAGCGCCGCGCAAAACGCCGCCGGCTCGTAATGCTTCAGCCAGGCGGAGGTGTAGACCAGCAACGCGAAGCTGGCGGCATGACTTTCCGGAAATCCATATTCCCCAAACCCCAGTATCTGATTGAATATCTGCCGCGCGAAACTCTCCGTATAACCGCGCTCCTGCATGCCGTCGATCAATTGACGCTCGAACGGCTCCAAGCCGCCCTTGCGCTTCCAGGCCGCCATCGCCCGGCGCAGGCGGTCGGCGGCTCCGGGCGAGAAGCCGGCCGCCACGATCGCCAGCTGCATGACCTGCTCCTGGAAAATCGGCACGCCGAGAGTGCGCTTGAGCACCGCTTCGACGGCTTCGCTCGGATAGCTCACCGCCTCCTCGTTGTTGCGGCGGCGTAGGTAGGGATGCACCATTTCGCCCTGAATCGGGCCCGGCCGCACGATCGCCACTTCGATGACCAGGTCGTAGTAATTTCTCGGGCGCAGGCGCGGCAGCATGGCCATCTGCGCCCGCGATTCGATTTGAAACACTCCGACGGTGTCCGCACGGCAAATCATCGCGTATACGGATTGATCTTCGCCCGGCACCGTCGCGAGATTGAGTTCGCCCGCCCCTGAGGCTGCATTGAACTCATTGATCAGCTGAAACGTGCGGCGTATCGCACTCAGCATCCCCAGGCCGAGCACATCGACTTTGAGCAGCCCCAGCGCATCGAGATCGTCCTTGTCCCATTCGATCACCGTGCGCTCCGGCATCGCCGCATTCTCGATCGGCACGAGCTCATCCAAGCGGTCGCGCGCGATGACGAAGCCGCCCACATGCTGCGAAAGGTGACGCGGAAAGCCGAGGATTTGCGCCGTGATCCCGATGACCCGCGCGACCAGAGGATCGGCGGGATCGAATCCGGCTGCGCGCAGGCGGTGCGGATCCACGCGCTGACCGTCCCACCATTGCATGGTGCCGGCAAGACGATCGACTTGCGCCAGATCGAACCCGAGCGCCTTGCCGACATCCCGCAGGGCGCTGCGCGGGCGGTAGCAGATGACGGTTGCGGCCAGCGCCGCGCGCTCACGGCCATACTTGCCGTAAATATATTGAATCACCTCTTCGCGCCGCTCGTGCTCGAAATCCACGTCGATATCGGGCGGCTCGTTGCGCTCCTTGGAAATGAAGCGCTCGAACAACATCGACATGCGCGAGGGATCCACCTCGGTTATCCCCAAGCAATAGCAGACGGTGGAATTGGCCGCCGAACCGCGGCCCTGGCAGAGTATTCCCCGCGAGCGGGCGAACTGCACCACATCATGCACGGTCAGGAAGAACGGCTCGAACGCGAGTTCGGCGATCAAGCGCAATTCATGCTCTAGACCTACGCGCACGGCCGGCGGCACGCCGGCCGGCCAGCGCGCGGCGCAACCTTGTTCGGTCAATGCCCGCAGATGGCTGGTGGGCGTCTCGCCCGCGGGCACGATCTCCCGCGGATATTCGTAGCGCAACTCATCCAGCTTGAACGTGCAACGCTCGGCGATCTTGAGCGTCTGCGCCAACAGCGCAGCGGGATAAAGCTCCTCGAGCCGGTGCAGCGGCCGCAGGCAGCGTTCGCCGTTGGCGAACAGCGCATGACCTGCCGTCTGCAGCGGCGTTTTCAAGCGAATCGCCGTCAACACGTCCTGCAAGGCACGGCGACTGCGCCGATGCATGTGCACATCGCCCGCGGCGACCCGCGGCACATCCAGGGCGTGACCCAGTTTTTCCAGCAGCTCCAGACGGCGGGTATCGAAGCCGCCGGTCAGCAGTTCCACGCCCAGCCACAGACGCTTAGGAAAACGCTCGCGCAGCCAACGCCCATCCGTTTCATGTTGCGGCAGCGCCGTCCTGCCGGCCTGCGGCAGCCAGATGATCAAGCAGCCATCGAGGGCGCACTCGAGGTCCGTGCGCGCCAGGGCATAGCTGCCCTTGGCGCCGGCGCGCCGTGCCCGGCTGATCAAGCGGCTCAAGGCCGCGTAACTCGACCGGTCGGTGGCCAGCACCACGAGCTTGAGCCCGTCGTTGCAATTGAGCTCCGTGCCGACGATCAACGGCAGTTGTTGCTGCTTCGCGGCGACATGAGCCCGCACCGCCCCCGCCAGGGAGCATTCATCGGTGACCGCCAGTGCGCGGTAACCCAACCGCTTGGCCTGTTCGACCAATTCCTCGGGATGCGAAGCGCCGCGCAGAAAGGAGAAATTGCTCAGGGCATGCAGTTCGGCGTACACGCGCAAAGCTCAAGCAAACACACCGTGCACATACCAGCACCTGGACTGGCGCTCCTGAAAAACCCAGAGCCTTGCTCCCCGGGTTCGGCGCGAGTCCTGCACTTGATGGGCGATGTAGTAATCGCGCGCGATGCCTTTGCCGTCCCACCAGCCGCTCTCGATACGCTCGGGACCTTGTTCCAACAGCAGCGGTCCGCAAAGCTGCACGGGTTCTCCCAATAACCAGACGGGCCGCGGCATTTCATGGTCGGCCGCCGGTCGAGCGGGTTTCTCGTTGCCGCGCACGGCGGCGCTCAAGCGCAATTCATGGACCCGCCGCCATGCCGCCTCGGGACGATGCTCGGCGATCAACCGGACGCCGTAAACCGTCCCCTCGCCGAGCCGGGCGCGCAAACGCTCCACCAATTGCGGAGCCGTGTCGCGGCCGCCGGCGCCACCACCGTGGCTGAAGGCATCGAGCGGCGCTGCGACCAGCGGTTGCAGGGAGCCGGATATGAGCGCCACTTCCCGCACCGCTGCGGCCAGCTCAAGCCGGCAGAGTTTTTGTCGCACTACATCCATCAAGCGGCGTAGCTCACCGGTGCTGCTCGCCAGCCCGAGGCGCACTCGTGTCGCAGGGCCCACGCGATGCCGCAGCCGCAGCTCCAGGCTCTGAATGCCCGCCTGACGCTCGCGCAAGAAGCGCGCACAACGCTCGATCAGCGGCGCGACCGCGGTTTCCAGATAAGCGACATTCTCGATCTCCATCTCGAAATCACGGCGCGCGCGGAAACGCTCACGTGGTACGAATGCCCTGCGCGGAGCGGCATGACGCGCCAGCGCAATATCGAGATCGAGGACCATGCCGGGAGCAAACCGGCGCGCCACGCCGGCACGCGGCAGGCGCAGCAACTCCCCCACGTTCCTCACCCCCATGGCGCTCAAGGTGCGCAGCCGTTCGGCATCCCACGAAGTGCACGCAAGCGGCAAGGCCGCGAGCTGCCCGGCCAGCAGCGCGGGATCCTCGAGCAGCAGCTGCTTGCCGGCGCGTGCGAGCCACAGCGCCGCCAGAGTCGACGGCGCCGCCGCGCTCTGCGCCTTGAGTCCCAGGCGGCGCCAGACGGCGTCGATGTCGGCATGTAAACGTCCAAGCGAGCCGAATAATTTCACGCTGCCTTTGATTTCCAGCAACAAGGCGTTGGGCATCTCGATGCTGACCAATGAGGTGAATTGCTGGGCGTGCAGGCAAAGCCGCTGCAGAGAGATCTGCGCCTGCGTCTCGTTGAGCTCCGCAAACACCACGGCATACCACAGCTGATTTGAACGCGGCCGGCTCAAGGCTGGCGCCGGCTGAGGCGGCGGCGCCGGCGCCGCTGCGCGCGGCATTGCCTCGCACGGCATCGCAAATAGATCCGCCGTGCGTGATTTTGCCATGCGCGATTTCACGCGACGGGACCCGGCAGGCCGCCTTTCACCTTGATCAGTTCCAGATGCGGCGCGTGCTCGCCCTGCGTCATCACCAAGCGCAGCGTGGCGGGCGAGGATTCGAATCGATGGCGTTCCGGTCGGAACAGCACGCAGAGCGCGCCGCCCGCCTCGGCCGCGAGCTTCAAGCGCCGCAGCCAGCGATCATCGGTGCCTTTCAGCCACAACAACACCGCCGCGCAAACGCCCGAACTTAAAGTCTGCTCAGCGGCCCACAAGGCCTCCATGGCGCTGGCAGGGCGCACCACGAGCAAGCGGCCGAGATCGATTCCCTGCTGAGATAAGGCCGGCGCAAACGGTTCATGCGGCGGGGCAATCCACACCAGCCAGGGTGTTTCGCCGTCCGTCCTGCGTTGCGAGGCCACTAGAGCCGGCAAAAATAGCTGCACTTCGCCGAGGCCGGTATCGTCGATCAGTACCTCGACGAGAGACGCCGTCGGCCAACCACCGCCCGGCAAGCGGGCATCGAGCGAGCTTTTGCCGGTGGACCAAACCGGACGAGGCGGGGCGGCCGAGGCGTCTTTTAACTTCCAGACGCGCGCATCGGCCAAGATATCGGCGAGTGATATTGTCTCACGCGACATCCACGTCTTTACCACGACGAAGCACCCCGACCACCACCCCTTCGATAATCATGGGCTGTTCCTTGAGATCGACTCGAATGGGTTCGAAATCCGTGTTCTCCGGCAGCAGCCATACAATCGTGCCTTCTTGCCGATAGCGTTTGACGGTGACTTCGTTTTCCAAGCGCGCCACGACGATTTGGCGATTGCGCACTTCGGGAGTGCGATGCACGGCGACCAGATCGCCATCCAAGATGCCGGCATTCTTCATGCTCATGCCCTGCACTTTCAGCAGGTAGTGCGGCTGTGGCTGGAATAGCTTCGGATCGATTTGGTAGCGTGTTTCGATATGCTCCTCGGCCAAGATCGGCCGGCCGGCGGCGACCCGGCCGATGAGCGGCAGGCCCAATTGCTCGCGCAGAATGTCTTTGAGCTGGATGCCGCGCGAGGCGCCGGGGATTAGATCGATGACGCCCTTGCGCTGCAAGGCACGCAAGTGTTCCTCGGCGGCATTCGGCGACTTGAAGCCGAGGGTGCGCGCGATCTCGGCACGCGTGGGCGGCATGCCGCTTTCCGCAATGGCGGTTTGAATGAGCCTCAGGATCTGGGTTTGACGGGGGGTAAGATCCGACATGCGGCACCTGTATATGTAGACACGCTGTTATTATATACAGTCTGAACACGCTGGCAAGTCGGGCGCCGGAAGGCTAATTTGTCAGCGATGAGCGCGCCGAAAGACCGATCGCGGGACCACCAACTCGGCATGGATCGGCCTATCACCCGCCGCGACTTCTTGAACGGCATTGCCATCGGCGCCGGCGCGGCCGTCTCCACGCCCCTGTTCGGCGCCCCTGCCGCCACCGCCGCTCAAGACACGCCCGGCTACTATCCGCCGCTGCTGACCGGCATGCGCGGCAGCCACCCCGGCTCGTTCGAGGACGCCCATGCGCTGCGCGACGGCCGGACCTGGGAGACGCCCGAGGATACCGGCGAGCAATACGACCTGATCGTGGTCGGAGCCGGCATCAGCGGCCTCGCCGCCGCGCATTTTTACCGCGCCAACTCGGCGGCGAAGAGCCGCATCCTGATCCTCGACAATCACGATGACTTTGGCGGCCATGCCAAGCGCAACGAATTCGAATTGCAGGGCCGACTGCAACTAGTCAACGGCGGCACCTTGGAAATTGACAGCCCACGGCCCTACGGCCCGGTCGCCGCTGGCCTGCTCGACACGTTGGGGATAGACGTCGCGGCGCTCGCCAAGACCACCCAGCATCTGCAGTTCTACCAGCAGCTCGGGCTGCAGAGCGGTGTGTTTTTCGACCGTGAGACTTTCGGCGCGGACCGCCTGGTCGTTGGTGTCGGCAGGGTTCCCTACCGGGAATTGCTGGCGCGCGCGCCGTTGTCGCCACGGGCGCGCGAACAGATCGCGCAGATCGAAACGGGACACGTCGATTATCTGCCGGGCGTGTCGTCCGATGACAAGAAGCAGCGCCTGTCGCGCATCAGCTACCAGGCCTTCTTGCGCGACCTGGTGCGCGTGGAGCCCGCAGTGCTGAATTACTACTACGCGCAGACCATGGGCGAATGGGGCGTCGGCATCGATGCAGTCTCGGCGCTCGACTGCTGGGGCTACGGGCTGCCGGGATTCGAGGGAATGAAACTCGCCAAGGGCTCGATTGCGCGCATGGGTTACACGCCTTCCGGGTACGAGGACACCGGTGGTTCCTTGCGCCTGCATTTTCCCGATGGCAACGCCACCATCGCGCGCTTGCTGGTGAGAGATTTGCTGCCGGGCGCGGTGCCCGGCAACAGCGCGGCGGATGTGGTCACGGCGCGCGTGAACTACGCGCAACTCGACCGCGACGATTCGCCCATCCGGCTGCGTTTGAACAGCATCGCGATTCGCGCGCGACATCTCGGAGATCCTGGAGTCGCGAGCCAGGTGGAGGTGAGCTATGTGCGCGCAGGCCGCGCATTCAGCGCGCGCGCCAACGGCTGCGTGCTGGCCTGCTATAACATGATGATCCCGTATCTGTGTCCGGAACTGCCGGCGGTTCAAAAAGACGCGCTGCACCGATTGATCAAGACCCCGCTGGTGTACACCAACGTCGCACTGCGCAATTGGCGGGCGTTCGATGCGCTCAAGGTCTGCAGGATCTATGCGCCGGGCAGCTATCACACCGAGCTGCGCTTGAATCCGTACGTCACGGTGGGCGGCTACCAAGGCCCAACATCCCCGGACGAACCCATTCTCTTGCACATGGTGCGCACGCCCTGCAAGCCTGGATTGCCCGAGCACGAACAGAATCGCGCCGGCCGCGCCGAATTGCTCGCGACCTCCCTGGAGACCTTCGAGCGAAACATTCGCGACCAATTGGCGCGCACTCTCGAGGCGGCGCATTTCGATGCGGCTCGAGACATCACGGCAATCACCGTGAATCGATGGCCGCATGGTTACGCGCCGGAATACAACCCGCTGTTCGATCCCGATGTCCCCGAAGCGCAGCGGCCGCACGTCATCGGCAGAACGCAGTTCGGCAGGATTGCGATCGCGAATTCCGATTCAGGCGGCGCGGCATATACCGACTCGGCAATCAATCAAGGCCATCGCGCAGTGATGGAGTTGTTGCTTACTTAAGCTACGCAATTAGAGGTTTTTCCTGTAAAATTTACATTTCGCAAGGCATTCCTAACGATAGTTTAATTTTGCTGCGGCCAACACAGCGTAAAACGTCGTCGGGAGCCGACAAATCGCTATTTTCGGTTGCATTCAATGCGCGAATTTGGCTTTATGTGCGACTGTGTTGCGGCGTTTGCGAGCCTGGATCGGTTACTGGGCCCTTTTGCGGCAATACTTTGGACTTCCAAAGACTAATGAATTGTATTGACTTGAATTGACTCAACCCGAGGGGAATATTTTTATGACGCTTAGCACGACACTCAAGGCCTCTGTCGCCGCCGCCTGCCTCATCGCTTTTGCAGGATGCACCGACCTGAAGCCGATCCAAGCCCAGATTGACGACTTGAAGGCTCAACTCGCGAAGAACACTGCGGACGACCAGCATATGCAGCAGGAAATCACGGCCGTCCAGAGCGCCGCTTCCGCTGCACAGTCGGCTGCGTCTGCTGCGCAGAGCACTGCGAATCAGGCTTTGTCGACGGCGCAGTCCAATGCGACCGCCATCGAAGCGATCAACGAGAAGATCGATCGCATGTTCAAGAAGTCCGTTTCGAAGTAATTCGATTCTTTGATGTGAACTGGCGCCGCGGTTTCCGCGGCGCTTTTTTTTGCGCGGCCGCCGCGCGCGGTCAATATCGAATCAGCGCCGATCCCCAGGTGAATCCGCCGCCGAACGCTTCCAGCAGCAACAGCTGGCCGCGCTTCACCCGCCCGTCGCGAATGCCCGTGTCCAGCGCCAACGGCACCGATGCGGCCGAGGTGTTGCCATGCGTATCGATGGTCACGACCACACGGCTCATCGGCAGATCGAGCCGTTTCGCGATCGCCTCGATGATGCGGATGTTTGCCTGATGCGGAATCAGCCAGTCGAGCTGATCCTTGGTGATATGGTTCGCGGCCAGAGTTTCGGTCACCAGATGTCCCAAAGTGTTGACCGCCACCTTGTAGACCTCGTTGCCCTTCATCTGCACGGCGGCCTTGCCTTCACGCACCAGCTTGAAGCCCTTGGAGACGCCATCCGGATATTGCAGCAGCTCCTTGTAGCGCCCGTCGGAATGCAGGCGGGTGTTGATGATTCCCGGTTCTGCGGAGGGGACCAGGATGACCGCGCCGGCGCCGTCGGCGAACAGGACGCAGGTGCCCCGGTCACTCCAGTCCATGATTCGAGTCAGCGTCTCCGCTCCGACCACCAGCGCGCATTTCGATTCACCCTGGCGCACGAACTTGTCCGCCACGCTCAATGCGTACATGAAGCCGGTGCAGGCTGCCTCCAGGCTGAAGGCCGGGCATCCGTGGATCCCCAGGCGGTCCTGCAGCAAGGTGCCGACATTCGGAAACACCAGGTCGGGGGTGGTGGTGCCGACGCAAATCAAGTCGATATCCGTGGCGGCGAAACCTGCGGCCTCCAGCGCGCGGCGCGCGGCGTGCTCCGCCAGGTCGGTGGTGGTCTCGCCCTCCGCCGCGACGTGGCGCTGCGAGATGCCGGTGCGGGTGCGAATCCATTCGTCGCTGGTATCGATGAGCTTCTCTAGATCGGCATTGGTCAGTATCTTTTCCGGGAGATAGCTGCCGGTGCCGGCGATGCGTGAGTACATTGAGATCCTTCTAAGTCCCGCTTGAAACGCCCAGCCGTTGCGCGATCCGCGCCGGAACCCCATTGCGCGCCTCGAGAACCGCAACCTCGATGGCGCGCTGAAACCCAAACAGATCGGCGCCGCCATGACTCTTGATCACGATGCCGTTCAAGCCGACCATCGTGGCACCGTTGTAGCGCCTGGGATCGATGCGCATGCGCAGCGCGCGCAAGCTCGGCCGCGCCGCGAGATAGCCGAGCTTGCGCGCGGCGGTGCGCGTGAATTCCTCGCGCATCGCATCCGCGATCAGGCGCGCCGCGCCCTCCATTGCCTTGAGCGCAACGTTGCCGGTGAATCCATCGGTGACCACCACGTCCACTTTGTCGGAGAAAATATCGTGCCCTTCGACGAAGCCCACATAGTTGATGTCGCCGGCACTCATTAAATTGTGTGCCGCCTGCACCACCTCGTTGCCCTTGATCTCCTCCTCGCCGATATTCAGCAGTCCGACGCGGGGCCGCTCGTGGGCGCCCTGCAGATCGGCGGCCAGCACCGAGCCCATCACCGCGAACTGATAAAGCTGCGCAGGCGTGCAGGAGGCGTTTGCGCCGAGATCCAGCATGTAGGTATGGCCGCCGCGGGAGGGAATCAACGACACGATGGCGGGGCGTTCCACGCCCGGCAGCATCTTCAATACGAAGTGCGCGGTCGCCATCAGCGCGCCGGTGTTGCCCGCGCTCACGCAGGCATTCGCCTCGTGCGACTTGACCAGGTCGATGGCCCGGCGCATGGAGGAGTCCTTCTTGCGGCGCAACGCCTCGCGCGGATGATCGGTCATCTCGACCACGTCCGCGGCAAACAGGCAGGACAGGTTGGGCGGCGCTGCGCGGCCCAACTCATGCGCGAGAGCGGATTCCCGGCCGACCAAGGTGAATCGAACGTCGGCGAACTCTCGCGCGGCAGCCAGCGCCGCCGGCACGATAACCGACGGTCCTCGGTCGCCGCCCATGGCATCGATCGCGATATGCAACGGCGCAGGCACGGGTGTACGGTGGGTTAGCTCGGGCAGCGAGCCGGTCGCCGCCGAATGTGCCGCTTACTCTTCTTCGCTTGCCGCCGCGTCGGCCTTGGTCTGTAGCACCTTGCGTCCGCGATAGTATCCGTCACGCGAGATCCGATGCCGCGAATGCGTCTCGCCGCTCTTCGATTCGATCGACACCGCGGGCACCGCCAGCGCGGAATGCGACCGATGCATGCCCCGCTTGGAAGGGGTCTTTCTGCTTTTTTGAACTGCCATTGCTGATTCCTAACTTTGTGTTTTCTTCAGTAAACTCTGCAACCCGCTAAAGGGCCGCCGCATCGCATCCTTATCCTCGCGCACCTCGCCGGCGACCTGGTATGCCGGCGCATTACCGCAGCTTTCGGGCACGCTGCAGGCGGGCGCGATCGGCAAGGCCAGCAACAACTCTTCCTCGGCCAGGTCGCGCAAGCTCACCAGGCCGCCGTCCATCATCTGATAAACCTCGCGCTCCGGGCCGCCCGGCCGCTGCGCGTCGACGGCAAATTCGACCTCGCTGTTTCCCGCCACCGGGAATGCAAACCCCTGCATGCAGCGTTGGCAGACCAGCCGCGGATCCGCCCGCACGCTGACGGCAACGCCCGGCTCCGCGCCGAGTTTCGCAAATGCGAAGCTCGCGCGCACCGACCCTTCAGGATCGGCGAGCAGGTCCTGCACGCGCGGCAATTCGCGCAGTGCATACACGCGCTCGATCCTCGCGCCGGCCTCGGCTAGGCGCGCGCAATCGACCAGATCCGGCAAGCCTGCTGGCATGGGCCGCGTATAATAGGGCTGCCGTCTACCTCTGTCAAAACGAATCCCGGTGCAAGTCTTTGTTTTTCAAGTCCCCACCCTCCCTGGTGCTCGCCTCGACCTCGATCTACCGACGCCAGTTGCTGAAGCGCCTGAATTTGCCGTTTGAATGCATTGCGCCGCAAGTGGACGAAACCCGGCAACCCGGCGAGCCAGCGCTCGCGCTGGCCGTGCGCCTGGCGCGTGCCAAGGCCGAAATGGTGGCCGCCCAACGCCCCGAGGCCTGGATCATTGGGTCGGACCAGGTTGCCGTGCTGCCGGACGGTGGCATCCTCGGCAAGCCCGGCACACGAACCCGCAATATCGAGCAGCTGCAAGCCTGTTCCGGACAGGTGGTCTCATTCCTCACTGCCGTCGCGCTGCTGCGCCTGGGCGATCGCGCGCCGCGCGAGTTCGTCGACACCACGCGCGTAGCGTTTCGCGTGCTCGGCCGCGAGGAGATCGAGCACTATGTCGATGCGGAATCCGCGCTCGACTGTGCCGCTGGATTCAAGAGCGAGGGGCTCGGAATCGCGCTATGCGATTCCATCGACAGCAGCGATCCCACCGCGCTGATCGGGCTGCCGCTAATTCGCTTGAGCTCGGCGCTGCGCAGCGTCGGCTACTAGCGGCGCGGCGCGCTCTTCGGCGCCTTGCGGTTGGAGTGCACGGCCTTGCGCTTCACCGGCGCAATTGCATCGAGGAGCGCGGATAATTCCTTCGGCAGGGGCGCGCTCACGTGAAACGGCACTCCCGACCCCGGCCATTCGAAAGCCACCGACTGCGCGTGCAGGAAGGTGCGCTTCAAGCCCAAACGCCGCAGCTCCGCATTGCGCGCGCGGTCGCCATACTTCTCATCGCCCAGCAACGGGTGTCCGGCGAAGGACGCATGCACGCGGATTTGATGCGTGCGCCCGGTCGGAATGTCCACTTCCATCAAGGTCGCCAGCGGGCCGAAGGATTGCACGGGCTTGAACACGCTGACCGAATCCTTGCCCGCCGCGGCAACGCGAACATGGCGTTCGCCATGCTGGCGATTGTCGGTCGCGAGCGGCGCGTCAATGCGTTTGGTGCCGAGCTGCCAGCTGCCCGCGACCAGCGCCAGATAGGTCTTGTGCATGCCGCCATTGCGGATGAGCGCGTGCAAGGCTGTCAGGGTGGCGCGGTCGCGCGAGATCAGCAGGCATCCGCTGGTATCACGGTCGAGGCGATGCACCAATTCGAGGGTCTCGCGCGGCCTGGAAGCCCGCAGCGCCTCGATGACGCCGAAGCTCATGCCGCTGCCACCATGGACCGCCACACCGGCCGGCTTATCGATGGCCAACAAATGCCGATCCTGAAACACGATCGAGCGTTCGATCAATTCCAGCAGACTGCTGGACGGACGGCCAGGTTCATCCCCCGCGTCGATCCTCACCGGGGGCAGGCGCACCTCATCCCCCGCCAGGATTCGGTATTCGGCATCCACCCGCTTGCGGTTCACGCGCACCTCGCCCTTGCGCAACAGGCGGTACACGCGACTGCGCGGCACCGTCTTGAAGTGCCGCATCAGGAAGTTGTCGATCCGCTGGCCGGCCTCCTCCTCGGTGACGGTGCGCAAGGTGAGGGGACTTTTCGGCACGCGCGCGACGTGTGCATCGGCTCTGCCAGGGGCTTCGGGAAGGGGATTATTCATGCTGCATTGTCACTTCATGTTGCAAAGCTGTTTGGGATTTGTTGCCGTCTGCGTAAGGTATTGATTACATTGACCCTGACAGGCTGTCGTGATACTGTCGCACAGCCGTGTCATGCGCAGCGCCATTTGGCGGCGACGCGTGATTCTTGAAATTTCAAGTTGACACAGGTTTCCGTGGCGCCCCCATCCGATGGGGAGCCGCATATTAGTTGGTTCTGGAATTCCAGACCATCGCTCGGCCGATGAGATAGCTGCCAATAGAGCCTTTCGCGAGGCTTCGGCGGCTGACAAGCGGTTTACCGAGAACAAGGCCCCGGGCTTGCCGTATACGTTTTGGCAGAAATGGGTTGAATCGATGCCGGTCGCGTGGCACGCGCTCGCTGCATCCCTATTCCCTGTCGCGCGCGTCGTCGCCGCCCCGGCTGCACTTCTCCAGCTCTCCTCGGCTCCTACCACTTTAGTTGGGGCACATGAAAAGAATGCTCGTCAACGCAGTTCAAGAAGAAGAACTGCGAGTCGCACTCGTAGATGGTCAGAAGCTTTACGACTTATCGATAGAAATCGCCTCGCGCGAACAGAAAAAATCCAACATCTATAAAGGCCGGATTACCCGCGTCGAGCCCAGTCTCGAAGCGGCGTTCGTCGAGTACGGCGCGCAGCGCCATGGCTTCCTGCCGTTGAAAGAGGTCTCCAAGGAGTACTTCCGCGCGCAGCCGCCCAGCGGCGGGCGCCTCAACATCAAGGATCTGCTGCAGGAAGGCCAGGAACTCATCGTCCAGGTCGAGAAGGAGGAGCGCGGCAACAAGGGCGCGGCGCTCACCACCTTCATCAGTCTCGCCGGCCGCTTCCTGGTGCTCATGCCGAACAATCCCCGCGCCGGTGGCGTCTCGCGGCGCATCGAAGGTGAGGACCGCGATCAGATGCGCGAGGCCATGAACGGCCTGCAGATTCCCGAGGGCATGGGCGCCATCGTGCGCACCGCGGGAGTGGGCCGCTCGACCGAAGAGCTGCAGTGGGATTTGAACAATCTCAAGACCGCGTGGGACGCGATCGCCGCGGCCAATGACGGCAAGCCGGCGCCGTTCCTGATCTACCAGGAAAGCGATGCGGTGACGCGCGGCCTGCGCGACTATTTCTCCGACGACGTCGGCGAATGCCTGATCGATCAACCCGAGGCTTTCCAGAAGGCGCAGGAATACATGCAGCGCTTCATGCCGCCGGACGCCCAGCGCAAGCTGAAGCTGTATCAGGACCCGGTGCCGCTGTTCACGCGCTATCAGATCGAGAGTCAAATCGAGTCCGCGTATTCCCACAAGGTGACCCTGCCCTCGGGCGGCAGCCTGGTGATCGATCATACGGAAGCGTTGGTGTCCATCGACATCAACTCCGCGCGCAGCACGCGCGGCGGCGACATCGAGGCGACTGCGCGCAACACCAACCTCGAGGCAGCCGAGGAAATTGCCCGGCAATTGCGCTTGCGCGATATCGGCGGTCTGATCGTGATCGATTTCATCGACATGGAGTCCACGGCGAATCAACGCGCCGTGGAAGACATGCTGCGCGACGCCGTCAAGATGGACCGCGCCAGGATTCAGCTGGGCCGGCTGTCCCGATTCGGCCTGCTCGAGTTGTCGCGCCAGCGCCTGCGGCCGGCATTGAGCGAAACCACCCATATGAATTGTCCGCGCTGCAGCGGCATGGGCACCATACGCGGCGTGGAATCGATGTCGCTGGCGCTGTTGCGCCTGATCGGTGAGGAAGCGCGCAAGGAACGCACCGGGCGCGTGATTGCACAGGTGCCGGTCGACGTTTCCACCTATTTGATGAATGAAAAGCGCGAGTGGCTCAATCAGATCGAGGCGCGCGACAAGGTATCGCTGGTCATCGTGCCGAACCCGCACATGCAAACTCCGGCATATTCGCTGCGCCGCATTCGTGACGATGAGAAAGAACTGCCGGAGAACAACACGGCCAGCTACCAGCTGGCCGATCAGCCCACGCTCGATGATTCGGCCATCGGCACTCGCGACAAGAAGCCGCAGGCTGATGCTCCCCTGGTGCCGACCATACTGCCGGCGTCCGCCGCGCCCATCGTGCCGATACCGGAGCCCGTCCCGGCCCCGGTTGTCGAAGCGATTCCCCAGGCCGGCATCCTGGTGCGGCTGTGGAGATGGCTGTTCGGCAGCGGCTCTCCCAACACGCCGGCGCAGGCGTCGGCCCCGGCGCCCTCAGCGCCGCGCGAACGGCCGCCGCAGCGCGATACGCGTAACGACCGCTACCGTGGCGGTGCGGATCGGGATCGCAATCGAGACCGGGATCGCAACCGCGATGTGCGGCGCGACGGTCCGCGCCGTGACGGCCGCCCTCCCCGTAGCGACGCCAACCGCGACAACAGTCGCGGCGAGCAGCGCAACGAGCCGGCGGCGCAACGCCCCGACGCAGCCGCGCCCGAGCGCAGTGCAAACCCGCCGCGCCCCGAACCCTCCCGCGAGCCGCGCCCGGATCAACCCAGCGGCGGCAACGATGCGCCGCGCGCCGATCGTGAGCCCGGTAGTGAGCGTCCCGCAGGCGGCGAGCGCAGCGAACGCGGCGGGCGCAGCCGGCGCCGACGCGGCCGCGGCCAGGGGCGCCGCGACGCAGGCGGCAACAACGCTTCCAGCATGGCGCCGCGTACCGGCGATGAGGGCGGACCGCGCCCGGAAGCCATGCCCCCGCAGGCCAACGGGCCGGCACCCCCGCTTGAGCCGGCGCGCCCGGCGGTACCCGTTGTCCGGGTCGAGCCGCCGGCCGCGAGCGTCGCGGGCAATGACAAGTATGTGGTTTGGTCTTCCGCTCCGTCGGATGCGCCGCGCAGTGGGCCCGACGATCGCTGAGGATTATCGCGTTTTACGCGCCTGCGCGCGCGCGCAGGCGCGCTCTCAGGGCCAGGCTCATGACCAGGAGCGCGCCCGCGAGTCCGCGCAGGCTGGCGACCGCTGCGTAGTCCACCTTTATCGACAGCGAGCGGAAGTGGCGCAGGCCACGGGTCATGTGCCAGTAATCCGCGGCGGCTAGAGTCAAGGCGATCAGCAGGTAGGCCCATACCCACGCGCGGCGTTCGCCCGCGTGCAGGCGCCGAAACTGCGAGGGCGCCGGCCTGCCCTCGCGTAGCGCATATAATAAAAATCCAAAAAGCACCGCGAGCCCGACCAGGGAGCTCAAGTCCTGGGCCAGACGGAATCCGGTGAGATATTGGCCGCCAATTTCGACGGAATCGTCGAGCGCGGGGATCAGGCGCACGCCCGGCGCGCCTTCATGAGTAAACCCATCCCACACCAGATGCGACGCAGCGCCCGCCAGGATGCCGCAGACGGCCAGAATCCACTGACGGGGGCTGCCGATGGCGGCCGGCGCCGCGAACGGCTGCCAGCGCGCATGAGCGCCGTCCGGCAATAGCTCGAACATCGGGGTCTTGATCAGATACTCGAACAGCCAGTAGGTGGCCAGCCCGACGGGCAGGCAAAACGTCAGCAATGCCAGGGGGCTATGCGTCTCGAAGCGTTCAGGGCGCCACGGCCACGGTAAGAACAGCCCAAAATCCGGCACCATGCTGCCGATTATGGTGGCCGACAGCATCCGCCAGCGGGCAAGGGGACGTCCGAAGGGCAAGACTACCGCCGTGTGGGAAAGGGTAAATGGCATCAGGAACCCAAGCTGTCATCTCGCCGTCATATTGCAGACCTATAAGTCACGGGTTGTTTCGCCCTTTTTCACCCCTGGATCCACCCATGTCCAATGTCGATGTCATTAGTCACAGGCCGCGAACAGCGCCGCAACCGCACGTACGCTCACCACTCAGCCAGTACAAGTCCAGTCCCTGGTTCAATGCACTGGCGGCGGCGGTGGTGGTTGCCGGGGTGATCTACGCCGGCTACCACCTGGCGAGCGACCTGTCGGTCGTCCGGGACACCCGAGTTTATCCTTTTATATTGCTGGGCATCGCCTTGCTGATCGCCTTGGGGTTCGAATTCGTCAACGGTTTTCACGACACGGCCAACGCGGTGGCGACGGTGATCTACACCCACTCGCTGGCGCCGAATTTTGCAGTCATCTGGTCCGGATTCTTCAACTTCTTGGGCGTGCTGGTGTCCAGCGGCGCCGTGGCCTTCGGCATCGTTTCGCTGTTGCCGGTGGAACTAATTCTGCAAGTCGGCAGTGGCCCCGGTTTCGCGATGGTGTTCGCGCTGTTGATCGCCGCCATCATATGGAACCTCGGCACGTGGTACTTCGGCCTGCCCTCGTCGAGCTCGCATACCCTGATCGGCTCGATCATGGGCGTCGGCCTGATGAATCAACTCATGGCGGCGAGCGGCAGCGGCACTAGCGGAGTCGATTGGGGGCAGGCCGCAAAGATCGGCCAGTCGCTGCTGTTCTCCCCGCTGCTCGGCTTCAGCGCCGCGGCGCTGTTGTTGCTGATCGCCAAGGCCTGCATTCGCGTGCCCGCGCTGTACAAAGAACCGGTGGGTAATGCGCCGCCGCCGTTTTGGATTCGCGGCCTGTTGATTCTGACCTGCACGGGCGTGAGCTTCGCGCACGGCTCGAATGACGGTCAAAAAGGCATGGGCCTGATCATGTTGATCCTGATCGGCACGGTACCCACCGCTTATGCTCTGAACCGCACCATGCACGAGCAGGACGTCGACAAGTTCGTGGCTGTGAGCGCTCAGGCGCAGACGGTGCTGGCACACTACTCAAGCGGACCCGTGCCCGCCGATCCGCATGCCGCAGTGATGGAGATCGTACGCAATCGCTCGGCAAGCCCGCAGTCGTTGCCGGCCATTTCAGGTCTGGCGGGCTGGATCGGCCAGCAGATCAATACTTATCACTCGCTCGCCAAGGTGCCCCCTGAGGATCTGGTTAACATCCGCAACAATATGTACTTGGTCAGCGAAGGCCTGCGGCTGGTCACCAAGTCGAAGTCTCTTGCCATCTCCGCAGCCGATCAGGCCGTGCTGGCCAATTACCGCGGGGAACTCGACAAAGCCACACGATTCATCCCGAGTTGGGTGAAGGTGGCGGTCGCCATTGCCCTCGGCCTTGGAACCATGATCGGCTGGAAGCGCATCGTGGTCACGGTCGGTGAGCGCATCGGCAAGACTCATTTGACCTATGCGCAGGGGGCATCCGCCGAACTCGTGGCCATGGTGACCATCGGCGCCGCCGATGCCTTCGGCCTGCCGGTGAGCACCACACATGTTCTCTCCTCGGGAGTTGCGGGCACGATGGTCGCCAACCGCTCCGGGTTGCAGTGGGCCACGGTTCGCAATCTATTGATGGCGTGGGTTCTCACCTTGCCGGTGTCAATCGCACTCGCCGGCGGCCTGTACTGGCTGCTGCGCACGCTGTTGGCCTAAGTCCGCAATCAGGCCGCGCGCGGCGGCCGTGGTGAGATCGAGCACCCGCTCGAAGTCATCGGGTCCGCCGTAATACGGATCCGGCACCTCGGCATTGCCGGCAAGCCGCGCGTAATCCAGAAACAGTTTCACCTGCGCCGTCGCGCGTTTCGGCCGCATGGCATTCAGCCGGCGCAGGTTGTCGCGATCCATCGCCAGGATCAGATCAAAGCGCATGAAGTCTTCGGGCGAGACCTGGCGCGCGCGCAATCCGCTCATATCGATATCGCGGCCCAACGCCGCGCGCTGGCTGCGCGGATCCGGCGGATCCCCCGTGTGGTAGTTGGCAGTCCCCGCCGAGTCGACTTCGACGCGCAGCTGCGGCGCCTCGCGCGCCAGCAAATGGCGCAGCACCGCCTCGGCGGTGGGGCTGCGGCAAATATTCCCCAAACAGACGAAAAGTACCCTAATGGGCCCTTTTTTATTAATCACTTACACTCTATATTTAAAGTAATGATTGAGGCGGTTCGAGGTGGCCGAAACCGCCTTCTTCATTGCGCAACGATTTTCGTGCTGCGTCCGCGCAGCACGAACTTTTGGATCTTGCCGGTTGCGGTCTTCGGCAGCTCGTTGACGAAGTGAAAGGCGGCGGGCACCTTGAAATGCGCCAGCACGCCGCGGGCAAACTCGCGCAGCTCCGCTGCCGTGGTGGTGGCGCCGGCGCGCAAGATGACGAACGCCTCCGGCGCCTCGCCCCACTTCTCGTGCGGCATCCCGACCACCGCCACTTCGAGCACACCCGGATGCGTCAGCAGCGCGCCCTCCACTTCGATGGAGGATATGTTCTCCCCGCCGCTGATGATCACATCCTTGATTCGGTCGCGGATCTCGACATAGCCGTCAGGATGAACGACGGCGCTGTCGCCGGTGTGAAACCAGCCGCCGGCAAAGGCCGTGTCGGTCGCCTTGGTATCGTTGTAGTAACCCTGCATGACCACATTGCCGCGCGCGACGATCTCCCCGAGCGTCGTTGCGTCGCGCGGTACGTCGCGCATCTGCTGATCCACGACTCGCGTCTCGCCCGAAGTGATCAGCTCGACGCCCTGGCGAGCCTTGATGGTTGCGCGCGCCTGATCCGAAAGCTTCGCGTGCTCGAGGAGCGGCTCGCAGATGGTGATGAGAGGCGCGGTCTCGGTCAGGCCGTAGGCATGCGTGACCTGCCAGCCGAGCTCGGCCTCCATGCGACCGATGGTCGCCGCGGCGGGGGGAGCGCCTGCGGTGAGCACTTGAACGCCGCGGCGCAACTGCCGGCGCAGCGCTTCCGGGCCGTTCGCAATGCCGATCAGCACCGTGGGAGCGGCGCACAGATGAGTGACGCCCTCGCGATTCACCTGCTCATAAATGGCGGCCGCCTCGGCCTTGCGCAGGCACACATGAGTCGCTCCCGCGCCGGTAAC
>Ga0302314_10001373_pt1 | contig 45540 bp, 43 predicted proteins | sample III_Palsa_N2_3_FD_200533 | JGI IMG/M metagenome (GOLD analysis project Ga0302314, IMG submission 200533) | Peat permafrost microbial communities from Stordalen Mire near Abisko, Sweden - III_Palsa_N2_3 | ecosystem: Environmental > Terrestrial > Soil > Palsa > Peat permafrost | place: Sweden...
TGACAAAGCCTTTGATTCCAACGCGATCATCGCCGAGTTGAAAGAGCGGGGAGCGAAAATCGTCATCTCCCAGCATCCACGCCGCGCACAACCGATCACCATCGACGCCGAAATCTACAAATGGCGTCATCTGATCGAGAATTTCTTCTGTAAACTCAAGGAGTTCAAACGCATCGCCATGCGATGCGACAAAACCGATCAAAGCTTCGCCGCAATGATCTACATCGCCTCGGCCGTTATCAACTCACGATGAATCTCAACAGTCCCTAGAGCAAGTCTGGCCGAAGTGTGCGCGATTCGGCCGCCCGGACGTGCTCTAACTTTAAGAATCTAGCCGCGACTTCGGGCTAGCCCGGGGGGAACCGCGCCGGCAGGAACCTCGGGTTCCTCAGCAGGGCTGCGCTGACTAGCGCGATCAGAAGTCCCGCGGGGAAGATCTCGACGAAGGTCATCGGCACGCGGACCAGGGGATCGGCGTACTGCCGGCGCAAATCCTCCGTCCGCGCGACGAGCCTGGCGTAGGCTGAGCCGGTGACGCCGGCCGCGCGCTTGGCCGCCAGCACCGCGTCGATGTAGCGGCCGATGAAGGCATAGTGGGTCAGGGCGAGGAAGACCTCCCACACCAGGACATAGGCGATCGAGGCGAACGCGGCGATGCCGAGGCCCGCCAGCAAGGCGGTATGGAACTTGATCACCCCGCCCAGCGCCTGGTCGCGGTACTGCTTCACCCCCACCAGGATCGACGACAGCGCGACCAGCATGATCAGGTAGCCGAACCAGGCGCCGGTGTGGAGCCCGCTGCTGGACGCCAGATAGGCGCCGATGATGCTGGCGACGATGACGACGCCCGAGATCAGGCCGTAGGTCAGGACGATGCGAAGCATGCGGGCTCCTCTGCATATCGGCTCGAACGGTAACGCCCGACCCTGGTCGTGCTCTAGGAAATCTTCGTCTCGACCTCGTCGACCACCAGGACCCAATGCTGGCCGCCATCGGAGGAGGCCTCGATGTGTATGACCCGCTTCTCCGGCGTGACGAACGCGTACGAGATCCGCACGTCGACCTCGGCGCCGCTCTTTTCCGTTTCCTGGTAGGTATAGCTCCAGGCGTCGCCTTCGACCGTAACCTGCGGCTGCTCGGACATCTTGTAATTGCTGATACCAAAGTGCCTGTATGTATTATTCTTTTCGTCGTAGGCATATATCGATAGATTGTCAGTGACGTCCTCGCCTTTCGGCAGATCGGCCGCGACGTCCAGGTACTCGCAAACTACGTAACCCCGATCGCCGGTCATGACACAGCTGGCGCGCTTATGGACGCGCGCGGCGTGACTGTAGATGGTTTCCTTGACCTCGCCGACGTCGTCCCAACGCCCAACCCATATCTTCATACGCTCGCGAGGGTCGGGCGTCTGCGATAAGGCGGGCGTCGCCACATTCGCCGCCAACCCCAGCGTGACGACCGATGCGAACACACTTGCCATGGTCGTTTTGAATCCATGCACCCGCATTGCTGCTTCCCCGACTCGCGTGACCGGCCGCAGCGTCCCGCCGATGGTTCGATGATGGCGGCGAGCATGGCGCCGGGACGCATCGAGCGGCATCGTCCGAAAGGGTGAGATCGTACGTCCCGTCCGTTCGGCGGGCGCGTCAGGGGATCAGTCGCAGGTCGCGCGCCTTCATCACCGCCTGGGTGCGGCGGGCGACCTCGAGCTTGGCGAAGAGGTTGGCGAGGTGGGTCTTCACCGTATTGGGCGACAGGCCGAGCGTGCGGGCGATCTCCTTGTTGGACTGCCCGGCCGCCAGCCGTTCCAGGACCTTCATCTCCTGGTGCGTGAGCCCGAGCGAGGCCTGCGCGGCCGTATTGCGCGCAAAGGGCGCCGGGGCGGCCTTCGAGGTCAGCTTCCACCCTACCCAGACCCCGCCAGCGGCGAAGCCGGTTCCGATGACGGCCACGTAGATCTCCCGCGAGAACAGGCGCCCCAGGTACTGGTAGTCCATCCATCGCAGGAGGAAGACGCCGCCGGCCAGGACGAGCGCCCAGAGGATGATGGTGCGGGTCATCGCTGCAGGGTGTGTGATCCTGCGTTGGGGGTCAATTCGAGGGCGCGCGCTACCGGCCGCGTGCGGCCGCGTCATGAAGCCCGCCACGGCGTCAACCACGCCCGGCGCGGCGGGACGGCGCCCAGGGGCTGGAGATCACCCAGTGCAATGCCATGATCCACATCGCCGCCACCGTCATTCACTCGCGATGAATCCCAACGGGCCCTAGGACGCGATCGCCAACGAGGCTAGCCGATCCCAGGTGGTGTGCTTCATGCTGGGACGCTCCTCCATCCGGGCGATCCAGGCGGAGAGGTTCGGGTGGGACGCCAGCATCTCCTGGCCCTCGGTCGTTTCGGCGAGGAACGCCAGGTGGGGCGCCATCATCAGGTCCGCTATCGAGACCGAAGCGCCGACCAGATAGGCCTGGTCGCCCAGCAGCCGGGCGATTTCGGCGACGCACAACTTGGCGCGCGGGATCGCGGCTTGAATCCTCGCCTCGTCCACCGGAATGCCGAACTTCGGCGCGACCACGCGTCCGAAGGCGATGCCGCTGCTGATGTCCGGCATCACGTACCAGTCGGTGATGCCGCAGAGCTGGTTCATGCACCCCTCTGCTCGCGGATCGGTCGGCGTGAGCGCGGGATTGGGAATGATGCGGTCGAGATAGCGCAGGATCGCCTGGGTTTCGTACAGGCGAAAATCCCCGTGATCGAGGATCGGGATGCGCCCGAACGGGTGAAGTTGGACGTGCCTTGGACCGCGCATCTCGTTCATGGTCAACGGATCAAGCCGCCAGTCGGCGCCCTTTTCCTCTAGGCCCAAAAGGGCGCTGCGCACATAGGGGCTGCCCGGCACGCCGTAAACGGTGAATTCGCTCATGGTCGTTGCTCCCTTGTTTCAGGTTTTCGAGGCGTAGGCCGCGAAGCCGTCGATGATCCCCGGCCAGCCGCCGCGGAGCATTTCGGCCATCTTGGCCGCGCTGTCGCCGAACCGCTCCAAATGGCGGTGCTCGAGCGTCACCAGCGTTCCTCCGGCCTCGGCCGCGAAGGTCAGTTCGAGTTCGGTCTCCAGGCTGGGATCGAACGCCCAGCTCGCGTCGATCTGCCAGGCCAGCAGCAGCCGGCGCGGCGGGTCCCAGTCCAGCACCTTGCCCCAGTTGGTCTCGGCCTGATCTTCCGCCCGTTCGAACCACCGTCCGCCGGCGCGGGGTTCGATCAGCACTTCGACGGCGGGCGAGGCGCCGATGGTCATGCCCTTGGGCCACCAGGCGCCCATTTGGGTGGTGAACAGTTCGAACACCCGCCCCGGCGCGGCGGAGACGGACACGGTCTTGCGGATGGGCGCGATGGTCATTCCGAGGCTTCCTGGGTCTCGGCATAGGCCTTGAAGGCCTCCAACGCGTCGCCGAGGTATTGATCCAGCCAGTCGCGCATGGCGCCGACGCCGCGCGGGTCGATGCGGTAGATGTGACGGGCGCCTTCGGTGCTTTCGGTCACGAGTCCCGCAGCCTTCAGCACCTTCAGGTGCTGCGACACCGCCGGCCGGGAGACCGGCAGCTGTTCGGCGATCTCCCCGACCGCCGAGGGCCGCTGCGCCAACCGTTCGAAGATGGTCCGCCGGGTCGGATCGCCCAGCGCGCCCAGCGCGGAAACAGCGGCGGATGAGTAGGCCATGACTTACCGTAAGTTTTAACTTACCCTATGTCAAGCGGCCAGCTGGATGTCTCCGTCTCGCTGGGCGTGAGCCTTGTCAATCGACCCTCGATGGCGTCAGCGATCGAGGTCTGGAGTGTGGTGTAATGCCGCGCGGTCAAATAACCATCCTTTATTGTTCTGCTCGCTACAAACTGTCCTGGCGAGACCGCCAAAGACTGACCGGCATTCGGCGCCAGGACTTCTGATGATCTTGAGTAAAATTCAAACCATCGCCGGTATCGCTTCGCGGCGAATCGATCAGCGAAGCAGCCGGAGATCGGTGGGCTTTTGGTGCGCCCTCGTCTTCGCGTGTCTAATCGGCGCCGGGGTCACGCCGGTGCACGGCGCCACGCCCCATCGGTGGGGCGAGCTTATCGACAGCCCGATGCAAAGGATCGCCCAGGACCAGGATCTACCCAATGCGTCCATACCCGTGGCGCTGGCGACCGACGGCGAGGGCTTCCTGTGGATAGGAACCGAGAACGGACTGGCGCGGTGGGACGGATATCACTTCCGTGTTTACGTCACCGGGCCGGCCAGCGAAGGCGCGCTGCCTGATAGTCTGATCCAAACACTGCATGTCGATCGCAACGGTGTTTTGTGGGTCGGCACGATCTCGGGCCTCTCCCGCTATGATCGAGATCGGGATCGGTTTTTGACTTACGGAGCGGGTCCAAGAGGGCTCCAGGGGCAGGTCCTGACGATCGCCGACGACGGTCCGGACGGACTGTGGGTCGGCACCGTCGCTGGTCTCGACCGGCTCGACCCCCGAACCAGCGCGATCGAGCACATGCACGACCAGCAAGCGGGTCGAGGCGGCGGCCACGATCCTCTAAGCGATGGCGTGCTGGCGCTGGCGCGCGATCACGACGGCGTGCTGTGGATCGGCACACCACACGGCCTGCTGCGCAAGGATGCGCGATCATCACGGTTCACACGCATTCCGCTCATCGCATCCCGAGCGGATGGCCCCTTGATTTCGAGCTTGACCGTGGCCAGCGACGGACGGGTCTGGGTCGGCTCCGACAGAGAGGGCGCCTTTGTGATCTCTCCGCGGACTGGAACCGTTAGGCTCGTCCCCGGCTCGCGCGAGGCTGGAATTCCCACGGGGGCGGGGCTGGTGCGCGCCATCGTCGAGCTTAGCCCGGGAACCGTCTGGCTGGGCACGGCCGGGGATGGTTTGATTTCGGTGGATGCCGAGACGCTGGAGACCCGGCATATCCACCACGATCCCGCGGTTTTGTCGGGGCTCACGGACGACAGCCCCGGCGTGCTCTATCGCGATCCCCAAGGGCTGATCTTCATCGGCACCAATCATGCGCTTATTCGATACGATCCGCGCCAGACCGCTTTTTCCACCATCTTCGGCGGCAAGACCCGCCCAGGCGGTCTGCCCGAGGAGAATGCATTTTCCCTGCTCGCGGCGCCGGACGGCCGCCTTTGGGTTGGCGCCTTCTCTCATGGCATAGACATAATAACGCCCGGCGACGGGCGCATTGTCCAGCTGCGGCCACAGTCCGGATCCAAGCTAAACGCCTTGCCAAGGAGCCCGATCAGGGCCTTGGCGGCAGGTCCCAACGGCGACATTTTCATCGGGACACAGGACGGGCTCTATCGTTCGGACCCGGCGGGCGAGCACGTTTCGCGCGTGACGGCGCCAGGCCGTGACCCCACCAATCGGGTCCAAGCCCTCGCGTTTGACGGCAAGGTGCTGTGGATGGGTGGGTTCGATGGCTTGTGGGGGTTGGCTATCGGTCCCACCGGCGCGGCCCGTGTCGTTTATCGCGAGCCGGGACCACGGCTTACCGACCAGCGCATAAGTACGATCACGCTTGGCCACGATGGATCGCTGTGGATCGGCAGCGTCAAGGGATTGACCCACCTGGACGTTTCAACATCGACGACCGAGCGCTTCTTCCCGAACCCCTCGGATCCAAAGGCGCTTCCCGCGGCCTACGTCTCCTCGGTCCTGGCCGACGGGCATGGACGCGTCTGGGTGACCACCTTCGGCGGCGGCGTCGCCGTGCTGGAAAACCCAAAGCTGGGCGGCGTCCATCAATTTCGCCGTATCGGAACAGCCCAGGGTCTGCCGAACAGCAATGTCAACAAGGCCCTGGAGGACCGGCGCGGAAACGTCTGGGTCAGCACCGACAATGGTCTTGCGGTCATCGACCCCAACACCTTCGCCGTGCGAGCTTTTAATCGCTCGGATGGCGTGGCGATCCCCACCTACTGGACGAATTCGGGAACCGTTACGCCGGAAGGCGAAATGGTGTTCGGCGGCGGTCTTGGCGTGACAATCGTACGGCCTGAACAGCTGAGCAATCCGCACTATGCGCCCCGTATCGTCGTCACGGATGTTCGCGTCGGCGGCAAGCCCGTGCTCGCCAGCAGCTTAACCGAACCGCTGGCCATCCCGGCCGGAACCAGAAGTTTCGCGGTCGAGTTTTCGTCCCTGGATTACACCGCGCCCGAACGCCTTCGCTACGCCTATAGACTCGAGGGTGTCGACAAGGACTGGGTGGAGACCGATCCCACACGCCGCGTGGCCGCATATACCAATCTCGCGCCAGGTCGTTACATGCTCGATGTGCGCGGATCGAACGTAGACGGAGCATGGTCTCCCAAGATTCTGCATGTCTCCATTCGCGTTTTCCCCGCATGGTATCAGACGATCTGGTTCAAGGCCCTCGAGGCTTTGGCGGCGCTGGCCGCCGTCGTTCTTTTGGTGCTGGCGCGGACCGGCTATCTGCGGCGTCGCCAGCTGGAACTTGAACAGCAAGTCGCGGAACGCACGCAAGCGCTGCACGCTCAAACCCGCATCCTCGAAACACAGGCGGTGGAGCTGTCCGAGGCGCGGCTGGCGGCGGAGGCGACGACGCGGGCCAAGTCGGAATTCCTGGCGAATATGAGTCACGAGATCCGTACGCCGATGAACGGTGTGATGGGGATGAACGCGCTGCTGCTGCGCACCGAACTGACCAGCGACCAACGCACCTTCGCCAAAGCGGTGCAGTTGTCGGCTGATAACCTGCTGGTGATCATCAACGACATCCTCGACGTCTCCAAACTGGACGCCGGCAAGATGGAGCTCGAAGCAGTGGACTTCCCGCTGGAGACCATCGTCGAGGACGCCGTCGAACTGATGACGCCGCGGGCCCTCGAGAAGTCATTGGAGGTGGTCTGCTATCTTGACCCCAGCGCGCGGACGGTGCTGTCCGGCGATCCTGTGCGGTTGCGCCAGATTATCCTCAACCTTCTATCCAACGCGCTGAAGTTCACGGAAGAAGGCTATGTCTCGATCAGCGTGACCGCTCAGCCGGCGACCGATGAGGGGATGGCGTTGCGCTTCGAGGTCGCTGACACAGGCATAGGCATCAGCGCCGAGGCCAAGACCCGATTGTTCCAGAAGTTCGAACAGGCCGACAACTCGATCACCCGCCGGTTCGGCGGCACCGGCCTTGGCCTGTCGATCTGTCAGCAGCTGGTGACCATGATGGGTGGTGAGATCGGCGTGACCGATCGCGAGGGCGGCGGCACGGTCTTCTGGTTCGAGATCGCTCTGCCGAGCCGGCCAGCTTCACCGGCGCGGGGCCAGGCCAAGGCCAGCCTGCAAGGTGTGCGTGTGCTGGTGGTGGACGACATCGAAATCAATCGCTGCGTCTTCCGCAACGAACTGGCGTCAGAAGGGATGGTCGTGGGCGAGGCGTCCGGAGGCGCGGAAGGCCTGGCGGAACTGGACCGCGCCGAAGCGGCGGGCGAGCCCTACGATATAGTCCTTCTGGACCAGATGATGCCCGAAATGGCCGGCCACGAGGTCGCCGCGCGGATTCGCGCGCGCCAGGACCAGCACCAGCCTCTGCTGGTCCTCAATTCCTCGATGGGCCGCCCGCTGTCCCCGCAAGAGAGCCGCGAGGCGCGCTTCGACGACGTGGTGACCAAACCGGTGCGCCGCCAGGTGCTGATCGACTGCCTAGCCGGACTGCTCGCCAGCGAGAGCGACATCGACGTCCAGGATGAGAGCCCGGCCGAGGCCGAAACCTGCAGCGGCCACATCCTGCTGGCCGAAGACAACCAAATCAACACCATGCTCGCCGTTACGGTGCTCGAAGCGCTGGGCTGCAGCGTCGACTGCGTTGTCAACGGCGCGGAAGCGGTCGAGGCGGTGAAGACAACCGCTTATGACCTGATCTTGATGGACGTGCACATGCCGCAAATGGACGGCCTGCAAGCCACCCGGCTGATCCGCGCCCTGGGCGGCGCCGCCGGCGCCACGCCGATCGTGGCGATGACAGCGGATGCAACCAAGAAGGATCAGGAAATCTGTTTGGCCGCGGGCATGAATGACTTCGCCTCCAAGCCCATCAATATCGACCACCTCGCCCGCCTCGTTGCTCATTGGATCGAGCAGGGCGCGGCGGGCCTAGAAAACCCACCCGAGGCGGTCTACTCCACCTCCAGAATATCGCCACCGCTGCTCAGCGGCTGATCGTCAGAACGCCGCTCATTTTTCGGCGGCTGAGACGCCCGGCGCGGAGGACTCCCCAGGCCTCGCCAGACCTCGCCAGACATCGCCGCCGCCACGTTCCGGTCGGCCTCGTAGGAACTCGCCGACAATCCCGTCATCACGCCCTGCCGATCCGGCGCTGCCCGGTTTTGCGATAGCTTGCGTTTGACCTCGACGCGTTCGATGGCCAGCTCCAGGCCGACGATCCCCTTCGTCAGGCCGCGGATATAGTCGGCCGGCGCGTCGCTCACCGCCCAGGGCTCAGGCCTGGACGCTTCCTGGCGGTCGGTCAGGGCGGTCACATGCGCGACCAGCCAGTCGGCGTCGTGACGCCAACTCAGCCGCCCATAGACATGCGCCGCCTCATAGTTCCAGGTCGGCACCACGCGGCCGTGCTTGGCCTTCGAGGGGTACCAACTGGGAGAGATATAGGCCTCGGCGCCTTGGAAGATGGCGAGAGCCTCGACGTCGCCGGCGCGCTCCCACTGAGGATTGGGACGCGCCATATGTCCCGACAGCACCCGCCGGCCGGCGTCATACAAAAACGGCATGTGGGTCGCGAACAGGCCATCCGGATCGTGTGTGACGAGGCAGCCGAAGCGAAGGCTCACCAACGCCGCCTCGATCTCCACCGGATCGGTGACCGCGAACGCCTCTGGCCGATACATCAATGAACACCCCTCGCTTTGAACTCGCACGATAGAGCCAGCGCGCTCAACGCACGACCGGCTTGCCGTCGGCCTTGTAGACCACCCCGCCCTTCATCACGAAGGCGACGTGCTCGAGCCGGGTTACGTCCTCCAACGGATCGCCCTTGATGGCGATGATGTCGGCATAGCGGCCGGGCTGGACCGAGCCGATGTCCTGGGCGTCGCCGATCAGATCCGATCCGCCCGCCGTGGCGGCCAGGATGGCGTCCATCGGCGACATGCCCGACTTGACCATCAAGGCGAACTCCTGGGCGTTCTCACCGTGATTGGACATGCCGAAGGTGTCGGTGCCGAAGGCGATCTTCACGCCGGCGGCGTAGGCGTCGTGCAGGTTCTTCTGCATGACCGGCACAACCGAAAGCGCCTTTTCCACCGTGGACGGATTGAGGTCTTCGGGGTGCGTCTGGGCGTGCACATAGACCCTGAAGCCGACGAGCATGGTGGGGACCAGATAGGTCCCGTGCGCTTTGAACAGCTTGTAGGACTCCGCGTCCGCGAAGGAGCCGTGTTCGATCGAGTCGACGCCGAGCGTGATGGCGTGGTCGATGGCCGCCTTGCCGTGGGCGTGGGCGGCGACCTTCATGCCAAGCGCATGGGCGGTGTCCACCACGGCCTTGATCTCGTCGTCGGCCATCAATTGCAGCTTGGGATCGTCGCCGATCGACATGACCCCGCCCGACGGCATGATCTTGATCAGATCGACCCCCTGGCGGCGCAGCAGCCGGACCGTGCGCCGCGCGGCCTCGGGGCTGTCGACCAGGGTCGTGTTCCAGCCGGGATGTTCCAGCTCCGGATCTAGTCCGTTGGCCTCGTCGCTATGGCCGCCCGTGGGACCGATCGGCGAGCCTGCGACCCAAAGGCGCGGGCCTGGCACGACGCCGGCGTTGATCGCCCGTTTCAACGCGACGATCACGCTGGTCTCGGCGCCGACATCGCGGGCCGAAGTGAAGCCGGCCATCAGCGTGTCGCGGGCGTAGACGGTCGACTGGATGGCGTCGTCGTAGCCGGTTCGGGTCAGGCGGGTATGGATCGGGTCGCCGGGATGGAAGCCCTGGGTGATGTGCACATGGGCGTCGATCAGGCCGGGAAGGACGGTATAGTCCGACAGGTCGACCACCTCGGCGCCGGCCGGCGTGGCGTAGCCGGCCTCAACGGCGGCGATACGGTCGTCATGAATCAGAATCGACACCTGAACGCGCGGCGTCTTGCCGACGCCGTCGATCAGCTTGCCGGCATGGATGACCACGTCCTTGGCCGAGACAGGCCCGGCCGCGCTCGCCCAGACCGCCGCGACGCCCGCCAGCGCGGCGAACCGCCAATTGAACGTCATTTTGACCCCGCTTTGCAATTTCGCGCGGACGCTACCGCATCGGACGGTTCGCGCAAACCTCGCCCCGAACATACCTGGCCGCCGATGGGACGCCGCGCCACATCACGATCATCGCCAAAGCGGAACCGCCGGCTGTCAGGTCGACGCGCCAGCTCTTGAATTTCAACCAGCGCGTCATATGTCTCCCATCATACCTTTTGCACCGCGGTACGATTTTGTGTGACCTGTAGTACCGAGGCCATACTAGACCCCTTGAAAATTCGAAATGGCGCACTAGCAGGGATTCTACCGCGACCAATCAGCATCGGATGTCGTATTTATCAATAAATTCAATTGTATATGGATGATTCTTGATTACCTGACCGCCAGGTCAACGGAAGGCGGCCGCGCGAATATGAACGAAGATCAGTCAAAAACATTACAAATACGACAGAGTGCCTATACGTCACGCTGTTCGCACTTGCGGCGCGCAGGAATCATATGATACCCGCATAACATCTCAGTAATGGGGCCCATGCTCCACGCTTCAGCGCGGCCCCTCATTGGTTCTCCTTCAAGCGTGGTCTTACCTCCCCAGAACTGATTTTCGGAGTTTCAAATGATCCGCATCCTTGCCGTGGCCGCGATGGTCTCCGCCTTCGCCGCGCCCAGCTTCGCCGCTCCGTTCAATGACGGTCCGTGGTCGGCCACGCCTCAGACGGCCACGACCGAGACCGGCTTCATTGGCGAGCACGTCATCTGGTCCTGTGATTCAGGCGGCTGCAAAAGCGTCAACGACACCTCTCTCGCCACCGCCTTGTCAGCCTGCCAGGCCGCGGCCAAGGAGCTGGGTCCGCTGACCAAGTTTGTCGCCGACCGGGGCCCGATCTCGGACGCCAAGCTCACCAAATGCAATGAATCCGCCGCATCGAAGCAGGCTTCCGCCAAATAGGGTCGCCCAATCTGGACCGGCCAGGGCGCCGCTCTCGATCGGAGCGGCGCCTAGCGGCGCCTGTTGACATCTCCTGACCCTGGCGTTTTCGATTGTTTTGTATTATGCTCATCATAGATAGAGGTGATGCGCATGCGCTATGCTGAAGACCACAAACAGGCGACCCGGGCCAAGGTTCTGAAGGCCGCCTCGCGGGTGATCCGCCAGAACGGGCCCGATCGCGTGGCGGTCGCGGGCATCATGGCCGAAGTGGGCCTGACCCATGGTGGATTCTACGCGCACTTCGCGTCCAAGGACGACCTGCTGGTTCAGGCGATCGGCCAGATGTTTCTGGAGGCCAAGGACAATTTCGCGGCTATAGCGGGGGATCGACCGCCGCTGGAGGCGCTGAAAAGCTATTTCGACTTCTACCTGTCCGCCAATCATCGCGACCGCCGCGACAACGGATGCCCCCTGCCCGCGCTGGCAGCGGATCTGCCACGGCTGCCGGCGCGGTCGCGGGAATTCTACGGCCGGGGGGTGGCGCACCTGACCGACCTGCTGGCGCGGCGCATGGAGGCGGCGCAATGCGCCGAACCCGACGCGCTGGCATCATCGGTCCTGGCGGAAATGGTCGGCGCGGTGGCTTTGGCGCGGGCGGTTTCGGATCGGGCCCAGTCCGACGCGATCTTGAAGGCGGCCCGCGAGTCGATCCGCGGCCGCGTCGGCGCCTGACCTGTTACGCCCTACGGATTCGCCGCGGCCGGTTGAGTGAGACGCACCGTCACCGTGGTCGACAATCCCGGACGCAGACGCTCCGCCGCGGCTTGATCGGGATCGAGGCGGATGCGGACCGGAACCCGCTGAACAATCTTGGTGAAGTTGCCGACGCCGGGTTCGAACGGCAGCAGCGAAAACTGCGACCCTGAGCCGGGCGCGAAGCTTTCAACATGACCCTTCAGCGTCACGCCCGGCAAGGCGTCGACCCGGATCGCCGCCGGCTGCCCCGCCAGCATCCGCGCGGTCTGGGTTTCCTTGAAGTTGGCGGTCACGAACAAGGCGTCCATCGGAACGATGGTAAGCAGGCGCGTACCGGGCTGGACATAGTCGCCAGGCTCGACCTGTCGGTCGCCGACGACGCCGTCGATCGGCGCGCGGACCACGGCGTGACCCTGATCCTGCTTGGCCAGGTCCAGCGCCGCCTGGGCGCGCGACACGGCCGCCTGCGCCTGGGCCACGCCCGCGACCAGGGTCGCGCGTTTGGCCTCGGTCACCGCCAACTGGTTGACGCTGACGTCCAGCTCGGCGCGGCTGTGATCGGCGTCGGAGCCGGCGGTGATCGCCGCCGCGCGATAGGCGTCCGCGTCGCGCCGCGCCACCGCGCCCGAGGCGACCAGGTTGTCATAGCGCTGACGATCGGCCTGGGCGCGTTCGCTCTGCGCGTCGGCGGAGCGGATCGAGGTGCGCGCGGCGCGAACGTTGGACGCGGCCAGTTGCTCCTCGGCGGTCAGCGAAGTCAGCGCGGCTCGCGCCGCCTCGACCGTGGCCTGGGCGTTCTGCAAATCGGCCGTCGCCGAGGCGACCTTGGCGTCGAACTCCTCCGGGTCGATGCGGATCAGCGGATCGCCGCGCCGGACCTTTTGATTGTGCGCCACCAGAACCTCCGACACCAAGCCGCGCACCTTAGGCGCCACCGTCGAGCTGTCGGCCTGGACATAGGCGGCGTCCGTGGTCTCCGCGCCCTTGGGCGCGAGGATATAGACCGTTCCCCCCAGGGCGAGCGATACCGCTGCGGCGACCGCGACCAGCGCGCGACGCGAGAAGGGCCGCTTGGCGCGCGGCGCGGCCTCGGCCGACGCGGCGTCGATGGGTGCGTCCTTGAGAGTGGCTGCGGTCACGGGTCGCGTCCTTGCGATATGGCTTTATATGATATATATAATGTAAACAACAGCAAGGTTGCAAGAAGCCCACGATGAAACAGACCGCGATCCTCGCCTTCGCGACGACGGCGCTGACCTTGTCCGCCTGCGCTGTGGGCCAGACCTATCATCGGCCCAACCTTGGATTGCCGTCGAACTTCCACACGGCGGCGCCGGCGAGTGCGACCGCCGCCGTCCCTCTCGACGCCTGGTGGCGCGGTTTTAATGATCCAGAACTCATCCAGGTCGTGGAGCGCGCCCAGGCGCTCAATCTGGATATCGAACAGGCGCGCGCGCGGGTCTTGCAGTCGCGCGCCGTGGCCAAGGCGGCCGGCGCGGCGCTGGCGCCCCAGGCCGACACCGCCAGCTCGGCCAGCGATCAGCAGCAGTCGCTGCTCAGCCCGATCGGCGAAATCGGACGGAACCTGCCCGGCTATCAGCGCGGCGTCGATGTCTATGATGTCGGCGCGGCCGCCTCTTGGGAGATCGATCTGTTCGGCGGCCTGCGCCGCGAGCGCGATGCGGCCCGCGCGGACGCTCGCGCCAGCCAGGCCCAGGCGGCGGCCATGCGGATCAGCGTGGCCGCCGACGCCGCCGACGCCTATCTGCAAGTGCGCGCCTATCAGGCGCGAATCGCGGTCGCCCGCCGGCAGGAGGCCGTCGAACAGGACCTGGTCGCCCTGCTGCAACGGCGCAGCGACCAGGGCGTGGCGGCCGAGCGCGAGCTACGCCTGACTCGGGCGGAGCTGGAGGGCGTCCGCGCCTCGATCCCGCCGCTGGTGGACGCCCTGGAAGCCCAGCTCAACCGTCTGGACGTGCTGATGGGCGCGCAGCCAGGGACGTTCCGCTACGAACTGGCTGCCGGCGCGCCGATCCCGACCCCGCCGGCCATTGAAGCCGGCGCGGGCCCCACCGATCTGCTGCGCCGTCGGCCGGACGTTCTGGTGGCCGAGCAGCGGCTGATCGCGGCCAACGCCCGGATCGGCGCGGCCATCGCCGACTACTATCCCAAGCTGTCGATCGCCGGTGCGCTGGGCGTGGAGAGCATCGACGCCGGCCGGATATTCACCGGCGACGCTCTGCAGCATCAGGTCACCGCCGGGCTCCGCTGGCGGCTGTTCGATTTCGGCCGAGTCGATGCGGAAGTCGCCCAGGCTCGCGGCCGGGACGCCGAGGCCCTCGCCGCTTATCGCTCCAGCGTCCTGCACGCCAGCGAGGACGTCGAGGACGCCCTTTCCGATCTGGTGCAGCAACAGGCCCGCGCCGGCGCTCTCGGCCGCCAGATCGCCGAACTGACGGTCGCCCGGCGCCAGGCCGAGCAGGCCTATGAGGGCGGCGTGATCAGCCTGATCGAGGTGCGCGACGCCGATCGCGAACTGCTGGGCGCCTCCGATCAGCTGGTCCAGGCCAATGCCGGCGCCGCCCGCGCCGCGGTCGCCTCGTTCCGGGCGCTGGGCGGCGGATGGGCGCCGCCGGCCACGGTCGCCAGCGGTTCGCATCGCGATTCCATGGACAAGGGCTTCTAAACCTCGGCATCTGCGCGCCTGTAAAGGCGGTGGAGCGACGTGTGAAAGGCATCCACATCACCGGCGCCTCGGGTTCGGGCGTCACGACGCTGGGACGGGCGCTGGCGAAGAGGCTAGGAGCCGCGCAGCTGGACACCGACGATTTCTACTGGCTGCCCACCGATCCGCCATTCCGCGAACGGCGGGCGCCTGCCGAACGGGTCGAGATGTTGGAGCGGGCCTTCGCGGCCGCCGATCAGGGCTGGGTGCTGTCCGGCTCGCTCGATGGCTGGGGGGACGTGCTTGTCCCCCACTTTTCCAAGGTGGTCTTCGTCCATACGCCGCACGAGGTTCGAATGGCGCGGCTGCTCGCCCGGGAAAAGACACGCTATGGCGCCGCGATCCAGCCCGGCGGGGCGATGTATGACCAGCATCTCGACTTCGTCGATTGGGCCGGTAGCTACGACCGCAGCGATCGACCGGGCCGCAGCCTGGCGCGGCATCAGGCCTGGCTTAGCACCCTGCCCTGCCCAGTATTGCGGTTGGACGGGCGGCTGTCGGTGGACATGCTCGTCGAAGCGGCCGCCAACACCGTCGCCGCAACCCGCGGCCTGGGCCCGACGACTTAGCCAAAGCCGCGCGTATTGCCGCTTGCGGTTCGACCGGCCGACGAGTTAAATTGAATTCAATTCAATATGGCTTGGATATGACCACTACGAAGATCGGCACGCCGGAACGATTGATCCGCGCCGCTCAGGAGGAGCTCATCCAGGGGCGCGGTCTTCTGGAGATGCAGGCGGTCGCGAAGCGAGCCAAGGTCTCGGTTGGGCTCGCCTATCACCACTTCGGCTCGAAAGCGGGGTTGATCGCCGCGGTCGTCGAAGCGTTCTACGACCGCCTGGAAGACGCCGCGTTCAACCCCTCAAACTTGGTTTCATCGGACTGGGCGGGGCGCGAAAAGGAACGGATCGCGGCCTATATCTCGTTTCACTACGACCACCCGTTTGCACCGCTCGTGGTTGGCCCGCTCAGCCGCGCGGCGGAAGTTCTCGATGTCGAACAGGCCTTCACCAAGCGGCAACTTGCCGCCGGCGCGCACAATCTGCGGGCTGGCCAGCGTGATGGCGTCATTCCCGCCGACCTCGATCCTCGCCTGACCATCGCGTTGATGATCGGCGGCATCCGCCAGGCGCTGATCGGCGCCCTGACGAAAGCTCAACGCCCGGACCGCGAACAGCTGACCGACAAGATTTGGATCTTCGTCGCCGGCGCCTTGCGCCTTTCGATGGGGACGGCGGGTGCGCCGAGCGCGCGCGATGTCAAACAACCAGGGCTCAATTAAGCAAAGGATTGCATCGCCGTGGCTGATCCGCACGCATTTCATACTCCTAAGCGCTGCTACACAAAGGAAGACCTGCTCGAGTCGGGCAGAGGCGGCTATTTCGGCCCCGGCAATGCGCAACTGCCCGCCCCGCCGATGCTGATGATGGACCGGATCACACAGATCAGCCTGGACGGCGGCGAGTTTGGAAAGGGCCACGTTGTCGCCGAATTGGATATCACGGCGAACCTTTGGTTTTTTGGCTGCCACTTCCCCGGCGACCCAGTGATGCCCGGATGTCTCGGATTGGACGCCATGTGGCAGCTGATCGGCTATTGGCTCGGCTGGTCGGGTTCACTGGGCAAGGGTCGCGCCGTTGGCGTGGGCGAGGTGAGATTTCGGGGAGACATTACCCCGGACACTCGACTGGTGCGTTACGAGGTGAATCTGCGGCAAGTCAGGCGCGGCAGACTGGCCCTCAGCGTAGCGAATGGCCGTCTGTTTGCGGACGACACCTGTGTCTACGTCGCCAGCGGTTTGAAGGTCGGGATGATCGCATCCAACACTTGAACGGCTGCGAGTTCGGGCGTCGTGCGATCCGTAGGGCGCCAAACCGGTCGATATCCGGCAACGACGAGAGGCGCGCCGCCATGCTTAACGAATCTTCTGCTTGCAGATAGCCGTCGCCACGGCGAGTTCCGCCGTGCCGGGATGGGCGGGGTGGTAGTCTTTGACGTTCGGTTCTGGCGTGGGTTCGGAATTGACCTGGAAAACGTTCTTCCCGCCGCCCATCGGCTCGGAGAACTTGATGGCGTTGGCCAGTTCGACGTCCTTGGTCTGGCAGTTGACGTAGAACTTCGAGACGTCCGAGCTGTAGGCGATGTCGTGCGCGGTTTGCGGCGTGGCGTAGTTGATGATCGACCAGCCGTGACGGATCGTCTTCTCGTCCAGCCGGACCGAATCCAGCACCAGCCAAAGAGTGGCGCCGTCGCCGAGATCGCCCAGCAAAAGCGTGTTCGACTTGGGCTTGGGTTTGGCGGCCACGCCAGAGGCGATCGCGAGCGCCGCCATAGCGCACGCCAGCCGGCTAAGCGTTGAACCAGTCATCCAGATCCTTTCGGCCACAAGGCACTCAAATCAAGGATCAGCCTGGGCCGCAACAGCGGTCAAAACTTTGACCAAGCCAGCCGCGCCGAGCGGCTCGCCGCTCAAACATTAACTCAGGCCTGAGCAAGCTTGAGATGACATGTCGCGCAGGTCAGGACGCCGTGCGTCCGCCTGCCTTGAGTGCTAGCCTTCCCGCGCGATCGAACTTACGTCGGACGAGGGACAGGCCATGGGAACGGAAACGACCAACAAGGATCATGCAAGCAGCGGTTTTGGCGAGGCGCGTTTCGATACCCTGATCTGCGACGTTCCGCGCCCTCACGTCGCGCGCATAACCTTGAACCGGCCCCAGGCGATGAACGCCTACACCTTTGTCATGTGCGCCGAGCTGCAGGCGGCCATCGCCCTCTACCGCGACGACGACGATCTGCGCGCCCTGATCGTGACCGGCGCCGGCGAGCGGGCCTTCTGCACCGGCGGCGATATCGGCGGCGGGGGCGGCGGCGAACATTCGCGGCGCGTGGCGGCGGCGCCCATGGGCCATGGCCGCGAAATGCGCGACGGCATGCAGGCCGTTGTGCTGGCCCTGCGCCGGCTGGACAAACCCTCCATGGCGGTGATCAGAGGCTATGCGGTGGCGGGCGGCCTGGCGCTGGCCCTGGGTTGCGATTTCCGTTTCGCGGCCGCCTCCGCCAAGCTGGGCGACACCAGCAACAAGGCCGCACTGTTGCCCGATGAGGGCGGCGCCTGGCTTTTCCCCCGCGCCATGGGGCTCGACAAGGCGCTGAAGATGACGCTGCTGCACGAAATCTACAACGCCGAGACCGCGTTCCGCCTGGGCCTGGTCACCGAGGTCGTCGCCGACACGGACCTGGAACAACGCGGCCTGGCCTTTGGCGAGGCGCTGGCCGCCAAGGCGCCCTTGGCGGTGCGGCTCTCCAAGATGATGATGGCCAAGGCGATGGAGACCAGTTTCGAGGCCTCCCTGGTCGACGCTCAGATGGCGGTGATGGTGACCAATCCCAGTCAGGACGTACGCGAAGGGATCGCGGCGTTCCGCGAGAAACGCGCGCCGAAGTTCGAAGGGCGGTAGCGCCAGAAATCCGGGGCCCAGCGTCCCGTCACAAGAGCGGTTTCGAAGCCGCCCCGTCGCTCAGCCCACTGTCCCAGCGCTTGTCGGACCACGGGTAGGGCGAGGTCCAGGTTTTCGGGCGGTCCGCGTGGCCCGCCGTCGGCGCATGGGTCCGCTTCGCCAGGTGGCGCGAAGTTCGATGACGCCTTGCCGCGCGGGACTGGGCCACGGGGCGAGCTTCGGCTTGCCGCATATTTTTGGGCGGGGTCGCGAACCCCCTTTGAGGATTGACGATCGGGGCGTCGCTAGCGGTCGTCCGTGCCGCACCCTCCCCCGGTCGCGCCTCCGGGCCGAGCGGCGTGTCCGGAGTCTGAGCCACGCCGGTTGTCGCGGCGCGGCTGGCAGGAGCGGGCGACGCCGGCGAGCGCAGGTCGCGCCGCGGGCCCAAGACGTTCGCCGCGGCCAGGACCAGCAGGGCGATCAGCGCCGCCGTCCCGGCGATCAAACTCGTACGCCCACGCGGGCCTATGCGAGGCTGCCGGGCCGCCAAACCCAGATCACCGGCGACTGATTCAACGTCTGACGCCGCGACCTCGAATGGCGGCGCGTAGGATGGGTGTTCGGTCGACGGCTCAACCTCGGCGGAAACCTTCGTCTCGCCCCTGTCCGCATCGATGGCGACCGGCGGCTTGGGACGCCAGCTATCGTCGGGCGCCGCGTCCTCCAATCCGGGCAACACCTGAATCTCGCCGGTCCTGCGCATCAGCGCCAGGTAGGCTTCCCACCGCGCCTCATCTTCCGCGGGATTGTAGGCTTCGCCATCGAAGCCCGACTCATTGGAGCGCATGACCGCGGTCCTTGCACCTTGACCTGGCTCGATTGTGGCACAAATCGCAGGTCAGCGGACGAACAATCCACCCTGCAAATCCGCGATCAGCGGACCGCTTTTCAAGGGCAAGACGTTTTGCCGTCCAAGCAATGTGACTGTGAGCAGGCCATTTTCCGCCCCACGCTCCCGTCGCGAAGGTCCCCGTATCGGGCAAGAAGGACGTGGTCCCGGCGAACGGTGCGTTTCGGACGTGATGCCTGCGACCATAGGCGACCCACAACGGACGTTGCATTCCATGGTCGGCGCGAGTTGTCTGCTTATTCTGCGACGGCAAGGAACGGGGGCCAAAAATGGACTTGGGTTACTTCGAGACCAGCCTGCCGGTGGCTGACATCGGCCGGTCAATGGCCTTCTATGAGGCGCTCGGTTTCGCCCGCGCCGAATATACGGAAGACGCGGGCACAGCCACCATGATCCGAGGCGACTGCCGGCTCGGCCTGTTCCAGGGGCATCTGGATCCGCCCCGGCCGCAACTGATCTTCTGGCAGGGCGACGTCGATGCGCTTGCCGCCGAAGTCGAACGCAACGGCGTGCCGTTCCTGCGACCGCTGAAGAAGGACAACCACGGCGGCGCCTTCATGTTGCAGGACCCGGACGGACATCCTCTCTACATCATCCGAATGACCACCTTCTATCCTCAGTACCCGCGGCACGCGCGGACGGCGCCGACCCAACGGCCCGCGCCCCTGACGATTGACCATCGGCTGGGCTGGTACGAGGTGAGCCTGCCCGTCGCCGAGATGCCTCGCTCGGTCGCATTCTACGAGGCTTTGGGGTTCAAGGCGGTCTTGCGCGAGCCGAACGGCGCGCGGGTGACGATGCAGAACGGTGACTGCCGCATCGGGCTTTTCCAGGCGTGCCTCGATCCGGCCCAGGTCCAGCTGATCTTCTGGCAAGGCGACGTATTGGAATTGGCCGACGACGTGCGGCGCGCCGGCCTCGAATTCTTCCGGAGGCCGAGCGGTCAGAGCGATCACGCGACCTTCATGCTGCGCGATCCCGACGGTCATCCGCTGTTCTTTATCCGCATGCCCGGCGTGGTCCGACAGGACGCCGCTTAACAAGCCGCGCCAGTTCACGAAGCGTCGAGGCGACCAGGCTTGGGCGACTTGAAGGCGGCCACGCGGGCGACGGCGTCCCGCTGTCGCGCCTCGCTCCAATCGCGGATGACTTCGCCGTCCAGCATCAGGAACATGAATTCCATCGGCTGACCTCCCCATCGTCCGGTCCATGCTAGATCGAATCGGTCGATCCTGTCGCCACGCCGCCCGAGGTTCCCATGACATCGCCCCCGCCCAGCGATCCCGACCCGCTCGCCCGTCTGATCGCGATCATGGCTCGGCTGCGCGATCCCGACGGCGGCTGCCCTTGGGACCTGGAGCAGAGCTTCGCGACCATCGCGCCCTATACGGTCGAGGAGGCCTATGAGGTCGCCGACGCCATCGAACGCGGCGATCTGGCCGACCTGAAGGAGGAGTTGGGCGATCTTCTGCTGCAGGTGGTCTATCACGCCCAGATGGCGCGGGAGCAGAAGGCGTTCGATTTCAACGCCGTAGCCGAGGCGATCTGCGACAAGATGGTCCGCCGCCACCCGCACGTCTTCGGCGAGGCCAGCCACCGAGACGCGGCCGAGCAGACCGTGGCCTGGGAGGCGATCAAGGCAGAGGAACGGGCGCGCAAAGCCAAGAAGGTCGGCGTGCTGGACGGCGTGCCCGCGGGCCTGCCGGGCCTCACCCGCGCGGTCAAACTCACCGCTCGCGCCGCCCGCGTCGGTTTTGATTGGCCCTCGACCAACGAGGTGCTGGACAAGCTGCGCGAGGAACTGGCCGAGCTGGAGGTTGAAATCAGCGCCGGCGACCGGGCCAAGGCGCGCGAGGAACTGGGCGACCTGCTGTTCGTCTGCGCCAACCTCGCCCGCAAGCTGGACGTCGAACCGGAGGACGCACTGCGGTCAGCCAACGCCAAGTTCGCCCGGCGTTTCGCCTTTATCGAGGCCGCGCTGGCCAAGACCGGCCGCGCGCCGGATCAGTCGGATCTGGCGGAGATGGACGGGCTTTGGGACGAGGCCAAACGGGTCGAGCGAGAGGCTTGAGCCGCCAAGACCTCGCCTACGAGGCGGTCGACGCCGTCTATGTCCTCGAAGGCCGTGCGTGATAGGCCCATGCGCACGATGACCAGATGCGCCGATGGGACGACGATGACGTATTGGCCGAGACTTCCGCGCGCCATGAACGAGTCCGCCGGCATGTGCGGGCGGTGTAGGCGCGCCGCGGTCTGGTCGCCACGATTGGTCCAAAACCCGGCGCCATAGCCGAACGCCTCGCTGCCGGGCGTCAAACGAGCGGAAAAGTCGACCCAGCCTGGCGGCAGGATGCGCTGGCCGCCCACCACCCCGTCGTCGAGGTAAAGCATCCCGAAGCGCGCCCAGTCCCGCGCCGGCGCCCACATGTGGCTGGCGCCGATGGGCGTACCGACGGCGTCGAACTCAAGAGTCGGGCGAGACATGCCCAGCTTGTCGAACAGCTCGGCATGAGCGAAGCGGAGCACGGCGGCCGCGTCGCCGCCGACCGCGTCACGCACGATGCGCGACAACAGCAGGGTGTTGCCGTTGCTGTAGCGCCAGACGGCGCCGGGCCTCGATCCAGCGTGGGCGCGCTCGGCGACGGCCGCCATGTCGGGCGAGGCGAACACCATTTGGGTGGTCGGATCGAACGCGGTCATCCAGTTCTGCTGCATCGACTGGCCGAAATCCAGGCCGCTGGTCATGCGCATCAGGCTGTCGATGCTGATCGCGTGCCGGGGATCGCGTGGATCCGACCAGGCCGCAACGGGCGCCGGGTCGTTCACGGAGATCTTCCCCTCGCACACCAAGATTCCGAGCAAGGCGTTGGTGACCGACTTGGTCATCGACCAACCGTGCATAGGCGTATCGACCCCATAGCCTGGCGCATAGCGCTCGGCTATGACGCGGCCGTCCCGCACGATCACAACCGCATTGGTGACGCTTAGCGGACGGGCGGCGAACTCGTGGTCGAGCGCGGCGACCAGAGCCGGATCGGTGGGCGTCACGATCCGCGGCCCCGCAATAGGCGGCAGGACGGCTGGACTTTGAAGCGAGGCGGCCGCGGGTTGACGCGTCGGGCCCTGCACGACGAGGCAGCCCTCGGCGCCCCGATAGACCGCGCGGCTCTGGAAGCCGCCAGCAAGCGTGGCTGTCACCTCATGACGGGCCCGATCGACGTCATGGCGCATGAACGGTTCGAACATCGCCAGGTCAGGCGCGAGCGCCTGGCGATAGTATGCATCCGGATCGAGGCCGGCGACGAATACCGCCGAGCACAGTTGATGGCTGACCAGATTGGGCGCGACGGCCAGGGCGCGATCGGGCCTGAGGCTGCCGCAGCCTGCCATCGCCGCCGCGATGACGGCGGCGATGATGAGCGGACCGAATCGCGCGAGGTGTCGATGCATCTGGGGTCGTCCATGGGCTGCGCGGAAGCTTGTCGCCGCACGGTTGCGATGTCCGAGCGGCCGGGCCGCTTCACGCCGATTTTGGAATTCGGCTAGCCAGAACCGGAATCGGCTGCTCGCCAGCGGTCCAGTGGAGCGCTTGCCGGCGATATTCGCTTGGCGTCATCCCCGTCTCGAGCTTGAACGCGCGATTGAACGGGCCCAGCGAGCTGAAGCCGGCGTCTAGCGCGATTGTCAAGATCGGCACCTCGGCCTGGGTTGGATCGGCCAGACCGGCCCGTGCGTCCGCGACCCGGTAGCTGTTGAGGAAGCTGTTGAAGTTCCGGCGCCCGAGCCCTTGGTTGACCAGTCGGCGTAGGCGATGTTCGGGTATGTTGTTCATCGCGGCAAGCGCGCCGATCGTCAACCCGTCGCGCCGATAGACGCGCTCGACACTCATGGCCCGCTCGATCTGCGCCAGGATTTGGCGATCCGCACGGCTGAGATCGACCGGGCGCGCAATCTGAGCCAGAGGGTTTCGCGCGAGGAACAGCGCCCCGCCCCCCGCGACACCCAGAAAGCGCCAGGCCACGAAGATCGAAATGACCGCGAGTCCGGCGGCGCCGGCCAGGCTGACGGCTTGGGGCGCCGCATGGCGCAGACCCAGCAGATTGGCGAGCGCGATCAGTCCTGTATACCCAGCGGACACCGCCACCACGTCGACACGCAGCCGCCGGCGTCGCTCGATCAGGTCGGCGGGCCACGAAGCCAGGGTCTGCAGCACGCCCAGGGCGGCGAAGGCGAGCGCCTCAAGCGCCAGCGCGGCGTCAACCGGCGCGGCCAGGGGCGAATGCAGCGGCCACAGCGCGAGCCCGCAGAACAGCGTCGCCCCGACGAGGCTCGCCCACAGCACAGCGTGCCAGGCCCGCGGGCGAAAGTCGTCGTCGAAGAGGGCTCGGGCGAACAGCCAGAACACCAGATTGTTCCCCTCCGAGAACGCCGTGAGCGCCACGCGCCACCAAGATTCGCCGGGTCTGAAGCCGGCCGCAGAGGAAAATGCGTACGCCGCCGCGCCGACCGCGAACAGAGCGCCCAGACGCGCCGCCCATGTGCGGCCGTGATCGCGCATCAAGAGCGCCGCCAACAGCAGCAACAGAACCGCGCTCGCGCCACGCAGCGCAATGTCGATGGAGAAGATCATGCGGTCGGCGATCATCACGGCGTCTTGTATCGCCTATGCGAGCCAGCGACGCCAGCAGGCCCTACTCCGCCGCCTGGCCGATCACGATCGCGCCGGGAAACATCCGCTCGAACCGTCCAAGCGCCTGGGGATCCAATCGCACCGAGATTCGCGTCCCGCCCTCCGCATCGTCGGTACGCTCCACAATCCGGCCGTGGCGATAGAGCCAGGCCAGGGCGCGTCCATCGCCCGCGGCAAGGTCCGCAGACACCGGCTCGCTCTGGTCTATGAGGTCCGAGAGCGTCTTGAGCAGGGCCTCGACGCCCTCCCCGCTGACCGCGGAGACCGGAATCGCCAAAGGTGCGTTGGTCTCGCTGCGCCGCAGCGCCCGGGCCAGGACCGCGCCGCGATCCTCGTCGCTCAAGAGGTCGATCTTGTTCCAGACCTCGATGAGGGTTCGCTCGCCGTCGCCGGTCGCGCCGATCTGTTGCAGCACCGCTTCGACGTCAGCGGCTTGGGCCTCGCTGTCGGGGCCGGCGATGTCCCGCACATGGACGATCACGTCAGCGGCGCTGACCTCTTCCAGGGTGGCGCGGAAGGCCTCGACCAGTCCGTGCGGCAGGTCGGAGATGAAGCCCACCGTGTCGGACAGAATGGCGGGCCGGCCCATGGGCAGTTTCACGGTGCGCAGGGTCGGGTCCAAGGTCGCGAACAGCATGTCGCGCGCCTCGACAGCGGCGTCGGTCAACCGGTTGAACAGGGTCGACTTGCCGGCGTTGGTGTAGCCCACCAGGGCGATAGTCGGCAGCGGGGTGCGCTGGCGGGCCGAACGCTGCAAGCCGCGGGTGCGGCGCACCTCCTCCAGTTCGCGCTTCAGCTTGCCAATCTTGTCCTTGAGCAGCCGCCGGTCGGTCTCGATCTGGGTCTCGCCGGGGCCGCCCATGACGCCAAACCCGCCGCGCTGACGCTCCAGGTGGGTCCAGGTGCGCACCAGCCGCGAGCGCTCATAGTCCAGGCGCGCCAGTTCGACCTGCAGGCGACCCTCGCGGGTGCGGGCGCGGCGGGCGAAGATCTCCAGGATCAGGCCAGTCCGGTCGATCACCTTGACCTGCCAGGCTTTTTCCAGATTGCGCTGTTGCACCGGGCTCAGCTGGTCGTCGACCACGGCCACATCGATATCCAGCGATCGGCACAACTCGCCGATCTCCGTCACCTTGCCCTTGCCAAGCAGGGTGGCGGGATTCGTGGCGCGCAGCGGAATCACATCCGCCTGCCGCACCTCCAGGTCGAGCGCCTGAGCCAGGCCCACGGCCTCGGCCAGGCGGGCCTCAGGGTCACGCAGGTGCGTCGTGCGCGGCGAAGCAGGGTGCAGAACAAGCGCTATTTGGGCGGGCGGGCGGTGGTCTATGGCTTGGGTGGTCAATCGTCGTCCTGATCAGGTCCAGGCTCATACAGCTGGACCGGTTGAGAAGGCATGATGGTCGAGATGGCGTGCTTATACACCAATTGCGACTGGCCATCACGCCGCAGCAGGACGCAAAAATTGTCGAACCAGCTGACCACGCCCTGCAGCTTGACGCCGTTGACCAGAAAGATGGTCAGCGGAGTCTTGGTCTTGCGCACGGAGTTCAGGAAGGTGTCTTGGAGATTCTGTTTCTTTTCGCTCGACATGATGTCAGGCGCTCCTTGTCGTCTAGATCGGAAGCCCAACGCTTCCACACACAGTTTGGTTCTAGGCCGGACCGTCGCTTTTGGGCAACGATTTACAACCGCTAGAGGGCCGTCTCGCGCGCGTTGGCCAAATATAAGGCGCGCAAACGCTCACTGATCGGGCCAGGCTGGCCGTTTCCCACCATATGGCCGTCGATGGCGATCACCGGCAGCACAAGGGTCGAGGCCGCCGTGATAAAGGCCTCGCGCGCCTGCTTGGCGTCATCGACGGTGAACGGCCGCATCGACACCGGATGGCCGGCGTCTGCGGCGATGGTCAAAAGGTTCTTGCGCGTCACCCCGCGCAGGATGTTGGCGTTGGTGTCGCGGGTGCGCAAAACCCCTTCCGCGTCGACGATCCAGGCGTTGGTCGAGGTCCCTTCGGTGACGAAACCCAGTTCGTCCACCAGCCAAGCCTCATAGGCCCCGGCTTCGCGCGCGGCCTGCTTGGCCAGGACATTGGGCAAAAGGCCGACCGTCTTGATGTCGCAGCGGCCCCAGCGGTTGTCCGGCCGGGTCAGGACCTTGACCCCTTTGGCGGCCTTGGCCTGTTCAGCGGCGTAGTTCACCGGCTTGGCGGTGACCACCACGGTCGGCGGCGTTGAGCTGGCCGGAAACGGGTGGTCGCGCTTGGCCACGCCGCGGCTGATTTGCAAATAGACCGCCCCGTCGCGCACCCGGTTGCGGCGCACCGTCTCGCGCAGCACCATGATCAGAGCCGCCTCGCTCATCGGCCGCGCGATGCGCAGCTCGCTCAGGCTGCGCCACAGCCGCTCCAAATGCCCTTCCGCGTCGGCCAAGCGCCCGGCGAACACAGCGAAATATTCATATACCGCATCGGCGAACTGGAAACCGCGATCCTCGATATGCACGCAGGCTTGGGCCTGCGGAACATAGCGTCCGTTGACATAGGCGGTGCGCGACATCAGGCGTCTTCGTCCTCGACCAGGCGCGCTGGCGCGACGCCCAGCGACTTCAGTTTCCTATGCAGCGCCGAACGCTCCATGCCAATGAAATTGGCGGTGCGCGAGATGTTGCCCCCGAAACGCATGATCTGGGCGTTCAGATACTCCCGCTCGAACACCTCGCGCGCGTCGCGCAGCGGCAGGGCGATGATTCGTTCCGAGCCGATCGATCCCACCGCGGCGTGGGTCGCGACCTCGACCGGCAGCATGTCGGCGGTGATCGGCTCGGAGGGGTCGCCCGAGGCCAGGATCAGCATCCGCTCCACATTGTTGATCAGCTGGCGGACATTGCCGGGCCAGTCGTGGACCTGCAGCGTGGCGATGGCGTCCTCCGTCAGTCTGCGGCGCGGCAGGCCGCTGGCGTCGCAAATCTTTTCGATGAAATAGTCCACCAGCTCGGCGATATCCTCGCGCCGTTCGGCCAGGCCGGGGACATGCACCGGCACGACATTCAGCCGATGGAACAGGTCCTCGCGGAACCGGCCCTCGGCGATCTCCTCGCGCAGATCGCGCGAGGTCGATGAGATGACCCGCACGTCGACCTGAACGTCCTGGTCGCCGCCGACCCGACGGAAACGCTGCTCGACCAGAACGCGCAGGATGCGGCCCTGGGTCTCGCGCGGCATGTCGCCGACCCCGGCCAGGAACAGGGTCCCGCCGTGAGCGCGCTCGAACACCCCGATCTTGCTGGGGCGACCGCCCTCGCCTTCCTCGCCGAATAGCTCCAGATCCATCCGATCGGGCGTCATGCCGGCGGCGCCGATGGTGATGAACTCGCCGCGGGCGCGAGGGCTGGCGGCGTGGATCAGACGGGCGACCAGCTCCTTGCCGGAGCCAGGCGGGCCAGAGATCAGCAGGCGGCTGTTGGCCGGTGCGATCTTGCCGACCATCTGCCGCAGCTGCTGGGCGGCGCCCGAACGCCCGACAAATCCGTCGGGCACCACGGCTTTTCGCCGCAGCCGGCGGTTTTCCCGGCGCAGCGAGGCCTGTTCCAGCGCGCGCTCGACCACCAGCAGCAGCCGGTCGGTCTTGAACGGCTTCTCGAGGAAGTCGTAAGCGCCGCGCTTGATCGCGCTGACGGCGGTTTCGATATTGCCGTGGCCGGAGATCATCACCACGGGCAGATCGACGTCCATGGACTTGACCAGATCGAGCAACTCGAGCCCGTCCATGCCGCCGCCCTGCATCCAGATGTCGAGCACCAGCATGGCAGGCTTGCGCGCCTTGAGGCTGGCCAGCGCGGATTCTGAGTCCGAGGCGGTGCGCACCGCGTAGCCTTCGTCAGTCAGTATGCCGGCCACCAGGTCGCGGATGTCCGCCTCGTCGTCGACCACCAGTATGTCGGCCGCCATATTGTTTCGCGTCATGCTACCGCTGCATCCTTGGGGGTGGAGCTTCTGGCCGGCTTCAGCCTGGGGAAGCGCAGAACCGCGCGGGCGCCCGGCGTGATCGCCGCGTCGACGAGGCTGAGTTCACCGCCGTGGTCTTCGACGATTCTCTTGACGATGGCGAGGCCAAGGCCGGTGCCCTTTTCGCGTGTCGTTACATAGGGCTCGGTCAAGCGCTCGCGGCCCTTGGCGGGCAGGCCGACGCCATTGTCCTCGATCTCGAAGACGACTTCCTCGTCGCTCACCGAGAGACGGGCCCGCATCCGTCCCTTCAAGCCCGGATCGGCGGCGCGGCGGGCGGCGATGGCCTCGCCCGCGTTCTTCAGCACGTTGGTCAGCGCCTGGCCGATCATCCGCGTGTCGCAAACCACCAGGGTTTCGGGGAGCGGGTCCTGCAGATCAATGGCGGTTTCCGGATCGGCCACCCGTTGGGCGAAGACCGCGCGGTGCAGCAATTCGCCTGCGTCCGCCTCGGCGAAGGTCGGCGCCGGCATGCGCGCAAAGGCGGAGAACTCGTCGACCATTCGCCCGATGTCGCCAACCTGGCGGATGATGGTGTCGGTGCAGCGATCGAAGGTTTCCAGATCGGTCTTGATGTCCTTGCGGTATTTGCGCCGCAGCCGCTCGGCCGAAAGCTGGATCGGCGTCAGCGGATTCTTGATCTCGTGGGCGATCCGGCGCGCCACGTCCTTCCAGGCCGCGTTGCGCTGGGCGGTGACCAGCCGCGTGATGTCGTCGAAGGTCAGCACCAGGCCGCCGTCGGACCGGCCGCTGGCCCGCACGCGCAGCCTGCGGGTCTCGCCGCCGCGGGTGACATCGATCTCGGTCTCCGCGTCGCGCCCGAGCGCGGTGGCCTCGATGGCGACGTCGGCCAGTTCCGGCGCGGTCTCGGCCAGCAGACGGCCGTGGGCGCTGTCGCGGGACAGGTCGAGCAACGCCAGCGCCTGGCGGTTTTCCGCCGAGATCCGCCCCTCGCGGTCCAGTCCGATCACCCCGGCGCTGACCCCCGACAGCACGGTCTCGATGAACTGACTGCGCGACTCCGCCTCGGCGCCCGCCGCCAGCAGCGCCGCGCGCTGGGCCTGCAAATCGCCGGTCATCCGGTTGAACGACCGCGCCAGGTCGGCGATCTCCTCCGGGCCCTTGTCGACCGTAACCCTGGCGGTCAGGTCGCCGCCGGCGATGCGGTCGGCCGCCTGCACCAGACGGGCGATGGGGCCGGAGATGCTGTTGGCCGCCCCCATGCCGAACCAGACCGCGCCGACCAGCACCAAAAGCACGGTCTCCAGATAGCTGACCTCGAAGGCGGTCTTGATCTGAGCGCGGTTGGCGGCGGTGTCCTTATAGGCCACCCAGGCGCCCTCGGTTTCGCGCATATGGGCCAGGATGCCGTGGTCCACCGGACGAACCACGTACAGATAGGCGTCGTCGAACGCCTTTAGCCGCACCACGGCTCTGATCAGGTCCGAGGCGTCGAATTCATGGATCGGCATCGCGCCGTTGTCGGCGTCCAACAGGGTGGCCGGAGGCGGCGCCAGGTATTTCGGCGGCGCGTCCACCTCGGCTCGCGCCAGGATCCGGCCATCGTGATCGATCAGATAAGCCGCCGGGAAATTGCGATAGGACGCCTGCAGGGCCAGGAAATGGCTGAAATTGATCGGACTCTGCTGGAATTGCGGCGCGGCGCGGTTCAGGTCGGTCGACATCAGCTGAACGTCGTCGTGGATCGAATTGATCTGAAATCCGAACCAGGACTTGGCCACCGTCACCGAGTTCTCCACAACGGTGCGGACCCGCTGGTCGAACCAGCTGTCGACGCCCTGGGTGACCAGGACGCCGAACACCAGGGCGACGGCGATGGCGGGGATCGCGGCGGCGGCGGCGAACAGCAGCACGAAACGCAAGTGCAGCCGAGCGCCCGCGTCGCGGCGCTGAGCGACGATCAGCCGGAACACCCGCCAACCGATCGTCGCGGCTAGTGCGACGATCAGCACCAGGTTCAATCCCAACACTGCCAGAATCGCCTGGCTGCGCGGGCCCACCGGACCGGTGATCGGCGCCGACGACGCCATCCAGACCGCCACCGCGGTCAATATCGCGGCCAGGCCGTAGCCGATGCCGAGGAAATAGCGGGAGTTCAGGCGCGCCCGCCAATTCGCGCCACGCCAACCCGGAAGAGCCTGTTCGATTGCAGCGTTCTGCAGGGCGTCGTCAGCCATGCGGCGAAACTACAGAAAACTGTGCCCTTTTATCAACAGCTATGTTGCTATTGCGTCACCGCTTGCCGCGCGCCGTCTCCACGCCAAGGTCCTGGATCTTCTTGCGCAAGGTATTTCGGTTGAGGCCCAGGATCTCGGCGGCGCGAACCTGATTGCCACGCGTCGCCGCCAGAGTGAGCCGGATCAGCGGGCGCTCGATTTCGTGCAACACCCGGTCGTACAGACCCGGCGGCGGCGCGCCGTCGGGCTGGCCCGCGAAATAGCCGGCCAGGTGCTGTTCGACCAGGCTGGCCAGGGTCGCCGGCCCGCCGGGCTCGGCAGGCGTGGTGTTCTGGTCCTGCAGCTCGCGATCGACGATGCGGGCGGTGATCAGATCCTCGGCATAGAGCGCGCAGATCCGGCGGATCAGGTTTTCCAGCTCGCGCACATTGCCTGGCCAGTCATAGGCCGCCAGCCGTTCCAGCGCGCCGGCGTCGATCGCCTTGGCCGAGAGGCCCTCCCGGTGCGCCCGAAGCAGGAACGAGCGAGCCAGATCGGGAATGTCCTCAGTGCGGTCGCGCAGTGGGGGCAGCCGGATGCGGGCCACGTTCAGACGGAAGAACAGATCCTCGCGGAACAGACCCTGTTGGATCAGCGCGCGCAGGTCGCGGTTGGTGGCGGCGATCAGGCGGACATTGGGCCGCCGGCCGGTGCGCGGGTTGATCGCCGCCTCGGAACCGTCGATCACCCGCAAAAGCCGGGTCTGGGCGTCGAGGGGCATGTCGCCGACCTCGTCGAGGAACAGCGTGCCGCCGTCGGCCTCGACCAGCTTGCCGATATCGCCGTCGCCCTTGCCGAACAGCTCGGCCTCGACCCGCTCGCGCGGCACCGCGGCCAGGTTGATCACCGCGAACCGGCCGTCCCGGCGCGGTCCCAGATCGTGCAGCGCGCGCGCCACCAGCTCCTTGCCGGTGCCGGACTCGCCCAGGATCAGCACCGTCAGGTCCGCGCTGACGAGGCGCGCCACGGTGCGGTAGACGTCCTGCATCGGCGCCGAACGGCCGATCAGCGGCAGGCGCTCGTCGCGGGCCGCCCGCGCCTGCGCCTTGTTGGCCTCGTGATCGACGGGACGGGTCAGGGCGCGCTTGGCGGCCGCGGTCATGTCGTCCAGATCGAAGGGTTTGGGGATGTATTCGAACGCCCCGATCTCGGCCGCGTTGACCGCGGTCAGCAGGGTGTTCTGGGCGCTCATCACGATGACCGGCAGCGAGGGTCGATCCTTACGGATCCGCGGCAATACGTCGAATACGTTTTCGTCCGGCATCACCACGTCGGTGATGACCAGATCGCCCTCCCCGTCGGAGACCCACTTCAAGAGCGTGGTGGCGTTGCTGGTCGCCCGCACCTGATAACCCAGGCGACTGAAGGCTTGACTGAGGACGAGCCGGATCGAGGCGTCGTCGTCGGCGATTAGTATTTTATGCTGCACCGTCATGGTTGCGACTTAGCCTTTGGTCCGTTCGGTTTCGATTGGGAGCAGCACGCGAAAGACGGTTCTGCCGGGCTCTGACTCGAAATCGATCAGACCCCCGTGGGCGACGACCAATTTGGCGACAAGCGCCAGTCCAAGCCCCGCGCCAAAGCTTTTCGAGGTGACAAAGGGTTCGAACAGGTGATCGCGCAGATGGGTCGGGACACCGGTCCCATTGTCGTGAATACGCACTTCCAAAGGCGCCCCGCGCAGGGGCTGGCCGCTGGTCGCACGCACCCTGACGCCGTGGCGATAGGCGGTCGAGATGCTGACCTCGCCTCGACCATCGCCGCGCGCATGGGCCGCCTCGGCGGCGTTCTTGACCAAGTTGAGGAAGATCTGGATCAGCATATCCTCGTCGCCGAGCGTCGGCGGCAATGAGGGGTCATAGCTTTCGCGGATACGCAGGCCGTCGGCTACGCCGTTGATCGCCAGGGCCCGGACCCGGTCAAGCACCCTGTGGATATTCACCGGCTCTTGGGCTGGAACCACGTCGTCGGAGAAGGCCTCCATGCGATCGACCAGCCGGTGGATTCGGTCGGTCTCGTCGACGATCAGCTGGGCCAGCGAGGCGTCCTCCGCCCGCACGCCGACCTTGAGCAGCTGCGCCGCGCCGCGAATGCCGGCCAGTGGGTTTTTGATCTCGTGGGCCAGCATATGGCCAAGGCCGACCACCGAGCGCAGGCCGGCGGCTTCCGCGCCGCGTTCGACGCCCAGAGCGCCGCCGCGCACCTGCAGGGTCACCAGCACCGAGCCGTCGTTCAGCGGAGTCGCGGCGGCGTCCGCCTCGAAGGTCGGGTGACCGAACAGGGCGATCTCCATGCCCCTTTCCCGGACCAGAATCTCCATCTCCAGCGCCCGCTCGATGAGGGCGACCAGGGCGGAGCCGGCCGGCAAGGCGTCGCGGAACCGGCCACGGCTGAGCAGCGACAGGCCCTGGCCGAACAGGGTCTCGGCGGCCTCGTTGACCGCGACCAGCCACCCCGCCGCCGACACCACCAACGCCGGGTCCGGCGACATATCAAAGGCCGCAACGCGGATCCGGTCGGCCAGTTCGGTCTGGATCGGCGAGCGCAAGCCGTTGGTCATGCCGCACGCCCTAGGGTCTCGCCCCAAAGCGCGGTGAGTTCGGTCTCGACGTCGCGGGCCTGTTCCAGCCGGCAGAGCCTGGCCTTGGCCTCTCGGCGTTGCGCCAGATCGATCGGCGCCGGCGCGCCTTGGATGTACCAGCCCAAGTGTTTGCGAAAGACCTTCAGGCCTAGCCGGTCGCCGTAGAAGGCCAGGGTTTCATCGAGGTGAGTCAACGCGATGTCCAGCCGCGCGGACATACCGGGTTCTTCGACGCTCGCGCCGCCAAGGGCGGCCTGCACCGTGGCGGCGACCCAGGGACGACCATAGGCGCCACGACCGATCATGACGCCGTCAGCTTCCGACAGAGCTAGCGCGCGTGCGGCGGAGGCGGCGTCGATGATGTCGCCATTGACGATCACCGGGATCCCAACCGCCTGTTTGACGGCCCGCACGGCCGCCCAGTCGGCGGCGCCGCTGTAGAACTGAGACCGGGTCCGGGCGTGCACGGTCAGGGCGCTGACGCCCAAGCGCTCGGCGCGCCGCGCCAGCTCTGGCGCATTGCGGCTGGTCTCGTCCCAACCCAGGCGCATCTTCACCGAAACCGGGACCCCGGCGCCCAGCGTCGCCTCGATCAACTGCTCGGCCAAGTTCAGATCGCGCATTAGCGCCGATCCGCAGGCCGCGCCCGTCACCTCCCGCGCCGGACAGCCCATGTTGAGATCGATCACGTCGGCGCCCGCCGCCACGGCCAATCTGGCGCCCTCGGCGATCCAGCGCGGATCGCGGCCAACCAGCTGCACCACCATCAGCGGCAGCCCGTCGCCGACCGCCGCGCGACGCACCACGTCCGGCCGCCCACGCGCCAGGTCGGCGCAGGCCACCATCTCGGTCGCCACGTAGGATGCGCCCAGACGCGCGGCCGCGCGCCGGAACGGCAGGTCGCTGACGCCGGTCATCGGCGCGATCCAGACCCGTCCCAAAGCCCGGCTTCTGCCGATTTGAATCCCACTGCTCATTTTCTAATCAACCCCGTCGCTGAACTTTTAGGCAATTAAGTGGGCTACGTCTAGGCTGGACATATTGGTGCAGCGCGGCGAAACAGCTCCATGAGGTTTTCAGCGGTCATCGTGGCGGCGGGCTCTGGCTCGCGCGCCGGTCCAGGTCAAGCCAAACAGTGGCGTCTACTGGGCGGGCGAGCGGTGCTGCGCTGGTCGGTTGAGGCGCTGAGCGCCGCCGGCGCGGAACAGATCGTGGTGGTGGTCCCGCCTGGAGATGAGGCGATCGCGGGTGAGGTTCTGTCGGGCCTCGATGGATGGACAGCCGCTCCCGGCGGCGCGGTTCGCGCCCAGTCAGTGCTGACAGGCCTCGCCGGCTTGCAGGATCGGCCAGACGACGAGATCGTGCTGATCCATGACGCGGCGCGCCCTTTCGTGAACGCCGGCCATGTGCGCGCCCTGCTGGACGCCTTGTCCGACGCTGATGGCGCGGTTCCGGCCCTGCCCGTGGCCGACACGCTGAAGCGTCGCGCCGGCGACGCCGCGGTGACGACGGTGTCGCGCGAGCACCTTTGGCGGGCCCAGACCCCTCAGGCCTTTCGCATCGCACAGCTGCGCGCCGCCTATGCCGCTTGGCCGGTCGACGCCGGCGAGCCCACCGACGACGCCGCAGTGGTCGAGCGCGCCGGCGGAAGCATCGCCCTGGCGCCCGGCGATCCCATGCTGATGAAGCTGACCTATCCGGAGGATTTCGTCATGGCCGAGGCCCTTGTCGCCGGATCAGGACAGCGAACCACCCGCATCGGCATGGGTTTCGACGCGCACCGCTGGGGGCCGGGCGATGCGGTCTGGCTGTGCGGCGTGCGAATCGATCACGACCAGACGCTGATCGGCCATTCCGACGCCGACGCCGGGCTGCACGCCCTGACCGACGCGCTGTTGGGCGCCATCGGCGAAGGCGATATCGGCGATCACTTTCCGCCCACCGATCCGAAGTGGAAGGGCGTGGACTCATCGGTCTTTTTGTCTCACGCCGTGGATCTGATCCAGTCGCGGGGCGGCCGGATCGTCAATGTCGATGTGACCCTGATCTGCGAGCGGCCGCGCATCAAACCGCACCGGGCCGCCATGCGCGAGCGGCTGGCCAGCCTGCTGGGGCTGTCCCTGGACCGGGTCAGCGTGAAGGCGACCACGACCGAGGGCATGGGCTTCACCGGCCGCGAGGAAGGCCTGGCCGCCCAGGCGGTCGCCGCGGTGGAGCTGCCGAACTGAAAGCCGGCCGGAGCCTTTCCTGGTGTTTTAGGCATCGAGCGGAACAATCTTAACCTCGACCTTTTCGTCTTCGATTGTAAGCAAGGCGAAGCTTGGTCCGGCTCCGTCGGCGGGAAGGACCGCGCTGCCGGGGTTGACGACGAGGATTCCATCCAGCTCTACAACGCTGGGACGATGGGTGGAGGCGCAAAGCAGCACTTGGACAGGCTCGCCAAAGAGTCCCTTGGCCTTCTGAGTCCATCCATCCGACGGCGAGAACGGTTCCGAGGAAGTCGCCAGCCCTTGCGCAACGGCATCGAACACGCAGCCGATCCATACGGCGCCGAGCCGCAATGCGCGAAGTGAGCAGGCAGTCCTGACGTCGTCCTCATCGTCGGCGCCTCGCACGCCGATCACCGGCGCAATCGCCGCCAACCGGTCGAGGCCGGCCGCCTCGCCCATATCGCCGAGGGTGACAATCAGATCGACCGCGGCGAGGGCGTCAAAAACCGCGGGGCTCCAATCGGGCCCGCCTCCGGAATGGATATGGCAATCCGCTAAGATGGCCAGTTTACGGGCGTCAAGGTCATTCATGGGCGTCATGCCTCGGAAACTACCTCACGCCTGGATCCACGCTTCTCGAATCTTGCGTTTTTGCGCGCCAGGCCGAGGGTGGAACCCCAAACGCGCGGCGGAACAAGGTCGAAAAGCTGCCGAGGCTGGAAAAGCCGACCGAGAGGCACACTTCGGTGACAGGCAAATCGGTTCGAGCAAGCAGCCGCGCCGCCCGGCGCAGCCGAAGTTCGTTGAGATAGCTATGCGGCGTGCGCTTTAGCGCCTGACGGAACAACCTGTGGAAGTGATGCGGCGACAGAGCCGCCTCGGCGGCGATACTCGCAAGATCGAGAGCGCCGTCGATATTGTCATGCATATAGTCCAGGGCCCGGCCCAATCGGCGGGTGATCTCAACCCTGGTTGACGCGCGCACGGTCTCCGGCGCCAGTCCGCTGCGCAAAGGGTCGCGCGTGGCAAGCATAGCAAGGGCCAAGTCCGCGAAGGCGTCATCCCAGGCGAGGGGCTCAATCTCGCCGGCTACAGTCAAGGCGTAGAGCGGCGCCAGACTGCGCCGGACTTCAGCGGCGATGGGGTGCACGCGCTCGGCGAATTCGACGCCGGTGTCGCGATCCTTCAGCGGATCGTCGAGCAGGATCGTATCATTGACCGCGCGGGAACGTGCTGCATCCGCGACGAAACCCGGCCTGAAAAATGCACAGAAGGTTTCCACCGGCTCGTCCGCCGCCAGTTCGAAACCGTAGGTTTGGCCGTCATTCAGGACGACGGCATAGTTCTCATCGACGTGATGCCGTCGTTCTTGGGTGACCCAGACGCCCCGTCCCTTGCGGACCGTCTTCACGGAAAGTCGGCCGCGCAATCCTGTTACCGCATAAGGCTCCGGGCCGTGGTGGTGCAAGTTCGGCCCGTCCGGTCCGCCCATGACGAAGTTGCGGCGCGCCCCGTCATTGCGCGGCGGATTCACGACCAGATCAGCGAAGGATGGCTGCTTAAACATGCCTAGCCTCCGTGCGGCTGCTGCAGCCGCCGAACCAAGGCGCCAAACAGGTTGGTGTAGTCGTCGGTCCAGATACGCACGCCGTGGGACAGGGCGGGCGTCCAGCGCGGGTCGCTTCGATAGGGCGCCAACGCGGCCGTGTTGCGGGCGACGATCACCGCATCCTCGGCGGTGTCGATCAGCGGGACCGCGCCGGGTGGAGGGACGTAGTGCTGGCGCCGCGCCGCGCCACCGGCCGCCTGGGCGATCCCCGCCACCGGGGCCATCAGCTCCAGATTGCGGTTGGACAGGTGCATGATGATCACCCCATCCGGCTTGATCTTGGCCAGATAGCCTCGCATCGCCTCGACGGTCAGCAGATGCGCCGGGACGCTGTCCGACGAAAACGCATCGACCAGCAAAAGGTCGAACTGGCCGGCCGGCTCGTGGGCCAGGGTCAGCCGGGCGTCGCCCAGCACCCAATCGATACGTCCGCGCGCGCAGCCCTTGATATAGGTGAAATAGGCGGGGTTCGTCGCCATACTCACGACAAGCGGGTCGATCTCGAAGAAGCGCAGGCTGTCGCCGGCTCGCGTGTAGGCCGCGACCGTGCCAGCGCCCATGCCGATCGCGCCGATGCGGATCGCCGGCTTGCGCGTCTGGACCGAGGCGAACACCTGCCCGATCGGCGTCGTCGGCGCGTAGTAGACCAGCGGCCTGCAGAGCTGCGCGGGGTCCTCGGCCTGAGCGCCGTGCAGTGTGGTGCCGTGGGCCAGCAGGCGGGTTGGCCCTAGCCCCGGCGCGTTGATCCGGGTCATGCGCAGCACCCCGAAGAAGCCGCGCTCGGTCTTCAGCACGTCCGGCTGCGGCGCCAGCATCTGTGAGGTGAAGGCCAAGGCGGTGCTGAGAGCCAAAAACGCCCAGGCGCGATCGCGCAACTGAAAGGCCATCACCGGCGTCACCGCCAGCAGCAGCTTGACTGGCAAGGTCAGCCCCTGAGGCGCGTTCAACGCCAGGGCCGCGCCAGCCGCGGACAGACCGGCGATCAGCATGGCGATCTGGCGGCTGGACAGGTTGCCGCGGCCCCAGGGTCTGGCCAGGCAGGCCAACATCAGCACCAGCGGATATTCCACGACGTTGTTGAAGATCAGTGGCGCGACAAAGGCGTTGAAGCCGCCGCCGATCACTCCTCCCAGGGACATCAGCAGGTAGAATTCGGTCAGCCTGGCCGGCTCGGGGCGCCGCGCCGCCAGGGCCTGGTGACAAATCAGCGCCGTCAGGAAAAACCCTGCCAGGTGCAGCCCTAGCTGCAGCAGGAAGACGCTCATCGTCAGGCCGAATGTGATGAAACAGCCAAGCACCGCCGCCGCCTGGAACATCAGCGCATATCGTGGCGCGATCAGCGGACGCGTCTGGAAGGCGATGATGAAAGTCAGAAGGTAGAGGGCCAGCGGCGCGACCCAAAGGAACGGCGCCGAGGCGATGTCCGTGCTGATATGGCTGGTGACGCCCAGCATCAGGCTGGACGGCGCGGCGGCCAGCGCGATCCAGATCAGGCGTTCCAGCCAGCTCGTTCTCGCCCCGGTGTCCAGATCATCGCCCGCGGCGGCCGTCGATGGATCGGGGGCGGTCCAGGCGACGCGGGCGACAACGGCCATCAGCAAGACGAAGGCGCCATAGCCCAGGCTCCAGGTCAGCGTCTGGGTCCCCAGCCGCAGCACGGGCTCGACGATCACCGGGTAGGCCAGCAGCGCCAGCAGGCTGCCGAGGTTGCTGGCCGCGTAGAGGACGTAGGGGTTGGCCGCGTCGGCTTCGCAGCTGTGCGCGCGCGCGTACCAAGCCTGCACCAGCGGCGCCGTGGCCGACAAGGCCGCGAAGGGCGCGCCGACCGACAGGGTCAGCACCCCGACCAGCCAGACCGCGGGCGGCAGGGCGCCCGGCTCGCCCAGGACATGCGACACCCGAAGCGGCAGGACCGCCGCGGCGGCGATCAAGACGGCGCCGTGGATGAGCGCCTGCCGGCGCAGGGAGGCGATCCGCTGCAACAGATGGGCGTAGGCGTACCCGACCAGCAGCGCGGCCTGGAAGAAGGCCAAACTGGTGTTCCACACGGCCGGCGATCCGCCCAGCGTCGGCAACACCAGCTTGGCGATCATCGGCTCGACCAGGAACACCAGGGCGGCGCTGGCGAACACCGCGGCGGCGAACAATCCCGGCGCGATCCGCCTGGACTGGATCGACCCGTCCTCCCGTTTTGAGCCGGCCCCATTCCTGGCGGTGTTTTTGGTCGCAGCGTCTGTCATGTCGCCTCGAATCAACTTGATTGACGGGCTGCGACGATGTTGGTCTGAGCCGCTAAGGCTTTGCAAACGCGCTTTTGCCGCCGGCCATGAGAGGACGTCCATGTTTCCGCTCGAGATCGAGACCCTGGCCCGCCTTTTGGTGGACGAGGCTCAGAGCCGACGCCTGCGGATCGTCACGGCGGAGAGCTGCACGGGAGGGCTCGTCTCGTCGGCGATCACGGCGGTCTCGGGCGCCTCGGAGGTGTTCGATCGGGGCCTGATCACCTATTCCAACCGCGCCAAACAGGACCTGCTCGGTATCGCTGGCGACATGCTGGCCGACTACGGCGCCGTCTCCGAGCCGGTGGCGCGAATGATGGCCGAAGGCGCCCTGGAGAATTCCAACGCCCATATCAGCGTCGCCATCACCGGCGTGGCGGGTCCCTCGGGGGGCACCGAGATGAAACCGGTGGGCCTGGTCCACCTGGCGACGGCCCGCTCTAACCAGTCGGTGGTTCACCGCGTGGAGCGATTCGGCGACATCGGCCGCGAGAACATCCAGCTCGCCGCGGTGCAGATCGCGCTGGAAATGCTCAGGGACCGGATCAGCTAGGGACAGCCGCCACGGGTTCTCCAAGTGAATTTGATGATCTGGCGGCGGTCCAACTCGCGCGAGATGGCGTATGTTTCCGGGTGGGAACGCCCCCTGTCCGTCAAGTTGCGTAGGCCGCGTGATGAACCGAACCGCCTTGTTGAATGGATTGCGTCTGCTGGTGGTCGAGGACGAGGCGATGATCGCCATGATGCTCGAGGACATGCTCGACACGTTCGGCTGCGTCGTCGTCGACATCGCCGGCACGCTCTCCAAGGGACTGGACCTCGCCGGCAACCTCTCCTTGGCTATCGACGGCGCGATCTTGGACGTCAATCTGGGCGGCGAGACGGTCTATCCGGTCGCCGAACGGCTGGCGGCGCGCGGCGTGCCGTTCATTTTCTGCACTGGATATGGCCTGACGGGTCTTGCTTCAAACTTCGCTCACGTGCCCACCCTGGCCAAACCCTATATGCGCGAAGAGTTGGAGCAGATGTTGGTGACCGTTCTGGTCGAGCCGCGCGCGCATTGACGCGGGCCGGTTTCCACTTCGCTTGAAAATGCTCAGCGCTGTCCGTAGAGCGCCTTGGCCCGGTCCTCGAAACAGCCGATCAGGCGGTCGACCGCGTGATGGAAGTTGGCCGCCAGCAGGGTCTGCAGCAACCGGGATTTGAATTCGAAGTCGATCTCGAACTCGACGCTGGTCCCGTTCGGGTGCTCATGGAACTTCCAACGATTGAACAGCTTGCGAAACGGGCCATGCAGCAGGCTGACCGTGATCTCCCCAGCCGCCGGGTCGCGTCGCACCCGGGTCGAGAACCGCTCGCGCAGGAACGAAAAGCCGACGCCGGCCTCGGCGTCCAACAGGGTCTCGCCTAAAGGGTCAGTGCGCTCGTTCCAGACCCGCATGCTGGTGATCCAGGGTACGAACTGAGGATAGGCGCGCACGTCGCCCACCAGATCCAGCAGCTGCGCGGAGGTATAGGGCAGGACGCGCGTGACGGCGTGGCGCAAGGCCTAACGCCCAACCTCTTGCGCGTTTCTGGCCGCGCGCAGCTTGGCGAAGTCCTCGCCGGCGTGATGCGACGAGCGGGTCAGCGGACTGGCCGACACCATCAAAAACCCTTTGGCGCGGGCGATCGCCTCATAGCCGGCGAATTCCTCCGGCTCCACGAACCGGTCGACGGCGGCGTGGCGGCGGGTGGGCTGCAGGTACTGGCCGATGGTCAGAAAGTCGACGCCGGCCGAGCGCATGTCGTCCATCACCTGCATCACCTCTTCCTTGGCCTCGCCCAGGCCGACCATCAGGCCGGATTTGGTGAACATCGACGGATCGCGCGCCTTGACCCGGTCGAGCAGCCGCAAGGAGTGATAATAGCGCGCGCCGGGCCGGATGCTCAGATAGAGCCGCGGCACGGTTTCCAGATTGTGGTTGAACACGTCGGGCCGCGAATCGATCACCTGGTCGGCGGCCTCGCCCTTGCGCATGAAGTCCGGCGTCAGGATCTCGATCGTGGTGGCGGGCGTCTCCGCGCGGATGGCGCGGACCACGGCGGCGAAATGCGCCGCGCCGCCGTCGTTCAGATCGTCGCGGTCGACCGAGGTGATAACCACGTGCTTCAGGCCCATCTGCCGCACCGCAACGGCCACGCGCTGGGGCTCGGTCGGATCCAAGGGGCTCGGCAAGCCGGTGGCCACGTTGCAGAAGGCGCAGGCGCGGGTGCAGATCTCGCCCATGATCATCATGGTGGCGTGAGACTGGGACCAGCACTCGCCGATGTTTGGGCAGGCGGCCTCCTGACAGACCGTGGTCAGGCCGTTGGCCTTCACGATGTCCAAGGTGGCGTTGTAGCCGGGCGAGCCGGGCGCGCGCACGCGCAGCCAGGGCGGCTTGCGCAGGATCGGGGTTTCGGGCCGGGCCTGTTTTTCCGGATGCCGCTGGGCGCGGGCGGAGAGGGTGTCGATAACAGTCGCCATGTGGTCTAGATCGGCTTTTGTGGGTCAAGGATCAAGCCGGCAGGACCAGGAAGTTGAGTTCGCTTCCCAAGCCCCGCCTTGGACGATAGCCTTGTGGCCTAGGTCCGTGAGAGACTTCGGGAGGTCTGAAAACCCATGCCGCGTGAGTACGATGCGCGAGCCGGCGATCGCGCCCTGTTCGACGCCCTGATCGACGCCCGCGATCGCTACGGCGCGAAAAAGCCAATCCTGGAGGATCAGGAACGCAATCCGCTGTCCTATACCGACCTGATCCGGGCGTCGTTTGCACTTGGCCGAAAGATCGCCGGGATCACCAGCAAGGCCGAACGGGTGGGCGTGTTGCTTCCCTCAAGCGCCGGCGCCGTGGTGACCTTCTTCTCGCTGCACGCCTTTGGCCGCGTGCCAACCATGCTCAACTTCACCGCCGGCATCCGCAACCTGAAGGCCGCTTGCAAGCTGGCGGGGGTCAAACGGATCCTGACCGCGCACCGCTTCATCGACCAGGGCAAGCTGGACGATCTGATCGACGCGCTGCAGGCCGATCACGAGATCGTCTATCTGGAGGATGTCCGCGCCAAGATCGGCGTCGCGGACAAGGCCTTCGCCGCGCTGGCCGGCGCCTTTCCCCGGCGGTTCCGCGCGCCCCTCAATCCCATGGACCCCGGCGTGATCCTGTTCACATCGGGCAGTTTCGGCGCGCCGCGCGGGGTGATGCTCAGCCACGGCAATCTGTTGGCCAATGTCGATCAGATCGCGGCTCACATCGATCTGGATCCGGCTTGGACGATGTTCAACCCCTTGCCGGTATTCCATTGCTTTGGCCTGACCGCCGGCGCGCTACTGCCCATTTTCAGCGGGATCAAGGCCTTCCAATATCCCTCGCCGCTGCACGTCAAACAGATCCCGCCCCTGATCAAGGACACCGGCGCCGACGTCCTCTTCGCCACGGACACTTTCGTCAACCAGTACGCCCGGTCCGCCGAGCCAGGGGAATTGTCAGGCTTGAAGTTCGTGGTGTGCGGCGCCGAAAGGGTGCGAGACGAAACCCACAACCTGGTCGCCGAGCGGTTTGGCCCCGTGCCGCTGCTCGAAGGCTTCGGCGCGACCGAGGCCTCGCCGGTGATCGCGGTGAACCAGCCGTCGGACAATAGGCGCGGGACGGTCGGGACGGTGGTTCCGGGCATCGAGATCCGGCTCGAGCCGGTCGAGGGGATACCGATCGGCGGCCGCCTCTATGTACGCGGGCCCAACATCATGGCCGGCTATCTAAACGAGGCCGGCGGCGTCGACCCGCCCAAGGACGGCTGGCACGACACCGGCGACGTCGTGGACCTGGACCCAGACGGCTATGTTCGCATTCTCGGCAGGGTCAAGCGGTTCGCCAAGATCGGCGGGGAGATGGTCTCGCTGAGCGCCGCGGAGGACTTGGCCGCCGGGTTGTGGCCAGACGCGCGCCACGCGGTGATCTCGATGCAGGACGCGCGCAAGGGCGAGCGGCTGGTGCTGGTCACCGACCGGCTGGACGCCGGCGTCAGCGACCTGGTGGCCCACGCCCAGGCCCTCGGCGCGCCGGAACTGGCGGTGCCGCGCCGGATCGTCCGGGTTCCCGAGATACCGGTTCTGGGGACAGGCAAGACGGATTATGTGGCCATTCAGCGGATGGCCGAGACGGACGCGCGAGCAGCGTAGGACGCAGTGCGTGCTTCGACACGTCGGCTACGCCGCCGGCTCAGCATGACGTACTGGTTTTGGCGCCCACCGTCCTCGTCATTCTGAGCCACGGCCAAAGGCCGTGTGTCGAAGAACGCACTACCTCTGGTCAAGCCGGCTTCAGCAACCGCTTCAGCGACGCCACCACCTGGTCGTTCGGCGTGCCGTACTGGACCAGTTCGGCGGTGTGGCCCTTGGCGTCCATCAGATAGATCAGGGTCGAGTGGTCCATGGTGTATTCGCCGCCCTGCAGGGCGACCTTTTGGTAGTAGACGTTGTAGTCATGAGCCGCCTCGGCGATGGCCCGGGGCGTTCCGGTCAGGCCCCGGATGCGCGGGTCGAAGGCCGTGAGATAAGATTTCAGCCGCGCGGGGGTGTCACGTTCGGGATCGATGGTGACATAGACCACGTTCAGCTTGTCGGCGTCCGGCCCGAGCGCTTTGAGCCAGACGGTCATATCGGTCAGCGTGGTTGGGCAAACGTCCGGGCAATAGGTGAAGCCGAAGAACATCACGGTCGGCTTGCCCAGCAGGTCGCGATCACTGACCGAACGGCCGTTCTGGTCGACCAGATGGAACGGTCCGCCCATCTGGATGCTGTTCTGAGCGGAGGGAGCGGGACCGTGGGCCTCCAGTTCGTAAGCGGCGAAAGCGAACACCACCACGGCCAGGCCCGCCGCGAGCATCAGGATCCGGCGCATCAGTGCATATCCGTCGAGCGCATGGCCATGGGCTGCTTCATCGGGATGCCGACATCGCGAACCATGAACGTCACGCTGACCGAACCCGCCTTCTCGAAGCGTAAGATCGCAGGCACCCGATCCCCCGATTTGAGGGGGTGCTTGGGGCCGACCAGCATCAAATGGCGGTCGCCGCCGGAGGTCAGCACCACACTCTGTCCCGGCGCGATGACCAGCCCGCCCGCGATCGGACGCATGCGCATGATGTTGCCGGTCATCGACATCTCATGCAGTTCGATGCTCCCGACCTCGGGCGACGAGCCGCCAAGCAGCCGATCAGGCGACGCGCCGTGATTGGTGATCGTCAAATAGCCGGCGGCGGTCGGCGCGCCAGGCGGGGTTGACCGCACCCAGGGATGGCTGATGACCAGGGCGCCGGCCGTATAGTCCTGGGCGGATGCCGCGGTTGCGCCGATCGCGACGAAGGTCAGAGCGGCAACGAGACGAAAGAGACGCATGGTGTTGGATGATCCTTGGGCGCGGCGTTGGTATCAGCTCGCGCCTTCGGCCTCAATCGAGGCGCCGTCATGGCGTCACGCCCAAACGATAGCCCACCTAGAGGTGCAGCACCTTGCCGAAGGCGTCGAGGACGGCCTCGTGCATGGCTTCGCTCATGGTCGGGTGCGGGAACACCGTCTCCATCAACTCCGCCTCGGTCGCTTCCATGGTCAGCGCAATGGTGAAACCTTGTATCATTTCCGTCACTTCCGCGCCGATCATGTGGGCGCCGATCAAGGCGCCGGTGTCGGCGTCGAACACGGTCTTGACGAAGCCCTCCAGCTCCCCTGCCGCGATGGCCTTGCCGTTCACCCGGAACGGAAACCGCCCGACCTTGACCGCGCGGCCATCGGCCTTGGCCTGAGCCTCGGTGAGCCCCACCGAGGCGATCTGGGGCGTCGAATAGGTGCAGCCAGGAATCGGCGCGGTCAGGTTCGACGGCTTCTGGCCGGCGATATGCTCGACGCAGTGCACGCCCTCGTGGCTCGCCTTGTGCGCCAGCCAGGGCGGACCCGCGACGTCGCCGATGGCGTAGAGGCCTTTGACATTGGTGGCCGCGTGCGTGTCGATCACGATATGTCCGCGATCCACCTTCACGCCCAGGCCTTCTAGCCCCAGATTCTCGACATTGCCGGCGATGCCCACCGCGACGATCGCCACGTCAGCCTCTAGCGTCTCCGTCTTGCCGCCGGCCTCCAGGGTCAGCGCGACACCGGCCTTGGTCTTTTCCAGCTTGGTCACCTTGGCGGGGACACGGAATTTCAGGCCGCGTTTTTCGAACGCCTTGTGCGCGGCCTTGGAGACCTCCTCGTCCTCGACCGGCAAAATGCGCTCCAACGCCTCGATCACCGTCACCTCGGCGCCCAGGGCGCGGTAGAAGCTGGCGAACTCGATTCCGATGGCGCCCGAGCCGATCACCAACAGGGACTTTGGGCAGGCCTTGGGGATCATCGCCTCGCGATAGGTCCAGACCCGCTCCCCGTCCGGCTCCAGCCCGATCTGCGGAATCGTTCGCGCCCGCGCGCCGGTGGCCAGGATCACGCTCCCCGCCTGCAGCGTCCTCGATCCGCCAGCCTTCAGCGTCACGACCACCTTGGGCGCCGGATCGCCCTTTTCCAGCGTGGCGTCGCCGTCGATCACCTCGATCTTGTGTTTCTTCATCAGGAAGGCGACGCCAGAAGAAAGCTGTTTGGCCACGCCGCGCGAACGCTCGATCACCTTGGCGAAGTCGAACGACCTGCCCTCGATCTTCAGGCCATAGGCGTCCGCGTGGCCCAACTGTTCATAGAGTTCTCCGGATTTGAGCAGCGCCTTGGTCGGAATGCAGCCCCAGTTGAGACAGACGCCGCCCAGGTTCTCCCGCTCGACGATCGCGGTCTTCATGCCCAGCTGGCTGGCGCGGATGGCGGTGACATAGCCGCCTGGTCCGGCGCCGATGACGATCA
>Ga0302314_10001374_pt1 | contig 45530 bp, 31 predicted proteins | sample III_Palsa_N2_3_FD_200533 | JGI IMG/M metagenome (GOLD analysis project Ga0302314, IMG submission 200533) | Peat permafrost microbial communities from Stordalen Mire near Abisko, Sweden - III_Palsa_N2_3 | ecosystem: Environmental > Terrestrial > Soil > Palsa > Peat permafrost | place: Sweden...
AGCGGGCCGGTCGCGCAGCTGGCGCGCACGGTATTGCATGCCGCCGGCGAAGCCTTTCACATCCATCAGCAGGAAGTATTCCTGACGGTCAGCATCGGCATAGCCCTGTGTCCGCGCGATGCCGAGAACGTCATCGATCTGATCCGCAATGCCGATGCGGCCATGTACTATTCCAAGCAGAACGGCGGCAACACCTACGCCTTCTATTCACCCGAGATGAACGCCGCAGCGGTGGAGCGGCTCATGCTCAAGAGCAAACTGCGCCGCGCCATCGATCGCGACGAATTCGTGGTGCGCTACCAGCCCAAGGTGGATCTGCGCGACGGCCGCGTGGTCGGCGCCGAGGCGCTGCTGCGTTGGCGCCTGCCCGGCCATGGCGACATTCCACCCTCGCAGTTCATCCCGATAGCCGAAGAGAACAATCTGATCAGCGCCATCGGTGAATGGGTGCTCGAGCGGGTGTGCATGGACTTTCGCGCTCTGCGGCGGCACATCGCCGATCCCGGACGCATCTCGTTGAATCTCTCGCTCAAGCAGCTCAAGCAGGCGAGCTTCATTCTCAACTGCCGTTCGGTGTTCGAACGCCATGCGGTGCCGACGCGCAACTTCGAGCTCGAGATTACCGAGACCACACTGATGGCCGACCCGCGGCGCACCGTGCAGATGCTCAATCAGCTGCATGACATGGGGCTGCATCTGTCGATCGATGACTTCGGCACCGGCTATTCGTCGCTGTCAGCGCTGCAGCAATTTCCGATCGGCACGCTCAAGATCGATCAGTCGTTCGTACGCGACTCGGCCGACGATCCGGCCGACGCCGTACTGGTGCGCACCATCATCGACATGGGACACAGCTTGGGCATGGAAGTGGTGGCCGAGGGAGTCGAGTCGGTGCGCCAGCTCGAGTTCCTATGCAACAGCCGCTGCAATATCGCGCAGGGACAGCTGTTCGGCGAGGCACGCAGCATCGATGAGCTGCTGCAGCTGCTGCTGACGCAACAGGGCGGACGTGCGGCCTTCGCGAATCTGCTGCCGGTAGCGCCCGTGACCCTGCGGCCCGTGTCGGCCTGAAGGAGCCTTGATCTATCGGCTCGACGCCGCGCCCGCTCGCTCTGCCGGTGCGTTGCGCTGGCTGCTGCGCTCGCTGCCCGTGGTACTGCTGCTCGCCTGGCTGCTGATTGCGGTCTGGATGTCGCTCAAGCGCCTGCCGCCGGGTTTGCATATCGCCGGACAATGGCAGGCCCTGCCGGAGGGCTCGCCGCGCTTCCTGCATGATCTGAGCGCCGCCGATGCCAACGGTGCGTCGCTGCTCGAACAGCACATCGACTCCGAACTGCTCAGCATGATCGCGCAGGCACGTCAGCTGGTGCTGCTCGATACCGGCCTGTTCGGCGACCTGCCGGCCGCCGGCCCTCGCGCCTCGCGCCTGCGAGCCGCACTGCCGATCGCCGCCGGCGTGGTGGACGCATTGTTGCGCGCCAAGTCCCAGCACCCGGAACTGTCGGTGCTGGTACTGACCGATCCGTCCACGCAGCAGATGGATGGCGCGCAGCGATTGCTCGAACGCCTGTCCGCGGCCGGCGTTGAAGTGCTGGCCGTCGATGTGGCCCGGTTGCGTTCCCCGGATCCGGCCTTTGCGGCGTTCTGGGACATTTGTTGCCGTTGGTGGACCCCGGCGGCGTCATCGCCTGACTGGCCTAATCCGCTCGGCGTGGGTCCGGCCGGCGTGTCGCTGCAGCAATGGGGCGAGCTGCGGGGCTATCAGCGCAGTCATCGCCAGCTGTTGATCGCCGATGATGGGGCTGGCGGTGTCGCTGCGCTGATCTATTCGCGTCCGCTGCACGCCGAGGCCGGCATTCATTCGGCGACCGCCCTGAAGATTGCCGGCGGCGCGCTCGAGCCGCTGATCGAATCCGAGTTCGCGCTCGCGCAGTTCTCGGGCTGGAGCGACGGTGGCGCCATGCAGGCGCGTTCACAGCGCCTGCTCGAGCAGCAGCGCCGCGTGGCCGTGCCCGGCAGCGACACCGGCGCGCGCGCGCGCGTGGTGACCGAAGGGGCGATCGGCGCGGCGCTGGTCGCGCGCATCGATGCCACCGTCAAGGGTGAACACATTGCGATCGCGGCCCTGTACCTGTCGCAGCGCGAACTGGTGCGGGCAGTGCTTGATGCCGCACGACGCGGCGTGGGGGTGCGGCTGCTGCTGGATCCGGGCAAGGACGGCTACGGCTTTGAACGCTCAGGCATTCCCAATCGCGAGGTGGCCTCCGAGCTGGTCGCCGCCAGCGACGGCGCGGTGCGTGTGCGCTGGTATCGAACTCACGGCGAGCAATTCAGTCCCGGGTTCGTGCTGGTGCACACTGAGTCGCGGAATTGGTTGTTGGTCGGAACCGCCGAGCTCAGCCGGCGCGATCTCGGTGACTTCAATCTGGCCGCCGCGGCCATCGTCGATATGCCCGCCGATGCCGCGGCCGGCACGCAGGCGCTAAGCTGGTTCGATATGCTGTGGTTCAACCGCGCCTCCACCGGCACCGAATACAGCACCGACGCCGATGTCTATGCCGATGCTTCGCAGCTGCGCTACTGGCAGTACCGCTTGTTCGAGGCCACCGGCACGTCATTTGATTGAGCTGATGGCGCATTATGTGCTCTGATCCGCCTTTGGCCCAATGAGGAGCGCGCGTGAAAATAGGAATGATCGGCCTCGGCCGCATGGGTTCAAACATGGTGCGCCGCCTCGCCAAGGCCGGCCATAGCTGCGTGGTGTATGACAGCAATGCCGCGGCCGCGCGCGCGCTGGCTGAAGTCGGCGCCACGGCCGCGACCTCGGCGGCCGATCTGGTCGCGAAACTGCCCTCGCCGCGCATCGTCTGGATCATGATTCCCGCCGGCGCGGTCGATGCATTTCTCGAGACGCTGCACCCGGTGCTGCGCGCCGGGGATATCGTCATCGACGGCGGCAACTCTCACTATGTGGATGACATCCGGCGAGCGCAGCATCTCGCGCCTCAAGGTGTGCGTTACCTGGACGTCGGCACCAGCGGCGGCGTGCTGGGCCTGGAGCGCGGCTACTGCCTCATGATCGGCGGCGATGCGCAAGCCGTGCAGCTGCTCGATCCGGTGTTTGCGGCACTGGCCTCGGATGATGCGCCGGCCGGCAGCACCGGCAGCACGGCGGCGCGCGGCTATCTGCATGTCGGCCCGAGCGGGGCCGGGCACTTCGTCAAGATGATTCACAACGGTATCGAGTACGGCCTCATGGCGGCCTATGCCGAAGGGTTCAACGTGCTGCATCGGGTCAGCGCCGCGGCCGTGGAGGCGGTGATCGATGCCGAGACCGCGCCAGTCAAGCAGCTCACCCATGGCTTCGAGTTCAAGCTAGATCAGATCTCCGAACTCTGGCGTCACGGCAGCGTCGTAAGTTCCTGGCTGCTGGATCTGCTGGCCGGGCAGCTGGCGTCGAACCCGTCACTGGAGCATTTCGCGGGCCATGTGGCCGACTCGGGTGAAGGCCGATGGACCGTGCAGGTGGCAGTGGATGCCGGCGTGCCGGTGCCGGTGCTGGCCACGGCGCTGTTTGCGCGCTTCAGCTCACGCGGAGAGGCTGAGTTCGCCAATCGCATGCTCTCGGCCATGCGCCTGGGCTTCGGCGGACATCAGGAAAAATCCGCGCCCGCCGTCGGGTAGAGGCCATCGTGGAATCCCCCCGTCACTCGGATGCGTTCGTTTTCTTCGGCGCCACCGGCGATCTGGCTTACAAACAGATTTTTCCGGCGCTGCAGGCGCTGGTGCGCCGTGGTCATCTGGATGCGCCGATCGTCGGTGTCGGCCGCTCCGGCTGGAGCAACGAGCAACTGATCGAGCGCGCGCGCGCATCGATCAAGGAGCACGGCACCTACGACGACAAGGCGTTCGCCAAACTGGCCTCGCTGATGCGCTACGTCGACGGCGACTATCGCGAGGCCGCGACCTTCACGCACCTGCGTGAGGCCATGGGCGGCGCCAGCGCGCCGTTGCATTACCTGGCGATTCCGCCGAGCGTGTTCGCGACCGTGATTGGCGGACTGGCCGCCGCCGACTGCGCCAACAACGCCCGCGTGGTGCTCGAGAAGCCCTTCGGCCGCGATCTTAAATCCGCGCGCGAGCTCAATGCGATTCTGCAGCAGCATTTCCCCGAAGAGTCGATCTTCCGAATCGACCACTATCTGGGAAAGGAGCCGGTGCAGAACATCCTCTACACGCGCTTCAGCAATGCCTTCCTCGAGCCGATCTGGAACCGCACCCACATTCGCAGCGTGCAGATCACTATGGCGGAGGATTTCGACGTGCTCGGCCGCGGTGCGTTTTACGAGGAGGCCGGCGCGATCCGCGACGTGATCCAGAATCATCTGCTGCAGGTACTCAGCAACGTGATCATGGACGCGCCGCTGCAGAGTTCCTCCAACGCGCTGCGCGATGAGAAATCGCGCGTGCTGCGCGCCATCCGGCCGCTGGATGCACAGAGCGTGGTGCGCGGCCAGTACCAGGGCTACAAAAACGCGCCCGGCGTGGCCGACAATTCCACCGTGGAGACCTATGCCGCGGTACGGCTGTTCGTCGACAGCTGGCGCTGGGCCGATGTGCCGTTTTACATCCGCGCCGGCAAATGCATGCCGGTCACCTCGACCGAAGTCGTGGTCGAGTTTCGCCGCCCGCCGCGCGAAGTATTCGGTGAACTGGTGCCCTGCATGTCGAGCCATCTGCGCCTGCGGCTCAGTCCCGACGTCGTGATCGCGCTGGGCATGCGGGTGAAAGTCGCCGGCGAACGCATGGCCGGCGAAGACGTCGAGCTCATCGTCACGCGCCAGCCCGGCGAGGCCATGACCCCGTACGAGCGGCTGCTCGGCGATGCCCTGCGCGGCGATCTGGGTCTATTCGGCCGTCAGGATTCAATCGAGGCGCAATGGGCTATCGTCGATCCGGTGCTGGGCGACAGCACGCCGGTGTACGAATATCCGTGCGGCACCTGGGGTCCGCACGAGGCCGCGCGCCTGGTCGAAGGTGACGACAGCTGGATCGATCCGCAGCATTGAGCTGACCGCCGGCCTCAACGCTGCTCCGCGGGCGGCGGCGGCGGCGGCGGCGGCGGCGGCTCGGAGCGTCTGATCTCGGTTTTCGGCTGCTGTTGCGGTGCGGCTGCAGGCTGCTCGCGCTGCACATCCGTGCGCTGCAGGTCCTGGCGCGGCGCCTGCGTCTGACGCTGCTGTTGTTGCTGCCACTGCAATTGCTGCTGTTGCTGCAGCTTCTGTTGCTGAACATCCTGCGCCAGTTGCTCGCGCATCTGCGCCTCGCGCTGCTGCTGCAGTTCCTGATCACGCTGCGCAAACACATTCGGACCCATTGACTGCGCCGGTGGTTGGACCTGCGGCGAGCGCTCGGGAATGGCGCGTCGGGCTGCGGGCGGCGTTGCAGCAGGCGCGCCCAGGCGCTGCAGTTGTGCCGCATCCAGAGGACGGCCGCCATTGGCCAGGATGGCCGGCTGTTGCTGTTCGAAGCGCGGGGCGGCAGGCGGCGACTGGCGATTCGTGAACACCGTGCGATTGACGATTGCGGGCGGCGGGCGGCCGACGCGCCCCAACGACACGGCGCCGAGCACACTCTCGCGCCCGGGAATGATGCCTGGCACGCGCGCCATGGGCGTCGCGGTCTGAAATTGCGGCGGCGGGGCCATCAGATGCCGGGATACGCTCTGGCCGGCGGTAAAGCTGATCTGCGGCACCACCGACAGCGCGCGCGGCGCAGCCCGATTGGCGTAACGGTTCTGCAGCGCCGGATTGCGCCAGACGGTGGTGACATACGCCGGGTTCAGGCGGTTGCTATTGCTGGTATTGACGTTCTGCAGGTAACGCAGGCTCACGCGATAGCCCGGGACATACACCTCGCCCGGTGCCAGCGGCAGCCAGCCCACGGCAGCGCCGCCGCCCAGCGACAGCGCCGGCCCGGCAGTCGGGCCGCCAATCCAGGCAACCAGTGCCGGGGCGTAGATCGCGTGGCGGCCCGGCGGCGCCGGCACCCATCCCCAGCGCTGCCCAATATAGCTCCAGCGGCCATAGTGGAACGGAGCGAAACCCCACGGAGCGTTATCCACCCAGCTCCACCCCCAGGGCGCCACCCAGGCCCAATGGCCGGCTCCATAGGGCGCCCAGTCGGCGGCCACCTGAGTTGGAAACCAGACGTAGCCGTCATCGGGCTCCTGCTGCCACTGACCGTAGTCGTTCAGGTCCTCGTAGCCGACCACATCGTTCGAGACGTATTGCGCCACCGCCTGCTCGTCGGCCCAGCGGGACTGACGCTGCTGGCACCAGCGATCGAAATCGTCGGGGGGTCCGGCCTGCGCCAGTGCGTAGCCTGCGTTACTGAACAGCCCGCGCTGTCCGGTCAGCAGAGTCATGCTCTGGTCGTTGGCGCTGACCACCTGGGCCTGACCATTGCGGATGGCCACACTGGTATTGCCTGCATTGTCGACGCTGAGGCGGTATTCCCCCGGGCGCAACAGCGCTGCGGCGACATTGGGGGCATCGAGCTCGAACACCACCGCCGGATCCAGGCTGCTGACGCTGATGTCCATGGTGCCGGCGCTCAGCCGCAGCTGCACCGCCTGATCACCGAGGTCGAGCACCGCAAAGCTGCTGCCGCCGTCGAGCCGCACCACAGCCGAACCCAGATCGACTTCGGCGTGTGAGCCGCTGTCGATCCAGAGCGCATCGCCGGCCGTCAGCGGTTGATTCAACGGCGCCGCGTTCCAATCCTGTATGCCCGCGGGCTGCAACGATACCGAGCCGTCAACGTAGCTCAGTCGCGCCGCCCGGCTCGGCGGGTCGCTCTCGGGCTGGCCGGCATCGGCTTGATCTACCGGTGGCGCGTTCTGCTGCGCCAGCCCCGGCGTCGCCCAGCATGCCGCGAGTGCCAGCGCTGCGGCGGCCATGATCGGTATTGGGCGATGCGCGATTATGACAATATTCCCTACGCAACCGGCGATCCTGTCGTCATAGTTATGAACCGGCGCTGAACCTGAAGTTCACAGTGTGGGCGAATCATCATGCAATAGTGCGCGCCGCACCAGCTTGATCGGCGGAAAGCCCTGGCGCATGAAATCATCGTGGAACTGTTCGAGCTTGAAGTCGCTGCCCTCGCGCGCCTGCAGGTCGGCGCGCAGCTTGAGGATCTGCAGTTTGCCCAGCGTGTAGTACAGATAGGTCGGATCCGAGGTGCCGCGCTTGGTTTCGACTTCGCCGACCTCGCGCGACTGGAATCCCTGCGTCACGAAGAAATCGATGGCCTGCTCCATGCTCATCTGACCGGTGTGCATCTGTATGCCGACGATGAAACGCGCATTGCGCAGCAGCGCATCCTGCAGCTGGCCCAGACGCAGCAGTTTCGCCTCGCGCTCATTCTTTGCGCCGCTGCCGCTGCCGGGCTGACCGAATCCTTCATCGAGCATCATCTGTTCGCAGTAATGCGCCCAACCCTCATCGTTGGAGTTGGCGCCGATCAGCTTGCGCACGCGATCGTCGATGCGGTGCATCCACAGGAATTGGATGTAGTGGCCGGGATAGGCCTCATGCACCACCACATTGCTGATCACCGGGAAACTTAACTGCGCCATGAAACCTTCGGTGTGCTGCGCGTCCCAGCTCGGATCCGGCAAGGTCACGAAGAAGTACGCTTCCGTCGCCACGCTCTCGTACGGTCCCGGGGTATCCATCGAGGCAAAGGTGGTCGCGCGCATGAACGGCGGCGTCTCGCGCAGCAGCGGCCGTACGCTCGATGGAACGGTGATGATGTGATGCTCGTCGATGAAGCCGATCACTCCGTCGAAGGTTGCACGAAAACTCTCGAGCAGCGCCGCCGGATCGGGATGGTCCGCCGCCAGTTCTGCCAGCACCTGCTGCACACTCTTGTCGGGCTCGAGTTCGTGGGCGACGCGGATGAATTGCTCCTGATTGCGCTTGAGGTCGGCGTTGCCTATCTCCAGCAGCCGCGGCAACGGCGTGTCGACCATCTCGTCGTACAGCAGCTTGGCGCTGAAGGTTTTGGCGCCCAGGCGAAAGTCGCCGTGCGAGCGCGGCAGCAGCTGCGTCTGCAGCCAGTGCTGATAGCTCTTCAGCGCCGCGATCACCTGGCCGTTGACGGCGCTGAAGCGCGACTGCAGGGCCCGATCGTCTGCGCCGCTGAATGCCGAGGGCAGATCGGTGCGGAAGTATTCGATGATGTCCGGCAGCTGTTCGATCGCGATGCTGGTGTAGATCTTGGGAGGATCGCGCAGATTCACGCGCGCAGCCTGCAGGGCCGCGGGCATGCGCCGCTCACGCTCGATCAGCAGCTGCAGGCGCTCGTTGGGAGAGGCGAAGCTGCGCTCCATGATGGCGAAGGCGCTGGCGCTGATACCGGAAGAATAGCTGTCTGGATTCTTCTGCCACGGCCTGACCGTGGTCAGCGTCAGCAGAGTTCCTCGTATGCTGGCAAGCAGCAGCTCGCGGTCCCCTTGCGCGCGTTCGGACAGGCCGGAGACGGCCACGGCCTCGAAGCGGCGCTGGTAAGCGCGCAGCGCCGCGATTTTCCGCTCGATACCGGCGCGGCTGTAATCCTCGAGCTGCTCATCGTAGCGATGGATGCCCGCCACTGTCGCCGCGGTCGGGTTGGCAGGGAAATAGAACTGATCGAAATAATCGTCGGCGAGCCTGGCCAGCGCGGCATCGTCGCCCGCCGGCGGCGGCCGCGCGTCCGCGGCCACAGCGCGCACGCTGATGACCGGTGCAATCCACAGCAGCGTACAGGCGCAAAGCAATGACGCGCTCACGGTAAGTTTCATCAAGGTTGCCTCAAAGAGAAAAATGTTAGTGCATTATCCGGATCTTGATTGGCCATATTTCGCACCGGGGAACTGTTATGGACCCGGGTTCAGCCGCGCGGCCGTGCTCTTGATCCATTCGATGGCGGCGGGAAATGCATCCCTCTCATCGAGATCATGGCCCGAAGCCGGAAACAGTTTGAACTCGAACGGCTTGCGTTGAGCCATAAGTGCACTGAGACGCTCGATGGACAAGTTGACCGGGACATAGATATCCCGTCCGCCGAACAGCCACAGGCCTGGAATCGACAGGTCCTTCAGAGCATCGAGCGGGTCGGTGTCGCCAAAAGGAATATGATCGTCGCCCGCGGCGCGCAGGTCTGCGCGCACTTCCGATTCAGTGTGGTGGTCCCAGAAATCCGTCTGTTCCTGCGTCAAGTGTTGAAAGCGCAGCTGCTGGTATGTGGTTGCCAGCGGACCGCTCCACAGAACCATGAACCTGATGCCAGGGCTGGCCTTTGCCGCCAGCGGGACAATCCACCCGGCCTGACTGAAGCCAATGATTCCCACCGGCCCCTGTCGGGAGGGAAGACGACGCGTGAGCTCTTGTACTGCGCAGGCGGCATCCTGAGCTAACAGTTGCAGATTCGAAGGCTCAGCGTTGTGGATGCCAACGTAGAGGCCGCCGGATTCGCCCACGCCACGCTTATCATAGGTCAGAGTCGCAATACCCTGTTTGGCCAGGGCGTTGGCAAACCCCAGCATTCGCTTGGTCGGCCCTGATCCCTGTACCAGTACTACCGCGGCCACGATCTGCGGCGGAAGGACCAGCGTTCCGGCCAGAACAATACCGGCGCTGGGAAACCGGACGTTTTCAGCGGCAAGCTGCGGTTCATCCGCGAAGCTCGGCGGACTGAAAACACCCAGCGCCAGAGTAAGCATCAGCAGCGTTTCGAAGTAGCGATTCATGTCCAGCCTTCCCGCAAACATTTCTGCCGGCGAGGCTTATTCATCACGCAGCGCCGCGAGCACGGCCGCGGTATCGGGCCGCACGCCGCGCCAGAGCAGGAATGATTCGGCGGCCTGCTCCACCAGCATGCCAGCGCCGGTGAAGCTGCGCGCGACGCCGTGCTCGCGCGCCCACAGTACGAATGGCGTCGCGCCGTGCGCATAGCCCAGGTCGTAGCACACCGCTGCCCGCCGCAGCACACTGACCGGCAGCGGCGGCAACTGTTGTTGCAGTCCGGCAGCGGTGGCATTGACGATCAGCTCGAACGGCTGCGATTCGAGTTCGGTAAAGCCCGCACCCCGTACCGCGCCTCGCCCGGCGAAATCCCGGGCCAGTTCGAGCGCCCGCTCGGGCGAACGGTTGGCGATCACCAGTTCACTGGGCTCGAGTGCCAGCAATGGCGCCAGCAGCCCGCGCGCGGCGCCGCCGGCACCGAGCAGCAGCACGCGCCGGGCCGCCACGCTCACGCCGAGGTTGTGCGTCAGATCGCGCACGAAGCCGATGCCATCGGTGTTGTCACCGAGTAATCGATCGTCGGTCTCGCGCACGATGGTGTTGACCGCTCCGGCGATGCGCGCTCGCTCGCTCAAGCTGTCCATGAGTTCGAGCACCGCCTGTTTGTGCGGTACCGTGACATTGAGCCCGCGGCCGCTGTGCGCAAAGAACTCGCGCACACGCTGGCTCAGTTCGGCGGGCGCCACATCGAGCGACCCATAACTCAAATGCTGGGCGGTCTGCCGTGCAAACTGCGCATGTATCCAGGGCGAGCGGCTATGAGCGATCGGGTGTCCGATCACGGCATATCGATCGGCTTCCTCAGCCTGTGGCGTCATGGGCATCGCTGGCGCCGGTCAGCGTGCGAGCAGCACTGCCGCCGCGCTGCGTGTGATCGAGCACGCGCCGCAATTCATCCTGCCACAGTGCGGCACGCGCCTGGAATTGATACGGCGGATTGACCAGCAGCAGGCCCGAGCCGTTGAGTCCGACGCGCGAATCGCGCGGATAGAGCCAAAGCTCCAGGTTCAAGCTCGGCGCCTGCAGCGATCGCTCGACGCGCGCCAGCCAGGGCACCAGCGTGCGCTCGTCCTTGATCGGATACCACAGCGCCACCACGGCGTTGGTCAGGCGCTCGAGTATCAGCTGGATGGCTTGCAGCGAGCGATCCAACTCGGCGCCCGGATCCTCATACGGCGGATCGATCAGCACCAGGCAGCGCCGCTCTTTGGGCGGCAGCACCGCGCGCAGGTGCTGGTAGCCGTCGACACATTCCACGCGCATGCGCCGCAGTCCGCCCAGCGCGCGTTCGAGCGCACGGCATTCGGCCGGCAACAGTTCGCAGCTCAGTCCGCGATCCTGCGCACGCAGCAGCTGCGCCGCGAGCCACGGCGAGCCCGGATAGGCCTGAGGAGTTTCAAGACTGCGCCGCAGGCCATCGATGGTCTGGCAATAGCTCTGCAGTTCTTCGGCCTGCAGCGTCGCGGCCGCAGCCATCAGCGCGGTCACGCCATGTCTGGCTTCGGCACCGCGATGGGTCTCTGGACTATCCAGATCGTAGCGGCCGGCACCGGCGTGCGTGTCGAGATAGAAGAAACCCTTGTCCTTGCGCTGCATGGCCCGCAGCAGTGCGCACAGCGCCACGTGCTTGTGGACGTCGGCGAAGTTTCCGGCATGAAAGCTATGGCGATATTTCATCGAGAGCAACGCTCACATGCCGCGTGAGTCGACGCGGTGCGGGACTCAGGCGGCGCCTGCGGCCTTCTTGGTTACCGGCCGCGCCGCGCGTGCCGGTTTAGCCCGCGATTTGGAGGCCGCTTTGGACTTGGCCGCCGCGGGCTTGGCCTGGCGATGGCTTTTGACCTTGAGCGGCGCGGTGAGCTTGGCCGCCAGCGCGGTGGGCGACGGCACCATGGTTGCTGGCTTCGCGCGCCGCGCACGCGCCGGGGCCGCTGCTTTGGTTTTCTTGGCGGCTGGCGCCGTCGCCGTCGCCGTCGCCGCTGCTGCTGCAGTGGGTTTCTTCGAAGCGAAACGACCGCGGCCGCGCATGGGGCGAGCCGGTGCGGCTTCGAGCAGGGCGCGACACTCCTCGAGCGTCAGGCTCTTGGGATCGCGGCCCTTGGGCACGCGGGCATTCTTCTCGCGGTTACTGATGTAAGGACCGTAGCGGCCGTTGAGCACTTGAATGTTGTCGACCGCGAAGTCCTGGATGATGCGATTGGCATCGGCTTCCTGCTTGACGCGGATGCACTGCAGCGCCGTCTCCAGAGTGACCGTGTAAGGATCATCTTTGAGCGATACGTACTTGGCGCCGTACTTGATATAGGGACCGAAGCGGCCGACGCTGGCAACGATGGGCTCGCCGTCGGCCGTGGCGCCCAGCGTGCGCGGCAGCTGGAACAAATACAGCGCCTGCTCGAGCGTGATCGCGTCCATCTTCTGCCCCGGGCGCAAGCCCGCGAACTTGGGTTTCTCCTCATCATCTTTGGTGCCGATCTGCACAAATGGACCAAAGCGCCCCATGCGCACGCTCATGGGTTTGCCGCTGACCGGATGGTGGCCGAGATCGCGCGCCTGGGCGACCTGCTCGCGCGTGACATTCTTTTCGACGTCCTCGACCTGATCGATGAACGGCTTCCAGAACTTGGTCAGCGGCGTGGTCCACGGCTCCTCGCCGCGCGAGACCGCGTCGAGCTCATCTTCCATGGCTGCGGTAAAGCCATAGTCGACATAGCGCTGAAAGTGATCGGTCAGAAAGCGGCATACGATCTTGCCGATATCGGTCGCGGTGAAGCGCCGGCTTTCGATCTCCGCGTATTCGCGGTCGCGCAGCGTCGAGATGATAGAGGCATAGGTCGAAGGGCGGCCGATGCCGTATTCCTCGAGCGTCTTGACCAGCGAGGCTTCGGTGAATCGCGGCGGCGGTTCGGTGAAATGCTGCTGCGGCGTGACCTGCTTGAGGCGCACGATATCGCCTTCGCTCATGGGCGGCAGCACGTGATCGCTGTCGTCCGCGGTGGCGTCGTCGAGATCCTCCTGGTATACGGCGATGTAGCCCGGCGTGACCAAAGTCGAACCATTGGCGCGCAGCAGGTAGCGCTCCGGACCGTCGGATCCGGCCAGCATGTCCACCGCCACGGTATCGAACACGGCATGCGCCATCTGGCAGGCGACGGCGCGCTTCCAGATCAATGCGTAGAGCTTGAACTGGTCGGCGTCCAGATAGCGCTCGATATCTGCCGGTACGATGGCCGCCGAGGTCGGACGTATGGCTTCGTGCGCTTCCTGGGCATTCTTCGACTTGGTTTTGTATGTGCGTATTTCCTCGGCGACCGCCTGCGGTCCGTACAGGCGCGCGATCACCTCGCGAATCTCGCTCACCGCTTCGGCGGCCAGCGAGACCGAGTCGGTGCGCATATAGGTAATCAGGCCGACGCTGCCCTCGCCGATGTCGATGCCTTCGTACAGCTGCTGCGCCAGGCGCATGGTTCGCTGGGCCGAGAAGCCCAGTTTGCGCGAGGCTTCCTGCTGCAGGGTCGAGGTCGTGAACGGCGGTGCGGGGTTGCGTTTGCGCTGCTTGCGATCGACCGCGAGCACCTTGAGCGCGCCATCAGGGCCCGCGGCTGAGGTCAGTGCGCGCTGCGCCTCGCGGGCACTGGCTTCATCGGTGAAAGTGAACTGCTCGACCTTGCGTCCGCGAAATTCCGTCAGCTTCAGCGGGAACGACTGCTCGGAATGCTCGCCGAGGGAATCGATGCTCCAGTATTCCTGCGGCACGAACGCGGCGATCTCCTCCTCGCGCTCGCAAATCATGCGCAGCGCCGGGCTCTGAACGCGTCCGGCCGAAAGTCCGCGCCGCACCTTCTTCCACAGCAGCGGCGACAGATTGAAGCCCACCAGATAGTCGAGCGCGCGGCGCGCCTGCTGCGCGTTCACCAGATCAAGCGACAGTTCGCGCGGCGTGGCGACCGCGGCGCGAATGGCGTTCTTGGTGATCTCGTGAAATACCACGCGATGCACGGGCTTGCGATGCAGCTCGCCGCGTTCCTTGAGAATCTCGAACAGATGCCAGGCAATCGCCTCACCCTCGCGGTCCGGGTCGGTGGCCAGATACAGCGCCTGGGCTTTCTGCAGCGCCTTGGATATGGCCTGCAGGTGACGCTCATTGCGTTCGATGAGTTGATACTTCATCGCGAAGCCGTGCTCCGGATCGACCGCGCCTTCTTTCGGCACCAGGTCGCGCACATGGCCGTAGGAGGCCAGTACCTCGAAACCTTTGCCCAGATATTTCTTGATCGTGCGGGCTTTGGCGGGCGATTCGACGATAACCAGATTGTCAGCCATGGCGCTACTGCGTTAGGGAGCCAAAAACGAAAAACCGCGGACGAACCGCGGGTGGTTGCCTCGACCTTGCGGCCGATGGCTCAGTGCGGGTCGCGATGCGGAACATCGAATACCAGATCTTCCATGCGCGCGTACGCGAGTTCCTGTCCGGGCTGACTCGACAGGACCATCAGTACGACCCATTTGACCTGTTCCAGATCGAGCTCCTCCGTGTCGAGTGCCAGCAGGCGGTCGATGACGATTTCGCGTTGGCTTGGCGAGAGAATGCCGCCGGCCTCGAGCGAGGCGAGCAGGCCGCGGCACTGGGGATCCAGGCGCACGAGTTCCTCAGGAGCATAAATGCGAAACGCGCCGTTGCCGCGCAGATCCGGACGCTCGCGTTCTTCCGTCAGATCGGCCAGCCAGTCCAGCGCCCGCTCCACATTGGCCTCGCCGAAACCGGCGCTCTCGAGATCGCGCGCGAGCGTCTCGCGCTCGGCGCTGGCCGGTAGTTCTTCGAGCATGTAACGGTCGAAGACGTAGATCAGAATGTCGAAAACAGTGTTGTCCATTTGATAGCAGTAAACGGTGCCGGTAAGTCAGCTGGGGCGCTCGCCTCGCAGGCGCACGTAACAGCCTCCAGCCTGCGATCCGATCGCGCCCTGGAGCTCAAGAGCCAGCAGCATGGACACGACGGAATGGCTTGGGAGGCCGGTTCGTTCGACCAGCGTATCGACACTGACCGACTCAAACCCCAAGGCATCTAACAGGATTTTGTGCCCCTTGTCCAACCTGACGGCTGCCGCTGTGACGCGATCACGGTCGTCGCGGGGTGACATATCATCTTGTTTGTCAAAGGAAATGGCGATCTCTTCAAAAATATCCTGCGTGCTTTCAACCAGCTTGGCGCCGTCCTGAATCAGCGCGTGACAGCCGCGCGTGAGCGGATTGTCGATGGCGCCTGGAATGGCAAACACCTCGCGGTGTTGTTCGCGCGCCAGCCGCGCCGTGATCAACGAGCCGCTGTAGCGCGCGGCCTCGACCACCAACGTTCCCAGGCACAAGCCGCTGATCAGGCGGCAGCGCCGCTGAAAATTCTCCGGCAGCGGCGCCGTGCCGCGTGGATATTCGCTGACCAGTGCACCCTGCGCGGCAATACGTGCCGCCAGCAACCCATGCTGCGCGGGATGGATTTGATCCAGCCCTGTGCCGAGCACGGCGATCGTGCGGCCGCCACCGGCGAGCGCGCCTTCGTGGCCTGCGGCGTCTATGCCGAGCGCCAGTCCACTGGTAACGGTCAATCCGGCGCGCGCCAGGTTCAGCGCAAAGCGCGCGGCCGCGCGCCGCCCCGCAACGGTTGGGTTGCGAGTGCCCACGATCGCCAGTTGTCGCAGCGTGAGGCTTGCGGCATCACCGCGGACATAAAGCAGCGCCGGAGCGTCGCCGGTCGCTGCCAGCAGCGGCGGGTAGTGGTCGCTGAGCGAGTCGATCAGCACGATGCGGTCGCGAACCATCCACTCGCGGTCCGCTTGCAGCAGTGCAGTATCCGGCGAGTGCAGCCAGCGACTGGCGGCGGGCGGAACTCCGAGCGCCTGCAGCTTCGAGGGGCGCTGGCCGATCAAGGCCTCCACGGCTGCGATGCCGGTACTGCGCGAACCGGCGCGACGCACGGCCGCCAGCAGCTGCTCGGCGTTCAAGCCCTGGGCGCGGCCCAATATCAGTTGCAATGCCACCGCGTCCATGAGCGCACAGCATAAGCGGCGCCCGCCGTGCGCGAGCGCCGCGTTTATGCCGCAAAAGACGCGAAATCAGGGGTTGCGAACGTGCGCGTAGGTCAGGATCGGCGAGATGTCGCTGAGGACCAGCGCGTAGCTCATGAGCTCGTAAGTCTTGAATATCAACAGCGTGCCGTTGACCTCACTGGGCAGAGCAGTGTTTGGGTGCGTCAGACAGGTGCTGGTGTCGGCAATGCGCGCGCATTGGTCGCTGGATTGGGCCGGGGTTTCTTCCACCGTCAGTACGTTGCCGCGTTCGAGCCCATCGCTGGAACCGCGATCGATAGCCACGACATCGTATTGGCCGGCAACATCGGCGCCCGCAACCACGGCGACGATCTCGCCGGACACGGCGCGAGCGGGCGGATGCGGTTTGAAATCGCTGGTCGGGCTGATGTCTTCGGAAATCAGCAAGTCACCCTGCAGGGTCTCGCGCGCCGAGTCGGTCAGCCTGGCCTTGGCGATCTCGCCCGGACGCACCAGCTGTGCGGTGCCGGTGTAGACCGCCAGATAGCCCAGCTTGCGGCCGCCGTCGGGATCGTTGAGGGCCTGATCCACGTGCATGACGCTGTAGCGCGCACCGCTGGTCTGGGCGCTGAGCTTCTTGACATAGAGCTCGTCGCCCGAGCCGGCGATATCGTGCTCGCCGCGCAGTGCCAGGATGTAGGGGGCACCCTTGACCTCATCGCGCGTCAGCACGCCCGGGCGCGACAGGAAGGCGCCGATCACGGAATAGGGGATGGTGGCTATGGCGCTGTCGAGCGGCGTACTGCGCAGCAAGGGCTCGAGCCGGCTGCCGGGCAGGCCGGCGCCGCGCACGACTTGCAGAGCGGTGCGGCCGTCGCTGGACAAGGCCAGGTGCACGGTATCGCCCGGATAGATCAGGTGCGGGTTGTGGATATCGGGGTTTACATACCAGATTTCGGGCCACAGCCACGGGTCACGCAGGAAGGTGTTGGCGATGCCCCAGAGCGTGTCACCGCGCCGTACCACGTAGTTTTTCGGCGCGCCGGCCTTGAGTGCCGGCCCGGCATCGGCCATCACGGTGGTCGTATCGGCGCTATCGGCCGGCAGATCACCGAGGGCTTCGGTATCGGTTTGCGCTCCGGCCACAGGTTCGCTGCTGTCGCCCATGGCGACCGGCGTCGGGGTGGTCTGGTCTTCATGGCTATTGCGCGAGCCCGTCGAGCAGCCGCCCAAAGCCAGGAGCACTGTGACACTGGCGCAGCCGAGAGTTAAGCGGCTGACGCTTGAGACTTGATTAAAAAACATCCCTGCTACCTCTTCGGGCCGGGTAGGGCGTTGAGCCCGGCTGTTATAAACTTAACCGCGCGCAAACGCACACCGTTCCTTGCCAAGTTTGTGCACTAGGTCACGTGGCGGAGCAATTAGCCCCTGGTCCTTGAAATATTGGCACATTTCCCCAGGTTTAAGTACCGGAGCGTATCGATGGCCCTATTGCCCATACTGGAGTTTCCCGATCCACGGCTGCGCACCCGCGCCGGGCCGGTACGCACATTCGATGACGCACTGCGCAAGCTGATTGGCGACATGTTCGAGACCATGTATGCCGCCCCCGGCATAGGCCTGGCCGCCACCCAGGTCGACGTACACCGGGCACTCCTGGTCATGGACGCCAGCCACGATAAGAACCAGCCCCAGGTTTACATCAATCCCGAGATTCTTTTGCGTGACGGCGTCGAGGTGTCCGAGGAAGGCTGCCTGTCGGTGCCGAGCGTGTTCGAAGAAGTGCAACGCGCCGCACGTGTGCGGGTCAAGGCGCAGGATGCCCAGGGCGCGGTATTCGAGCGCGAGCTCGAGGGGCTTGAGGCGGTGTGCCTGCAGCACGAAATGGATCATCTGGCCGGGAAGCTGTTTGTCGACTATCTCTCGAGCCTCAAGCGCGAGCGTATCCGGCGCAAGCTGGAGAAAGAGCGCCGTGAGCGCGCCAGCGGCGGCGCCCCGGCCGCGAGCGCGCGCGCCGCTGCGCGCGTCATATGACGCATGCTGCGCATTGCCTTTGCCGGTACGCCGGAATTTGCGCTGCCCGCGCTGCGCGCACTGGCCGCATCGCGCCACCAACTGGTCGGAGTGCTGACCCAGCCTGATCGCCCGGCCGGTCGAGGCACGGCCGGCGCCCCGCGCGAACTCAAGTCCAGTCCCGTCAAACGACTGGCGCAGCAGCTCGGGGTGCCCCTGGCGCAACCGCCGGCGCTCAAAAGCGAGCAGGACAGTGCCGCACTTGAGCTTTGGGCCACCGATGTGCTGGTGGTGGTGGCCTACGGGCTGCTGCTGCCGCCGCGCGTGCTGGCACTGCCGCGGCTGGGCTGCCTCAATATCCATGCCTCCCTGCTGCCGCGCTGGCGCGGAGCCGCGCCCATCCAGCGTGCCATCCTGGCCGGCGACCGCGAGACCGGCGTGACTATCATGCAGATGGATGCGGGACTCGACACCGGCGCAGTGCTGGCGCAGCGCCGCCTGCCTCTGGACGATCGCATCGATGCCGGCCAACTGCACGCGAGTCTGTCCGAACTCGGCGCGGCGCTGCTGCTCGAGACACTCGACGAACTCGAGGCCGGCCGCACGCACGCGCAGCCGCAATCCGGGCAGGGCGCGAGTTACGCTTCCAAGATCGATAAGCTCGAGGCACGCATCGATTGGACGCACAGCGCCGAGCACATCTCGCGCCAGGTGCGCGCCTTCAATCCCACACCGGTTGCCGAAACGCGCTGGCGGCAGCAGCAGCTGCGCATCTGGCAGGCGCATGTGGAAGCGTCGATCGCAACCGACGCGGACCACAGCTGCCGCGGCGAGCCGGGCCAGGTATTGGGTCTGCGCGGACCGGCGCTGCAGGTCTCATGCGGCCGCGGTGTGCTCGCGGTAACCAGACTGCAGCTCGCCGGCCGACGGCAGATGTGCGCCGCTGAATTCGCCGGCGGCCAGTCTCTGGACGGCGCGCGCTTCGCTTGAACACCCCAGCCCCAGGTGCCGCCGCCGCGGTGTTGAGCGCGGCCGCGCGCGTGATCGGTGCCGTGGCGTTCGGGGGCCGCTCTTCCGAGGATGCGTTCGCACACGTGGAGCTTGGGGGCGCTCCGCGTGCAGCAGTGCGCGCGGTCGCGCTGGGCAGCCTGCGCTGGTACCTGCAGCTCGAGCCGATCGTGGAGCGGCTGCTGGAGGGTAAGGTGCTGGCGCAGTTGCTGCGCACACTGTTAGTAGCCGCGCTGCACCAGCTCGAGCATTCCCGCAATCCCATGGAGGCGACGGTGTCCTCCGCGGTCGATGCCGCGCGTCTGCTCGAGCAGCCGCGCGCAGCCGGCATGATCAATGCGCTGCTGCGCCGGTATCTGCGCGAACGAGAGGCCATCCTGGAGCTGGTGCTGCAGAGGAGCGAGGCGGCCAGCGCGCATCCGGCCTGGATGCTCAAGGCGCTGCGCGCAGCGTGGCCCGAGCATTGGAAGCAGATCGTGGAATCCAACAATGCTCATCCGCCCATGACGCTGCGCGTAGACCTTTCGCGAATAGCACGCGAGGTCTATCTGGAGCGATTGCTGCAGCACGGCATCAGCGCGCAGGCCGTGACCTGGTTGCCTACTGCGCTGGTGCTCGATACGCCGCGCAGCGTCAGTGCGCTCCCCGGGTTCGATGAGGGTCAGGTATCGGTGCAGGATGCCGGTGCGCAGCTGGCGGCGGCGTTGCTGGCACCGGCAGCCGGTGAACATGTGCTCGATGCCTGCGCGGCCCCGGGCGGCAAGAGCGGCGCCCTGCTTGAGCGTGCCGGCGGCCCGATCGAGCTGACCGCGGTGGACGTCGATGCGGCTCGGCTTGAACTGATCGCGCAGAATCTCAAACGTCTGCGGCGCCAAGGCACGCTGATCGCCGCGGATCTGCGCTCGGACCTGTCCTGGTGGGACGGCGAGCGTTTCGACCGCATACTGCTGGATGCCCCCTGCTCAAGCACCGGCGTCATTCGGCGCCACCCCGACATCAAATTATTGCGCCGGCCGGGCGACATCGCCGCTTTCGCTGCGACGCAGCAGCAACTGCTCGAATGCTGCCTTGAGTTGCTCAAGCCTGGCGGACGACTGCTGTACAGCACCTGCTCGCTGCTTGCGGCCGAGAACGAACTCATCATCGAAGCCGCTCTGGCCGTGAACTCGCGGGCACGCCTGGTGCCGCTCCAGGGCGTGACCGAGTTGCCGGCGCAGTGTCATTTCCTGCCCTTGGGAGTGCAGTTGCTTCCAGGCACCCAGGCGCAGACCGACGGCTTCTATTATGCTTGCCTGACAGTGACATAAGCGCAACACGCGCTCCCACGCCCACAATTCAAGGCACACGTGCTGTTGAAGTTTAGATTCGCCGTCGGCCTCGGACTGCTGCTCTGGCTGGGCATGCCGTCGGCGTGGGGAGCTGCCGGGCCGCTCGATGGCGACTTCCAGATCCGCTCCGCCTTCGTCGTGATCGATCGCGGCGTGCTGCAGCTCAACGTGCACGTGCAATACCCCATCAATGATCGCATCCGCAGCGCGCTGCAGGACGGCGTCACCCTGGCATTCGATCTGGAACTGAACATCACGCGGCATCGGCGCTTCTGGTTGAATGCCGGTGTGGTCGACATGACGCTGCGTCGGGAACTGACCTATCACGCCGTGACCGACCGCTATGTGCTGCGCGATGAGCAGGGGGTCGAGCAGGAGAGTTTTCCCACGCTCGAAGGCGCACTCGACAAACTGGGGCGCGTCGAGGATCTTCCCATACTGGTCGAATCGCAGTTGCGAGGCGAAGGGCCCTGGTTGGTGGCGGTGCGCGCCGGTGTGCGGCGCGGCCGCATGTCGGACACCATGCGGGCGCTGATGTTCTGGAGCGATGATTGGCATCGCAACAGCGACTGGTACACATGGACACTCACGCTCTAAGACTGTTCGGCGTGCGCGCACTGACCGCGGTGGCGGTCGCCGCCGGCGTGGCGGCATTGGTGCTGCTGGCCGCCAGTGTCGAGAATTCGACGCTGTTCTCGCACTGGCAGCCCTGGATCCTGCTGCTGAACATCTGCGGCGTGATGGCGCTCATGGCGCTGCTGGCGCGCAAATTCTGGCAGCTGTACCGCGATTTTCGCGATCACAAGCCCGGTTCACGCCTGACCGTACGCACAGTGCTCATGTTCGGCGGCCTGGTGATCGCGCCATTGATCATCGTCTATCTGTTCTCGCTGGATTTCATCAATCGCGGCATCGACAGCTGGTTTCGAGTCGAGATCAAACAGGGTCTCAACGATGCGCTGGTGCTCTCGCGCTCGGCGCTGGATCTGCGGCTGCGCGAGCAGACGCGACGTACCGAGATCTTTGCGCGCTCGCTGCGTGAGTTGCGCGGTCCGGAGCTGCTGCAGCGGCTCGATGAGGAGCGGCGCGCCACCGAAGCCAAGGAAATCATCGTCTATGACGCCAGCGGGCGTGCTTCCGCGCTCAGCAGCGACACTCCCATGGCACAGCAGCCAGCGCCAGCCCCCCCCGACGTGGCGCTGCAGGTGGCCGCGGGGCGTACCTATGTCAGTCTCAATCCGCTGCCTGACGGTCAGTACACCATCGCCACCGCCGCGCCGATCGCCGATGCAGTGTCTGCGCGCGCGACCCGCCGCTATGTGCTGATCGACTACGAGGTGCCGCAGGAGCTCTCGGCGCTGGCCGAGGCCGTACAGCACACGTCCTCGCAATACGGCGATCTGTCGACCGTGCGCGAACCGCTCAAGAACACCTTTCGGCTGACGCTGACCCTGGTGGTGCTGCTGACTCTGCTGGCTGCCATCTATGGTGCGATCTTCTCGGCACAGCGTCTGACGCGACCGGTGCAGGATCTGATCGCCGGTACGCGCGCGGTCGGCAAGGGCGACTTCGGCACCCGCCTGCCGTTGCCCTCGCGCGATGAAATGGGTTTCCTGGTGCACTCCTTCAACGACATGACCAAACGGCTGCGGCGCGCCAGTGAGGAGGCCAAGCGCAGTCGGCAGGCGGTGGAACGCGAACGCGAGCGGCTGTCGGTGATCCTCTCGCGCCTGTCGACCGGCGTGATCGTGACTGATCGCGAGCTGCGCCTGCACAGCGCCAATCAGTCGGCCGCGACCATACTGGGCGGCGATTTCGGCAATCCGGAGGCCGGGCAGAATCTGGCGCAGCTGGCCGGAGGCAGCATGCGCTTTGCCACCTTTCTGGACGAACTGCGCGGACGCCTGAAATCGGGATTGGACGAATGGCGCGAGCAGCTCACTCTGCCGGGCGAGTCCGGCGAGCGCGTGCTGCTCTGGGCCTGCACGCCGCTGCCGGATGAGCGCGAGCATGGCGGAGTGGTGATCGTGTTTGACGACATAACGGCGCTGCTGGCGGCGCAGCGCGACGCCGCCTGGGGCGAGGTGGCGCGGCGGCTGGCGCACGAGATCAAGAATCCACTGACGCCGATCCAGCTGTCGGCCGAGCGGCTGCGGCGCAAGCTGCTGGGCGGCATGAACGCCGAGGATGCGCAGCTGCTCGAGCGCGCTACCCATACCATCGTCCAGCAGGTCGATGCCATGAAGCAGATGGTCAATGCGTTCTCCGAATACGCGCGCGCGCCGGCGATGAGGCTGGCGCATTTCAGCCTCAACGGGTTGGTAACCGAAGTGGCCGAGCTCTACCGGCTGCAGGACCCGGATGCCGAAATCCGGCTCGATCTGGACCCGACGCTGCCTGAGATCGAAGCCGACCGTGGGCGCGTGCGGCAGCTGCTGGCCAATCTGATCACCAACGGCATCGAAGCCCTCGCGGGCGTCGCCGATGGCTGCGTAGAGCTCAGCACGCGACAACAGCGTGCAGAAGGGGCGATTGCCGCTGTAATCTGTGTTAGAGATAACGGTCCCGGGTTCAGAAAGGAGATACTCGGGCGAGTGTTCGATCCGTACGTCACGGGCAAGCCGCGCGGCACCGGTCTGGGGTTGGCCATCGTGAAACGAATTGTCGAAGAACATGGCGGCCGTATCGAGGCGGAGAACCGTCCCGAGGGCGGCGCCAAAATACTGGTGTTACTGCCAGTCAGCGACCAGGACCGGGCGCTGTTTGCGGGGGGAGAGCGACGCGTGGAGCTGCGGAGGGAACGCGCATGAGTGCCAGCAAGATTCTGGTGGTGGACGACGAATCCGACATCCGGCGGCTGCTGCAGGAGATCCTGACCGAGGAGGGCTATGAGGTCGAGGTGGCGGCCGATGCCAGCCAGGCTCGAGCCGCGCGCGCGCGCCAGATACCCGACCTGGTGCTGCTCGACATCTGGATGCCCGATACTGACGGCATCACGCTACTGCGCGAATGGTCGAGCGAACCCACCGACGGCTGCCCTGTGGTCATGATGTCCGGACACGGCACGGTCGAAACCGCAGTCGAAGCGACCCGGCTCGGAGCGTACGATTTTGTCGAGAAGCCGCTGTCGCTGGCCAAGCTGCTGCGCACGGTCGAACGCGCGCTCGACGCGCGCTCGCGCCGCCCGAGCGGCAAATTCACCGGCGCCGGCGCCGGCGGCATCGACGGCTCGGCGCCCATCGGCCGCAGCCGCGCGGTCGCGCAGCTGCGCAGTGAGCTCGCGCGGCTGGCCGCCTACAGCGCGCCTTTGCTGCTGCTGGGTGAGTCCGGGACCGAACGCGAGACGCTGGCGCGCTTCGTGCACCAGTCCGGGCCGAATGCGGCCGGACCGTTCGTGTCGCTCGACAGCCGCACGCTGCGCGAGGATAGCGCCGCCGCAACGCTGCTGGGTACTGGCGCGGCCGGCGCCGCGCCGGGGCTGCTCGAACAGGCCCGCAAGGGCACACTGTTTCTGGGCGACATCGAAGACATGCCGCCATCGACTCAGCGTCTGCTCAGCGGTGTGCTCGAAAACGGCCGCTTCGTGCGCACCGCGGGCGGTGAGCCGATTGCGCTGGAAACGCGCATCGTCGCCTCCGCGCGCCCCGGCATTGTCAGCCGCGTGCTGTCCGAGGAGTTCCGGCGCGATCTGTACGCGCAGCTGTCGGTGCTGCTGGTGCGAGTGCCGGCGCTGCGCGACTACGCCGAGGATGTGCCTGAGCTGCTGCGCCACTACGTCGACATCCTGACCGAGACCGAAGGACTGCGCTTCCGGCGCTTCAGCGTGGCGGCACAGAACCGGCTGCGCAATTATCCGTGGCCCGACAATGTGCGCGAGCTGCGTAATCTGACGCGCCGCTTTCTGCTCAATGCCGGCACCGAGGAGATTGCGCTGGAAGAGGTCGAGCGCGAGCTCTCGGCGCAGGCGCCGGCCGACGAACCGTTGGTCAAGCACGATCTGCTGGCACTGCCATTGCGTGAGGCACGCGAACACTTCGAGCGCGCCTATCTGCAGCAGCAGCTGATGCTGTGCAACGGCAAGGTGGGCTTGTTGGCCAAACGGGTCGACATGGAGCGCACGCACCTGTACCGCAAACTGCGCTCGCTCGGGATCGAGATTGGCCATGGCGTCGAGGAATGAGGTCCATCACCGGTGCTTCTGATCGGCATGTACGACTCGCCGTTCGTGCGGCGGGTGGCCATCAGCATGAAGTTGTGCGGGATCGCCTTCGAGCACGGTGACTGGTCCATCGGCGCCGACTTCGAGCGCATCCGTCAATACAACCCGCTGGTGCGTGTGCCGACGCTGGTGCTCGACGACGGCGAGGTGCTGTTCGAGTCGGCCATGCTGCTGGACTATCTCGATGAACTGGTCGGGCCGCAACGCGCACTGCTGCCACGCATCGGCCGTGACCGGCGCACGGCGCTGAGGCTGATCGCGTCCGCGGCGGGTGCGGCCGACAAAGGGCGCGAGCAGATCTACGAGCGCGCCTTCCGGCCGGCCGATAAACGCCACGAACCGTGGATCGCACGCTGCCGCACGCAGATGCACGGCGCCCTGTCCGAGCTCGAACGGCACGCCGGCGAACGCGGCGCAGGCCGCTGGCTGGTCGGCGAACAACTGACACAGGCCGACATCACGGTGGTGTGCGCATTCACGTTTCTGATCGAGGCGCTTTCCTTGAGCACGCATTCCGCAGCCTATCCGTCGCTGCGTGCGCTGGCCGCGCGTTGCGAAGCGCTGCCGGAATTTGAAAGCACCAAAGCCGAATACAGCGCGCCCGTTGCCTATGGCTGATAGCAAGTGGAGCGCGCAATCGACGCGACTGCTCGAGCAGACCCGGCAGTGCTGCGCCAATTATCTGCAGAGTCTTGAGCAGCGCGCGGTAGCGCCCAGTGCCGCGGCGCTGGCGGCGCTCGAGCGTCTGGACGAGCCGTTGCCGCGCGCATCGACCGCTGCCGAGCAGACTCTGGCGCTGCTCGATGAGATCGTCTCGCCCGCCACCATGGCGATGGCCGGACCGCGCTTCTTCGGCTTCGTGATCGGAGGCACTTTGCCGGCAGCGTTGGCCGCCAATTGGCTGGCCAGCGCCTGGGACCAGAACGCGTGCTTCGCCAGTGCCACACCGGGCGTGGCCCGGCTCGAGCAGGTCGCCCTGCGCTGGCTGATCGAGCTGTTCGATCTACCGGCAGAGACCACGGGCGGTTTCGTCACTGGTGCGACGGTGGCGAATTTCACCGCGCTGGCGGCGGCACGTCACGCGGTGCTGGCGCGAGCGGGCTGGAACGTGGAATCGGATGGTCTGTTCGGCGCCCCGCCGATCAGCGTCGTGGTCGGCGAGGAGGTGCATCCGAGTCTGCTGAAGTCTCTGGGACTGCTCGGGCTGGGCCGCTCGCGTATCGTGCGCGTGCCGGTCGACGGTCAGGGCCGCATGTGCGCGGATCGATTGCCGCCGATCGCAGGTCCCACCATCCTTTGTCTGCAGGCCGGCAACGTCAACACCGGCGCGAGCGATCCGTTCGCGGCGCTGATCGATACCGCGCATCGGCACGGCGCCTGGGTGCATGTCGATGGCGCCTTCGGGTTGTGGGCCAAAGTGTCGGCGCGTCATCGTGCATTGGTCGACGGCGTGGAGCGCGCCGATTCCTGGGCCACCGATGCGCACAAGTGGCTCAATGTGCCATACGACAGCGGCGTGGCGCTGGTGCGCGACCCGCAGGCGCTGCAGGCAGCCATGGCGGTGACTGCCGAATATCTGCCGCAGCCGGGCGCGGAACGCAATCCTTGCGACTACACACCGGAGCTGTCGCGCCGTGCTCGTGGCGTGGAAGTCTGGGCCGCGCTGCGCAGCCTTGGATCCAGCGGCATCGAACAGCTCGTGCGCCGCAATTGCGCACAGGCGCGCGAGTTTGCCGCGCTGCTGGCCGCCGCCGGCCATGAGATACTGAATGAGGTGGTGTTGAACCAGGTGCTGGTCGCCTTTGGCGACGCCGAGCGCACGCGCCGCGTGGTCGCAGCACTGCAGCGCGACGGCACCTGCTGGTGCGGCATCACGGTCTGGCAGGGCCGCACGGCCATGCGTATCAGCGTCAGCAACTGGTCGACCGACGATGCCGATGTCGCGCGCAGCGTCGCGGCCATGCTGCGCGTGGCCGCTGCCGAGCGTTGAGATGGTCCGCCGCAGGACAGCATGAGCGCGATCGCGCCGCTGCTGTGTTACTCCCCAACTGTGACGCGCGAGCACGTCTCATATTTGCGTGCGGCCTTACTCTAGGGCCCGTTTTGCCAGCCTTGAAAACCCAATGGCCTCATTGATCCATTGCATCTACGCCAGCGCCGCCACCCGGGCTTTTGATGACGCCGAGCTGCGCGTGCTGTTGGGCCAGGCGCGCTACCGCAATATTCAGGCGGCCGTCAGCGGCATGCTGTTGTATACCAGCGGCAGTTTCTTTCAGGTGCTCGAGGGCGAGCCTGAGGCTGTGGATGCGACCTTTGCTCGCATCGCGCCGGATTCGCGCCATGAGCTGGTCACGGTTATCAACCGCGAACCCATTGCACGCCGCTCCTTCGGGGAGTGGTCGATGGGGTTCACCTCGGTCAGCCTCGAGCAATTGGGTGCGATGGTTGGACTGAACGACTTCTTTGGCGAAGGCAACTGCTACGGCAATCTCGGTGACGGCCGCGCAAAGAAAATACTGCACGCGTTTGCGCAGGGACGCTGGCGCGCACAACTGGATTCATCCGCGGCCGCCTGAGTGCGCCGGTGCCCATTCCGCAATTCACTTTCGCGTTCCAGCCGATCGTCGATGTCGGGCGCCGCCGCGTATACGCTCAGGAAGCGTTGATCCGCGGCACCGCGCGGCAATCCGCTGCGGAAATTCTGAATGCCTGCGTGGGCGCAGAACTCTATGAACTCGATGAGCGCGCCCGGGCGCAAGCCATCGCGCTCGCCAGCCGGTTAGGCCTGGACTGCCTGCTGAGCATCAACTTCATGCCCAACAGCCTGACCGCAGCCCCGCATTCCCTGGACCACACCCTCGCGGCCGCCGAGCAATGCAGCTTTCCGATCGAGCGATTGATTCTGGAAGTCACCGAAGGCGAGATGATCCAGGATATGCGCCGTCTGGGCAGCATCATCGATCGCTGTCGGGCCAGGGGCATGCGCGTGGCCATCGACGACTTTGGCGCCGGATATTCGGGACTGAATCTGCTGGCCGAATTCCAGCCCGATCTTCTGAAACTCGATATGCACCTGATTCGCGACATTCCAACGCACGGGCCGCGTCAGGCGATAGTGCGCGGCATCCTGCAGACTTGCGCCGATCTGGGAATCGACGTGATCGCCGAGGGTGTGGAGAGCGCGGCGGAATTCGCCTGGTTCAAGGCGCATGAGGTGCAGCTGTTTCAGGGATATTTCTTCGCCCCGCCGGCATTCGAGTGCCTGGCGACATTCAGTGCCGAAAGCCTCCTGCCTATCAACACCTGCCGGCCTGCACGGACCGGACCTGCGTCCAGGATTGCGGGCACCGCTTCTGAGTAGGATGGCATCCGATCATGCCGCACAAGCCATCCCGCCCATGACCGGTCCGCTGATTGACGCACTGCCCGATCTGGTGGTGCTGGTGCGACGCGATGGCATCGTGCTGGGCCACGGTGGCGGCCACGGCTTCAGCGACCTGAAGCTCGATGCGGACAGTGTCGGCAAGCGCTTCGAACAGCTGTGGTCCGAGCCCGTGGCCCAGCTGCTCAGACAACTGACGCGTAGAGCCATCGCGCTGCGGGCCTCGGCCGAGGCCAGATTCGAGGAGCGCGGGCTGAGCTATGAAGCGCGCGTCAGCGCCCAGGGTCCCGACCGGGCACTGTGCGTGATCCGGCCGGTATCGAGCCGCGCGTCCGAGGAGGCGCTGGACCACACCAGTGAGCAGCCGCGGCCGCAGCTGGACCGCAGGGGTTTTCTGCGGCGCTTCAAGGACGCCATGTCGACCGCAGCGTTGTCCGAGAAACCCACTGCCGTGGCGGTCATTCAGATCGATGGCATGACCGACATCGCACAGATCATCGATGGCAAGATTGCCGAACAGCTCATGAGTGCGGCCATCCTGCGCCTGCCGCCGCAGTTCTTAGGCCCCGAGAGCGAGCAGTCCTCGTGGTTCATGGGGCAGTTGAGCGACAGCCTGTTGGCGCTGGTGCTGGCAACCTCCGATCGCGAAGCGATCGAAAGCTGCGTCTCGAGCCTATGCGAGAGTCTGCGTGAACCCATCAAGTTGGGCGATGCCGACTTCCACCTGGCGCCCTATGCCGGGGTGGCGATCCTCGGTCGTGACGCCACCTCGCCCAAGGATTTGCTGGACCACGCCCGCGCCGCTGCCACGCAAGCGCAGCGCTCCGGTTCCACCCAGGTCTGCTTTTTCACCGACACGCTGCGAGTGCGCTCGCTGGCGCGGCTCGATATCGCGCGCGAATTGCGCGAGGCCATTGCCAAGCGCGAAATCCGGCTCAGATATGTCGGCCGTCACGATCTGGCGACCGGGCGCCTGGTGGCATGGGTGGGATATCTGCGCTGGATACATCCGATGCGCGGCGAGGTGCGGCCGGTGGAGTTCCTGCGCGTTGCGGAAACCACCGGACTTGCCACGGCGCTGTCACGCGCGGCGCTCGAGTGTCTGCAGCAGGACTTCAGCGCTCTTGCCCCGCAATGGGATGCCGAGGTGCGCATCTCTTTCGGTGCCTTACGCCATTACGCTCTGCACGCGGAATTCGCCGCCGATATCGCGCGATTTGTAGCATCTGGCGCCGTCCCGGCCGAGCGGCTGGAGCTGCGCATAGCGGAGCGGGCTTTCATCGCGGCCGATGGGGCCGCATTCCAGCAGCTGCGGCAGCTGGGCATACAGCTGGTGGTGGACGAGGTCGGACGCGGGCTCAGTTCGCTCGGGGCGCTGGCCAAGGCGCCGATCTGGGGACTTCAGCTCGACCGCGTGTGGGTGACCGCCTCGCGCAGCGATGATGTGGCGCTCAAGGTGTGTCGCGCCGGCATCGGCGTCGCCAATGCCTTCGGCATGACCGCGATTGCCACCGGCGTCGACGATCCGGCACAGCGCCAGGCGCTGCTTGCGCTCGGCTATCGCTACGGCAGCGGCGATGTCTATCAACCGGCCGTGCCGGACATAATGAAACCGTATCGGGCCGGTGTCTGCGACTAGCGCGGCGCCACCCGCAATCGCGGCTGCTGATTTGACCGCCGCGTTATGAGATCGGCATCACAATCGGCGGCCTCCCGTGTGGGGTTCGAGCAGCCGCCTGCAAACGGCAATTGCCCTGTAATGCGCGCCATGCGGATCGCAGTGATCCGCCCATACAGGGAATGCCGGTTATGCGAACCTCTCATGTCATCGCTTCGACACTGATCGCGCTGGGCTCGATCGCCGTTGCGAGCGGCGACGAACCCGCGGGCAGCGCACGCTACATCGTGCAGGCGATATCCACGCGCGACGCTAATCTGGATATCGAGCGCGTGGGAGCCAGGAGCGAACAGCAGCTCTCAATCATCCACGCGGTATCGGCGCACCTGAACCCCTGGCAGGCGACGCGCTTGCGCGAGACTGCCGGTGTACGGCTGTTCGAAGACCGTACGCTGATTACCGAGGGCGGACTGCTGGGACTGCTGAGCCCGGTAACCTCTCCGGTGGTCATGGCCATAAGCAACAGCAGCACGCCTACCGACGGCACCGGGGTGCAGACGCCGACCCTGCTTTATCAGACCAATTACCCGATGCTGGTCGGTGCCGATACGCTGCAACAGGCAGGCATCACCGGCAGGGGGGTCACGATTGCAGTCCTGGACTCGGGACTTTGGAACGATCCGGTCCAGAATTACATGGGCCGTCTGCTGGCCAGTATCGATGTGACCAACGGCGGTTCAGGCCCGGTGCAGGGCGATGCTTACGGTCACGGCACGCACGTGACCTCCATCGCCGCCGGCGGTGCCATGAATCTGTCCGGCAATTATCTGAGCATCGCGCCGCAGTCCAATGTGGTGGTGGTGCGTGCATTCAACGGCAGCGGTGCGGGCCGCTACGCCGATGTGATCGCAGGTCTCGACTGGATCGTCGCCAACAAGAGCAAGTACAATATTCGCGTTCTCAATCTGTCTTTTGGTGCCCCACCCCAGTCGTACTACTGGGACGATCCGCTCAATCAGGCCGTCATGGCCGCCTGGCAGGCCGGCATCGTTGTGGTTACGGCCGCGGGTAACGAGGGGCCGAGTGCGATGACCATCGACGTACCCGGTAACGTGCCCTACGTGATCACGACCGGGGCCCTGAGCGACAACAATACTCCGTACAACTTGAGCGACGACTTCCTGGCCTCATTCTCCTCGACCGGCCCGACCTACGAGGGCTTCGTAAAGCCCGAACTGGTCGCCCCCGGCGGCCACATCGTCGCCTCGATGCAGAGCAGCAGCTACCTTGCGAATATCGATCCGCACTCGATGAACCCCACCGAGAATCTGTTCACGATGTCAGGCACCTCGATGGCCGCGGCCGTGACCACGGGCGTGGTGGCGCTGATGCTGCAGTCGGATCCGTCGCTGACACCCGATGAGGTCAAGTGCCGGCTGCTGGCCTCATCGCGTCCGGCCGTCAGCTCGGACGGCACGCTCGCCTACAGTGTCTTCCAGCAGGGCGCGGGTCTCATCAACGCCGTCTCGGCGGTCAACAGTTCCGCCAGCGGCTGCGCCAACCAGGGGCTGAACATCGCCGCGGACCTCGCCGGCAGCGAGCACTTCGGCGGCCCGGCCAACCAGGATGCCAACGGCAACTACTACATCATGAACATGGCGGCCTCGGCTGCCGGCACGCCGGAGGTCAGTGACGGTTTCACCTGGTCCGCGGGTTATGCCTGGGGCCAGGGCTACAGCTGGAGCGACGGTTACGTCTGGTCGCAGAGCTACACCTGGACCAAGGGCTATACCTGGACCAAGAGTTACACCTGGACCAAGGGCTACACCTCTGCCCAGAGCTACACCTGGACCAAGAATGTATCGTGGTCGAACTCGTCCGGCTCTGCAGCCAGCTCGGCGACGCCGGCATCGATCGAGAAATGGGTTCCGAACCAGTAACGGGAGTGTGACGCAGGTCTACTTACTGCGACTGCCATGACCTTGATCTGACCTGGGTCAACAAATCCGGGGCCGGCTTCATGCATCGTTGAGCGGTGACCACCACCATCGATGCAGCCGGCCGGCGCTGGAACCTGCTGACAGCATTGTTGTGCTGGATTGGAGCATCGGTCGCGCGCGCGGCAATCGATGCGCCGCCACTGATCCTCGAGCATCTGACCACCGCCGAAGGGCTGCCTCAGGGCACGGTCATGGCCACTCTGCAGGATTCGCAGGGTTTCGTGTGGCTCGGTACCCAGGATGGTCTGGTCCGTTATGACGGCCATGAGTTGGTCCGTTATGCCTACTCGCGCAGCCTGCAAGCTGGACTGCCAGGCAACTTCATCAACCAGATCGTCGAGGACTCACAGCACAACCTGTGGATCGCGATCAAGGACGCGGGGCTGGCGCGCTGGAACCGCGCCAGCGACAGCTTTACCGTCTACCGTCACGATCCGGCCAATTCCGATTCGCTCTCGAGCGATGCCGCGCATGCGCTGCTGGTGGATGCACACGGACGCATCTGGATCGGGACCAGCGATGCGGGCATCGATGTACTCGAGCCTGCCACCGGACGCATTACCCACCTGCACCATAGTTCGTCCGATCCCGACTCACTGATCGACGATCGGATTTTCACCCTGGCGCTGGATCGAGCCGGAACCGTCTGGGTCGGAACCGAGACCGGGCTGGAGCGCTGGCAACCCGAGCGCGGCACGTTCCTTCACTCCCTGAGCGGCCAGCAGATCTCGCAAGTGCTCGAGGATCAGAGCGGCACGCTCTGGGTAGGCACTTTTGACGGCGGCCTCGATCGCATGGAGCGCGGCGGCCGTATCGCACAGAACTTCCGCCACGACCCCAAGCAGCTCTCATCGCTGAGCAATGACGACGTTCGTGCCGTGCTCGAGGATCGCGCAGGACATCTGTGGATCGGGACCACTGATGGCCTGGATCTGTTGAACCGCTCGACCGGCCAGTTCAGCCACTACCATCACGACGACAGCGATCCGGCATCGCTGCGCGACTCGTACGTGCAATCGCTGTATCAGGATGCCGCCGGTCTGATCTGGATCGGCACTCGCGAGGGAGGCGTCAGTCGCTGGAATCCGCGCAGCTGGGAACTCGGCGGCTATCGGCCGGCCTGGCTCGAAGGCAGGGACGTGACCGCGTTCGCCGATGCGCCGAACAACAAGGTCTGGATCGCCTCTCTGGGTGGAGGGCTGGTTCAGTTTGACAGTGACAGCGGCGAAGCGACCGACATCGACACGATCGTGGGCCGACACGGCGCGATCGGCGACCTGCGCGTGATGGCGCTGCGACAGGATCGGCGCGGCGCGCTTTGGATCGGCACCATGACCAGCGGCCTCAAGAAACTCACGGCCGGCGGTCAGCTTGAATCCATTGCCGTGAAGGCCGGCGATTCCCGCAGCCTCAGCGATGCCGGCATCATGAGCATCTTCGAGGCGCGCAACGGTCAGCTCTGGATCGGCACCCACGAAGGCGGCGTCAACGTACTCGATCCCGTGAGCGGGCTGATCCGGCAGTTGCCCTATGGTTCCTCGGGCAGCGGCGCGCTCAGCGCCGCCAGTGCCAGCGCCATCGCCGAGGATGGCAACGGCAACATCTGGATCGGTACCGACGGCGGTGGTCTCGACCTCGCCCGCCCGGACGGATCGGTGGTCAGGATTTTCCGCCACGATGCCAACGATGCGGCCAGTCTGCCCGCGAACACGGTGTATTCGCTGGCCGTGGACATGCAGGGCCGGGTCTGGATCGGTACCGATGGCGGCGGCCTCGCGCTGGTGGTCGGCTCATCCGCCTCGCCGGAAGCCATTCATTTCCAAGTGGTATCGCGTGACGAGGGGCTGTCGAGCGACACCATCTATGGCGTGCTGCCCGACGCCAATGGCTACATCTGGCTCAGTGGCAATGCCGGGCTCATGCGCTTCGAACCCAGCTCGCACGCCGTGAAGACCTTTCATCGTGAGCACGGTCTGCAAGGCGAGGAATTCAACTTCAACGCCTATTATCGCCTGCGCGACGGCCGTCTGTGTTTTGGCGGCCCTGGCGGCTTCAATATCTTCGATCCGGGCCGGCTGTCGGAGAATCGGCGTCCGCCACGACTGGCACTTACCGGTGTTGAAGTGCTGGGTGTGCCGGCACGCAGTGCCACACCGTACTGGCTGCTCGATCGCCTCGTGGTCAATTATCAGGCCAGCGTATTGTCATTGGATTTCGGCGCGCTCGACTTCACCTCGCCCAAGCGCAACCGCCTCGCCTATCGCATGGCCGGCCTGACCGACCGCTGGATCGATCTGGGCACGCAACATCGCATCACGCTGACCAACCTCGACGCCGGCGATCACGTGCTGGAGGTGCGAGCGCTCAACGCCGATTCGGTCTGGAGCGAAAACCCGCTGCGCCTGACCATCCACAGAAATCCGGCGCCGTGGAAGTCGCCGTGGGCCTATGCCGCCTATGCGCTGGCCGCGCTCGCATTGATCGCCTACCGCCTGCGTCTGCAACGCAGAAGATTCCAGCAGGTCGTGGACTCGCGTGAGCGTCTGGAGTCGGAGGTGGCGCTGCGGACTCGGGAGCTGCTCGAGAGTAACCGTCAATTGGCCGAGGCGGCGCGGGCCAAGAGTGACTTTCTCGACCGCATGAGCCATGAGCTGCGCACGCCGATGAATGGCGTGGTCGGCATGACCGAACTGCTGGTGCGCACGCCGTTGTCGTCGATGCAGACGCGGCTGACCCAGACGATCCGCTCGTCGGCGCAAGTGCTGCTGCAGATCGTCAACGACCTGTTGGATCTGTCGAAGATCCAGGCAGGCAAGGTCGAACTGGAGTCGCTGCCGATCGACCTGGTGGCACTGCTCGAGGAATGCACCGCGCTGTTCATGGGCGCCGCCGAGACCAAAGGCATCGAGCTGATCGTGTGTCCGCCGGAGCAGCAGGGCGGCAGCCTGCTCGGCGATGCGTTGCGGGTGCGGCAGATCCTGATGAATCTGATCGGCAATGCGGTCAAGTTCACGGCTCAGGGAGAAGTCGCGGTCAAGGCCGACGTGCAGGTCATAGAGCCGGATCGCGCGCTGGTTCAGATCAGCGTCGCCGACACCGGCATCGGCATGGATGCGGCAACCATTGCGAAAATCTTCGAGCCGTTCACACAGGCCGACGAGTCCACCACCCGTCGTTACGGCGGCAGCGGCCTCGGGCTCGCGATTTGCCGCGAACTCGCCGAGCTGCAGGGCGGCAGCATCACGGTCGAGAGCCGGCGCGAGGTCGGGTCCACCTTCAGTCTGTCGCTGCCGTTGAAGTTCAGCAGCGCGGCTGCGGCAGCCGCAGCAGTACCCGCGCCGTTGCCGCCGCGCGGCGTGCGCGTGCTGACGCGACGGCCGGCGCTGACAGAATCACTGGCCCGGCACGTATCGGCGCTGGGGCTGAGCGTGCAGGCTGAGGATACGGATCTGGTCATCGTTGACGCCGGCAGTTACCAGCAGTACCTGCACTCGTATCTGGACTGCGCCACGGGGTCGCGTCCGGCGCTGGTAGTAGTGGCCTCCGCGGCCGAGGCTGAGGCCGCGGATCTGGGCCTGATCGTCGCTGCCGGCTGCGTAGTCTCCAAACCGGTGCATCGCATGGCGTTGTATGAGGCGCTGGCGACGGCGATGGGCGTGCCGCTGCCGGCCGAGCCCGGCGCGCCGCCGCTGCGGACCGGCGCATCGACCGGCGCCGGACATGTGCTGCTGGTGGAGGATGAGCCGGTCAATGCCGCGGTCGCGCAGGGCTATCTGTCCGCGCTGGGCTGCACTTCGGTGTGGGTCGAGGACGGTCGCGAGGCCATCTCGCGCAGTGCCGCGGAGCGCTTCGATCTGATCCTCATGGATCTGAACATGCCGACCATGGACGGTTTCGCGACCACGGCATTGATTCGCGAGCGCGATGGCGCCGCCAGGCGCGTTCCGATCGTCGCCCTGACTGCGCATGATGCCGCGGGCTATCGCGAATCCTGCCTCAAGGCAGGCATGGACGATCTGCTGACCAAACCGTACACCTTTGAGCAGTGCGCACAGTTGCTGCGCCGCTGGCTGGGCAGCCGCGCTGCGCGGCCTGCGGGCGAGCAGTCGCTCGCGAGCGGTGCTGATGCTCTGGCGAGCGTCGATGCGCAGGCCGTGGCCAGTGTGCGCAACTTGCGCCCGGGCAAGCAGGTAGATCTGTATTCAAAGCTCGTGGATCTGTTCCGAGTCGGCTCATTGACGTCGATGACGCAGCTGCGTGAGGCGCTCGCGAACAATGACTGCCAGCGCGCGGACGCCATCTGTCACAAGCTGGCCTCAAGCGCAGCCAATGTCGGTGCTCTGGCCTTTGCCAGGGACGTGCGCCGGCTCGGTCAGTTGATGAGCACCAGCGCTGATGCCGCGGCCGCCGCAAAACTTCACCAGGCGCTGCAGGCGGCGCACCCGGCGCTGCTCGAGCAACTCATGCGTCTGCAGCTGCGGGAGAGCGCGTGAGCGGCGCGGCGCCTACCGGACCGGTGGCCATCATCGCCGACGATGAGGAACTGGGACGGCTGCTGCTGGCTGAATCGGCCGCCGCCGCCGGGCTCACGGCGCTTGCCTTCGACAATGGCGCGGCGGCACTTCAGGCCGCGCTATCGCAGGAGGTCGCGATCGTATTGCTGGACGTCGACATGCCCGGCATGGATGGTTACTCGGTATGCCAGCGGCTGCGCGCCGAGCAGCGTCTGGCGACCGTGCCGATCGTCATGGTCACCGGTCATGAGGACGCGTCCGCGATCGACCGCGCATTCAAAGCCGGGGCGACGGACTTCATATCCAAGCCGGTCAATTGGGCGTTGCTGCCGCGCCGGATCGAGTATGTGCTGCGTAACGCCGCCGATGCGCGCGCGCTCGCCGAGCACGTGGCTCAGGTTCGAACGCTGGTCGAGGCGATTCCGGACACCCTCTGGGTGGTCGCGCCGGACGGACGCGTTCAGTGGAGCCCGAATGCCGGGGGCGCGCTGGCGCCAGCGCCGCATCTGGCCGACGCACTGACGGCGATCGCGCAAACCGCGCACGACGGCCTGCAGCGCAATCTCGAGTACCGACAGGACGGTTCGTCCGACCTGCGCCGCTCGTTCGAGCTGCGATTCAGCCGCCGCGAAGGCGGCGACGTGGTGGTAGTACGACAGGATACCAGCGAGCGTACTGCGGCGGCCGAGCACATTGAGCGCCTGGCGTACTTCGACCCGCTGACCGGGCTGCCGAACCGGCAGCGCTGCATCGAGACCGCGGAACGCTTGTTCGTTGAGGCCGCCGAGTCGCAGCAATGCGTCGCCATCGTCTATCTTGATCTGAACAACTTCAAGCGCGTCAACGATACTTTCGGTCATTCAGTCGGCGACGCCGTGCTGCGCACCGTCGCCGGCAAGCTCACGCGCATACTCGAACCCTTCCAGGCCGAACACCAACACGTGTCGGTAGCGCGCTTCGGCGGCGATGAGTTCGTGATACTGCTGCGCCATGCCGCGGCGCGAGAGCTGGCGATCACGATCGCCAATGTTTGCCGCGACACACTCAACGAACCCATACCTTACCAAGGGCTCGAGTTCTTCTCCGCTCCCAGCGTTGGCGTGGCTGTCTATCCCGACGACGGCGCCGACGTCGCCACCGTACTCAAGCACGCCGACACCGCCATGTATCAGGCCAAGACCGGCGCTGCCAGCTCGGTTGCCATCTATACCGCGGCGATGAGCAGCCGGCTGCGGGACTGGCTGGATCTGGAAGGCCGGTTGCGGCGCGCGGTTCAGCAGGATCGGCTGCACCTGCATTATCAGCCCAAATTTCGCCTGAGCGACCATAAGATCGTGGGAGTCGAAGCACTGCTGCGCTGGTGTGATGATGAACACGGCGACATTTCGCCGACGCGATTCGTCGAGATAGCGGAAGACAGCGGCCTGATCATCGATATGGGCAGCTGGGTGGTGCGCGCGGTATGCCGGCAGCTGCGCGCCTGGATGGATCGCGGATACGTGGTGCCGATGGCCGTCAACATATCGGCGAAGGAGCTGCTGCACGGGGATCCGGCAAGGGTAGTCGAGCTTGAAGCCGCGGCGGCTGGTGTGCCGCCCTCGCTGATCGAGGTCGAGATTACCGAATCGTTGCTGGTGAAGGATTCCGCCACGGTGCGCAGCGCTCTGGAGCGGCTGCGGCAGCTCGGATGCCGGATCGCGCTCGATGATTTTGGAACCGGCTATTCCTCGCTCGCCTACATCACGCGTTTTCCGCCCGACCGGATCAAGATCGACAAGGCCTTCGTGCACAACGTGGATCGCTCAGCCAGCGATGCGGCGGTCGCGAACGCGATTCTGTCGCTCGGAAAGAGTCTGAGTCTGGTGGTCACGGCCGAAGGTATCGAGCGCACCGGTCAACTGGAATGGCTGCGCGCACGCGGCTGCCACGAAGGACAGGGATTCCTGCTGTCGCGGCCGCTGTCGGCGCGGGATCTGGAGGACGGGTACCTGCGACTGGCGGCGCCGGACGCATCGGACCAGGCGCAGGCGGACCGGCTCGCGTAAGTAGCTAGACCGGGACTTGAACCCGGAACGGCTCCTTGAACTGGACGCGGTCGGCCAGGCCGCGCAACCTCAGCAGCAGCGTCGGGGTCACCTCCTGACCCGCGGGCACCAGACACGCGCCCTTGTCCGTGACCAGCGCCTCATCGAACAGCATTCCAGGGGCCAGATCCAGCAGACGCACCTGGCGCATGACGCGCTCACGTGCGCCGATCTGCAGACTGCGCAGGGCATCGATGACCACGTTGGGCAGCAGCGTGTTGGCGCACTTCAAGTCTTCCGCCGCCGCAGTCGCAGCCATTCCCCTGAGCATGCGCTGGTCGAACTCACTGGCAGCGCGCAATAGGATTCTGCCGCTGGTACGCACGCCCCAGTGGCGCCTGTCTTCGGGTATTTCGAGGTCGCTCAGTGAGCCATTCTGGCCGGCAACAATGGCCGCCACGTCCTCGAGGCGTGGTATCGCTTCCAGCATTTTCCCGGCCATTTGCGGATGCGCGTCGTACAGGCACTGCTCCTCCTCGGACAGCGCCTCACCGGCTTCGATTTTGGACAGGGCATCTTTGGGTAGCGATACACAGCCGATCTGCGAGACTGAGGCCGCCAAAGACCATTGCCATTGATCGCGCAGTTCCAGCGCCGCAGCCAGCGCCAGCACGTATCGCTGCAGACGGCGAGCGCGGGCATACGCTGCCGGGCTCACCACACTGAGTATCTCGATCAGCATATTCACCGCGCCGCTCAGCGTCTGCTCGAGCAGCACTCTTTGGGCGGTGATCAATTGATATTGCTCGACCCCCATGCCCACTGCGGCCAGCAGCACCTGCGGCGCGCACGGCTTGTTCAGGAAGCGGAATATATTGCCCTCGTTGACCGCGGCGATGGTGGCGGCGAGATCCGACTGTCCGCTCAGAATCATGCGCACGCTGTCCGGGTTCAGATCCCTGACTTTGGCCAGAAACTGCACGCCGTTCATCTGCGGCATGCGCATATCCGACACCACCAGCGCGAACGGCCCGGCAGTGTGCATCAGGCGCAGCCCCTGCTCGCCGCTGGTGGCGGTGTGGATCTCGAACCGGTTATGCAGCCCGCGCGCGATGCCCTCCAGCAGATGCGGTTCGTCGTCGACAAACAGCACTCGCTCAGTCATGGTGCGCGCTCATGCCGCGTGCTCGACGCACTCGTCCGCCGCAATGGGTACACGGATGGTGAAAGTGGTACCCCGGTTCATCTCACTGCTGACCGAGATGGTGCCGCGATGTTTTTTGACGATCACATGGTGCGCGATCGACAGCCCCTGCCCGGTGCCTTTGCCCACCGGCTTGGTGGTAAAGAATGGATCGAATATCTTCGCCTGCACGTGCCTGGGCATGCCGCAACCGTCATCCGAGATTCGAATCTCGGCCCATTGCGCCGTGTGGCGCGTCACCACGCGTATGGTGCCTTTACGAGTCGAATCCGCCTCCTGCGCGGCCGCGATCGCCTGTGCGGCGTTGACGATGATGTTGAGGATCACCTGGTTGAACTCGCCCGGAATCACCGGCACCGGCGGCAGCGTGTCATCCAAGTCGGTGTCGATGGTCGCCACGTACTTCCATTCGTTGCTTGCCACCGTGATCGCGTTGGCGATCGCATGATTGATATCGGTGGGCGTTCGATCCTGTCCGGGATGAGAGAATTCCTTCATCGCGCCGACGATCTTGGCGATTCTCTGAATGCCGTCGAGCGACTGTACGATCGCCTTGGGGATTTCCTCGCGCAGATAAGGCATATCCGCACGGCCGAGCGCCGTCCGAACGCCGGCCGCGGGCAGCGCTTCGCCGTCCAGTCCCATGAGCGCGGTCAGATCGTCGATGCATTTCTGCACGCTTTCAAAGGCCTCACCGAGAAAGCGCACGTTATCGCCCACGTACTGCGTCGGGGTATTGATCTCGTGGGCGATGCCGGCCGCGAGCTGGCCGATGGATTCCAATTTGGTGGCGTTGGCCGCTTGCGCCTGCCTGAGCATGGCCTCATGGATATCGACCATGGTTCCGACCACGCGCAGCGCATTGCCGGCTGCATCGCGCCTGACCACCCGGCCGCGCAGCCGCATGTAGCGGTAGCTATCGCCGATCAGCAGCCGTACGCCGGATTCCAGCGCCGGCAGCGTACCCGACAGCAACGCCTCCCAATCGGCCATGAATCGCGGCAGCTCATCGGCATGAATCAACTCCGGTGACAGCGGAATATCGCCCGGTCGCGGGTTCAGCTTGCCGTCCAGCAGTTCGGTCCAGCGTCGGGAGCCCACCACCGTCCTGGCGAGCACGTCGAAATCCCAGACGCCGACGTCGTTGACCTCGAGCGCCAGCGTCCAGCGTTCCTCGTCGTCGCGCACTTTTTGCGCGGCGCGTTCCTCCTCGGTCAGGTCTTCGCTGACCGAGAGAATGCCGGTGACGGTGCCGTCGCTCTGGCGCAGCGGCATGCGGTTCATCATGACCACGCGCGCTTCGCCGCTCGCGAGCCGCCAGGTCTCGCGCAGCCGCAGCGCCGGTGTACCACTGGCGATGATCTCCCGATCCATCCGGTCGTAGCGCTCGGCGTGCTCGGCGATCATGGGCAGTTGCGCCACGCGGCGCCCGACCACATAACGCGGCGAGTCCAGACCGGCCATGCGCGCGTACGGCTGATTACAGCCGCGAAAGATCAGATCGCGGTCCTTCCAGACGATCAACTGCGGCACGCTGTTGACGATCAAGGTCAGCAGTTCGTGATCGCGCGTCAGGCGCTCGGCGCTGAGCATGTTCTCGGTGGTGTCGATCTCGAGCGCCACGAAATGCTCGAGCAAACCGGCGGCGTTACGCACCGGACGAATCTCGCTGCGTATCCACAGGGGCTGGCCGATCTTGGTGTAATGCAGCACTTCGGCATCGACACCCACGCCGGCGCGAATCCGCCGTTCGATCAGTTTGCGGGTCACGGCGCTGGTGCCGGCGCCATAAAGAAAATCCGGGGATTTGCCCACCACTTCCTGCGCCGAATAGCCGATCAATTGCGTGAACCCTGGATTCACCCATTCGATGGCGCCGTTGGGATCGAGGATCATGACGGCGCGGTCGGTGTGCTGGGCCACCAGGGCCTGCAGTGTGGTCTCGGCCAGTTGTTGCGCGCGCTCACTCTCGAGCCGTCGCGAGACACTGATGTCCTCATGCCTGGCCAGGATGTAGGCATGATCGTCGACCAGATATTTGCGAAAGCTCAGGCTATGCCACTGGCCGGCCTCGGCCTCGCCGCATAGATAGCTCAGCGATTGTGCCGTGCCGGGGGCGGCCCATGCCGCCTTGAGCGCCGCGGCAATATTCGCGCCGACTTCAAGCGTGTAGCCAGCGTCGGCGAATGCCTGCAGAAACACTCCGCCGGGATTCCAACTTGATTGCTGCGGCGCGCGCGATTGCGCCCAGCTGCGCCAGGCGCTGTTGCAGCAGGCAATGGTGCCGTCTGCGTCCAGTACCGCGATCTGCTGTTCCAGCAGATCCAGTGCGCTCAGCCAGATTTTCTCGGGCGTCGTCAACCTGCACTCGCGCTGATTGCATCCGGCAGCGGCCGAAGGGCTTGCCAGACGGACCAGCGATCCGCAAGACCCAGTTTTTCCAGGTATCCCGGATCCAGGGTACTCGGGTTCGGCCGGCCCTGCTCCGGGTCGCGCTCGTGTGCCAGCAGATCGCCGATGTGCAACAGGCCGCACAAACCCAGGCCGGCATCGCCGCATCGGCTGGGACTGTGGTGCCAGAGTATGGCTTCGACGATCGTGTCGGAGAAACCCCATAGACCCAGCAGATAGGCGCCGGCCGCGGCGTGCTGAGCCTCCATCTGCGCCATGCTCACCGTAAGCCACTCAACGGGCTTGAGGCTCGCCGCCGGTGCGCTGCGGGTCGCGAACACCAGCCGGCCTACATCGTGCACTACCCCGGCCAGGAAGGCGGTGTCCGCCAGAACGCGGGGCAGGTTTTCATGCAAGCCCACGGCGTGTGCCCAGGCCGCGGTCTCAAAGGAGTGGCGGCCCAGTTGCTCCAGATCAAAGCCGGGAATCGTGATGGTGCTTTTGGAGTCGAACAGCTCCTGTCCCAGCACCAGCGTCGAGATGGCGTCCATGCCGACGAACGCCACCGCGCGTTCCACGGTTCGTACCGGTTCGTGCACGCCGAAGAACCCGGAGTTGGCCAGCTTGACAATCTTTGCCGTGATCGCGACATCCTGGCGGATGACGCCGGCCAGTTTTTCGATCGTGGTGACGGGATCGCGCAGGCACGTCAGCAGCTTCCGATAGGTTTTCGGAGGAGTGGGAAGCGTATCGACGCTGCCCACGATCGCCGCCAGGTGCTCACCGGTCAGCATGGCCTTGAGCGTCATGGTGCGAGCAATGGCCGATTTGAGCGTCGGTGCGTCGCAGGGTTTGGACAGGCACTGGTGCGCAGTGCGCATCGTGCGCACGATCGACTCGGGCTCGGATTGCCCGGACAGGATGATGCGGACGACTTCCGGGTACAGCCGCTTGACCTCGGCCAGCAACTGCGAGCCGTCCATGCCCGGCATGCGCATATCCGAGACGATCACGTCGCTGACCTGCTCGGCGAGCGCTGTCAGCGCCGCCGCGCCGCTGCCCGAAAAGCGCATCTCCCACTGCTCGCGCATGCCGTACATGCTGCGGCGAACGCCATCGAGTATTCGCGACTCATCGTCGACAAACAAAATGCGAATCATGAGCTTGATCGCCCAAGCGGCTCCGGCGGAGCTGCTCGCTGTGGTGAAAAAAAGGGAAGAATTTCCAGAATCGACAGTGGACTATTGAGCACATCGGCGCAAGGCAGGGTGCCCTTGCATCGAAGCTGTGACGCGCGTCACATCCTGCAGCGGGCTAGTCGTCGACCCGGATCACGAGCGCGTCGAGATCGCTCTGCTGCAGCTTGGCGCGCAGCCTGTTGAGCAGCGCCAGATCGTGGATCGGGCCGATGCGCACCCGATGCCAGACATCTGAATCGACCGCAACGCGCTGCACCGTGGCATCGATACCGAGCTTCGCGAGCTGCGCATGGATGCGCTCGGCGGTCGCGAGATCGCGGTAGGAGCCGGCCTGCAGAAAGTACACGCCGGGCCGATCGATCTGCGCTGCGGGTGCGACCCGCGTACCGCGCTCCTTTTCGGGCACCACGACCTCGAACTTCGGCAGCATCTGGTAGAAGTCGTATTTGCCTTCGGCGGCGTTGGTGCTGTCGGAACTGGCCACATCCGGGTTGGCGGCGGTGGCGGCAGCCTGCGCGGCAGCGGCATCCTGGCGTGCGCGGCGCGGTACCGGCCGCTCGGCCGGCGGCGCTTCGCTGGCGCGATGATCGGCGACATATACCACCCCGGCCACGCACAATCCGGCCGCCAGCCCTATGCCGTATTCACGCCAACGCGACAGATCCAGTGCGAACTGCCCGCGGCGGGCACGCTTGTAGTCGCGCGAGGTCAGCCGCTGGCCGCTCACATGCTCTCCGGCGCCGACACGCCCAGCAGCGTCAGGCCGTTGCGCAGTACCTGCTGCACGCCCAACGCCAGCGCTACACGTGCGTTGCGCAGCGCGGCGTCCTCGACGATGAAAGTGGCGGCGTTGTACCAGCTGTGGAAAGCGGTGGCCAGCTCTCGCAGGTAATGCACCAGCGTATGCGGAGCGCGCGCGCCAGCGGCCTGCAGCAACACTTCCGGGTAGCGCGCCAGGGCCACCAGCGCCGCCTGCTCGTACGGGCTCTGCAGCCTGTCGAGGCTGCGCAAAGCCAGCGGCTGATCGTATGCAAGCGCACGCGCCGCCAGCTGCTTCACCACGCTCGCCACGCGCGCGTGCGCGTATTGCAGGTAAAACACTGGGTTTTCGTTGGTGCGCGCTTTGGCCAGTTCGAGATCGAAATCCAGCGGCTGATCATGACTGGTCATCAGGTAGGTCAGACGGCAGGCGTCGTTGCCGACTTCCTCGCGCAGTTGCCGCAGCGTCACGAATTGCGCCTCGCGTTTGCCCATCGCGATCTTCTGGCCGCCGCGATACAGATTCACGAACTTGATCAGGCAGGCCTCCAGGCAATCGCCCGGTTCACCCATGGCCATCAGCGCGCCGCGCACGCGCGCGACATAGCCGTGGTGGTCCTCGCCCAGGACGTCGATCAGGCGGTCGAAGCCGCGTTCGCGCTTCTGCAGGTGATAGGCGATGTCGGGAGCGAAATAGGTCTTCTGTCCGTTGGCGCGCACCAGCACGCGGTCTTCATCGTCACCGAAGCATGTGGCGCGAAACCAGATTGCCCCGTCCTTGGGATAGAGCTGGCCGTGGGCGTCGAGCTTCTCGAGCGCGTGCTCGACCGCGCCGCTGCGTACCAGCTCGCGTTCGGAATACCAGTGGTCGAATTCGACCCCGAAGGCCGCCAGATCTTCGCGAATGTCGGCGAGCATCAGGCTCAGCGACAGTTCCAGCACGCTCTGGAAGCCGCTGGCCCCGAGCAGCGTGCGCATGCGAGCGATCAGCGCATCGATGTACTGCTCTTTGTCGCCGGCCGGCGCATCCGGCGGCAGCTGGGCAAATACCAGCGCGGCGCTGTGCTGCAGCTCGCGGCCGCGCTGCTCATAAAGCTGCAGGGCGATTGGCCGCACATAATCGCCGCGGTAGCCATTGACCGGAAACTCAAGGCTCTCGCCGCAGTACTCGAGATAGCGCAGCCAGGTACTGAGCGTCAGAATGTCCATCTGCCGGCCGGCATCGTTGATGTAGTACTCGCGCTGCAGGTCGTGGCCGACGGCACGCAGCATATTGGCCAGCGTGGCGCCGTAGGCGGCCTGGCGGCCATGACCCACATGCAGCGGTCCGGTCGGGTTGGCCGAGACGAACTCGAGGATTATTTTCTGACCGCGGCCGGCGTCGCTGCAGCCGTAGCGGTCCGCGAGCTCAAGTACCTGGGCCAGTACCGCGGACTGCGCGCTCTGCGCCAGATACAGGTTGATGAAACCGGCGCCGGCCACCTCGGCGCGCGCGAGCAGCGGACTGGCCGCCAGCGCCGCGACGATGGCCTCGGCGATTTCGCGCGGCGGCTTGCGGGCGCTGCGCGCCAGGCGCAGTGCGATATTGCAGGCGAAGTCGCCGTGGCTGGCATCGCGCGTGCGCTCGATGCTGATTGAGCCGGCATCGACGCTGTGCGGCAGGACGGTGCCAACGAGAGTATTGGTTGCGTCCGCGATCAGACGCTCAAGCTCGGCTTTCAAACCACGAATCCTCGATGCCACCGGCCGGCGAGTCTACCGCAGATGCCGCGCGCTACTGGATGTCGATCGGATCGACATCGAGCGCGTAGCGCACGCGCCGCGCCTGCGGCAGAGCGCCGACCCGCGGCAGCCATTGATCGAGCAGACGATGCAGCGCGCCGCGCTCGCGGCTCTCGAGCAGCAGTTGTGCGTAATAGCGGCCCGCGCGGCGCGCCATCGCGGCCGCTACCGGGCCGAGCACGCGCACGCCGCTG
>Ga0302314_10001375_pt1 | contig 45526 bp, 35 predicted proteins | sample III_Palsa_N2_3_FD_200533 | JGI IMG/M metagenome (GOLD analysis project Ga0302314, IMG submission 200533) | Peat permafrost microbial communities from Stordalen Mire near Abisko, Sweden - III_Palsa_N2_3 | ecosystem: Environmental > Terrestrial > Soil > Palsa > Peat permafrost | place: Sweden...
ATAGATCGTGTCCTGGAACAGCCAGTTGAGGGCCACCACCGCGGTCAGGAGGAATATCCGCGGCCCGCGGCCGACCCCGCGGGTCAGCGAGACGATGGCCCCGGCGATCAGAAACGGGCCCCCGACCTGCCAGGCAATCATCGAGCCGGCGCACAGGCGGCCGAGTTCGAAGCGGCTGCAGAGGAAGCCCCAGGGACCCCAGGTGAAGATGACGTCCCGCCCAAACTGGAGACCCGCGGCGTGGGCGTGGATCAGCATCACCTGCCAGGAGCTGTCGAGCTGGGTGTTGGGCGGCAGGGGCAGGCTGATCAGCGCCAGGCCCATCACCGCCGCGGCGACGGCCAGCTCCCAGACGGAAGCCGGGGTCGGACCGGGGGCGTCGGCATGGGTTGACGGAGACGCAAAAGCATCCATCAATTGGACTTACCATGAAGCCCTGCGGCAGACCAGCTGAACCTCGCCCGCGGCGGCACACCCTCCCCTCATGGGCCTGACTCCGGCGCCGGTGGTGACGGTTTCGGTCGTCATTCCGGTCTTTGACGAGATCGGCACCGTGCGGGCGGCCTTGGATGCCCTGGTCGCCAAGCGGGTGCCGGGCTATGAGTTCCAGCTAATCATGGTGGAGAGCAACTCGAGCGATGGTTCCCGGGAGGTCGTGGTCGCCTATCAGGGTCTGCCGAACGTGACCGTGATCCTGGAGGAGAAGGCGCGGGGGAAGGGTCACGCCGTTCGGGCCGGCCTGGCGGCGGCGACCGGTGACATCATCCTGATCCAGGATGCCGACCTGGAGTATGACCTCGGGGACTACCAGAAGCTCCTCGATCCGATCGCCGCCGGCCAGCACGCCTTCGTGCTGGGATCCCGGCACACCGAGAAGGGCTGGGCGATCCGCAAGTTCACCGACCAGAAGATCCACGCCGCCGTGCTCAACCTCGCCCATTGGACCTTCACTATCATGATCAACGCCTCCCTTGGCGTCTGGCTGAGCGACCCCTTCACCATGTACAAGGTATTCCGGCGGGACTGCCTGCAGGGGATCCGGCTGGAGTGCAACCGCTTTGACTTCGACTGGGAGCTGCTGATCAAGCTGATCCGCAAGGGCTACCGTCCAATCGAGATTCCGGTTTCCTACACCTCCCGGTCCTTCAAGGCCGGAAAAAAAATCTCGATGATCCGCGATCCCCTCACCTGGATGTGGGCCCTCGCGAAGTACCGCCTGCAACCGCTCTGATTTCCCGTACCATGGCCAAGACACTGCTTGTGACCGGATCCTCCGGTCTGATCGGTTCCGAAGTCTGCCTCTATTTCTCCCGGGAGTTGGGCTATCAGGTGCACGGCATCGACAACAACCAGCGGGCCGTCTTCTTCGGCCCGCAAGGCGACACCCGCTGGAACCAGGAGCGCCTGCGGCGGGAACTCGCCGGCTTCACCCACCACGAACTGGACATCCGCGACCGGGCCGCCGTGCTGGCTCTGGTCAAGAGCGTGCGGCCGTCGGCGATCGTCCACGCCGCCGCGCAGCCGAGCCACGACCGCGCCGCCGCCATCCCGTTCGACGATTTCGACACCAACGCCGGTGGGACCCTGAATCTGCTCGAGGCCGCCCGCCAAGCCTGTCCCGAATCGCCTTTCGTCCACCTGAGCACAAACAAGGTGTACGGCGACGCCCCGAACCGGATCAAGATGACCGAGCTCGCGACCCGCTGGGAGCTGGCGGACCCGGCCTTCGAACACGGGATCCCCGAGACCTATACGATCGACCAGTCGACCCATTCGCTTTTCGGCGCCTCCAAGGTGGCCGGCGACGTGATGGTCCAGGAATACGGTCGGTACTTCGGACTGCCGACCTGCGCCCTGCGCGGCGGGTGCCTCACCGGGCCCAACCACTCGGGGGTCGAGCTCCACGGCTTTCTTAGCTATTTGGTGAAGTGCAACCTCGAGGGCCGCGAGTACAAGATCTTCGGCTACAAGGGCAAGCAGGTGCGGGACAATATCCACTCCCTCGACGTGGCGCGCTTCATGGCCGCCTTTGTCGCCGCGCCCCGCGCCGGGGAGGTGTACAACCTTGGCGGCGGCAAGGCCAACAGCACCTCGATCCTCGAGGCCTTCCAGCTGGCCGAGGCGCTGACCGGCAAGGCCCAGGTCTCAACCTACATTGATCAGAACCGGATCGGCGACCATATCTGCTACTACTCCGACCTGCGGAAGATGCGCGCGCACTATCCGTCCTGGGACATCACCCAGACGCTGGCCGAGACGGTGCGGCAGATCGTGGCCTCGTGGCGCACGCGGCAGTAGCGGCCAGCTCGCCGGCATCCGCTTCCCGCCCGTTCCCCCTCGCCATCACGGGTTTGACGTAGCCATTGCCTCCCGGTAGCGTCTTACCGTCGAGATGCAAACTTCCGCACACTCCCACCGGCCGTTCGCCTGCACCCTTTGGGTCGCGCTGGCCGCGGTCGCCGCCTCCGCCGGGGCGCAGCCGACCCTCGTGGGCAACTCCCCGTTTGCCCCTTCGGGCCTGGCCTCGGGTGGCCTGGCCGCGCCGGCGCAGGACTTTGAGCTCGCCGGCTCCACCTCCGAGGGTTCCAACGTCACGATCTGCATCTATGAGCGGCAGGCCAAGCGCAGCCAGTGGATCCCCGTCGGCGGGATCAGCGACGGTATCCGGGTGGTGAGCTACGATGCCACCCGCGACCAGGCCGTGGTCGTCATTGGCGGCGTCCGCAAGGACATCGCGATGCGCAAGCCGACCTACACCGGCAAGGGCGCTTCCGGCGCGCCGGCGGCCGTGGCGATGGCGCTCCCGGCGGCCCCGGCCCCGGTGGCCGACGACTCCGCCCGCCGCGTGCCCGATGCCCCCGCGCTAGGCGGCAAGCCCGAGCAGGAGCAGCGCGAGGCCCGAATGCTGGTCAGCGACCTCCTGGAGATCGGCGTCCAGCAGCGCAAGGCCTACCAGGATGCCCGGCAGAAGGCGGCGGCGGGGACGCCGCCGGCGCCGAGCAACTAACGGCGAACGGGCGTGCGCATCCTCATCTCCGGAATCTGCGGCTTCGCGGGCAGCACGATCGCCCGCGGGCTGGCGGCCCAGGGAAGCGGGGACGAGATTTTCGGTTTCGACAACTTCATCCGCCCCGGCAGCGAGACGAACCGGGCGGAACTGAAGCAGGCCGGCATCCGGGTCGTCCACGGGGACGTCCGGGCCGCCAGCGACCTTGAAGCCCTGCCCCCCAGCGACTGGGTGATCGACGCCGCCGCGAACCCGAGCGTCCTGGCCGGCATCGACGGGCACAGCAGCTCGCGCCAGGTGGTCGAGCATAACCTCGGGGGCACCGTGAACCTGCTGGAGTACTGCAAGCGGGCCCGGGCCGGCTTCGTCCTCCTCAGCACCAGCCGGGTGTACAGCATCGAGCCGCTGCTGCGGCTCGACCTGCAGGTGGCCGACCGGGCCTACGTGCCGACCGCGCCCTCGTTCCCGCCCGGCGTCGGCCCCCGGGGTGTCACGGAGCAGTTTGCGACCGCCGCCCCCGTTTCGCTCTACGGCGCGACCAAGCTCGCCAGCGAGGCTCTGGCCCTCGAATACGGCCAGGCCTTCAACCTGCCGGTCTACGTCAACCGCTGCGGCGTCCTCGCCGGTGCCGGCCAGTTTGGCCGGCCGGACCAGGGCATCTACAGCTACTGGATCAACAGCCACCTGCGGCGCCGGCCCCTGCGGTACCTTGGCTTCCACGGCACCGGCCATCAGGTGCGCGACTGCCTGCACCCGCTCGACCTCGTCCCGCTCCTGCGCCAGCAGCTGGCGGCGCCAGCGACCGCGGCCGCCGACCGGATCGTAAACCTGAGCGGGGGCATCGAATCCGCCACCTCGCTCCGCCAGCTCAATGACTGGTGTGACGAGCGTTTCGGGGCGCAGCCCGTCGAGGCGGACCTTGCGGCCCGCCCGTTCGACATCCCCTGGATGGTGCTCGACCCTGCCAAGGCCGGGCGGGTGTGGGGCTGGCGGCCGCGGACCCCCGTGATCTCCATCCTCGAGGAGATCGCCGCCCACGCCGGCACCCACCCCGACTGGCTCGAATTGTCGGCGCCCTTTTGATGAGCCTGACGCTCTTCTCGGTCGTCGTCCCCGCCCGTGACGAGGCGGAGTCGCTGCCGCCGACGCTGCGCGAGATTCACGCAGAATTCCGGCGGGAACAGATCCCCCATGAGATCGTGGTCGTGGACGACGGGAGCACCGATTCGACCTGGACGGTGCTCGAGGCCCTGAAGGCGGAGATCCCGACCCTGACACCGGTACGCAATCCCGGGCAAAACGGGTTCGGACGGGCGGTCGTCTTCGGCCTCGGTCAGGTCAAGGGCGACGCCGTCGTCATCATGATGGCCGACGCCTCGGACGACCCGGCCGACGCGGTCAAATACTGGCACCTGCTGGGCGAGGGGTATGAGTGCGTCTTCGGCAGCCGCTTCCTGCGCAAGGGTGACGTGGTCGACTACCCGCCGGTGAAGCTCTTCGTCAACCGGCTGGCGAACCTCTTCATCCGGGGGATGTTCAACATCCCGCTGAACGACACCACCAATGCCTTCAAGGCCTATCGGCGCTCGGTGATCGAAGGCTGCCGGCCGCTGATCGCCCCCCACTTTAACCTGACGGTCGAACTGCCGCTCAAAGCCATCGTCCGCGGCTATCGCTGGACAAAAATCCCCATCACTTGGAAAAACCGGAAGCACGGGGTGGCCAAGCTGAAGATCAAGGAAATGGGCAGCCGCTATTTCTTCATCTGTATGTACGTCTGGCTCGAGAAATACTTCAGCCGGGGCGACTATCGTCGGCACTAGCGACCCGCCACGGGAGGGGTAGATCGAGAGCCTGAACCCGGGGAAGATTTCGGCCAAAGGTGGTCCTGTGCAAAAACCCTTGTTTCCGGGGGAACGATCGATTGGGTTACACCTTCGCACCGCAATGATTTATCTCCTCGGAGGCTCGGGCTATGTCGGTCAGGCGTACCAGGCGCTGTTCTCGCGCCGGGGCATCGCCTTCCGGAACGTCCGCCGGGCGGACCTGAACTACGCCGAGGCGGGCGTCCTGCGCGAGGCCCTGGCGCGGGAGAAGCCGGAGTTCCTGGTCAACGCAGCGGGATACACCGGCAAGCCCAATGTCGACGCCTGCGAGATCCACCGGGCCGCGTGCCTGCTCGGCAACGCCGTGCTCCCCGGCGTCATCGCCGAGGCCTGCGAGTCCGCCGGGGTGCCGTGGGGCCACGTCTCCTCGGGGTGCATCTATACGGGCGACGGCCCGGCCGGCCGGGGTTTCACCGAGCTCGACCCCCCGAACTTCACCTTCCGAACCAACAACTGCTCGTTCTACAGCGGGACCAAGGGGCTCGGCGAGGAGGTCCTGTCGGGCCGTCCCAATGTCTTTGTCTGGCGGCTGCGGATCCCCTTCGACGGCGTGGACAACCCGCGCAACTACCTGACCAAGCTCATGCGCTATCCCCGACTGCTCGAGGCGACCAACTCGATCTCGGAGCTCGACGAGTTCGTCGCCGCCACGTTCGAGTGCTGGGTTCGGCGGGTGCCGTTCGGGACCTACAACGTGACGAACCCCGGCAAGGTCACCACCCACGAGGTCGTGGATCTGATCCGCTCCTCGGGGGTTTGCACCAAGGACTTCGTCTTCTTCAAAAGCGAGGAGGAGTTCATGCGGGTGGCGGCCAAGACGCCGCGCTCCAACTGCGTGATGGACGCCTCCAAGCTCGCCGGCGTGGGCATCGAGCTCACGCCGGTGCACGAGGCAATCCAGCGGGACCTGCGCGCCTGGAGGAAGGCCGCCTAGCGGCCCCGGCATGAACCTTCTGGTCACCGGCGGCTGCGGCTTCATCGGCAGCAACTTCGTCCGCCACACCCTGGCCTCCGCCGGCGGCGGCCGCCTCGTCAACCTCGACAAGCTGACCTATGCCGGCAACCCCGCGAATGTCGCAGACCTGGCGGGCGACCCGCGCTACACGTTCGCGCGCGGTGACATTGGTGACGAGGCCCTGGTCGGGCGGCTCCTGGCCGAACACCAGATCGGGGCGGTGGTGAACTTTGCCGCTGAGAGCCACGTGGACCGCTCGATCGATTCGCCTGAGCCGTTTGTCCTCACCAACGTATTAGGGACCCTGCGCCTGCTCAACTGTGCCCGGCGCCACTGGCAGCGCCAGAACGGCGAGACCCGGACCTCATTCCGGTTCCTGCATATCTCGACCGACGAAGTCTACGGCACCCTGGGGTCGCAGGATCCCGCCTTCACCGAGGAGACGCCCTTCGCCCCGAATTCCCCGTACGCGGCCTCCAAGGCCGCCAGCGACCATCTCGTGCGGTCCTATGGCCACACCTTCGGGCTGCCGACCCTGACCACCAACTGCTCCAACAACTACGGGCCGTTCCACTTTCCGGAGAAGCTCTTCCCGCTGGTGATCCTCAACGCCCTGGAGGGACGCAAGTTGCCAATCTACGGCGATGGCCAACAGATCCGCGACTGGCTCTACGTCGCCGACCATTGCGCGGCTATCAGCCTGGTCCTCGCCCGCGGCCGCCCCGGCGAAACCTACAACGTGGGCGGCCTGAACGAGTGGGCGAACCTCGATGTCGTGAAGCTGATCTGCACGCTCCTTGACCAGCGCCAGCCGCGCCCGGACGGTCGGTCGTACGCCGAGCAAATCGAGTTCGTGCCCGATCGGCCTGGCCATGACCGCCGCTACGCCATCGACTGCACCAAGATCCGGCGGGAGCTCGGCTGGCAGCCGGCGGAGTCCTTCGAGAGTGGGCTGGCTAAGACCGTTGACTGGTACCTCGCCCACCGGCCGTGGTGCGCCGAGATCACCGCCCAGCGGTACGCCCGGGAACGCCTCGGCCAGACCGCCTAACCCCATCTCACTATGAATCGCAAAGGTATCATCCTCGCCGGCGGCTCCGGCACGCGCCTCTACCCGCTGACCATCGCGGTCAGCAAGCAGCTGATGCCGGTCTACGACAAGCCGATGATCTACTACCCGCTGTCCGCGCTCATGCTGGCGCAGATCCGCGAGGTGCTGGTGATCTCGACGCCGCAGGACCTGCCGCTTTTCCGCCGCCTGCTGGGAGACGGCCGCGACTTGGGAATGCGCTTCGAGTACGCCGAGCAGCCCCGGCCCGAGGGACTGGCCCAAGCCTACCTGATCGGCGCCGACTTCGTCGGCACCGACCCGAGCGCCCTCATCCTCGGCGACAACCTCTTCTACGGCCACGACCTGGTAAAGTCGTTCGCGGCGGCCCATCAGCGCACAACCGGGGCGACGATCTTCGGGTACCATGTCGCCAACCCTTCGGCCTACGGCGTGGTGGAGTTCTCGCCGGAAGGCCGGGTCCTCTCGCTGGAGGAGAAGCCGGATCAGCCCAAGTCGAACTTTGCCATCCCGGGAATCTACTTCTATGACGGCGACGCCGTCGCGACGGCGCGGCGCCTGCGGCCCTCGGCGCGCGGCGAGCTCGAGATCACCGACCTCAACCGCCTGTACCTGGAGGCCGGCCGCCTGCACGCCGAGGTCCTGGGGCGCGGCACGGCTTGGCTCGACACCGGGACCCACGACTCGCTGCTCGAGGCCGCCGAGTTTGTCCACGTCATCGAGAACCGCCAGGGGCTGAAGATTGCCTGCCTGGAGGAGATCGCCTGGCGCCAGGGCTGGATCGACGACGCCCAACTGCAGGCCAACATCGCAAAGCTGGGGAAGTCGAGCTACGGCCAGTACCTCCGCAAGCTTCGTCCGGGCCAATAGGAGCCCGGCCCGCGTGTCCACCAGGAGCCCCGCCGCCCCGCTCCTGAGCGTCATCACGCCGCTGTTCAACTGCCTGCCCTACACGCAGGCCATGGTGGCGAGCCTGCTGGCTTCCATCCCGGCCCGGGTCTCGTACGAGGTGATCCTGGTCGACGACGGCAGTACCGACGGCACCCGGGAATGGCTGGCCACCCTCGGGCCGCCCTTCCGCGTCGTCCTCAACGAGCGAAACCTTGGCTTCGGGGGCGCAACCAACCGCGGCGCCGGCGTCGCCCGGGGCCGCGTCCTGGCTCTGCTGAACAACGACCTCGTCCTCGCCCGCGGCTGGCTGCGGCCCATGCTCCACGCGCTCCGCTCGCTCGGCCGGCGGGCCGGCGTCGTCGGCAATCTCCAACTGAACGCCGCCACCAACGAGCTCGACCACGCGGGCATCATCGTCAATCTGAAGGGCAAGCCGGAGCACGACCGGCGGCCGCCGCGCTGGGTCGAGCACGCCTTTCTACCCGTGCGCCGGGTCGCAGCGGTCACCGGAGCCTGTCTGCTCCTGCGGGCCGACACCTGGCGGACGCTCGGCGGTTTCGACGAGGTCTTCGTGAACGGCTGCGAGGACGTGGACCTGTGCCTGCGGGCGCGGGACCGGGGCCTGCGCAATGCCGTCGCGCTCAACAGCCGCGTGCGCCACCACATCAGCGTGTCTCCGGGCCGCAAGCGGCGCGATGAGGAGAATACCCGCCGCCTCGTTCTCCGCTGGCGCGACACGCTGGCGGAGCTGGCCAGCCGTGAGTGGACCTGGGTGCATTTCTGCCCGATCGTGCCCGAGCCGCGCGACTTCCCGGACAATGCCGAGGCGCTCCGGATGGCCGCCTACCTGTGCCACCTGCGGCGCCCGCCGCCGCCAACCGCCCTCGCCGGGATGGGCGAGGCCATTGACGCGGAGCTCGCCCGGTGGCGGGAAATGTTCTCCGATTGACCATGGTCCCGCAGCCCCACACCGCCCCGTTTGGGGGCGCCTTCGCCCGGCGGTTCACCCGTTACAGCGGCGTGTATTTCGACGAGTTCGCGCCCGATTCGGCGTGGATCCGCGAGCTCGCAACCATCGACCTCCCGCCGATGGAGAACACTCCCGCGGTGGTCCTTCGGGGCGTCTTCCGCACCCATCCCCTTGCCCGCGGGCCCGAACGGGGCTTCCCGGCGCTCGAGATCCTGATGGACGGGCAGAGTGTCGCCCGCGTAGCGGCCCTCCGCGATGGGCCGTGGTCAGCCCGGGTGGCGCTCGACGGCCCCGCGGCGCAGCGGGGCCCGGTGCTCACCCTGCGCCTGCACGGCGTCGGCTTCACCAACGCGCTGGCCTGGCTCGGACGGGTGACGGAGCTGGGCCCGCTCCAGCGCTACCGGACCCAACACCGCAACCGTCAGGTCCGGCTGTCTGCCATCGAGTCGGACGGCGGCGAGAAGATCTACGACTTCTCCCAGCGGGAGTCCCCCTACTCGTCCGCCTTCGCCCGCTCCCACTCTCGTCCGGGCATGAACATCGTCGGCTTCCTGACGGCAGACCTCGGCATCGGCGAGTCGGCCCGGTGCATGGTTCGGGCAGCCGACGCCGCGGAAATCCCGGTGGCGCTCGTCCCGCTCAAGCTCAACTGCCGCAACCGCCTCGGCGATCCAACCTACCAGGGCCGCCTGCAGGAAGAAAATCCTTTCGGGGCCAACGTGGTCCACCTCGACCCGCCGGTGGCGCGCGACCTCGACCATCACCACGGCCCCGCCTTCCGGCGAGTGAAGTACAACATCGGCTACTTTGCCTGGGAACTGCCGGAATTCCCGGACGCCTGGACGCCGGCCTTCGATTACTTCGACGAGATCTGGTGCCCGAGCAACTTTGTGACCCAGTCGGTGGCGCTGAAGGCGCCCTTCCCGGTCATCACCATGCCGCACGCGATTGGCTTCGCGCGGCCCACTACCGACCGGACCTCCCTGCGGGCCCGCTTCGGGCTGCCGCCCGAAAAATTCCTGTTTCTCTGCCTGTTCGACCTCAACTCCTACTCCGCCCGCAAGAATCCGCGCGCCGTGGTCGAGGCCTTCCGGAGCTCGGGCCTGGCGGGCGACCAGGTCGCCCTGGTCATCAAGGTCCACAACGCCGATGCGAACCCCTCTGACTTTGCCGCGCTCCAGCTGGCGGTGGCGGATCTGCCAGGAACCGTGATCATCAATGGCACGCTGGCGCGGGATGACGTCTATGCCCTCGAGGCCGCCTGCGACTGCTATGTCTCGCTCCACCGATCGGAGGGCTTCGGCCTGGCCATTGCCGAGTGCATGTACCTGGGGCTGCCCGTCATCGCCACCGACTGGTCCGCGACCGCCGAGTACCTCGACCGCGACAACGGCTACCCGGTGCGCTACGAGCTCGTGAAACTGACTGAGAACCACGGTCCCTACACCCGCGGGGCCACGTGGGCCGATCCGTCCGTTGCGGACGCCGCCGCGCTCATGCGCCAGGTCGCCGGCGACCCGATGGCTGCCGCCTAAGTGGGGGCGCGGGCGCGGCGGACCTTCGAGGAGCGGTTCGCGCCGGCCATAGTCGGCGCCCGCTACCGTCGGCGCCTCGAGGCCATCGCCGGCCTCTGAGAGGCGATTGATGCCGGTCCCGATGCATCCGTCGCTGCCGGGCAGCCTGGGGGCCGCGGGCGTGCTGCTCCTCGGCCTGATCATCTTCTCCGGGTGGGCTGCAGCCCGCGGCCTAGGCGCCATGATCGCAGCCGGCCCGGCCGGCGGGGCGGTGCGGCGCGCGGCGGCCGGGATCGCCATCGCGGCCTTTGGGGTGCGACTGGTGCTCGCGAACGGCCGGGTGTCGTGGGCGCCCTACTACGATCAATGGTACTCGGTGATTGGCGGCCTGGTCGCGCCGCTGGCGCATGGAAAGCTGGCATGGGCCCAGCTCACGGCCCCCAACAACGAGCACCGGATCGTCCTCACCCGCGCCGTCGACTTGGGCTCGGTGCTGCTGAACGGCGAATGGGACAACCGCGTGCCGGTGATCGTGATGTTCCTGCTCCAGGCGATCGCGGCCGGGTGGGCCTGTGCGGTGGCCTGGTCAATCCTCGGCTGGCTGCGCGGGACCGCGGTCGCCTTCGCGGTGCTTCTGCCCGCGGTGCTGGTCTGCGATTGGGAGAACCTGGTCTCCGGTTTCCAGACCCAGTTCGGCTTTCTCGTCCTCGGCTCGGTGGTCGCCTGCTCGCTGCTCGCCCCCGGCGCCCGCCGGCCGGTGGTCACCGCCGGGCTCCTCGCGATCTGCGCCCTGCTCCTCGGCAGCATGGCCTCTGGCCTGGTCACGGCGCTGGTCGTGGGCACCGGGGCGGTCCTGGGCTGGCGCTCGAGCGGCCGCGCCGCCCCGTTTCCGGCGGCGCTGGTCGCGGGGACGGCTGTCCTCCTGGTCGCCGGCTGGATGATTCGGCCTTCGTTTGCACTCGTCGAACTCCGGGCTCACGGGACGGCGGACTTCCTGCGGGCCCTGCTGGCCTATGGGGCGTGGCCGCTCGCCCCCCACCTGGCCGCGCTCATTTTCCTCTGGGCCCCCTGGACCGTCCTGGCCGTCAAGGTGGCGGCCGGCCGCCCCGCGCCCGCGGGCTGGGCCTTTCCCTTCACGCTCGGCCTTTGGGTCATCCTTCAGGCGGCCGCCCTGGCTTGGTCGCGCGCCGGCCTGAGCGGGCTGGTCAGCTCACGCTACACCGAGGTGCTGGCGTGGGCCTTGGTCGCCAACGCCTTCGCGTTTGCGCTCCTGCTGGCCCCGTCGGCTCCCGGCGCCTGGATGCGGGTCGCCCGCGCCGGCTTTCCGGTCTGGCTGCTGGTCATCGCCGGGTGCGAGATCACCCGTTCGCAGGAGATCTACCGGCCCTACCTCGAGTCCTTCCGGGGGCAGACCCGGGAGCACGAGGAACGGCTGGGCGCCTTCGCCCGCACGGGCGACGCCGGCCCCTTGACGGAGGTCGCGTTCCCTCGCATTCCCGCGCCCCCCGAGGTGTTGCTGCCGCTCCTGCGGGATCCGTCGGTGCGATCCCTCCTGGCGGCGCCGCTCCGGCGGCAATTCCCTTCCCAGCCCGGCCTGGCGATCGAAGCGGGCCCCCTCAGCTTCCTCGCGGTCCGCGCGCTGCACGGGGGCGGATGGTTCGTGGGCGCAGGCTGCCTGCTCGCTCTCAGCGCCGCTCTTTCAGGACGATCTCGAAATCCCGCACGCTGAAGGTCAGGTGCCGCAGGTCGCCGTTGCCCGGGTAGGCGGCGGGCCGGTCGCTCTGGAACAGGAGGACGGTGTCGCCCTGCGGGAGCAGCACCCGCCGGATCACGACGCTCAGCACCTTGCCCGGTTCCAGTTGCTCCCGCCAGGCAACCCGTCCGTTCGCCGACACCCGGGCTCCGCGGGCATCGACCGAGCGGACTCCGAAGCGGACGTCGGCCTCGATCGGGAACGGAAGCGGGTTGTGGATGGTGACGACGCTGTCGCCCATGCTCCAGCGGAACGAGCCCCACCGCGAACCCTCCATTTCCCACCAGTTCTTCTTGCCGAAGGCGACCGTCACCTGGGCATTATTGGCCGGATTGATCCGCAGCTCGACCGGCCCGTCGACCATCAGGTTCTCGTGCCCCGGGGGCTTCAGCAGGTCGGGAGCCGCGATCATGCCCAGGTTGCCGAGCAGCAGAACGGCCCACCACCAGCCCTTGCGCGGGACGAGGACATTGAAGGCCATCGTCATCGGCAGGAGCACGCGGGAGGCGGCGGAGGGGTAGGATTCCCACACGGCATCGCCGAGGAATATCATCAGCACGGCGTAGCCGGCCCCCAGGCGCCACCAGGCGTCGCGCCAGCGGGGCCGCAGGAGAAAGAAGAAGAACTGCGCCAGCAGGCCCACGAGGACCAGCAGGTCATAGTCGATCACGGCCGGGCGGGGATAACCGTGCGCCATCAGGCTCGAGACGAGGTCGGCCGCCTTCTCCACCAGGCCCGCAAAGGGAGGCCGGAAGTTGCGCCGCCCGACCTCAACGCTCTGCCCGAGCCACCGGCCGATGACGACCATCCAAAGCGCGAGCGGGACGACGACCAGGGCCACCTGGCCGGCGGCGCGGGCCCAGCGGCGGCCGTCCGGCGGGCCCACGGGGGCGAAGACTGTGGCCGCGAGCACGTTCGTATCCTTCCCCAATCCGGTGACTCCGAGGAGCGCGGCCGCCCACCACGTCCGGCCCCGCTCGAGGAGCCCCATCCCCAGCAGCAGGAGCAGCAGGCTCGGGCCGTCCAGCAGGGCCGCCCGCACGCTGAAGATGAGGCCGAAGGAGCAGAGGACGCCGGCCCAGCGGAAGCAGTTGCCCCAGCTGACCGGCGGAAACCACCGGAAGAGGAGGTAGGCCAGCGCGTACCAGCAGAAGATATTCTGGAAGGCGTAGACGTCCATCGCGCGGGTGGGATTGCCCCCGCCGATCAGCCACGCCGTCCATTCGAAGAGGATGCGCCGGGCCCGGTAGGGCAGATTGTCGAGGGCCCGGGCGAGGACGGGATCACCCAGGCGGGGATGCATCGCAATCTGCGCGTACCACTGCGAGTCGTAGCCGGGGGAGTCCGGCATCTCGTAGTGGTTCGCCTGCTTTACCTCGGGCAGGTAGCGGGCGTCTTCCTTGGTGCCAAACTCGATCAGGTACGTGAAAGCCTGGCCCGGCAGGTAGAACAGGCTGACGTTCCAGGTGAAGAGCCCGACCACCAGGCCGCAGACGCACCACCGGGCCAGTTGGCCCCGCCGTTCTAGAAATGATTTGAATCCAGACACTAAAAGGGGACAAACCACTCTTCCCTCCGTTCCAAAGCAAGTATGGATTTTCCCTCCCCCGTGGCGAACCGCCGCCGCGCCGCCCCGTGGTCCCCACCGTGAACCCGGTCCGCTCTGACGGCGCCCGGGGCCGGCGCCTGCTGGTGGCCTTGGCCCTCGCGGTGGGACTGGCCGGGGTCGCCTGGACCGGCTGGGACATGTTCGGGGCCGCCCGGCGCCCGATGCTTCAGGGATGGGACGACAGCTTCTACTACTACTGGCTGCCCGCCGTCGTGATCCACCACAACGTCGACTTCGCGCCGCTCCTGCGCGACAGCGGCACCGTCGATGCCGCCGCGCGGGAGGCGGGCCTGGCCCAGTCCCAGACCGCCGCCCACCTCCTGCCGAGCAAGTTCCCGCCGGGCTGGGCCCTGGGCAGCCTACCGTTCTTTCTGGCCGCGTGGCCCTTCGCTCCCCCGCACCCGACCGGGTTTGAGCCCTGCTTCCTGGCCGCGGTCTGGTGCGGGCAGCTCCTTTATGCCGTCGCCGGGCTTTGGCTCGGCGTCGACCTGGTGCGGCGCCTGGTGCCCGGAGCGCCGGCCTTGGTCGCCGTCCTGTCCGTGTGGCTGGCCAGCCCGCTCGTGTACTACCAGTCGGCGCGCCTCTCGATGAGCCACAGCCAGGTCTTTGTGCTCGCGATCCTCACCTTCTGGCTCGCCCGGCGCCTGGTCGAGGGCGACCACCGCGCCCGCGTCTACTTCGCCCTCGGCTTCGCCGGCGCGCTGCTCGTGGTGACCCGAAACTCCGCGGCCGTCTATCTGCTCTTTCCCGCCCTGGCCGTAGGGCGAACGCTTCGTTCCCCGGGGGCCGCGGCGTGGCTCCTCGCGGGCGCAGCACTCCCCGCCGCGGTGCAGCTGGCCGCCTGGAAGGCCTTGTTTGGGACGTGGCTCACCTATTCCTACGGGAGCGAGGGGTTCGACTTCCGGCATCCGCACCTGGCCGCGGTGCTCTTTTCCCCCCTCCACGGCTGGTTCTACTGGCATCCCCTGCTGCTGCCGGCCATCGCCGGCTTCGTCGTCTGGTCGCTGCGCAACCGCCTGGCCCTCCCCTGGCTCGGTTCGCTCGTCCTCGTGGTCGGGATCAATGGCGCCTGGTGGTGCTGGTGGTTCGGCTCGTCCTTCGGCAACCGGGCGTTTGAGGCGGCCACTTTCTTTGCGATGCTCGGGCTCGCCTTCCTTCTCCGCGTTGCCGGTCCGCGGCGCCTCTGGCGGACGGCGCTGGCCGCCGCGGTCGCGCTGGCGGTCGCCGCCAACCTTGTGCTGCTGGCGCTTTTCCTTGCCCGGCGCATCCCCCGGGACGCGCCGGTCACCTACCGCCAGGGCGCCGCCGCGCTCGCGCGCTGGGTGGGAATCGCCGAGTGAGTTCGCCGCGCTCCGCCGGCGGCCCCTCCCGAAATGGTTTGAGTCCGGACGCCAAAAGGGGCCAAACCACTCGCCCGCCGCCTTCCCGACCGCATGGATTTACCGCCGCCCGCCGCCCCGACCCGCCCTCCACGGTGGACCTTGGCCGCAGCGGCGGCGCTCCTCGGCCTGATCGTCTATGCCGTCGCGCTCATCGGGCACGTGGGCGCGTCGGCCGGCGGCTCGGATTCCTCGGGTTACCTGAACCACGCCCGGCTTCTGGCCGCGGGGCGGCTGCATCTGCCGGAGCGGGTCCTGCCGGGCCTGGCCGCCGACCACACGCCCCCCTTTCTCTATATCCCGCTCGGCTTCAGGCCGGCCCCCAACGGCCAGGGGATGGTACCCACCTACCCTTCCGGCCTGCCGCTCTTCATCCTGGCCCTCGCCCCGGTCGTCGGCTGGCGGCACGCGGGGGACACGGTCCTCGTGCTCCACTCCCTCGCCGGCCTGCTTACCACCTACTGGCTCGGTCGCACCTTCGGCCTGGGCCGACGCGCGTCCGCCCTGGCGGTGGCCATGGTGGGACTGAGCCCGCTTTACTTTTTCATGTCGCTCCAGGCAATGAGCGACCTCCCCTCGCTGGTGTGGACCACGTTGGCCGTAATCGCCGCGATGCGCTCGGGCCGCCGGCCGGCGTGGGCGCTCGCCACTGGTTTCGCCCTGGGCGTCGATGTCCTGCTGCGTCCCGCCAACTTCCTGGCCTTTGTCCCGGTGGCCGCCGCCCTTGGGGCTTCTCCCCGGCGCTGGGGTCTGGTGCTGCTCGGCGGACTGCCGGGGGCGACCTTCTTCGCATTCCATTCCTTGGCCGCTTACGGCCAAGTGGCGACCACCGGCTACGGCGACAGCAGCTGGGCCTTCCGCCTCGCCTATGTGCCGGAGACGCTGGTCCATTATCTCCGATGGCTGCCCGCGCTCCTGAGCCCTCTCGTGCTCGCGGCCGTGGGCCTGCCCTGGGCACGGCGCGAACCCCTCCGGCACCGCTGGATCCTGGCCCTCTGGGTCATTGCCTATGCCGCCTTCTACAGCGCCTACAAGAACACCCATGAGAGCTGGTGGTATCTGCGTTTCCTCCTGCCGGCCGCCCCGGCCCTGGCGGTGGCCGCCCTGTTGGTGGGACGTGCCATCCTGGCGGCGCCCCATTCACCGGCGGCGCGATGGCCCTGGCCGCGGGCTACGGCGGCCGGCGTGGTCGCCCTGGCGGCGCTGTGGGGCGCCCGCCGCCTGCACCCCTTCAGCGTCGGCGACGAAGAGCTCCGGTATGAGCGCATCTCGCGCTGGCTCCAGTCGCACCTGCCGGCCAACGCCGTCTGCCTGGCCAAGCAGGAAAGCGGCGCCCTCGTCTACTTCACCAACTTTACGTTCCTGCGCTGGGACGAGGTGAGGCCCGGCGATGGGCCGGCCATCGAGGCCGCGCTGCGCCAAGCGGGCCGGCCGCTCTACGCGGTTCTCTTCCAGTTTGAACTCGCGGAAGAGCCCATTCTGCAGGACCGCCTCCCCGGCGACTGGAAGACCGTGGGCACCGTCGAAGATGTGGTCGTCTCGCGCCGGGATGATCCCGGCCGCCCCTAGCCGCCATGGCCCCGCTTTTCCTCGACGTCTCCCATACCTCCCATTCCCGGGCCCGGACGGGCGTCCAGCGGGTGGTCCGGGCCCTGTGGCGGGAACTGGGCGCCGAGGCGGTCCCGGTCACGTTTGATCCGTTCGGGCGCGCCTGGCGCCCCATCGAGCCGTGGGAGGAGCGCAATCTGCGCTCGGGCGACGCCGCCACCGGACGGGGTACCCACTGGCCGCTCCGGGCGCAGGTGCGCGGCCGCCTCCGGCGGCTGGGCGGCTACACCGCCCCGATGGGTGCTCCCGAATCAGCCGGCGTGCTGGTGCCCGAGATTTTCACCGCCCCGACCGGCCGCGCCCTGCCTTCGCTCCTCGCCGGCCGGACGGGACCGAGGGTCGCGCTGTTCCATGACGCGCTCGCCCTCCAGTTCCCGGAATTCACGCCGACGGCCACCGTCGCGCGCTTTCCCTCCTATCTCCGGGAACTGCTTCAGTTTGACGGGATTGCTGCCGTGTCCGAGGCCTCGCGGACGACGCTGGTCAGCTATTGGAAATGGCTGGGGGTCGCGAGGACTCCGCCGGTGGTGGCCCTCCCGCTCGGCATCGACCGACCGGCGGCGACCGCGGCCTCTCCAGCCGCTTCCGTCCCCACCGTGCTCTGCGTCTCGACCCTGGAGGGCCGCAAGAACCACGCCGCCCTTCTGGAGGCCTGCGAGACCCTCTGGGCGGGCGGCACCCGCTTCCAGCTCCGGTTGATCGGGCTCGCCAACCGCGAGACCGGGACCGCGACCGTGGGCCGGATAGAGCGGCTGCGCGCCGCGGGACGGAAGATCCGCTATGATGGTCCGGTCACCGATCCCGTCCTCGAGCAGGCCTATGCGGACTGCGCCTTCACCATCTATCCCTCGGTCGCCGAGGGCTTCGGTCTGCCGGTGGCCGAAAGCCTCCTTCGGGGCAAACCCTGCCTGTGCCGCATGGACGGGGCGCTTGGGGAGATCGCTCGACCCGGGGGCTGCGCCAGCATCCGCCTCGGCGCCGCGGCGGACATCGCCACGGCCCTCCATTCGCTTCTGACCATGCCGGCGGAACTGGCGGCCCTGGAGGATGCCGCCCGCCGGCGGACCTTCCGGACATGGAGCCAGTACGTGGCCGAGCTTCGTGTATGGATGAAATCGTTGCCGGATAACGCATAAGAAGATGGCCATGCGTTGATCCTTCGGAGGGGGCGCCGGGGTCGTTTGCATTTGCAAACGCCTGCTTCGACCTTACGGTCGGCCTCGCATGGCTATCACCTTATTCGTAAAGAACAAGAAGCCGATTCTGAGCCGCTGCGGCGACGATTACTTCACGAAGATGCGGCTGCGCTACGCGCCGTTCTACCATGCCATGGATGCCCAAAAGGGCACCACGATCTATCTCGACGGCAAGGAGATGATCATGCTGTCGAGCAACGACTACCTCGGGCTTTCCTTCCACCCGAAGGTGATCGAGGCCGGCCGGGCGGCCCTCCTGAAGTGGGGGACCAGCACCACGGGGGCTCGCCCCTCGAACGGCTCGCGGACCTACCACGTTGAGCTGGAGCAGAAGATCGCCGACTTCCTCGGTCGGGAGGCCTGCCACATCCATGCCGCCGGCTACCTCTCCTGCCTGTCCAGCGTGGCCGCCTTCGCCCAGAAAGGGGATACCATCCTCGCCGACAAGAACGTGCATTCCTGCCTCTGGGACGGCATCCGGCTGTCCAACGCCACGGTGGAGCGGTTCTCGCACAACAACCCCGACGACCTGCGGGACGTGATCGCGGCCGCCAACCCGACCTCGCCGAAGATGCTGGTGATCGAGGGCGTGTACTCCATGGAGGGCCACATCGCCCGCCTGCCCGAGCTCTGCGAGATCTCCGACGAGCACAGCTGCTTTACGGTGCTGGACGATGCCCACGGCTTCGGCGTTCTCGGACGGCAGGGCCGCGGCACGGTCGACCACTTCAACCTCAATGACAGCGTCGACGTCATCTGCGGCAGCCTCTCCAAGTCGCTGGCGAGCACGGGCGGGTTCGTCGCCGCCTCGCGCGAGGTGATCGAATACCTGCGCACCCACTCGAAGCAGACAGTCTTCAGCGCGGCGATCAGCCCGAGCCAGGCGGCGGTGGCGCAGGCCTCGCTCGAGGTGATGCAGACGGAGCCCCAGCACCTGGAGCGCCTCTGGTCGAACACCAAGAAATACCGGGCGATCCTCAAGGGCCTCGGCTTCGATCTCTGGGAGAGCGAGACACCGGCCGTGCCGATCGTCCTCGGCTCCAAGGAGCGGGTTTATCCCTTCTGGAAGGCCCTGTTGGAAAAGGGCGTCTTCACGGTCATGGCCACTTCCCCGGCCGTCCCCACGGGCAAGGACCTGATCCGGACCGCCGTCTCCGCCATGCACACCGACGAGCAGTTGGAGCGGATCGGCGCGGCCATGGCCTACGCGGCCAAGAAGCTGTAGCGGTGCTTCGGACGTCCGGGGCGCCCGGGCGGCACCCGGCTGGCACCGCCGCCGGTCCTGCTGCCTCCTGTTTGAGCTCCCTTATCCTTCCTCTGTCCGGGCAACCCTTGAGCCCTCCCCACGGTCGGGGGCAGGCCGAGGCCCCGCGAGCCGCCCGGCAGCCCGGGCCCGCCTGAATGGGAGAGCCTGAGGCCCATCCAGTGACCTTGCCCAGCCGCCCGCCCTCTTTCGCCGGCCTGTTCCCGATCGTGGCCGCCCGGACCGCCGGAGACGCGGCGGCGGCCGCCTGGCTGTGGTTTGCCTATCGGCGCTTCACCGATGCGCAAGGGTCGGCCGTGACCTCAACCTGGGCGATTTCGGTCGTGGTCCCGCTGGCGGCCGCGCTCATCGGCCTCCGCGCCAGGGCGGCATCCGGGTCCCTGCAGGTGGCAGGTCGGGCGGCGGCGCTGGCCGCGCTCCTCGCCGCGCTGGGTTTTGGCGCCGGGCGTTTGGGATGGGTGCCGGTAACCCTCGGCCAGTCCTGCTGGCTGGGCGTCGCCGTCGCGGTGCTCATCCTGGGAATGCGCACCGCCGGACGCCCGGGCCCGGCGGCACTCATCCGGTGGGTTCTCATCGGCTCCGCCGGCTTTGCGGCGATGCTCCCGTTCTATTATTCCGGCCAGGTCGGAGCCGGGGATGCCAACTGGTACACGCTCATGCTCGCCGACTGCACGGCGCAGCTGCGCTCCGGGATCTTTCCCGTCTGGGTGGGCCAGAGCGTCTACGCCTTCAACGGCGCGGTCATGCCGATCCGCTTCGCTCCCGGCTTCCAATACTTTGGGGGCGCCCTGGACCTGCTGACCGCGCACGCCCTCTACCCGGCCGCGCTGAAGAACCTGACGCTGGCGGCGACGGCTCTCCTCGGTGTCGGCTCGGCGTATTTCTGCCTCTCCCGCGTAGCCCGCGGGCGACCCTGGTTGGCCGCCCTCCTTTCGGCCGCCTGGATCCTCGGGCCCGGCGTGCTGGCACCCGTGGTGGCGGGAGACCAGTACATGACCTTCATGACCCTCCCGGCGCTGCCCATCGCACTCTACGGGTGCTGGCTGACCAGCACGCGGGACGACAGCCTGGGTCCCTTCGTCGCAGCGGCGGGGCTGGCCGGCACCTGGCTCTGCCATCCCCCTGTTGCGTTCTGGACCACCCTGTTCGCGGTGGCCGTCTGCCTCCATTCCACCTTCCGGCCGGGTCCGCGGCATCGGCGGAGGGCCGCCGTGTTCGTGGCCACGTTCGTGGTGCTGGGTTCGTATCCGTTCGTCTCCGTCCTCTCCCTGGAAAATCGCTTTGAGAACCACGCGTCCGGCGGGATCGTGGTCGAGATGGTGCGCAATGCCTTCCCAAAAAACTTTCTGCCCATCGCCGCCGGGGGCCCCTATCAGCTGGGTTATTTCCTGATTGGGATCCTCGCCGTCTCGTTACTGGCGGCTTCGCTTGCCCGGACCCGGGGGGCTTGGCCGTTCCTGGCCGCCTCACTGCTGGTCGCCCCGCTCACGCTGCCGGTGCCGTGGGTCACGGCCGCCTTCTGGGTCCACGCCCCCGACTGGCTCGTTCAGATCGACAACGTCTGGCCGATGCAGCGCTTCTTTCTCATCTGGTCGACGCTCATCGTCTTCGCCGCGGCCGCGGCGCTGCGGGACCACCCTCGGCTGGCGACCCGCGGAAGCGTCGTGGCCCTGGCTTTGCCGCTCCTCGGCGGCCTCGCCTGGACGGCGTGCGAAATGCGAAAGCTCGAATACATTCCCTGGTCGCCCAAGGCCGCCACGCGGCTGCTCGAAAACCCCGACGACGCGATCCTCAGCCGCTATATCTACTCGGTGTTCGAATTCACCCCGGCTTACGCCAGCCACGGCTTCATGGACGCGTGGTGGGAAAATCGGCTGCTCGACCGAAGGACCCAGCAACTGGTGGTGAGCAATGCGGATGCCGCCGCTCCGGTTCCCGGTTCGAGCGGGGCCCCGGGAGTCAGTCGGCACCTCGTGGCCTCCGGCGCCCTGCGGGCGGAGAACCTGACGTCCAGCGACTACTACCGCCTGACCCCCGACCTGACGCTCGAGCCGGGCCGGCACTATGCGCTGCGGCTCGAATTCAGCCCGCGCGATCTCCCCGGCATCCTCGAGCTGAGCGATCCGGGGCTGTTTCGCGAGTATCTGCTGCCAGACTCCGGGGCGGACCTGCCTCGCAACGGCGGAACCCGCGCGTTCGGGTCCCTGCCCTGGAGCAGCCACGTGCTCAGCCTCACGGCCCTGGGACCCGCGGCGAGCCGGCCCGTCAGCCTCCTCATCACGCCCGGGCGCGACCACCGCGACTTCGACGCGGGCCGCTTCTGGCTCTATGATTACGACCGCGCGACCCTGCCGGTGGCGGTCGAATCTTGGATGCCCTACCGGGCCCGCGTCGACGCATCCCGCTCCCTCTATCTCGAGACTCCGCGCGTGTGGCTCTCCGGATGGCGCGCCCGGGTGGACGGCCGTCCCACCCCCACTCTCCGGTCAAAGCAGAATCTGGTGATGGTACCGGTTGAGTCGGGACGGAGCACGGTGACCCTCACCTACGAGCCCTCGTTTCTCTTGGCCGCCTCGTTCGGGCTGGCCGTGGCGGGCTGGGCCGCCGTGGCGGTCGTTCTGGCCAGCGGCGCCCAAGGCTACCGATGGGTGACATCGGCCCTGCGCTGAAACTGGGATCGCGGAATTGCTTCCCCAGCCGGGTCAATCCGCGGCAAATACGTTTGCTTTGGAGTTCAATGCGGCAAAAAAATTGAAGCCTGAAAACCGCCACCGAGGAGCGTCACGCCTATCTGCGGAGCAGCCCCGCTGTTGGACGGCTCAAACGGGGCGGTCTCACGCCGCTCAAGCAGGTTTCCATCGGTGGTCGCAATGATGAAGCCTGAAAACAACTCCTTCGAGCGGGCCGGCTCTTGGCTGCGGCGCAATCGGCGGGAGGCGACGGACTTGGTCGCCCTGGCGCTCGCGCTGCTGCTGGTGGCTAGCGTCCTGCGGGAGTTTCCCGCCCCGGCGGCCCTGTCCGCCGTGGTGGTGGCGGCGCTGGTGCGCTTTCGGCCCAGCCGGGGCCGGGACCGCCCGTGGAACGATTTTGTCTCGGGCCTGCCCCGGCGCCTTGCCGCGCTGACCGCCGCCGCCGTGGTGCTGCACTGGTGGCTGGCCCGGCCCCTCTCGTTCCTCTGGTTTGGATTGGCGTGGGTGATCCTTGCCGGCGGGTCCCACTTCGACTGGAAGGCGTTCTTTGCGCGCCTACCGTTCCTCCATCCCGTCGGCCGCGCGATCTTTCTGGTCGGGTCCTCCCTTTGGCTGATCCGCGGCTTCGCCAAGTCGACCCTCAACGGAACCGCCGACGCCCTATGGTACGCCACCGTGCTCAGGGACACCGTCATCCAAGTCCGGGCCGGCATCTTCCCCGTCTGGGTCGGTCAAAGCATCTACCAGTTCAACGGGGCCATATGCCCCATCCGGGTGGCTCCCGCGTTTCCCTACCTGGGCGCCCTGCTGGACTTCCTGACCTTGGGACATCTCGGCACGTTCGCCCTGCAAAATCTCCTCATTGTCCTGATCGGCACCGCGGCCGTCGGAATCACCTACCTCTGCCTGCGGGCCCTTCTTCCCGGTGCGCACTGGCTGGCGGCCGGGCTGACCGTGATTTTCTCTGCCTGTCCCGGCGTCCTCGGGCTCGCCTACAATACCGACCTCTACATGTCTTGGACCACGCTGCCCCTGGTCCCGGTGGTTTGGTTCGCCTCGATCCGGAGCTTCCAGGACCACGGTCGGCGCCGCACGCTGGTGCTCCTCGGGGCCGCCCTGGGTCTCTGCTGGTGGGGACACTCGCCGATCGCCTTGTGGTCAACCGTGGTGGCGGGTTTCATCCAATTGGGCCGGCTCGCGAGCGATCGGGGGCATCCCATCGACTGGTCGGCGCTGGGCTGGGCGGCGGCGGCTTTCCTGGGGATCGCGGCCTTCCCGCTCATGTCCGTCCTGCGGTACCTGCCCCCCGGAATGACCCCCAATTCCTTCGCCATCGCGAACCCGGGAATAATCCAATATTTCCTCCTCAATTCGTTCCCCGGCACCTTCCTGCCGCTGAGCGCGAATGGGCTCGAGTACAGCGACTTCCAAGTCGGCTATGCGCTTTGGGCCGTGCTCGGCTTCTGCCTCGCGTCGCTGTGGGGACGGTGGCGCACCGAATCCGGCTTGCCGCTTGCCTTTGCCGCGTTGCTCCTGCTCCTGGTGGTCCCCTGTCCCGGCCTGACCGTCACCCTTTGGTCGCTGGTGCCGGCGATGCTGCGCAACACCGCTGGAAACTGGCCGGCCAGCCGACTCTGCTTGCCGATCGCCGCCGCCACGGTCTTTGGCTGCGCCAGTTTCGCGGCCTCGGGCCAACTGAACTCCCGGCGGACGATACTCGCCGTCATTGTCGCGTTTGGCGCCCTCTGGAGCTTGGGGGAGGCCGCGAAATTTGGCCATGGTTCCGAGGTCTATACCCACCCGCCGCAAAGCGCCATGGATTCCCTCCGGCCGGAGAACACCCAGATCACGCGCTTCTCCTACTCGATGTTCCCGGGTTTCCCCGAGACTTTCACCCATGGGGTCGTCGACCCCTCGCTCGAGAACTACCTGTTTTCTTCTTCGACCCGGGCCCCCCTCACCGGCGACGGCGCAGCGGCCCGGGCTGCCGGGCGCACGCTGGCGACCGGGACGTTCCGGGCATATCCGGAGGGCGGCCCGGGAGCCTACGCGGTGGACCGCAAATTCCACCTGCTGCCAAACACCTCCTACCTGCTGGATTTTTCCTTCGACCGCGGGAGCAAGACCGAGGGGGTACTCCAACTGAGCGCCGACCACTTCTTTCGCGAATACGGCCTGCCGGAGCACGGGGGAGCGCGGGCCTTTGGCGCCGGCGGAACCCATGCCTCGATCCTTCCTGTTTGGACGACGGCCGGTCCCGAGGACCTCATCATCCGGTTTTACCCCCAGGGCACCCCGCCAGACCCCAGTGACATGGCCCTCGGGTCCGTGCGCCTCCTTTCCTACTCCCCCGACCAACTGCCGGTGCAGGTCACGGGATGGATGCCGTTCCAAGCCATCGTCGTCAGTCCGCAGGATGCTTGGCTGCAAACCCCGCGGATGTTTCAGGCCGGATACGTGGCGACCGTCGATGGGAACCCGGTCAAGGTCGCCCCTTCGCCCGACGGACTCGTCTGCATCGACGTGCCGAAGGGCCGTTCCGTCGTCCGGCTCGCCTACCATCCCCCCTTTGGTCTGGCTCTCTCCTTCTGGCTCTCGGTTCTCAGCGTTTTCGCCGCCGTCGGAGCAGCGGCCTGGAACCGGCGTTCCGTACTCTTCCGCCGAAACCGACTGCTCCCGTCGACCTCGGCCAATTAAGTCCCAAAGACCATCAACATGCTGGTGCCGACGGCCAGCCTCCGTCGCCGATCGAGTTGGCGCATCTCGAGCCCGTGGAGCCGATCGAGCACAGGACTCCGGCCCTCCCGGCGGCCGTGGTGGAACTTCGCCTCCCGGCGGACGATCTCCTCGGTGGTGTAGGGTCGCCGAAACATCTCCGGAAACACGCGCAGCAGCCACACCATCGGGGAGTAATAGGAAAAGAAGCGGGTCTGATACAAAGGGGTGAGACCGGTCTCGCTCACCAAGCGGTCAAACTCCCCATCGTCGTAGCGGCGGAAATGTCCCGCGTAGGTGTCGACGCTGCTCCACAGTCCCTTGCCCGCCGGGACCGTGATGAACAGGCGGCTCCCCGGTGGACAGGCCCGGGCGGCCTGTTGAAGCAGGCCGCTGTCGTCTTCGATGTGCTCGATGACATCAAACAGGCCGATTCCCCCGATCCCGTGCTCGCCAAACGGGAAGCTGCCCGCGTCACAGTGATAGACGTTGGCCACGCCCCGCTGCACCGCATTGACGCAACCGTCCACCCCGGGCTCGCACATGGCCGAATACGCCCCGGTCTGCCGGAAGAGATTTTGCTGCAGATATTGAAGCTGGAATCCATTGCCGGCCCCGACGTCAAGAAATCCGCCCGGGAAGCCAAAATGGCGCAGGGCCCATTCGATGGTGCGGTTTCGGGCCGAAAACCAATGCGATCGAGCCTCGATCTCGTAGCAGCGGGCGTTTCCCGCGGCCGGATAAGAGGCGGCATACTGCTCGGAGGACTGCGGTTCCCAAAACCCCAGCTCGTGACGGTAGAAATTCATGTCGATGCGCGATGGGGGCCGAAAGGGACAAACCCCAAGGGTTTGCGTGCGTCCGCGCAAGAACCATGTCGCCCAATCAATCGCCCTCGTCCCACCTCGCCCGGCGCCCGCTAAGTGGGTTGCAAAATGGGCGTCAACCTCTTGGATCGCAGGCCATTCATGCGCACACCGATCGAGAGGCCGGACTCTTCTCCAGCTGCCGGAGGGAACCGGCCGGCGCCGAGATGAAGGGGGCGCCTGGAGAATCGGCCGGGCTTCCGCCCGGGCTCTCGGTCGTCGTCCCGGTTTACAACAGCGCCGAGATCCTGGCTGAGCTGGTGGCACGCCTGTCCCCGGTGCTGGCGGGCCTGGGACGCCCCTACGAGATTGTGTTGGTCAACGACGGGAGTAAGGACGCGAGCTGGGAGGCAATATGCCGGCTGGCCCGCGACGACCCGCATGTGCGAGGCATTCGCATGATGCGGAATTATGGCCAGCACAACGCCCTGCTCGCCGGGATTCGCGCGGCGCGGTTCGAGTTCACCGTCACCATGGACGACGACCTGCAGCACCCGCCGGAGGAAATCCCCAAGCTTGTGGCCAAGATCGGCGAGGGCTACGACGCCGTCTACGGCACGCCCGAGCGGGAACAGCATGGCCTACTGCGCGACTTGGTCTCGGTCGTCACCAAGCTGGCCCTCCAGAGCGCGATGGGCGCGGAGGTCGCCCGGATGGTCAGCGCGTTCCGGATCTTCCGCACCCGCCTCCGCGAGGCGTTCTCCTCCTACCACAGCCCCTTCGTCAACATCGACGTCCTCCTGACGTGGAGCAGCACCCGCTTCGGCGCCCTGCGGGTTCGGCACGACCCCCGGCAGCACGGCAAGTCGAACTACACGCTGGCCAAGCTGGCGCGCCATGCCCTGAACATGGTGACCGGTTTCTCGGTGGTGCCGCTCCAGCTGGGCAGCATCATTGGCTTTGGCTTCACCCTGTTCGGCATGCTGGTGCTGGCCTATGTCCTGGGCCGCTACTTCATCACCGGCAGCAGCATAGCGGGCTTTCCCTTCCTGGCCTCGATCATTGCGATCTTCTCGGGAGCCCAGCTGTTCGCCCTCGGGATCATGGGCGAATACCTGGCCCGCATCCACTTCCGGACGATGGAGAAGCCGACCTACGCGATTCTGGACGAGACCTAAGCGGATGGAAGACCGACAGATTCCCTTTAACCGGTCGGCCGCCGAAGGCCGCGAGCTCGAATACATCGCCAAAGCCATCGGCTATGGCCAGATCGCCGGCGACCAGCAGTACTCCCGCAAGTGCCAGAAACTGCTGGAGGAAGCGCTGGGCATCGGCCACGCGCTCGTGACCACCTCCTGCACCCACGCGCTGGAGATGGCCGCGCTCCTCCTCGAGATCCAGCCGGAGGACGAGGTGATCGTGCCGGCCTTCACCTTTGTCTCGACCGCCAACGCCTTCGTCCTGCGGGGGGCCCGGCCGGTCTTCTGCGACGTCCGCGCCGACACCCTGAACCTGGACGAGGCCGCGCTCGAGCGCCTGGTCACCCCCCGGACCCGCGCCATCATCCCGGTGCACTATGCCGGCGTCGGCTGCGCCATGGATGAAATCATGGCCATCGCCGCCCGCCACCGCGTCGCCGTGATCGAGGACAATGCCCACGGCCTGTTCGGGAAATACAAGGGGCGGTGGCTCGGCACGATTGGAACCATGGCGAGCCAGAGCTTCCACGAGACGAAGAACATCACCTGCGGCGAAGGGGGCGCCCTCCTGATCAACGACGCCCGTTACGCCGAGCGGGCCGAGATCATCCGGGAGAAGGGCACCAACCGCGCCCGCTTCTTTCGCGGGCAGGTCGACAAATACTCCTGGGTCGACCTCGGCAGCAGCTACGTCATGAGCGACGTCCTGGCGGCCTTCCTCTTCGCCCAGCTCGAGCGCTGGGAGGATATCCAGGTCCGGCGCCGCGCCATCTGGGAGCGCTACCACCGGGAACTGCGGTCGTGGTGCACGGAGCGCGGGGTCCGGCAACCCATCGTGCCGGCGGAATGCGAACAGGCGTGGCACATGTACTACCTGCTCCTGCCCAGCCTGGAAAGCCGCCAGGCCTTGATCGCGCACCTCAAGCGCCGCGGCATCCTCGCCGTCTTCCACTACCTTCCGCTCAACCGGTCGCCCTACGGTCAAACCTTGGGGGGTAACCCCGACGCCTGCCCGGTGACCGCGGAAGTCAGCGACCGGCTGCTGCGCCTGCCCTTCTACTCCAGCCTGACGGCGGAGGATCAGGGGACCGTCATCGCCGCGGTGCTCGAGTTTGGCGCCGGCACTGCTTCCTGAGGAGCCGGCCCCGACGGCGGCTATTTCGCTCCCGCAAGCTCGGCCAACGCACCACCATGGAATTGGGGCTGCTGCGTTCGCCGCCAGCGGGCCGGCACCCCCACCACGACGGCAAAGGGCGGCACGTTCTCCGTCACGACGGCGCCGGCGCCGACCAGCGCCCCGCGGCCAATGCGCAGGTCCGGCAGGATGGTGGCATTGGTCCCGACGGTGGCAAAATCGCCGATCCGGACCCTCCCGGCCACCGCCGCGCTGCCCATCACGTGCACGCCCTTGCCGAGGACGCATTCGTGATCCACCACGCACCCCGTGTTGAGTATGGTGTGGCCGCCGATGCGCGCGAATTTGTGCACCAGCGCCCCGGGCATCACCTGACAGGCCGGCCCGAGCCTGGCCGAAGGGTCGACGAAGCTGCGGGGGTGGACCAGGCCCAGCGGCCGCAAGCCGAGCAACTCCAGCGCCCGGCCGGTCTCATACCGGGCGTAACCGTGCTCGGCGCCAATGCAGACGACGAAGTGGCTCACCCGGGGCAGTTCGCGGCGGAGCGCCGCCGCGGTGCGGAGAAAGCGGGCCGGAGTGCGAAACGCGGGCTTTGGCAACGTCTCGTCGAAGATCAGGATGACCTCTCCCAAGCCCGACTCCTGCAGCATGGCCTGCGCAATGCGCGCCGTGCTCCGGCCGCCCCACAACAGCACCTGGGGTCGAGGCTCGGGGAATGGCATGGCCCAGCTCATCCTACCGGGCCCCGGATGTAAATCCCCCGCATCAGGCCAGGGCCCGCCGCAGCACCGTCGCCGCGTCCAACCAGGTTGGCAGGGGTCGGGCGGCCGCTGTCGCCGCCAGTGCGCGGCGGTGCTCATCGTCCGTGATCACCCGCCGGAGCGCTCTGATCCAGCTCTCCCGCCGATTCCCCTCCACCGCGACGCAGCCGCCGCCTCGGGCGTTCTCGAGCACGGGCGCAATGTCGCTGCACAGACAGGGCACGCCCTGCCAGAGCGACTCAAGCACCGGGAGTCCGCAGCCCTCCGCGATCGAGGGGAAGGCCGTGGCCCGTGCGGTCGCAATGAGTCCGGCCACCTCACCATCGGTCAGGGCCCGATGGTGATGGAGCCCGGGAAGGTCCGCCGCGATCCGCGCCGCGCGCGCGGCCAGCGGGGAGCCGAAATGCGGATTTACCCGGCCGACCAAGTGCAGCTCGAAGACCAGGCCCTCCCGGCGAAGAACCTCGTAGGCATCCATGAGCACCGCCTGGTTCTTGCGCGGCTCAAGGATGCCAACCGACACAATCCGGGCCGGGGTCGCGGGAATGCCCGGGGCGCCACCGGCCCGCGGGACGCCGGCGCCGTCGGCCCCGAGCGTCAGGACCTCGACCGTGGGGGGGCTCGTGACCCCCTGCCACCTCCAAAAATTCAGCAGTTCCTGGCGGCTGGCCTCGGAGACGGCCCAGACCCGGTCGAACTGGGCGAGGAGCTTCATGTAGGCCGGATGCCGCTCGACGCTCTTCGGCCAGGTGATGTCCGGATGTTTGAGCGGAATGGCGTCGTGATAGATGGCCGCCACCCGGCAGGGCCGCCGGGCGAGGAAGGCGGTGAGGCCCGGTCGCTCGGGCTCCGAGAATAACTCGGGAGTCAGCACCCAATCCTCGGGCCGCAGCCCCAAGCCCACCGCCGGCCAGACCGCAGCCAGGGCTGCGGTCCCGAGCTCCGCGGCCAAGCGCCGGCTGACCCGCGCCAGCCCGGAGGGGTGCCGCCACGACGAGGCGCTGGTGGTGTCGAGGTAGATCATCGGGCCGCCGCCGCCTCCAGGTGCCGAAGCAGCTTCTCCGTGTTCACCCGGACGTCGAAATTCGCCTCCACCCAGTGCCGCCCCGCCCGGCGGATCTCCTCGCAGTAGGCGTCGTCCGCCGCCAGCCGCCGCACCGCCGCGACCCAGCCCTCCGGCTGCTCCACCCCGCGCACGAGCCCGTTCACGCCATCAGTCACGGCCTCGGTTGTCGCCGCCGTGGGCGACGTGACTACCGGGACGCCCGCGGCCATCGCTTCGCCGATCACGTTGGGCAAGCCGTCCTGGTCTCCGCTCGGCGCCACCACCCCGGTGTGCAGCAGGATATCCGCCCAACTCAGGTGCTCCCAGACTTCGTGCGACGGCACCTGGCCCACAAAGGTCACGCGGTCGGCGACCCCCAGGTGCCCCGCCAGCTTCTCCAGCGCGCCGCGCAGCGGGCCGTCACCGACGATGCGCGCCCGAAAGTCCACGCCCGCCCCGCGCAGGGCCGCATAGATCCGCAGCTGGTGTTCCAGTCCCTTCTTTTCCACCAGGCGCGCCAGGGCGAGGAGGTGCACCGGGACCCGCGAGGCCCGGAGGGGCTGCAGCGCCGGCAGGCGGTCGAGTCCGCTGCGGATGCAGTAGACCTTGTCGCCGTCGACTCCGCGGGCGATCAGCGCCTGGCGCGCCAGCTCCGTCGAGGCGTGCACGAAGGCCGCAGCCTCGAGCTTCTCGCGGAGCCACCAGTCGCCCCCGTGTTCAAAGACGTCGTAGGCATGGGCGCCGGCCGAGTACCGCTGGCCATTCATGCGCCAGAGGAGCCACGCGGCGGTGGCCGGGGCCCCGCTCCAGGCGGCGTGCACCAGGGTCGGCGGGTTGCGGCGGAAGGAACGGGCAAAGACGCAGGCAAATCCGGCCCCGAGCATGTTCTCCCAGAAGTTGATCCAGGACGGGGCCCGGCGAGTGGCCAAGCCGCGCAGCAGCTGCTTCAGAATCGCCGGCCGGCGATAGGTCTCATACGGGATCAGCCAGAGGAGCTCGAAGAGGCGCCATTTGCTGAACGCGGTCACTTCAATGCCCCGGAAGGCGCCCCCCCCGCCCCACATCGAGTAAATCCTGAGCCGAATGCCCCGGCCCTTGAGGGCCGCCACCTCGCGCTGGAGGAACATTTCCGTGGTCTTGGGGAACGTGGTGAAAAGATAGGCGATTACGGGTCCGTCAGATTTCAAATCCCATCGATCCTAAAACGTCCCGCGGCGCCCGGGAAAGACTCTTCGGCACTTTCTGCGGTGACCAGACGGGCGGTGGCCGAAAGGATCACGCCGCGTATATTTGGAACTTATCGGCCACCGGTGGGACGTATTGGACCTGAGAGTGGAAACCAAGACGCCAATCTCCAACGGCCATCGCGGGCCGGTGAGGGCGGACCCGCCGTGCCGGCTCGCGTTGTTCCCTTCCGACGCGACCACCCTTCTGCTCGGGGTCTGGGCCACCGGCCGTTTTTTTGGCGATGCGGAGCCCAGCTGGCCGATCGCGGCCGGGGCGGTCGCGGTCGGCGCCGCGGCTCTGGCCCTCCCCAGCAAGGGGGTCGGCCGGCTCGGCGGGGCGCTCGGCGTGGCGGGTGTCGCGGCCTGGGCGGGCCTCGGCGGCACGGCGGCCAGCGGGTGGAAGGTGGCGGCGGTCGGATGCCTCTTGGGCGTGGTGCTGGTGTTCGTGCGTTCGCTCCTCCGGTGGGCCGCCGGCCGGCAGCCGCTCACACTGGCCGACGGTCTGCGCGGAGCGCTGCTGCAGCTCGCGGCCGCCTGGGCGCTCCATCCCTATGTGACGAGCGCTATCGTGGGCGCCGGCGACGCCTACCACTACGGGCTGATGCTGGCGGACATGATCGGGCAGCTGCGGGCGCATATTTTCCCCGTCTTCGTCGGGCAGACCGAGTTTGGGCTCAATGGGAACATCCATACGCTGCGGACCGCGCCGTTCTACGTGCATTTTGGTGGGGCCCTCGACTTCCTGACGTTCCACACCCTGCCGATCTTCGCGGTCCAACATCTCGCGCTGCTCCTGGCGGCAGCCGCGGGTGCGCTCGGGGCCTATGCCACGCTCCGGCGCCACGTCCCCGACCGGCCCTGGGCCAGTGCCGCCCTCGCGGCCCTGTTCATCCTCTGTCCCGGCGTCCTCGTCCCGCTCTATGAGGGCGACATGATCGCCACCTTCATGACCGTGCCGATGCTGCCTTGGCTGGTCTATGGCCTTGCCCAGGCCGCGGACGACCCCCGCGCCTGGAAGCCCTGGGGCATCCAAGCGGCGGCCCTCGCCGGCCTCTGGTGGGCGCACCCGCCGATCGCCATCTGGGCCAGCGTACTCGTCCTTGGAAACTGGGTGGTGCTCCTCCTGGTCCCCCCGCGAACGGGGAAAGTCACCCTGCGCGCCGGTTTCGCCGTCTGGACCTTCCTCGCCTTGGCCACCTACGTCTTCGTTTCGGTGACAACGCTCGATCTCGTTCCCCCGGCCGGCATTGAGGGCGCTGGTTACGATGTGGCCATAGCCGGCAACCTGGCCCTGGCCTGGCCCGCGGCGTTTCTTCCCCTGGCCGGAACCGGTGACGCGGTCCTCGGCGACCTTCAGATCGGTTATTCCCTCCTGGCCGCCGCCCTGCTGGGCTTGGGTGCCATCCGGACCCGCACCTCGGCGCGCATGCTCGCGATCGGTCTCGCCGGATTTGTCCTGCTCCTATTGCCCGTGCCGTGGCTCGCCCGGCACCTCTGGGGCCTGGTTCCCGTTTCAGTTCTCGACGTGACCAACGTCTGGCCCATGCAGCGCTTCTACGTGATCCTGGCAGCCCTGGCCGCCTTCCTCGGGATGGCCGGCCTGCGCCGCCTCGGCAGCCGAGGACGGATCGCCCACCTCGCCGCCAACGCGACGCTGGTCCTGGCCCTGGGCTGGAGCGCTTCGGAGGCCCACAAGCTGTTTGCCCGCGGCCTCCTGGTCACCGGCACGCCGGCGGCGGGCCAGCAGTCCCTGACGGCCGAGGACCTCAAACTGACCCGCTCGTCCTACCTCGTCTTCAACTTCTTCCCCCCGTTCTTCTCCCACGCCCCGATCGACGTCGCACTCGAGTCGCGCCTCTACGATGCGGATTCCAACCTCTACTTTGCCAGCGGCGCCACCCCCCGGGCCGGACAAGGCGGCGCCGCGACCACCAGCGTGGAATTGGTGCAGCAGCTTTCAAAGTGGAACTTTGAACCCACGTTTACGGTGCCCCCCGGGCAGACGCTGCTGCTCCATTTTGACTTTCTCGGTCAGCAGCCGAAGGGGGCCCTGCAGTTTATCAGCCCGAGGATGTCGCGGGAATACCTCCTGCCCTCGTCGGGAGAGCCCAACTCGTTTGGGGCCACTCCGGCCAGCAGCCGCTTCCTCACGCTGCCCAATTCCTCGACGAGTCCCGAGGTCGTCCGGGCGCAGTTTGTCCCCGACGGCGCGCCCCCCACCGGGAAGGAAGTTGGCTCGCGGCCCTTCGCCCGGGTCACTTCCGAGCTCCTGCACGGAGTGCCGCGAGCGGTCGAGGTCGACTCCTTGGTTCCCCTTGGATTTCGGGTGCATTCTCCGCGGGCCGCCTTGCTGGAGACCCCACGGATGTTCGTGCCCGGGTACCAGGCAACGGTGAACGGCAAGGTGTCGGCCGTCGTGCGGACTAGCGACGGGCTGGCCGGGGTGTTCCTGCCCCCCGGCGAGAGCCGGGTGGAGGTTGGGTACCGGGGCGGCCTCCTGTTGCGGGCAACCTATTGGCTCGCCCTGGCGGGGTGGCTGACGCTGGCGGGGGGAAGCCTGTGGCTGCCGCCGGCCGCCCAGGCCCGCCTCCGAACGCTGCTCCAGGGCCGCGAATTCCAACGGCGGGCCCTCCGGGTTCTGCGCCCGGTCGGCCTGGCGACCGTGGGCTCCCTCGCGGTTGCGGCGGCGGTGGTCGCCGCCGCCGAAGCCGGCGCCTCGGCCCGGACGGGTGCCATCAAGATGGTGCTCGAACTCCCGCTCGGCCTCCTCAAGGGGGCGCAGCCCCTCCTCTGCACCGGCCGCACCGGCGCCGCCGACGTCATCTATGTGAAGTATCTCGGCGGCGGCCAACTGCAGGTCGGCCACGACCATTGGGGCGGTGGCGCCACGCTCTCGGCGCCCTTTCAGGTCGACTGGAGCCGTCCGCAGGAGGCGGAAATCTCCATGGACTCGCTCGAGCCCACGGGGGCGACCGGTGGCCGCGGCCCGCGCGGCCTCAGCGTGCGCTGGAACGGCCGGCGGGTCCTGACGGAGTCGGCCGGGATCTTCCCGACCACGGCGCGGGAGGTGGTGATCGGGGCCAATCCCGTCGGCGCCAGCACCTGCAGCCCGGCCTTCGGCGGGACGATCCTCAGCGTCACCCGGGACCAGAACCCGTCCCCGTAAGCCGCGGCCCGGCGGACCCTGTCGGTCCGGGCTGGCCGCCCCGTTTTCGCTCGCCCGGCCCAACGCGCTCTGGTTCGTTCGACAGCTCATTCGATGAATTACTCCCGCCGGAGCGACCTCACCTCCGAGGTCGAAGCCACCCTCGCCCGTTACGATGACATTGTCCGGAGGTTTGTCGGGTCGTCCTACCGCCACCCCGTGCGGATGCGGGACTGGGAACTGGCCCGCGTCCTCCGGGCCGTCCGCACGGTGCCGGTCGGCTCCAACATCCTCGACACCGGTTCCTTCAACACCTACCTCCCCCTGGCCCTCTCGTCCTACGGGTACCGGCTGACCGCCTCGGACCTCATGTGGCAGCGGCTGGCTAAGAGCGCCGAGCGGCGCCTGGGGTTGGCGCCGGCGAAGGCCAGCGAAGCCCCGTTCTTCACCTGGTTGGGCGTCTATCGCCGCGCCGGGGTGCCGGTGCGCCATCTGAACCTGACCCGGCTGAAGTGCGCCGACGCCGCCTTCGACTGTGTCGTCGCCCTGTCGGTGATCGAGCACATCCCGGCGGTGGAGCAGGCGCTGGCCGAGATGTACCGGGTGCTGGCCCCCGGCGGCCGGCTGCTGATCACGACCGACTGCGCCCCGTCGCCATCGCCGTACGCGGGCGGGGTGCGGTATTTCTCAGAGGCCGAGCTCGAGGCGCTGTTCCGGCCCTATCCCGTCACCTCGGCCCGGGACCGGCCGGATTTCGCACGCGAGAACTGGTGCTACAGCCTCGGCCGGCCGATCGTCACCGCCTTCATCGAGATCACAAAACCCCGGTAAAGGGTGTCACGGTGTGGGGCCGGTACGGCAGCCGGCGCGGCTTCGCCGCGGCCACCGACGAGGCCAGGTCCACCAGCTCGTCGATCAGGATGGTCGGGTCCTCCTCGGAGCGCAGGCGCAGGAAGTTATCCCGCATCCGGATGTAGGCGTCCGGGTCGGAGAGCCACGACCCGATGATGCGGTCAAAGTCCTCCCCGTTCTCGATCTTGTCGGAGGCGGCGCCGTTGCGCAGGTACTTCCAGGTCAGCTCCTCCTGCGGCATGATGCCGCCCGAGGCGTTGAAGATGATCGGGCACTTGAAGTGCAGGGCCTTGGCGCAGGTGGTGGTGCCGCCCCGGGTCACGATCACGTCGCTCACCTGCATCAGGAGGTGCACCACCTCGGAGTAGCCCTCGACGTAGCAGTTGAACTCCGGGTGGTTCGCCCGCCAGTGGACGACGTCGTTGTAGGCCTGCTTGTTGCGGCCGCAGATGACGATGGCCTGGCAGCGGTCCGCCCGCTTGACCAGGGCCGGCAGCAGGTCGAAGTGGTTGTTGGCGCCGTTGCCGCCGGTGGCCAGGAACACCGTGAAGAGGTCGGGCCGCAGGCCCAGGCGCTCCTCGCGGAACATCCCCCGCTCGTGCGGGGCGATCACCTCGAAGTGGGCGTGCGGGTGCATGAGGTAGCCCCGCACCTTGGCCTTGGCCGGGTCGATGCCCTTCTTGATCGCGTAGTCCTGCGCCGTGGCGGTCCGGGAGAAGTAGAGGTCGACGGAGGGCTCGATCCAGTTGCGGGAATAGCCCCAGCCGCCGGAGAACTCGCCGCAGTAGGTGGCGCACTTGACCTTGTCGGCGCCGAGGATCTTGCGGGCCAGCTGGAAGTAGCCCCGGTTCAGGCAGTCGTGGACGCTGAAGACCAGGTGCGGCCGGTACTCCTTCAGCACGTTCACGTAATAGCGCCGGCCGAGGGAGACGGTCTCCTGGTTCAGCATGCTCTGCAGCTCGACCACCGCGTAGAACGCCTTGTGGACCCAGGGCGCGCTGGCCTGGATCTTGTTGTAGAAGTTGACCCCCGCCCGGTTGATGACGGAGGACTTCTCCAGCATCTGCTCGATGCGGACGTCGACGTCGTGCCGGTAGAGCTGGAAACACCAGTCCGCGAAGGCCTCGGCTCGCGCATCGTGGCCCCCGCCGGTGCTCGAGGTCAGGACAAGGATGCGGATCTTCGACATGCGGGGAGAGGAAAGGTCCGACGTTGCCGGTTTGCCGGCCCGGGGTCGAGCCGGGAGAGGGCGGTCACACCCTCCGCAGCAGCAGGGCGACGTTGGCGCCGCCAAAACCGCTGCTGTTCTTGAGGATCACCTTCGGGGCCGACGGGAGCGTGGCGCGGATCACGTTCAGCCCCTCGCAGGCGGGGTCCAGCACCGTGATGTGGGCGGAGCCCGGCACGAAGCCCTCGCGCATCATGAGCGCGCAGAAGCCCGTTTCCATCGCGCCGGCGAGGGAGAGCCCGTGGCCGGTCAGCGCCTTGGTGCTGCTGATCGCGGGCCGGATGCCCATTTCGCCGAAGACCCCGCGGAGTGCCCGCGCCTCGGAGATGTCCCCGATCAGGGTCGAGGTGGCGTGGGCGTTCACATAGTCCACCGAGGCCGGGAGGATGCCGGTCGCGGCAAAGGCGTTCTCCATTGCCGCCCGCGAGCCGGTGCCGTCGGGATGGGAGATCGCGACGTTGTAGCCGTCGGAGGCCTGCCCCCAGCCGGCCAGCTCGCAGTAGGGAGAGGCGCCGCGGCGCGCGACCTCCTCGTCGCTCTCGAGGACCACGACCACCCCGCCCCCGGTGCCGACGAAGCCGTCGCGGGCGACGTCAAAGGGCCGGGAGGCCAGGGCCGGGTCGGACTGGAGCGAGAGGGTGCGCATCCCCGCGAACGGCAGGATCGCGTCCCGGTTGCCGTCCTCGCCGGCGGCCACGAACATTCGCTTCTGCCGGCCCCGGGCGATCTCCTCGAAGGCGTAGGCGAGGGCATGGGCGGACGAGGCGCAGGCCGAGGAGAATCCGGTCGAGGCCCCCTGGATCTTGAAGGCCGCCACCAAGTTGAAGTTGAGGGTGCCGACGATCGACGCGACGATCCCGAGCGGCGAGCAGCGCGCCGGCCCCAGCTTAAGCATCCGGTCGTGGTGGTGGTAGGTCAGCATCGGCGAGCCGCCGGACGCGGCGAAGAGGCCGGTCTGCCGGTTGGAAATGTCGCCCTCGGACAGCTGGGCGTCGGCGACCGCCTGGAGGAAGGCGCAGTGGGCGTAGAGGCCATGGGGGGCCATCGAGCGGATGGTCTCCCGCTTGATCTCGTACCCGCTGGGCCAGGTCCAGTCCTCCGGGTCGACCGAGTCGGTGGTGAAGCCCTTGATGGTGCCGACGACCTTGCAGCCGATATCCGGCTTCTGGAACGGGGGATACAGCTCGAAGCCGTGGCGGAGCTCCCGGAGGTTGCCCGTCACCGCGGCCGCATCGTTGCCGATGCTGGTCACAAAACCGAGTCCGGTGATGAAAACTCTGGGCATGCGCTAGGGTCGGACGGCCCGGCCCATCGTGCGGGGCATCACGGCCCGGTCAACCTCAGGCGTTGATCGCGACCCGCAGGGGCGGGTTCGAGGTCGTCTCGTTGGCCGGGCTCGCGGGGACCGCGGTCTCGACCGGGGCCGGCGCCACCGCGATCTCCACGTAGGCAAAGGTGAGGGTGATGTCCTCGGCGATGACCGCCTTTTCCTGCCCGACCCGGATCGCGCCCTCGAACGTCGCCAGCGGCATCTTCATGCGCTTGGGCTTGATCGAAAGCGTGAGGATGTCGCCCGGCTTGCACATGCGATGGGCGCGAACGCCCTCGCAGCCGGTGAAGAAGATCGTGTTGGCACCGATGGCCTTGCCCGGCTCGGATGGCGCGCCCTCGAGGAGGAACAGCACGGCCAGCTGGCCCAGGGCCTCGAGCATGATCGAGGCCGGCATGACCGGGTTGTCCTTGAAGTGGCCCTGGAGGAAGAACTCCTGGCCGGTGATCTTGTACTTGCCGTTGGCCCCGGTGGAGCTGACGGACGCCTCGTTGAGGAACAGGAAGGGGGGCTGCACCGGCATGACCGCGCCGATGTGCTCGATCGGCAGGAATTTTGTCGGGCGTGGCAGCGGCAGGCCGCGGATCTTGCAGTCGATAAAGGTCTTCACGTCCCCGACGGTGCGGAGGTTCCGGAGCTCGTCGTTGTTGATCGAAAGCTGGAGGACATCCTCCACCAGGATCACGATTTCCATCATCGTCAGGGAGTCGATTCCGAGGTCCTCGATCAGGCGCAGGTCGTCGTCCGCATCCTTCAGCTTGGAGCGAAGGTCCGGCTCCACGAAGCGCTCGATCACGCCGATCACGACCGCCGGCATGTGGTCGGCATTGCCCGTCTTCCGAAACTGCACGGCCGCCTCGAACGTGGAGGGCGAACAGCGCTTCAGGGCCTCCCTCAATGCTGCTTCGTCGTCTGGTGCAAACGGCTTTGTGGCAATGGGTAACGGTTTGTTACCCCCTTGGGAGGATGGGGCTAAATCTGACATCGGTCGTTCTTTGTATGTAACGGTGGCCGATAAAGTAAACCCATTTCTTGGCACCCCCGGGACACCCCAGGGTCTACTCTGTCCTCACGGTCGCCGGGGCCGGCCAAGAGGATGTGACCTGGTTGTAACTGAGCTTGTAAAACCGGCGTCTTAGCCACTAGCATCCGTCACCGAACCCGCTCAATGAGCGCATCTTCAATCGAAACGTTACCTTCACCACTCTTCCTCATCACCCATGAGTTCTATCCCGTCAGCGGGGGCATAGCCACCTTTGCCGAGGAGATTGCCAAAGCGTCGGCCATCTTGGGCTACGACGTCGAGGTCTGGGCCCAGTCGGCCCCCCCCAGCGGAGAGAAGAAATGGCCCTTCCGGATCCGCCGCCTGCCCCTCAAGGGCAGCCATGACCTCTGGTGCCAGTTCCGCCTAGCGTGCCAGCTCGTGGCGCGGCGCCGCCAATTGCGAAATGCAACGGTCTACCTGCCCGAACCCGGGCCGATGATGACCATGATGTTGCTCCAGTTCTTCCAGGCCTTCCGGCCGAAGCGCCTCGTCCTCACCTTTCACGGGACCGAGATCCTGCGGTTCTCCGAAAGCCCGCTGCGGCGCTGGCTGGCGGGCCGGTTGATTCGCCATGCGAGCCGGGTCAGCACCCTGACGACCTACACCCAGGAGCTGCTGCTCGAGCGCTTTCCCCACGCCGCGGACAAGCTCTACCTGACCCCCGGCGCCCTGCGCACCGACTTCGCGGTGGTCCCGGAGCGGGCGGCCCGCTCCAAGGACAAGATCGTCGTCCTCACCGTCGGGCGTCTGCATCCCCGCAAGGGGCAGCTGATCACGCTGCGGGCGCTGCAGATGCTGCCGGACGAGGTCCGCCGCCGGATCGAGTACTGGATCGTGGGCGGCCGCAACAAGGGCGACTACGAGGACCAGTTGCGCGCCCTCGCCGCCCGCGACCGGGAGCTCACCGTGCGCTTCTTCGGCAACATCCCCGACGAGGAACTCGCCGAGGTCTATGAGCGCTCGGACATCTTCGCGCTGACGAGCATTGCCCACCGCCAGAGCATCGAGGGATTTGGCCTGGTCTACCTTGAGGCCGCGGCCCATTCCCTGCCGATCGTCGCCCACAACATCGGGGGCGTCTCCGAGGCCGTCCGCGACGGGGTGACGGGCCTCCTCGTCACGCCCGACCGCCCGGCCGAACTCGCGGCCGCCTTCGAGAAGCTGATCCACGACGAGGGGCTCCGCCACCGGCTCGGCAGCGCCGGCCGCATCTGGGCCGCCCGCAATTGCTGGGAGGAGAACGCCTCCACCCTCTTTGCCCGCCAGGAGAGCGCCGGATGATTCGATCGCGGGTGGAGGTGACGGTCCGCTACGCCGAGACCGACATGATGGGGATCGTCTACCACGCGAATTACCTGCCGTGGTTCGAGGTGGGCCGCACCACCCTGCTGAAGGAGCTGGGCGTCCCGTACCGGCGGCTGGAGGAGGAGGGTTTCCGTCTGCCCGTCCTCGAGATCTCGGCCAAGTACCTGCGGCCGGCCGTCTACGACGACACCGTCGAGATCCTCACTACGCTCGCGGAGCGCCCGCTCCTGCGGATCCGCCTGGAGTACGAGGTGAGGCGCGCCGGTGAAGTGCTGGCCACCGGGGCCTCGGTGCACGCGTTTGTCGACCGACAGGGCAAGCCGGTCCGGCCGCCCGCCTGGGCCGTGGAGAAGATCGCCCAGGCTTTCGCCTGAGACTCTTCCAGCTCGGTCGCACGGCACCCGGCGGCCGTATTTCCTATTTGATCATTCCGGGCGGCGGAAAAGGATGGGCCTTCCGCTCGGGGCATCCGCCCGGGTCGCCCTCCCCTCCCTTTGATGACGAAGCCGGATACTCTTGCCCGCCTCCGCGCCGCCAAGGTGATCGCCTTGGTCCGGGCCGACGACCCGGGCCACCTGGTGGACTGCGCCCGGGCCCTGTCGGAAGGCGGCATCGGCGCCCTTGAGCTCACGATGACCACCCCGGGCGCCGTCGAACTCTGCGCCGCGGTCACGCGGGCGCTGCCGCACCTGCTGGTCGGGCTCGGCACGGTGCTGGACGAGGAAACCGTCCCGCGCGCCGTGGCCGCCGGCGCGCGGTTCATTGTCACCCCGTGCGTCCGGCCCGAAGTGATCGGGGCCTGCCGGACCGAGGATGTCCCGGTGCTGGGGGGCGCCTTCACGCCCACGGAGGTCTGGGCCTCCTGGGAGGCCGGCGCCGACGTCGTGAAGATCTTCCCTGCGGAGTTTTTCGGGCCGGCCTACCTCCGCTCCCTGAAGGGGCCGTTTCCCCAGGTCGAACTCCTGCCGACCGGCGGGGTCACGCCCGAGACCGTGGCCGATTTCCTGCGGGCGGGAGCCTTTGCGACCGCGGCCGGCTCCTCGCTGGTGACGCCGGCCGCGCTCAAGGCCCGGGACTGGAACGCCCTCACCGCCCGCGCCCGCCAGTTTGTCGCCGCCGCCGGCTGACGCTCTCAGGCTAGGATCCGCCCGGGCCGACCCGGACCTCGCATTCGGCGTCCCGGTAGGTGTAGGGCTCCGGAGCAGAAGCGTCGTAGCGGACGAAGCGCACGAGGATGCGGTGGGTTCCCGGTCCGCTCAGCCGGGTGTGCAAGGTGCCCGCCCACGTCGTCCGATCCCCCGGCGAAGCGGGCACCCGGGCCAGCACCTTGATCCGGGTCAGGTCGGTGACATCGATGAAGTCAAGGCGCCCCCCGGCGTCAAAGGCGCGGTAGCGGAGCGCGATCGGCTCGCCGTCCGCGCACTTTGGAGGGGCCGTCGCCCGCCCGGTGAATTCTGGTTCCACCACCTCGAAGGCGAGCGTGCCCTCGCCGGCGCCGGCGGCGTTGGTCGCGCGCAGGTGGAGGAGATAGGCGCCCTCGTGGGCAAAGCGCCCGGACAGTTCGCCCGTGGCCGGGTCCAGGCGGAGACCGGGGGGAAGGTCGGGCGCCTCGAGCCTCCAGGGGCTGTAGACGCCGGCCACCCGATAATGAAGGTCGGCGCGGACCGACCACAGGAGCGGGCCGGTCGAGCGCACCTGCGCCGGCGGCGGAAGCGGCACCACCGCCGGGTCGGCCCCGGCGAGGGCGGCGGCCTCCATGCGGCCCAGGTCAACGCCGGCCGCCGGCCGGTCGAGGTCCGGGCGCTCGAAAATCGACACCGCCCATGGGCCGGTGGCCACATCCCCATCATGGTGCAGGTGGGTCACGCACCACTGCCGGTTCGCCTCGAGCTGCGCCGCGAACTGCCGCTCGATCGGAAATTTCTGGCGGCTGCGCGTGAGCAGACAGACGAAGTCGCTGCGGGCCAGGGCGTCGGTGATCGCCTGGTCCTCCACCGCGAACAGTCCCGCGGGCAATTCCGCCACGAAGGGCATCCGCCGGCCGTGGCGCTCGAATGCGGCGATCTCAAATACCGGCCCCCCCAGCGTGTCGCAGAGCCCGGTGACCGCGACGTGCGGCGCCGTGAGGCCCGCCTCCTCGGACCGGAAGAAGATGAAATCGGCGACGGCGTTGGCGCGGCGGTAGTCCCCTACTTCCCCGGGGGTGAGGGTCCCCGAGAGGACGCGGACGGGAAACACCACCGCTCCCCCTGCCAAGGCGACCGCCGCCGCCAGCCCGATTCCCCGGAAGGTCGACCGCTTGGCCAGCGCGGACCAGGCCGCAATGACGAGGCCGACGCAGCCGGGCAAAATGATCGAGACCACCTGGGAGGCTTTCTCCGGCTGGAAGAGCAGGACGAGGCTCGGGGCGCCGGCGAAGATCGCCGGGATAACCCACGGACCGGCGCTGGGCGGCGCCGCGGCGGCCGGCGCCGGAGGATCCGGGCGGCGGCATGCCCGCAGGATGCCGGCGCCGCCGGCGGCCAATACCAGGGCGGACCAGCCAAACTGCTCCAGGGCCTGCCCGGCCAGCCAGAAGATGCCGCGAAGCAGCCCGAGGTGGGAATCGCGCACAGCGCGCTCGGCGCCGGCGAAATGCCCGAGCCAATAGTAGGTGTAGATCATGTGCCGGCTGCGCCAGAACGCCCACGCCGACAGCGCGGCCGCGCAGGCGCCCGACAGCAGGAGCCGGCCCAGGCGGCGCCTGCGGTCGGGTCCCAGGAGGATCCAGCCAGCCAGGCCGGCGTAGACCGCCGCGAGGAAGGCTCCGCTCAGGAATCGCAAGAGCAGGACCATCCCCGCCGCTCCCCCGAAGGCCACCGACCAGCGGGTCGAGCGGAATCCTCCGGTCATCAGGGCCAGGGCGAGGGCCACTCCAAAGGCACACGCCGCCATCCAATCGAGGCGAAAATCCGTCGCGGAACCCGGGTCCCCGGACCAGGGCTGTGCCAGGGCCGCCAGCAGGCCGACGGACGCCCAGGCGATCGCCCACGAGCCGGAAACCCGGCGGGCCGCCATGAAGAGCGCGGCCTGCAGCGCCAGGAAGGCGGCCAGATTCACCGCGAGGGCGGAACTTCGGGACGGCCCAGCGATCGCGAAAGCCCCCATCGCGAGGACGGCGTGGAGCGCACCCTGGGGCGACGACTGACCCAGCGCGGCGGCGGCCGCGCGGCCGAAGCCCCGGGCCCCGACCTGGGCGTAGCCGTCATAGGCCTGCCGGAGATACTGGACCTGGTCGAAACGCCGAGCCGGAAGCCATGAGTATTGGCGGGCCGTTCCCAGGCGGAAGAGCGCCAATTCCGCCGCGAAGACCAAGAGGAGGAAAGCGGCGTGCGCGATCGCGGCCCGCGGCGGCGATCGTCCGGCGGGGCCCTTGTTCCCGGGACTCATGCGGCGGCGCCCCGGGGTCCGGCCTATTTGCTCCTACCGGCCCGCGGGCGGGCGAAGTCCGTCGCCTCCCGCCGCCAGACCCGGGCGACGTGCCCGACGATCTCGCTCAAGGGCCGGGAATCGGTCAGGATCACCGTCCCAGCGGAACGGTAGATCGCTTCGCGCTCGGCATAGAGGGCCCGGGCCCGGACGTCCGGGTCCGGGACGTCGAGCAACGGGCGGGTCTTCCCGTAACGCCCCGTGCGCGCCAGGACCGTCTCAATCGACGCGTGCAGGCAGACCACCACGCCCTTGCGCCCGACCAGCTCCAGCATGCCGGGTTGGACGACCAGGCCGCCGCCGCAGGCGACGACCAGCCGTTCCGGGGGATGCCCGTCGAGGATGAATTCGCGCTCCAGTCGGCGAAAGGCCGCTTCGCCGTCGTCGGCAAAGATCTGCGCGATCGACTTGCCGGCCTTCCGCTCGATCTCATGGTCACTGTCGGCGCACTTGAATCCCAGCCGGTGGGCAACCGCTCGCCCCACCGTTGTCTTGCCGGTCCCCATGAACCCGACAAGGTAGAGGTTGACGTCGGCGGGATTCAGGCGAAGCCGGCGCAGGTCCCGCGGGACCTACTTGGTGGAGCCGGGCACCGTGATGGTCCCGGCGGGCGCCGCCGCCGCCGGCAGGATATCGATCAGCTCGATGTCGAAGACCAGCACCGAGCCCGGGGGAATGCCGGGACGGCCATCATCGCCGTAGCCGAGCTGCGGCGGGACATAGAGCTTCATCTTGCCGCCCTTGGCGATCTTCTGCATGCCCTCGGTCCAGCCGGGGATAACCTTGTCGAGCTCGAACTCCGCGGGCTTGCCGAGCCGATCCGAGCTGTCGAAGACGTTCCCGTCGATCAGGGTGCCGGTGTAGTTAACCCGCACCGTGTCCGTCGGTTTCGGGGGGTTGCCCGTGCCTGGGTTGGTGATCTGGAAGCGCAGGCCGTCCGGCAGCTTTTGCACCGTCTTGTCCTCGTCGAGGTGTTTGAAAAAGGCGACGTCCTGGCTCAGGTTCTTGGTCTTGATCGTCTCGAGGATCGCGGTCTGCTTCTTCTGGATGAACTCGGTCATGGCCGGTCCGATTTTCTGGATCTCGTAGGGCGAATCCTTGCCGTTCAGCGACGCCAGGATGCCCTTCGTCAGGAGGTCGGACTCCGCCGGCGACAGCCCGAGCTCGGAAAGGCCGGTGCGTTTGCCGATGTACCAGCCGAACTCCTCGAGGAGCTGCGCGTCGGTGTAGGTCGGGGCGGCCGGGGCGGCCGCCGCCACCGGGGCGCCGGCGGCGGGCGCTGGCGCCGCGGCCGGGCCGTCCTGCGCGAACGCGGGCGCGGCGGCGAGCAGCGAGAGGATGAGGGCCGGGGCGAAGTGCTTTGATTTCATGCGGGTAAGGGAAAACAGCTGCCAGCCGGCGGCAGGCTTGGCAATTCTTTAGCGGCGTTCGCCGCTTGAATCCCCGGGGACCGCGGTCCAGCGTTGCCGGTTCCCACTATGAGCTCCGAGCATTTCTGGACCAGCCAGGATGGCCAGATCCTAACGGTCAAAAACAAGGACGAGCAGGCCCTCACGCTCACCCTGGCATTCTGGCCGCGCAACCCGGCCGAGTTCGAGTTCATGAAGTCGATGCTGGCGGAGCTCAAGTTCACCGAACGCAGCTCGCTGGCGCGCATCGGGATCGAGATGCAGATCCAGGGGCCGATGGAGGTGGACGGCAACCGCCTCACGCTGGTGGTCGATGCCTTCGTCTACGACCTGAACTTCCCCAACTCGGCCTACTGGAAGAAGCTCATGCGCTCGGGCGTGCCGGTCGGACGCCTCTTCCACGCCCCGGCCGCCGCCAAGCTGTCCTCCGAGGAGATCTGGACCGCGATCCGGGAGAACCGGATCAAGCTCCCGAACACGATCAGCATCGACCGGCAGGGCTCGGTCTTCCTGACCCCGCACCAGGTGAGCTACACCCTCAGCCCCCGCCTGCAGCGGATCAACTTCGAGCTGGTGGTGAGCGGGGCCGCCGGCCGCAGCTTCCTCGACAAGGTGCAGATCCGCCACGACGCCTCCCCGCTGGCCATCTCCCCCCGCTCCGGCATCCTCACCAGCTGCTCCATGTATCTAAAGGAGCATTACGTGGTCCTGAACCAGGGGGCCGGCAACTTCGGCATCCACACTAGCGCCGTCCTGCTCGACCCGGTGAAGACCTTCGGCACGAACATCATGCTGGAGATCTACAATACCGGCGACCACCCGGTGGTGAACCCGATGGTCTCGGTTGAGATCTTCCGCGCGCCGGAGGCGAAGGACCCGGAGTTCGCCTCGCTGGCCCGCCGGCGCCAGCGCTTCCTCGGGATCGCGCACGAGCTGTACCAGAACCTGGACAGCCGCCCGCCCAAGGACTCGACCGAAGCCCGGCCGAAGACGGGGATCTCGGTGAAGGGCCAGAGCGCCACGATGGAGAACCGCTCGATCTGCCTGAAGGGCGGGACGGCCGAGG
>Ga0302314_10001376_pt1 | contig 45524 bp, 26 predicted proteins | sample III_Palsa_N2_3_FD_200533 | JGI IMG/M metagenome (GOLD analysis project Ga0302314, IMG submission 200533) | Peat permafrost microbial communities from Stordalen Mire near Abisko, Sweden - III_Palsa_N2_3 | ecosystem: Environmental > Terrestrial > Soil > Palsa > Peat permafrost | place: Sweden...
GGCGCCAACGAACCGCTGGCGCAGCCACGCGCATCTCCTGTTCGGAAATTGGCTGAATGAAATCTATCAAACCACGCCCTTCGATCTGGCCGACATAGGTCGTTGACCGACGTGGCCCGGTCGGGAATTTGCGATCTGGCGACGCCGTTCAGATGCAACCCCACCAGGTCAGCCGGCCGGCGCATCGACCGGCTGCGCGCGGAAGGTGACCACCAGGGCGTCGCGATGAGCCGGCGCCGCCGGGTCAATCGGCGTTATGGGCGTCACACCGTGCAATACGCGATGATCGTCCAGGAAGACGGCGTCGCCAAACACATCCAGCATGAACTGACCCAACGCCTCGCCGCCCGGGGTGGAGATCTCGGTGAGGCCTTCGGAAACGTTGTCGCGGGCGATCAACATGACGAGCACCCAATCGACGCCGTCGCGATGGCGGCCCTCGGGGGTTGGCCGACCTTCAGTCTCCGCCGAAGCCTCGATGCGGAATTGGTGAAGCTCCACATGCCACGGCTGGTCCGCCGGCCGGCCAGAGACCGCGGTGAACAGTAGTCCGCATTGCCGCAAGATCGCCCGGGTGACGGGGCTGCTCGCCACCGCTTCGGAGACCGGCATGAACCACCGTTGGACGTCGCCATTGAGGCGATTGTAGTCGCGGCTCTGGAAGTGAGGCTGATGCGGCTTCCGCTCAGCGACGCCATCGACCACCCGGAAGGCCGCATGGCGTCGGCGGCGGTAACGGCCACCGTCCGCCATATAAAGGTCCGCGCCAAGATCGTCCCACGAGCCGACAAATCGGCCCCAGGCCTCCGCGTCATGGCATTCGAAAAAGTCGATCGCGGCCCGGCCCGGCAGGCGCGCGTACCCAACGGCTCCAATCTGAGCTTTGAGAGCCGTTCGATTGACCAACCTCATTCTCCATCGCCAAGCGGCTCAGAAGCGACGTCCTTGAGGGCGACATCGACTCTCACGCAAGCCCTAAGCGCGACCGGCGGATGGACACGTCGATCCGAAACCCGCGATCATCAAGGTGTTTGCGCGGTTCCGGACCCTTTCCAACGGCGTCGCCCTCCAGGCTCTGGTGTAGGCCATCTCCTCTCGCGCGATGGTCATATTCGGCCCGCGCCGGGGTAAAGAGAGCGGGCGCGAGCTAGTGCATCCAGCCATGCTCCACAAGCCATGCGCCGAAATCGTCGATCCAGCGGTCGCTGGTCGTCCCTTGGCGCGTCATGCCGAACCCGTGGCCACCGCGATCATAGATATGCAATTCCACCGGCCGGTGTCTCGCGGTCCAGGCTTGGTAGATCGGCAGAGATTTGCCGGGGAGCAGCGGGTCATCGCCGGCAGCGGCCACAAACAACGGTGGAGCGTCGGCGCCTGGCGCCATCCCCTGACGCAGGGCGCCATAGATAGGGGCGGCGAAGTCCGGCCGAACCGCGGCGTCCGCGCTTGTTGCAAGGTCAAGCGTCAGCAGGGCGCCCGCCGAGAAACCCAGAGCACCGATCTTGTGTGGATCGACGCCCCACTCTTTCGAGCGGGCGCGCACCAGAGTCATGGCGCGGACGGCGTCGGCCTCCGCCTCGGTCTCGCCCGCCGTCAGCACCGGAAAGCCATCTGGGGAAGTCTTGATGGTGGACAGGTATTTCATCAACTGCGCCATCGCCAGAACTCCGGATGGCGACGTCTCATTCAAGCGATACTTCAGCACAAAAGCCGTGACGCCGCGGGCCGCGAGCCATTCCGCGGCATGGTCGCCTTCGTTGTCGATGGACAGGATATGGAAGCCGCCGCCAGGCAGCACGAGGATCCCGACACCATTCGCGGTCCCAGGGGCTGGAGCATAGACTGTCAGGGTTGGCCGGGTGACGTTGCGCAGGACTCGGCCCTCGCGATTTGGGGTCGAAACCTCCTTTTGCAGGGCCTGTTCGGAGCCCGGCGCGGGCCCGCTGTACAGCGGCACGGTGACCGGGTCGGCCCATGCAGCCTCGACCAGGGCTAGGGCGGCCACAATCCCCAATAGCCCGCTTGCGATGGGTGGCATTGATTGTCTCCGTTTCATCAGGACGCCACCGCAAACCTATAAGACCCTGAACCGACTTCGATCGCGACGGCTCCGGGCTTGGCTTTGAGCACTTTCAGACCTTCGCGGTCAGCGATGGACCGGCCGCCCTCGCGAACCAGGCTTATGTCGTGCGTCGGCAGTCGAACCTCGGCGACAGCGTTGCCCGGGACCGTCAGGTCAAGGTCGAAGCCGCCCTCGCGCTGGCGCCAGCGGGTGGAAATCCGCCCCAGGATGGACTCGTAGTCCGCGCCGCCAGACCTCACGCGCGGGTCCAGCGCCGGGTCGACCAGGATTCGTTTGAAGCCCGGCGCCGCCGGAGCGATGCCGGCGATGCGCCGGAACAGAAAACCGCTGACCGCGCCGAAGGCATAGTGGTTGTAGGAGTTCATCGACACGTCGCCGACGTCGCCGTTCCAGCGCTCCCACATGGTGGTCGCGCCCTTGCGGATCATATAGCCCCAGGACGGATATTCCGTGCGCAGGAGCAGGCTGTAGGCAAGGTCGGTGTGGCCCGTGTCCGCCAACACGTCCAGGCTGAACGGCGTGCCCAGGAATCCGGTGGTGAGCAGAGTCCCGCGCCGGCGGATATTGTCGGCAAGACGATTGCCAGCCTCGGCCCGCAGCGCCTCCGGCAGGAGGCCGAAGCGGAGCGGCAGGACATAGCTGGTCTGGCTGTCGTTGCCGATCACGCCGTCAGGCCTGACGTAGGCGGTGTTGAAGGCTTCGACGATGGCGCCGTGAAGGGCGCGATACCGCGCCAGGTCTTCGGCGCGGCCGCTCGCCTCCGCCATCTGAACCATCAGCGACGTGGTGTAGGCCCAGAAGGCGGTGCCGATCAGGTCCTTGGGCGTGGTGGCGTCGCCGGGGGACTTGCCGTCCAGCGATAGCCAGTCGCCGAAGTCGACACCGCGTTTATGCGCCCAGATGTGGTCGGGATTGGCTGCGAGAATTTGGCCGATATAGCGATCCATCGCCTGCCAGTTCTCATCGATTACCGCCGTATCGCCGTACCGCCGCCAGGCCGTCCAGGGCAGGATCACCCCGGCGTCCGACCAACCTGGCGAGCCAGCTAGGAGCGGCGACGGCAGCGGGCTGATGTCGGTGAAGGCGCCGTCCGCGCGCTGGGACGCCCGGACCTCGCCCATGAACCGGCGGGTGAAGGCGTCGACGTCCATATTGAAGGCGGCGGCGTCCCAGAACACCTCGGCGTCACCCATCCAGCCCATCCGCTCGTCCCGCTGCGGACAGTCGGTCGGCACGCCCATGAAGTTGGAGCGCTGGCTCCAGACCGTATTGCGCCAGATCTGCTCGATCAGCGGGTTGTCGATCACCAGTTGGCCCGAGGTCGGCAGGTCGCTGTGGATGACCACGCCGTCCAGAGCCTCGACGCCCGGCGTGCCCGGATAGCCATGCATCTCGACATAGCGGAAGCCGTGGTAGGTAAAGTGCGGCTCATAGGTCTCGCCGGCCGGATCGCCCTTCAGGATGTAGACGTCGCTGGCGCGGGCGGAGCGCAGGTTGCTCTGATCGACCTCGCCGGAGGCCTTTAGAATCTCCGCAAATCGTAGTTCGACATCAGCGCCGGCCGGCCCCTTCACATGCAGCCGGCACCAGCCGGCGAAGTTCTGGCCAAAGTCGAAGACGAACACGCCGGGCTTCGGCTCCGTGACGCTCCGGGCCGCGAGCGTCTGCGTGGCGCGAATCGGCGCGCTAACCTCGGCGTCTATTGGCAAGGAGATCGGTGCGGCCTGCGCCAGCTCCCAACCGTTGCCGGCGAATCCCGGCGCGTCCCACCCTGGCGTCTCCTCACGAGCGTCATAGACCTCGCCGTTGTAGAGTTCGCTGCTGCGGATGGGACCGGACGCGACACGCCAATCGGTGTTTGTGCCGATCACCTCGCGCGAGCCGTCCGCATAGACGATCTCAAGCTGCGCCAGCGCGCGGCGAGGCGCGGGGCCGTAGCTGTATCGCCCCATGAAGATCTGAGCACTTGCGTACCAGCCGTCGCCGACGCTCAACCCCAGCACATTGTCGCCCGCCGCCAGCATGGGGGTGACATCGTAGGTGCGATAGAGGACGTGTTTCTTGAAATCGGCGCTTTCCGGCGCCAGCAGGGCGTCGCCGACCTTGCGACCATTGATCCGCGCCTCATAGGCGCCGAGGGCCGTCGCATAGAGCCGGGCTTGCCGGATGGGCCCCTTGGTTTTGAACGGTCGGCGCATCTGGATGGCCGGCTCCGCTGGCCAGGGAATCTGGCCGGCGCGTGCACTGGTGTCTTGCGCCGGCTTCCAGGCGGCGTCGTCGAAGCCAGGCCTCTGCCAGCCGTCCGCCGCCTCCACCGTGGTCTTCCAACTTGGCCCCGTCGAAAGCCGCGTGATCGAACCATCGGCGGCCCGTATCCGCAGCAGGCCGGCGACCCGACCGCTCGGCAGCCCGAACGCCGATTTTTCCTTCACCGACGCCTCCAAAGCCAGGACGTTGGGGCCAGCGTTCAATGTGACTTCGAAGGCCTGGGTGGATTCGGCGTCACCGGGCGGGTCGATGTTCAAGGGCTTGCCATTCACCCAGAGGCCCTTCAGTTCGCTCTGAACGATCAGCGTCACCCGCGCGCTTGTCGGAGCCGCGGGCAGGTCGAAGGCGTAGCGGAACTTGCGCGAAACTGGGCCGCCCGGCGTGTCGCCCCAGATCCAGTGCAGCGGCGTCTCATGATCGGCCTTGGTCTCCGCGTCGGTGGCGGCGATCCAGGCGGCCTGCCAGTCCTCGGGCTTCAACAGGCCCATTTCCCAGCGGCTCGGCGCGCTGGGCGCAGAGACGGCGCCATCCTGGTCCCAGACCTGGACCCGCCACCAGACCTGCTGGCGCGACCGCAGCGCCGGTCCGGCGTAGGGAACCGCAAAGCATCGGTCGGACGCGATCTTGCCGGAGTCCCAGACATCGGCGTCGCCCGCCACCAATCGCTCGGACGTGCTGGCGGCCTCGATCCGGAAGGCCCCCTGCAGGGTGTTGCGTCGGCCGCTGTCGATCCGCCAGGACAGCAGCGGCGTCGCCGATTGCAGGCCAAGCGGCGCGTTCACGCCATCGACCTGCAGGCCGGCGACCCACAGCATCGGGGGAGCGGCGATCGCTGGCGTACTCGCCGCGGCTGCGCCGGCGCCCGCGGCGATAAAGCCCCGGCGGCTCATTCCAGCTTCCATGACGTCCCTCCCCTGTCCAAGCGAGCCTCGACTGGGCCCTATTTCAGAGGAGGCTAGCACAGCATCTGAGCTTTTGTGATCGAAAATGATCGCAAAGGAAGATATTGGGTCAGCCTGGGCTGTGGCGGTCTGTCCGGAAGCTCCGAGGGGTTGGCGCAATCCGCCGATGTTGCTCGCCCGAAAGGCAGCGCGGCGCGCCAGTTCGACGCCGAACCGGCGGCCCCTAAGCGTCGCTTGAGTTACTTCGCGACAATCAGATTGACGCCGGCGGCCTCAAGCATGCGGCGGTCCCCATCCCGGACCCCCTCATCGGTGATCACCGTGTCAATTTCGCCGAGCTCACAGACCACATGACCCGAGGGACCGGTGAACTTCGACGAATCGACCAGGACGATGATTTCGTCGGCCTTCTCGATCAGCCGCCGCTCGGCCGCCACCAGGACGACATCCGCCTGCATCAAGCCTCGCGGCCCCAGCGACGCCGCCCCCATGAAAAGCCGGGGCGCATGAAAGCGCGGCATGCTCTCCTCGCCCGCCGCGGACAGGATGATGTTCTGTTCGCGAAAGACCGAACCGGCTGGAACCAGGATTTGCGTCTTAGGCTGCGAGAGAAGCGCGCTGACGATATGAAGTGAATTCGTCAGCACCTGGAGGTTTCGATCAGACAGGTGTGGACACATCTGGAGCGTCGTCGATCCGCCATCGATCATGACGCCCTCGCCGTCGCGGCACAGGCTTGCGGCGACGCGCCCGATGATCGCCTTCTGTGCGGGGTTGCGCGCAATGTTCTCGTGAAATGGCGCGCCGCTCAGGTGCAAAGGCATCTGCGGAGCCGTCTCCGACCCCCCGCGAACCTTCTCCGCTCCGCCCCGCACCCGCCGCAAATCACCTCGGCCAGCCATGCGCTCAAGGTCCCGCCGGATCGTCGCCGGCGAGGCGCCGATCTGGCCGTCGAGTTCCTGGAAGGACACAAATCCCCGTCCATCCAGCAGGCCGAGGATCAGCTTTTCGCGTTCGCTTGCATGCATCTTGGATACTCGACTGGCCCGATTCATCTTCGAGGCCCACCCGAGGCGTTTCAAGCATTTTCGGTCAAATTCCGCGATGCCGGGCCGAATTGACGATACAAGATCGGTCTATCTGATCGACGCGAGTGACGCCGGTCAGCGCCATCGCGACCTTCATCTCGGCTTCGATCAAGCGCAGCACATGGGCGACGCCGGCCTCTCCCGCCCCGGCGAGGGCATAGGCCCAGGCCCGGCCAAGCAGGACGCCATCCGCGCCCAAGGCCAGCAGCCTGACCACGTCGAGTCCAGATCGCACGCCGCCATCCGCCAAGATGGTCAACCGATGCGCGACGGCGTCCGCGATGGCCGGCAAGGCGCTGGCGGTGGAAAGGACGCCGTCAAGTTGGCGACCACCGTGGTTTGAAACGACGATACCGTCGGCGCCGAGAGCCGCGGCGTTCCGCGCATCATCGGGATTCAACAGGCCCTTGATGACCAAGGCGCCCTTCCAAACGTCTCGAACAGCTTCGAGGTCGCGCCAGGTGATCGATGGATCAAAGTTTTGACGCATCCAGGCGAAGAAGTCCTCCAGCCCGCTGTGTCGGCCCAGGACGGGTGCGACATTGCCGAGCTGATGGGGTCCGCCAAGGAGCCCAACGTCCCAGGCCCAGGCCGGCCGCGTGATCGCCTGACAGATCCGCCGCCCCGCCCCGGCAAGGCCCGGCGCGCCGGCAAGCCCCGATCGGTAGTCACGGTATCGCGTTCCTGGGACCGGCATGTCGACGGTAAAGACGAGCGTTGGGCAACCAAGGGCCGCGGCCTGGCTGAGAAGCTCGTTCATGAAGCCGCGGTCCCGGATCATGTAGAGCTGGAACCAGAATGGACTTTGCGCGCCCGCGGCGACCTCCTGCAGGCTGCACGCCGACACGGTCGATAGCGTGAACGGAACGCCTGCGGCCTGGGCGGCGCGGGCGGCCTGCACCTCTCCCCGGCGCGCATTTAGGCCAGCCAATCCAATCGGACCCAGCGCGACGGGCATGCTGACCGGTCGCCCCAACAGGCTGGTCGAGAGGTCGATGTCGGATACATCTCGCAAGACGCGTTGCTCGAGCACGACCCGCCGCAAGTCGTCGCGATTTGCCGCAAGCGTCTCCTCATCATAGGAGCCGCCATCTATGTACTCGAACAGGAACCTCGGCAGTCTGCGGCGCGCCAGGTCGCGGTAGTCCGAGATCGAAACCGCCTTCATGCCGCGGCCTCGATTCGAGCGGCGTCGCGTCGCCACTGAGCCGCATAGGCGCCAAGGTCCTCCGCCAGCGGCGCCACCGGCTCAAGCGTCGACATAGCCTCTAGCGTCGGGTCGAGCAGGCGCAGGGCGCCATAGGAGACATCCTGATGGGCGTTCGATGTGTAGAGACGATCCTGCGGCCGTAGCGAGGCCAAGGCGCGGACGAAGACCTGGGCTTCCGCAAACCGGCCTTCCACGATCACCCGTTCGCGCGCGCCAACCAGATTCAAAGATGTATCGGCGATCATCGCCGCATAGAGGCAAACCGCCGCGCGCCGGGCGAACGAATCGATGGGCATGTCGATCCACCGGCCATTGCCGTGGGGAAATGGGCCGACATCGGGGGTGAAGGTGGGAAGGGCCCGTGAACGCTCGGCGATGACAGCCGGAAGGGCGGCCAGGAGGCCGGGCTGGTCCGGCTTGATATCGATGCGCCGTGTGTCGATCCCCGAGAGGATCTCGATTTCTCGACCCCCCATGAAGCGCGCCGACGGGATCGGCCTGCCATAGGCGTCGACGTTTACGAGGCAGTCGCGCGCTTCGGCCAGGGCGCCGATGTCGACGGCGGCGCCCGGCGCCGGCGAGCGCATGGCGACAAACCAAGTCCCGGTGGAAAGCACGGTCGCCTCGTTTTGGGCGATCTCGGAAAAGCCGCGCGCCGCAAGCAGGGCAGCGTTCGAGTCGTGAATACCGCAATAGACCTTGGTGGTTGGCGACAGGCCCGTTCGCTCCGACCATTCCGGGCGCAGCGTTCCCAACGCTTCATCCGCACGCCTCAAGGGCGCAAGGCGTTTAGCCCAACCACGGCGATCGGCCAGGCCGCTGAATGAGGCTGCCCCGGGGCGCCAGAGGTCGCTGTGGCAACCCAGGCTGGTAACCTCGGTGGCGGCCACGCCACTGAACAACCACGCCCAGTACTGCGCCCAGGTTACGATGCTGACGTCCCGGTTCATGAGCTCCGGATAGACGGCCTCCATCCAGGCGATCTGGACGCCAAGGTTCAGGCCAAGCGGGAGCCTGGGCGACCCCGTCAGGGCGAAATCGTCGCGGTCCGCCTCATAACCTTCACGCACGGCGTCAGGGACAGGCTCCTCATAGTCCGGCGGAGGAAAGGCCAGCTCGCCATCAAGAAGAACGGCGCAGGCCGCCCCATGGGCGACCGGGATGATTGCCTTCACGGGGCCGCGCTGAGCGAAATCGCTCAAAACCCGCCCCGCCCAAGCCTCTATCCCAACCGCATCGAGGGCTGCGTAGACTCCTGCGTCCAGGCGGGTGTTCGGGCGCGTTTCCTTCGCCACGACCTCTCCTCGGGGCGTCCACAGGCTTAGCTTGGTCAGGGTCTTGCCCACGTCCAAAACCACCGTAAAGCCGTCGTCCAAGCCTTCGCCCCCCAAACCGTTTGATTGATAGTTATCGAATATGATCGTATGAAGCCAGCCACTTCCCGCACAGCGCAGACCCGACTAGGACCCGCCCATGAAGAACGGAACCGGCACAATCGCCGACCTTCCTATAGCCCTGCCTTTTGCCGTTCCGGAGAGCCGATGGAGCCAGTCCGCCGCCAAGGGCAAGACCCTAGAGGAACTGCTTCTCTACCGCTCTAACCTGCTTGGCTCGGACTTGACCGTCACCAACTTTGGCGGCGGCAATACGTCGGCGAAGCTCGCCGAGAAGGACCCGCTCACCGGCGAGACGATCGAAGTCCTGTGGGTAAAAGGATCCGGTGGAGACATCGGTTCGATGAAGCTCGACGGCTTTTCCACCCTTTATCTCGAAAAATTCCGCGCGACGGAGAAGCTCTATCGCGGCGTCGATTTTGAAGACGAGATGGTCGGCTACCTTCCTCACTGCACCTTCAATCTAAATCCGCGCGCCGCCTCGATCGACACGCCGTTGCACGGCCTGCTGCCCTTCGCTCATATCGACCACGTCCACCCTGACGCGCTGATCGCTCTAGCGGCCTCGGTGGGAGGCGCGGCCGCGACTGACGAGATCTGGAACGGCGCGGTGGGTTGGCTTGCCTGGCGGCGTCCCGGCTTCGAACTTGGCGTCCAAATTCGCGAATACGTGAGCGCTCATCCTCACTTGCGGGGCGTCATGCTCGCCGGCCACGGCATCATTTGCTGGGGGGACGACGCCGAGGCCTGCTACCTCAACACCATCGGGCTGATCGCCGACGCCGCCAACTACCTGAACCTGCGCATGGCCGGGAAGCCGGCGTTTGGCGGACCGAAGATTGCCGCGTTGCCGGCAGCAGACCGCGCGTTGGCCGCGGCGAAGCTGATGCCGCGCCTGCGCGGGGAAATGCCCGGCGAACGCGCCAAGGTTGGACACTTTTCCGACGACGCGGAAGCGCTTGAGTTTGTCGGATCGAGGGATTTTGAGCGTCTGGCGGCCATTGGCACTTCCTGCCCGGACCATTTCCTTCGCACCAAGATCGCGCCCCTGACCCTCGATCCGGGAAGGCTGGACGACACGGTCTATCTCGCGGAGCAGTTCCAGGCTTATCGGCGCGCTTACGCCGAATATTACGACCGCTGCGCGGGGCCGGCTGATCCGAAGATGCGTGATCCCAATCCCGTCGTGATCCTCGTGCCCGGGCTAGGCCGCTTCACTTTCGCCGCCGACAAGACCACCGCCCGGCTTGCAGGCGAATTTTACGGCAACGCGATCAATGTCATGCGCGGCGCGGAGGCCATCGGAGGCTATGCCGGCTTGCCGGAACGCGAGGCGTTCAACATAGAATATTGGGCGCTCGAAGAGGCGAAACTGCAGCGGATGCCGAAGCCTAAGCCGCTTGCCGGGCGGATCGCCCTGGTCACGGGCGCGGGCGGAGGGATCGGTCAAGCCACCGCCGAGCGCCTGCTTGCCGACGGCGCCTGCGTCATGCTGCTGGACCTTAACGGCGAAGCCATGGATGCGGCTGAGAACGGCCTCGTTAAAAAGTACGGGCGAGACCTCATCCGCGCGACGGTCTGCGACGTAACGGACGAGGTCCAGGTACAAGCCGCCTTCGATCTCTGCGCGCGGGAGTTCGGAGGCCTGGACATCCTGGTCGCCAACGCCGGCATCGCCTCCTCCGCCCCGGTTGAGGAGACCAGCGTCGCGCTTTGGCGAAAGAACTACGATGTGCTTGCCGAGGGCTACTTCCTCGCCTCGCGCTCCGCCTTTCCCCTGCTGAAGCTCCAGCACGGCGGATCAATCATCTTCATCGGCTCAAAGAATGCGCTGGCGGCGACGCCTAACGCCTCGGCTTACGCATCCGCCAAGGCGGCTTCCCTGCATCTGGCGCGCTGTCTGGCGCTTGAAGGGGCCCCCGACGGCATTCGCGTGAACGTCGTCAATCCCGACGCGGTTATCCGCGGGTCACGAATTTGGGACGGCGACTGGCGCCAGGAACGCGCCGGCGCCTACGGCATCGACCCGGGCGAGGAGCTGGAGGAATTCTACAGAAACCGGTCAATGCTGAAGCGCAGCGTCTTGCCGGTGGACATTGCCGAAGCGGTCGCCTTCTTCGCTTCGGATCTCTCGGCAAAATCCACCGGAAACATTCTCAACGTCGACGCCGGCAACGCCCAGGCCTTCACACGGTGAATGATATGAACGGCCTTCCCCTGTCGCAGGATGCGATCCAAACCGGCAACCAAATCCAGCTGGCGGCGCTGCAGGACGATTACGATAGCCTTGGGCGATCGTTGCAGCGTCGCGGTATTTCGATCGACGCCATAAAGGCGAAGGTCGCGGACTTCTCGCTCGCCGTGCCCTCCTGGGGAAGCGGCCGGGGCGGCACGCGTTTCGCGAAGTTTCCGATTCCCGGAGAGCCCACCAATATTCATGAGAAGCTTGAGGACTGCGCGGTCGTCAATCAGCTCTCACGCGCGACGCCTCGAGTTTCACCGCACTTCCCATGGGATTGTGTCGAAGACTATGCCGGCTTGCGCGAAGAAGCGGCGGCGCTCGGCCTTGGCTTCGACGCCGTCAATTCCAATACGTTCCAAGACCAACCTGGCCAGGTGCATTCCTACCGCAACGGCAGCCTTACCGCGACGGATGCGGCGGTTCGGGCTCAGGCCGTGGCGCATAATGTCGAGTGCATCGAGATCGGCCGCAAACTCGGCTCGAAGGCGCTGACGGTATGGATCGGCGACGGCGCCAACTTTCCTGGGCAGCAGGATTTGGGGGCCTCGCTAGATCGCTATCTCGAGAGCGCGGCCAATATCTACGCCGCCCTGCCCGACGGTTGGCGCATGCTGCTTGAGCACAAGATGTACGAGCCGGCGTTCTATTCCACGGTGATCCAGGACTGGGGGTCCAGCATCCTGGCGGCCCAACAGCTCGGACCAAAGGCCCAATGCCTGGTGGACCTTGGCCACCATGCGCCGAACGTCAACATCGAACAGATCGTGGCCCGCCTGCACCGCTTCGGGAAGCTGGGCGGGTTTCACTTCAACGACAGCAAGTATGGCGATGACGACCTGGATTCCGGGTCGATCAATCCGCACCAGCTGTTTCTGGTGTTCAACGAACTGGTCGAGGCGGAGCTGAAGCCGCGCGATGGATTCGACCCGGCCTATATGATCGACCAGTCGCACAACGTCACCGATCCCATCGAGAGCATGCTTTCGTCGGCCGAGGCCATCGGGGCCGCCTATGCCAAGGCCCTGCTTGTCGATCGCGACGCCCTCCACGCCGCGCAGGAGGCCAGCGATGTGATGATGGCCTTCCAGGCGCTTCGTGGGGCCTATCGGACGGACGTCACGCCGATCCTGGCGATGGCGCGCGCTGAAGCGGGCGGCGCGGTGGACGCGCTGGCCGCCTACCGAGAGAGCGGCTGGCGCGACCGCAAGGCCCAGGAGCGTAAGCCGGTCGGGCTCGGGGCCGGCATCGTCTAGCCGCCGCGTTCACTTCGCGGCGGCCTCGCGCTGGATCTGATCCAACGACTTGCCCTCGTTGCGCGGCCCCCAGATCGTGCCGATCAGGCCGCTTACCACCAGGAAGCCTGTCAGAATCCACGCCAGATGGGTGAAGCCGGCGGCGGTCATGGCCGGCACGAAGAAGCTCCAGACGCCGAGCGAAATCCGCACGATGGCGAAGGTCACCCCCTGCGCGGTGCTGCGGATGAGCGTTGGAAAGAGCTCCGCGCTCCAGAGCTGGAAGAAGGACTGGGCGCCGAAGCCCGACCCCAGCCAGACCAGGACGAGATAGGCCAGGGCGACGGGCGTCGTGAGCGGGAAGATCGCCAGGAGCGACATGCCGATTACCTGGATAATGGCGGAAATCCCGAACAGGAGACGCTGATTGACCCGGTCGGAATAGCGCATGAACACCAGACCGATCGACAGCATGGCCACGAAGAAACCCGCCGCCTGCATCGCCACGCTGGCCGCCTGGCTCTGAGCCCCAACGGTGCGAAGAATATAGGGAAAGAAGAAGCCGTTCGTGCCTGCCCAGAGGTTCCAGACGCCGTACATCCCGACCAGAAAGACCATCGACTTCAAGTGTTTGGGCGTTAGGAGGGCTCGGAACCCGCTCTGGCCCGCCTGCCGCTCCGCCCGGCGTTTGGCCGCGGCCTCCTCCCACAGCACGGATTCCTTCATCCGAGACCGCAGCAGGGTCAGGACGATCGCGGTGACGGCGAGGTGAGCGAAGACGATCCGCGCGCCGAGGACGCCCAGCGGCGCCAAAACCAGGAAAAGCCCCAGTACAACGACAGGTCCGAGGTACCACAGCGCCTGAGCGACGCCGCTGTGCTGGCCCCGCCTGCCGGACGGGGCCATTTCCGCGATCAGGGACCATGAGGCCGGGATGTCGGCTCCCACCGCCAGGCCGACAACGACGAACCCCACCACGATCATCCAGGGCTGCGTGGCGAATACGAGCCACAGCATGCCGGCGGCGTAGAACAGCATGTCGTATTGGTAGATTCTCTTCCGGCCGAAAAGATCGCAGAGCCGTCCGCCGATAAGAGCGCCGACGCCGGCGGAGATCGCATTGGCGCTGAAGGCCCCCAGGAGGCCGATAAAGCCGGTGCTCAGGTGATAGGCCGTGGCCCATAAGGCCAGGGCGGCCGCTCCGGACACGATGGAGCCGGCGTCGATGTAGTTCGCGAGACCCGCGAGAATGGTGTTGTTCCAGTCCTGGCGGGTCGAGACCCGCACGCCAAGCGCCGTGGGTGAGGCGGTGGCCCGCACAGGATTCCTAGCCATCGTTTCCTCCACAATCGCGCTTCAGCGCGTGTTGGCTCATTAAGGCCACCTGTATCGATAATGATTGATGATGACCAGATAGATGCCCTCTTGACGCAATCTTTCCTCCGCGCATGGCTAACCCAAGCCGGCGGGAAGGCGCGCCACGCACCCGGCGCGCGGCCGATCCTGCCGAGGAGCGGCGACCTCCCGCCTTGGAGGATCAGAATCCAGGTTCGCACGCCGTTCCCGTGACGGATCGGCCGCTGAATCAGCGAATCCAAGCAATCATTGGTCGAGCATAAATGATCATTATCAATAAATTTGCTTGACTCATTTCCGTCATTCTACATCATCAAGGCAAGCTCCGGCGCGGCGACGCGCATAGGAGCATTAAAGGGGGAAACCATGACCAAGGCGCCAGTACGCCAATTCCATCTTCGCCGTTGGTTGCTGAGTGGCGCCGCCACTTGCGTTCTCGCGCTGTCGCCGTCCTATGCCGCGGCTCAAACAGCGGTGGGCGGTGGATCGCCGACAACGCCCGACTCGAGGACTGACGCCTCCTCTTCGGTGTCGGAAGTCGTCATCACCGGCACCCTCATCCGGGGGGTCGCGCCGACCGGCTCGAACCTGATCAGCGTCACGCCTGTGGACATCAAGGCCAGCGGGGCGACCAGCGTCTACGAAGTACTGCAGACCTTGCCCGAACTCGCCAATTTCGGTCAGTCGTACCAGCCGAGCGTACCGGGCGCACAGTCCGGCGTCTTCAGCCCCAGTATCCGTAACCTCCTGACGCTCACATTGATCGACGGGCGCAGAGCGCCGGCGTCCGGGACGCTAGGCACACAACCCGATCCGGATTCCATTCCAGCGATCGCCCTGCAGCGGGTCGAGGTGATTCCCGACGGGGCTTCGGCCCTGTATGGATCAGACGCGGTCGGCGGCGTCGTGAACTTCATAACCCGCCAGAAATACGACGGCGTCGAGGGAAGCGTCCGCTACGGCGCCGCCGACGCCTATTCAGCCTGGGACGTCGGCCTTCTCGCCGGCAAGACCTGGTCAGGAGGCTCCGCGCTCATCGCCTACCAGTACACCTCGAATGGGGCGCTCAGCGGCCTGCAGCGTCCGGGCTATTCGGTGGCTAACCTCGCGCCTTACGGCGGCATCGACAACCGCAGCAATGCCTGCGCCGAGCCCAATGTGAACACGGGCGGCGTCAACTACGCCTATCCGGGCCTTGCTCCGAACACGACGAACCTCTGCGAGGAGCAGCGCCTTGCGAGCTTATTGTATGGCAACCAGCGGAATTCTATTCTTGCAAACATCCATCAGGACATCAACAGCAAGATCACCGTATGGGGCGAGGCCAACTTCAGCTACCACACGAGCAGTGGAAACGTAGAACCGCTTCCAATCGACGTTACTATTCCTAATACCAATCCCTATTTTGTAGCGATACCAGGGTCCGCCGCCACCTCTGAGGCCGTGACTGTTGGTGGCCAGAACATCCTTGGGATGAACTATTTCACGGACTACACAACAAATAGGGTCGTGCAGGGCACCATTGGCGCTGACGTCGAATTGCCGGCGGGGTGGCTGCTTAAGGCCTTCGGGACCTATGGCAACACCTACACCGAAGGAAGAGAAGCTTTCAGCCTAAACGACGCCGCGCTCGCAGCGGCCGCGGCCGGGACCACGACCTCCACGGCCTTGGACCCGTTTGGCTCGGGAACATCCCCCGCCGTAGCGCAGGCGATCGGGAACTGGGACTACGTCACTGCCACCACTCAGACATTGGCTCAAGGCCAGGCCATCGCGGACGGGCCGCTCTTCTCCCTGCCCGGGGGCGTCGTAAAGCTTGCCGTCGGGACGGAGGCGCGCGAGGAGGGTTTCAGCTCCAACTTCACCAATGGCCCAGCAGGGTCGCCGCTTGCCGCGGCCGTGTCGGCGACACGCGACGTCTTCTCAGCCTTCGGCGAACTTCGAATTCCGTTGGTTGGGGAGGCGAATGCGTTTCCGCTGGTTCAGGATCTGAGTCTCTCGGCGGCCGGGCGCTATGACCACTATAGCGACTTCGGCAGCACGGCTAACCCGAAGGTCGGCGTCGACTGGACGATCATTGATGGCTTCAAGCTCCGCGGCGCCTGGGGCACGTCATTCCATGCCCCCAGCCTATCGGATCTTCACGCCATCGACGGCAAACTTGTGTCGCTCGGATACCCCATCTCGGCCGCCTTCTTTGGGATCGATCCACAAAATCCGGGTGGCTACAACGCCTATGTCGTGGCCGGCGGCAATCCCGGGCTGAAGCCGGAAACGGCGAACACCTACTCGATCGGCGCGGACTTTGAACCGGCCGAGGTCAAGGGGCTTAAGCTCAGCGTCACCTACTACAACGTCAATGAGCAGAATCTGATTCAGACTCCTCCGATTAGCAACGCGCTCTTCAGCGACCCCGCGTTTGCACCCTTTGTCGTCCGCAACCCCACGGCGCCCCAGTTGTCAGGCTACTCGGCGGGACTGCCGCAGGTGGTGTACGCGCCGATTAACCCGGCCTACCCCACCGTGCTGTTCGATCTTCGCCGGCAAAACCTCGCGTCGCTCTTTACCGATGGCCTCGACTTTAGCGGCGAGTACGCCTGGGACACCGCGATCGGGCGTTGGCAGGTGAGCGAAATTGCGGAGCGCGTCCTGACCTTCAACGAAATCGGCGCGCCTGGGGCGACACCGACAAGCCTGCTGTCCGAAGGGATGCCTGAGTGGCACAGCCGGACCATGTTGTTATGGTCTCGCGATAACTACGCCGTATCGGTGATGGAAAACTACAATGGAGGGATCACAAACCAGACGGAACTTGCGTCTGGCGTCGCCACCTATCAGCTGCCGGCCATGTTTACGACCGACCTATATGTTAGCTACGATCTGCCGACAAAAGGCGCGTTGTCCAACGTCCAGCTCACGCTCAACGTTGAGAACCTGTTCGACGCCACTCCGCCAATTGGGCCGGGGGGCGTGCGAACGGATGTGGATGTCATTGGTCGGCTGGTTTGGCTCGGCGTACACAAACGTTGGTGACGCTCGGAGCGCTTGAGGCCGCCGCCGAAACCTACCGCCTCGGCTCGATCGTAATGCTCAACGGTCCCGCCGATTCACCGCGGATGATCGCGGCGCCGTCGATCGTTTCGATGCGGCAGGGATAGGACGTGCGCACCTCGGCTCCGCCCTTGTAGGCGGCCTCAGGAAGGCTGATTTCCGTGGGGAGCGACACGGCTGGATCAACCTCGATCGCCGCCTCAAAGACGCCGGTCGCGGCGTCATAGGCTTGACGCAGCAGCCGCCCCTGGGCGGCGCGAACATAGGGCCTGGCGAAACCCTCCACGCCGCGCCCGCCGTCGTGGCCCGAGTCGACTTGGTCAGCCGAGAAAATGGACAGGTCCTCCTGGTTCCACCCGTCCCCGACCCGCGCGTCGTTCGCGTTGGACGCGGAGTAGGTCCACCACGTCGCCGACAGCTTCAGCTCATCAAGGGCGTCGGTCATCAGGCCCAACATCTGCGCCTGCTTGGCGAACACCCCGGGCCCGCGCTCGCCGGCCGTCCAGGCAGCGTAGGACGCTGCGTCATCGATATCGAACTGCACGCCGATCTCGCCGATCAGACTAGGCCCGCCGAAGCCCTCCGCGAGCCGTTTGCGCGCCTCAAGGCCCTGGCGATAACTCTCACGCACATCGGCCGCGCCGCGAAGCGGGCGCTGCGCGAACGGATCGACGTGGTTATCGACATCGAAGGTCTTGGTGGTCAGGTTTGCCAGATCATACCAGTGCGGGGCGTTCACCGAGGCGGGCGGCATCGCCTTCGGATAGACCCGACCGATGAACGGGCCCGCCACCTCCACCTCGGCAAACAGGATCCAGGCCGGGCGGTGGGCGCGGATCGTCGCCGCCACGGCGTCGAACAGCGGCGTGAACACGTCCCGCGCGGAGTCGAACAGGCCGTTCGGTCCCCGCTGGAAGGCCGTCTCATCCAAGGGGCTCGCATAGCCGTCGCGCAGGCTATAGACGCCCGCGGCCTCGAACGGGCACGACGCGCCTTCGCGCCAGATCGATACGCCGTCGGGGTTCATGGTGCGCTCGGCCACCACCCGCGGCAGGCCGGTCTCTCGCCCGCCCAGCACCGGAACGGTGATCGGCATTCCCCGGGCCAGCGCCAGGCCGTCGAGCGGACTTATCGCCGGCCCCATCGCCAGCGGCGACGGGGCGTCCACCCCGCGATCGGACAAGGCTTGGCCCAGCCACCCTAGGCACGGCTCGTTCAGGCTTTCGAACCCGATCACGTGAGGCATATCGGCCAATCGCCGCGCGACCTGATCGAGGCAGGCCAGATAGCGACCTTGCAGGTAGTCCTGGACGTTCTCGCCGGCGATCCGGAAATCAGGCGTCAGCCAACGTCCGCCGAAAAAGAGGCTCCACATCAGGCCATTGGCGGGCAGCTTATAGTTCGATGACCACGACATGCGCGGATAGGCCGCCTGATGAGGCGCAGGATCCGCGTAGTCGAAGGCGTTCTGCATGACCAGGGCCGCCTGGGCGGCGTGGAACCTGCCAAAGTCGAGCCCCACCGCCTCGAACGTCCAGCCGGGCGCGCCGCAACCGCCGCTCATCCGGCTCCAGGCGTCCTGGTGGCAATCGATGAGGACGTAAAAGCCGTAATCCCCCGCCAGCCGGGCGATCTCGGCGAAATAGTCGAGGTAGGCGGCGTCATACTCACCCGGGCCGGCATGTTCGATGGCCTCCCAGGTGGTCAGAAGCCGCAGGCAGTTGAAGCCCCAGCGGCGCAGCCGTGAGAAGTGCTCGTCGGCCTCGGCCAGGGGAAACGGCCGGCCGATGAAGCTGACCGTCCTATGATCGGCGAAATCGGTTGGGAAGTTGGTGCCGCCGCGCGGCCACGGCGTCTTTGAGTCGCCGCCCAGATTGACCCCCCGGAGCAGCACCTCGCGGCCATGGCCGTCCACGAACCTGTCGCCGGAAACATACAGTGGAGAGAGCGACATATAATGATCCCGTTTCGGCGCTCACGAAGACGACCGGCGGCCTCGTTCACGTCACACAATATACAAACAGTTCAGACCGCTTCTATTTTGCGACGCCGATGCTGTCCGCAAAGGGCCGCCTTGGCGACGCCTAGGGTTCGATCGGCGGTATCAGTCCGTCGGTCAGGGCGTGGAACAGCCGCTTGAGCAGCTCGATCGCCTGTTCCAGTTCCGCGCGATCCTCGAGCAGCATCAGATCGATCGACAGCCCGCGGACGGCGGCCACGAACAGCCGGCGCATGGCGTTGGTTTCTGGCAAGTCGGGAAATCCGCCGTCCTTGAGCGCCTGCTCCAAGGTCGCCCGCGACCGCTGTTCGATCCACCGTTGCACCGGACCAAGGCGCGAGGCCAGTTCGGGATCCGAACGGGAGCCCATCATGATTTCGAGCACCGCCATGGCCGAGGGCCGGGTCAGCACGTCCCACATCATGTCTGGGAACTGGTAGAAACGATCCCGAGGTGTCGGCGCCTCGGCGCCCAGGCGCCGATATTCCTTGGTCTCGCGGTCGTACACGTCGGCGACCACCGCTAGCATCATGTCCACCTTGGTGGGGTATTGATGCAGCATGGCGCCGCGGCTGACCCCGGCCTCATCGGCGATCAGGCCGGTTGTGGTCGCGCCATAGCCGCCTCGATGGAGCACCACAATCGCCGCATCGATCAGCTTCCGCTGAGTTTCGGCGCTCCGTTCAGCCTGGGTCCGACGCTCGACGGTTGCGGCGCGGCGAGGCCGTCGGGGCGGCGAGCGAACAAGGTGCATCGCGGTATCATCGGTCACCGAGTCGAGCTCCTCCGGAGTTGGGCCGTTCGGATACTGACGCATCCTCTCCGCGGTGCATATTCCGTCGACGCCATATTCGCTCCCCTGCCCGCCAAAGCCGCACGCCGATGCGTTGAAATGCAGAACCACACTACATGCGGTCTAGACTGCTTGTAAATCGGATTGAGCGAGGTTACGGTGCGGAAAACCTGGGTCGTCGGTGGCCGCAGGTCAAAGGGGGAGCGAAACCGATGATCAGTCCACATGTGCTTGGCGCAACGTCCAACTTCAGAAAGAGCCTGCTAGGCGGAGCGGCTCTCGCTGTCATCGCCTGTTCGCCCGCCCTGGCGCAGACCACGCCGCCGCCGGCGCCCGCCGCGGCTCAGGCAGAGTCCACCACCGTCGGCGCGGTCATCGTCACCGCCGAGCGGCGAACGACCAATGCCCAGAAGACCGGCATTCCGATCACGGTGTTCAACGCCAGCGACCTCAACAAGCGGTCGATCTTTTCGCTCAACGACCTGCAGTTCAACACGCCGTCGATGACCGTGCAGGACACCGGCCTGGGCGCGCTGATCAACATCCGCGGCATCGGCAAGAGCGATGGTGGACAGGAAGTCCCGGCGGGAACCCTGATCTATCGGGACGGCGTCTCGGTTTCGCCTGGCGGCGTCTTCACCGACGAGCCCTATTACGATGTCTCCAACGTCGAGGTGCTGCGTGGTCCGCAAGGCACCTTCGCGGGCGACAACGCCACGGGCGGGGCGATCTTCGTTACCGAAACCGATCCCGTCTTGCATAGCTTCAGCGGCTGGGGCGAGGCCCAATACGGCAACTACGACGATGGACGGATACGCGGCGCGCTGAACATCCCGATCGGCGATGACTTCGCCTTGCGTATCGCCACCAATGACGAGTCCCGCGACAGCTTCGCCCACATCTTTGGCCCCTACACGGGCAATGACGGCAAGCTCCGCGAAAGCGACTGGCGGATCAGCGCGCTGTGGAAGCCGACGGACAGGTTCAAAGCCGAACTGAAGGTCGACGACATCTACCACGAAATGGGCGGGATCCCCGAAGGTCCCTATACCGGTTCGGCCAGCAGCCTGTTCAACATCGGCACCGACACGCACCAACTGGGCATTGAGCGGATGTTCCGCACCGTCCTGAACCTAAGCTATGAGCTGCCGGACGGCATCACCATCAAGTCGATCTCCGGCTACCAGTTCGGCACCGCGGTCGCCGACGAGGACGTGGACGGCACCGACAATCCGCTCCTGCAGGAAAGCTATCACATCCGCGGCGAGGAGCAGACGCAGTCGCAGGAGATCGACATCCTGTCGCCCAACACGGGCCGGTTCCAATGGGTGGTCGGCGGCGTCTACCAGAGCGACCTGAACACCCAGCCGCAGCAGCAATATCTTTCGCTCGCCCCCGGCGGCACGCCGACCACGAGTCTCGCCCTGGTCTCGCTCGAATACGCGGAATTACGTCAGGACTGGGGTGTGTTCGCACAAGGCGCCTACGCCATCACGCCTTCGCTCAAGCTGCAGGTGGGGGCGCGCTATTCTGACTCGCACGTCTCCCTCGATGATCTTTTCATCGGCGCCTTTAACGGAATTCCGCTCGAAGGCGAGAATGTCGTCGGCGACACCGAGCACGACTCCCGCGTCACCGGCAAGGTCAACCTGGAGTGGACACTCGACGCCAACAACTTCCTCTACGCCTTCGTGGCCACTGGCCATAAGGGCGGCGGCATCAACGGGACGGGCATACTCACGCCGGGCTTCCCGACCACCGCCTCGCCGGCGGCCGACCTGCCGCCGAGCTTCAAGCCGGAAGACGTGACCGACTATGAAGTGGGCTGGAAGGCCAACTGGTTCGACAACCACCTGCGCACCCAGCTGGGCGCCTTCTACAATGACTACCAGAACTTCCAGGTCGCCCTTTACCAGGTCTCCACGGCCGAAGGTGAAGTCGAGAATGTGCCGGGACAGACCCAGGTCAGCGGCTTTGAGGCCCAGGGCCAGGCGCAGTTCGGCGGTCTGTCGTTCAATTTCGGCGGATCGTACCTGAACACCGCGCTGGGGCATTTCTCGGCGATCGACTCGGTCGTGCCAAGCCTGGGCGTCCAGAACCTGACCGGACGGCAGCAACCCAATGCGCCTCGTTGGACCGCTCAGTTCGGCGTTCAGTACGTCTTTGACGTGCCGGGCAACGCTACGCTGACCTCGCGAGCGGACTACTCCTATATCGCGTCGCGCTGGAGCACCCTGTTCGACTATTATCCCGGCGACTTCCTGCCCCAGGACCAGTTGGTCAACGCCCAGCTGATCTATGCGCGGCCGGATAACTGGACGATCACGCTCTACGGCACCAACCTGTTCAATCTGCAGTACGCCGCCTCCGGAACGCTCGGCACCCTGGCGATCGCCGGACCACCGCGCCAGTTCGGCGTGCGCGTCATGAAGTCCTTCTAGGTCCTCCCTCGCCGGCCCGACTCCTTCCAGGCTGTTCGGGCCGGTCTTTTTCATGAATGCTTCGCCGTTCGGCGACTTAAGGGGTCCGATGAGCCAGCCGCGTTCCGCGACAACCGCACGGATACTTCTGACCGGCGCGCTGGCGCTCGGCGCCCCGGGCAGCGCCATCACCCAAACTCAACAATCCCCCGCGGCCCACGTGGCGACAGGCCAGCTTTCCGGCGCGGTGGAAGACGGCGTCGCGGTGTTTCGCGGCATCCCCTATGCGGCCCCGCCCGTAGGCGCCCTGCGCTGGCGCGCGCCACAATCGGCCGTCGCCTGGCCCGGCGTCCGCGACGCGACGAAATTCGGCCCGGCCTGTCCGCAGGGCCATCCCAACGGCCTCACCGATATCGTGCCCTATGGCGGCGCGCCGGAGCCTACCAACGAGGACTGTTTGACCCTCAATGTCTGGGCGCCGCTGCACGGCGCCCAGCGCGCGCCGGTGATGGTGTTCATCCACGGCGGATCTGGCGTGATGGGCGCGGGCTCCCTGCCCTATTACGACGGCGCCAGCTTTGCCCGCGACGGGGTGGTGCTGGTGACGATCAACTATCGGCTCGGCGTCCTGGGTGGTTTCGCCCATCCGGCCCTGAGCCATTCGGCCCCGTCTGGCGAACCGCTGTCGGCCTATAGCGCGATGGACCAGATCGCGGCGCTGCGCTGGGTCAAGCAAAACGCGGCGGCTTTCGGCGGCGATCCGAACAACGTCACCCTTTTCGGCGAATCCGCCGGCGGCATCAGCGTGCTCCAACTCGTCAGCGCGCCCTCCGCCTTTGGCCTGTTCCAGCGGGCGATCGTCGAGTCCGGCGGAGGCTGGTTCCCACCAGGCGCAAGCCGCGCCAAGGCCGAGAAGATGGGCGTGAGCTTCGCCCAGTCGCTCGGTGCGCCAGCGAACGCGACGGCGGCGCAGCTGCGTCAGATTCCGGCCGCCGCCCTGGTGCGCTCGACCCAGCCGTCAACCGCCTTCGCCGATCCGCGCCTCATGCCGGAAAACGCCACCGTCGCCATCGCCACCGGCCGGCACGCCCGGATACCGCTGATGATCGGCGCCAATAGCGGCGAGGATTCGCTGCTGAACCACGGCGGAGGGATCGCCAAGGCCGTGGCCCAGGTCAAGCCGAGCCTGATGAAGCAGCTGCACCAGTTCTATGGATCGACTCTGAGCGACGAGGAGGTCGTCCGCGACTATCTGCGCGACGGTCTGGTCACGGCGCCAGCCCGTTGGGTGGTGGAGAATTGGTCAGGGGTCGCGCCGGCCTATGTCTACCGCTTCGATCACGTGGACGAACGGCTGCGGCCACGCGTCAGCCGCGCCGGCCATGGCTCGGAGCTGTTCTACGTGTTCCAGACCCTCGGGCGCCAGCCAGCCGACGCGGTCGCGCCCACCCCCAGCGACGAGCAGCTGGCGGCGGAAATGCACGCCCGCTGGATCGCGTTCGCACGCACCGGCGCCCCCAATCCGCCCGGCCTGCCGACCTGGCCCGCCTATTCGCGAGCGAGCGACCCTTGGATGGTGTTCGGCCCGAACGGCTCGTCCGTGCAACATCAGGTTCTAAAGCCGCAACTGGATTGGCCGGAGCGGCGGATATCGCCGCTGATCTGGTTCATGCGGGTCCAGGCCGCCATCGCCCGACTGTTCCGCTGGCTGTGATCGCCTAGGGCTTGGCCACGGCCAGATGCTGGTTCCAGAAGGCGACCTCCTCCCCGACGGCCGACTTGCCTTCCGGCGTATTGGCCATGGACGGGGGAAAGGCGTGCGGCATGCCTTCGTAAAGCTCCAACCGGGACTCGCCGCCCGCCGCGCGGATGGCGCGGTGTAGCCGCACCATGTCGCTGAGCAGAATCTCCTTGGTGCCGCCGATGATCAGGGTCGGCGGATAGCCCTTGGTGAAGTCGCCATAGATTGGCGAGACGTAGGGGTTCTTCTGATCCGCCGGCGCCGCATACAGGTCGATGGCCGGCTGAACCGCCGGGCTATAGAGGACCGGATCCGCCTCTTTCAGGGTAATGCGGGTGTCGCCCGCCCCGGTGAGATCCGAGGCCGGTGAGATCAGCACCAGGCCCGCGGGCGCGGGCAGGCCCTCGTCGCGGATCTTGAAGGCGGTTCCCGCGATGATATTGCCACCGGCGGACTCGCCGTACATGCCGATCTTGGCTGGCGGAACGCCCGTCGCCAGCACGGCCTTATAGACGGCCACCAGCTGGTCGGTAACCAGCTGCCAATGGCCTTTAGGCGCAAGGGTGTAGTCCACCGAAATCACGCGCCGCCCCGTGGCGCGCGCCATCAGGCCGGAAGAGATCAAGCTGGAGTGGGCGCTGCCGCCGATGAAGCCGCCGCCATGGACATAGATCAGCACCGTGCCGTCGTCCTTGTAGGCGGGCGGGAGCACCTCAACCACATGGACGCCGCTCATCTGCTTGTCGGCAATGGTGATTCCGAACTGTTTGATGACCGCCGGCTCACGCAGCGCGACCACATGCTCGAACGCCCAGTTTAGCGCGACGAAGCCGGCGGCGCTGGTCGGCGCCTTAGGCCGCGGCTTGAGCAGGCCTGGCCGGGCGGCGTTGAGGATGGCCGCCGCCTCCGGCGAGACCGTCGTCGGAACGTAGGCGCGCAGGGGCTCGGCGCCGGCCGTCTCCTTTGGCGCGAGGGTCTGGCCCACCGCCATTCCAGCCAGGGCGATCGCGGCGCCGGCAGCCACCAGGGTTATCGCGCGCATGGGAGAGGTCTTCCTTGCTGGGATCGATTTGATGGCAGTCATGGCGTCGGCCCACCGACCAGGAACAGGCTTCGTCCCGCCGCGAGCCTGATCGGCACGTCGGTTCTTCGGCCCCCCGGCGCCCGCTCCACCTGGGCGCCGACCGGATGAGTCTCGCCGGTATAGGGGTCCCAAAGCTCGAAAGCCCCGGCGCCCCGGAGCGAGACCGTGGTGTCGACCGGCTCGTCGGAAGAGTTGGCGATGAAGACGATATCGCGCCCCGCCTTCACCTTGTGGATGTAGGCGAGTTCACCGTTGCCGGCGCGGGGATGCGGATCGCCGGCGAAGGCGACATCGGCGGGCGGTCCCCACCGAGCCAATGCGGTTCGCAAAGCGTCCGGCGTGGGATTGGCGATGAACAGCGCCGCGCCGCCGTTGCGGTTGCGCCGTGCGATTCCGGCGCCCGGCGTCGCCCCGAAGATAGCCCGGACCAACTCGCGAACCTCGGCGTCCTGGCCGAACTCGGCGGAACGCGTCGGAAGCGCCGTGGTCGCCAACACCGTTCCGCCGCCCTCGTAGAAGGCCTTCAGCTTGCGCAGCACTCCGGTCGAAATCACCTCGCCGCCGGGAAGGATCAGCACGCCATAGCTCTGCCGTTCTGTCCGGTTGTCCAAGATCATCCGCTTGCCAACGATCTTCAGGTGGCGGCTCGCCAGATCGTCCGGGTGCAGAAAGGTGAAGTCGCGATGCAGGTCGCCGGTCAGCCGGTCGCCGACCGCGAGATAGTCGGCGCTGGCCGGCGCATACCGGCCCGTCGGCCCTTCCTGGTTGTCCGGCGCGTCGAACCGGTAGAAAGCCTGCAGCGAGGCGATCGGATAGACCACGGCGATGTCCGCGACCCGCCGACCACCGCGCAGCAGCATGGACGAGCGTCCGGCCCATTCGGCGAACTGCTTGGGTGGGCCGATGTCATTGCGGGTGCAGGTGATCAGGTAGCTGACCCCGCGCGCCAGGGAGTCCATCGCCCGCTTGTAGCCAGTGGGCGTGCCGCAGGTGGTGAACTGCTCCGCCGCCACCACGGGTTTGTCCTGCGATTCCGCCGCCGAGGTGGTCAGCTTGTAGCCGTCGCGCCCGAACCCGTAGGTGAAGATGACGTCGATCATCGGGATTGGCTGAGCGCGATAGAATTTGAACGGATCGCCGTTCATATCGGTGGGCTGAATCTCGTACTGCCCCGGCGTGTGGCCGGAGGCGGCGATGCCATGCCGCGCGGTCCAGTCGGTGACGAGGCGTGGAAAGCCGTCGGCCAGCATCTCTGCTCGCGCGCCGAACAGGCCTACTCGCGCCGCCGCCGTATCGGGACCGATGTCCTCCCACAGGGCAGGATAATAGACAGCCGCATCCCGCCCGGTGTCTGCTTTGAACCGATCGCCGACGCCGATCCCCCAGGTGCTGTCGGCGGAATAGATCCCGACATCGTCGAAGAAGCTCATCGCGACCGTATTGCCGAAATACTGCCCGACGTGACGGGCGTAGGCCTCGTAGGTCACGTCGATGAACTGATTGACCGCCTTCGGATCGAGGTAGTCGACGATGGCGTGATAGTCCTGCGCCCCACCCTGCGGCTGGCTGGTCACCACGTTGAAAAACTGCACGGTCCAGCCCGGACCAGGCGTATCCCAACGCAACACGCCGCCCTCGAGCTTCGCCGTCAGGTCGATCCGCTGTTTCGTCGTCTCGTTCATGGCTACGACGGCCACGGGCACGCCTTGCGGCGCGGTGAAGACGCCCGCGCCCGGCGAAGCCGCCAGTTTGGTCCGGACCAGCAGCTTGCGATAGTTGCTCGGATCGATCCGGCCGCCGCCCGCCGAGCCGCTGGGGTAGTCCAGCTCATCGTAGAGCACGGTCGTCATGCCGTGCGCATGCGCGAACGCCAGCGCGGCGGCGTATCGACGGAAGTATTCGTCGCTCAGATAGAGCGGCGCCTGGCCTGTCGGGCCCTCGCCGATGTCGGGCAAGGGGTCGGGCTCGGCGTTGTGCGGCGCGAGCTTTTTCGCCGCGCGGATCACGCGCTGGATGGTTGGGTCGTGGGTGGTCGAGGGGTCCACCACCGCGCGCCGGCCGCCTGGGCTGATCATCAGCGCGCCGAAGCCCCGATCGACGACCGTCTGCAGCTGGGATGGGATGTCCTCGACCGGTGTCAGTCCGACCTTCACCGTCGCGGCGGGGCGATAGCGTAGCGGCGGGTCGGCAAACCAGGCCTTGGACACCTCCGCCGAGGCCGGGTCGCGCAGCGGCGTCTGCGCCGCGCAGGGCCAAGCCACCGCGCACACCGCCGTAAGCAAGAGCCCGTTCAAAGATCCAGCCACACCCACGATCAGCGCTTGGCGGCGGGAAGGTAGCGGTTCCAGAAGGCGATCTGTTCGGCCATCGCCTCCTTGCCTTCCGGCGCGTTGATAAACAGCCCGGGAAAGCCGTGCGGCATGCCCTCATAGATCTCCAGGTCGCTGACGCCGCCGGCTTCCTTGATGCGGCGATTGAGCCGGACCATGTCGCTGAGCAGCCATTCCTTGGTGCCGCCCTGGATCAGGGTCGGCGGATAGCCCTTGGTGAAGTCGCCATAGACCGGCGAGACATAGGGGTTCTTCTGGTCGGCCGGGTCGGCGTAGGCGTCCAGGGCCGGGCGGACCTCGTCAGCGCGCAGCGCCGGGTCGGCGTCTTTGAGCGTCTGGCGGGTATCGCCGCCCTCGGTGAAGTCGGTCATCGGGCTGATCAGCACCAGCGCGGCGGGCATGGGCAGGCCCTGGTCGCGGATCTTCAAGGTGGTGGCGGCGACGATGTCTCCGCCCGCCGAGCCGCCGGTCATGCCGATGTGGTCGGCCCTGGTCCCCTCGGCCAAAACGCCCTTGTAGACCGCCAGCACCTGATCGGTGACAAGCTGCCAGCGACCATGCGGGGCCACGGTGTATTCGACCGAGATGAAGCGCTTTCCGGTCACCGCCGCGGCCGTGGCGACGCCGCCCAGGTCGGACTTGGCGCTGCCGCCGACGTAGCCGCCGCCATGGACATTGATGATCACTGTCCCGTCATCCCGATAGTCTTTCGGCCGGACGTCGTAGACGGTGACGCCGTTGATGAGGCGCTGGGTGATCGCGGTTCCCGGGTACAGCTTCAGCCGCGCTTCCGAGGCCTCAATATTATGCTTTTCCGAGACCTTGTAGGCCGCATCGAACTCGGCGGCGGTCCGGTTGATCGGCGGCCGCGGCGCCAGGACGAAGGCGCGATAGGCTCGGTACATGGCCGCCGCCTGCGGCGAGATCGTCGTCGGGATATAGGCCCGCAGCGGCAGCGCGGAGGCATCGGCCGGGGCCGGAGCCGTCGTCTGCGCCATCGCCGGCGCCGTGGCGACAAAGCTGATGGCCACGGCGGCAAGAAGGGTTAGCGTGCGCATGGACTATCTTCCCCGGTTTCCGATCCCTGAGCGACCATCACGCACACATTACATGTAGTCAAGACTGCTTGTTTATGGTCGGATGATCGTGACGGTTTAGGCGCGACAAACGATAAGGAAGCTCGTGGGCGAGGATGTTGGACGTTGCGGAAGGTCGTGCGGGCGCTCGATCCGAGCATGAGCGCCGCATCCTTGAAATCCGAGCCGGCCGTTCCACGGCTGCGGTTTGGCCATATCCTCACCTTCGCGGCGGGGGATTTCGGCTTCAACCTCTATTGGCAGAGCCTCTCGCTCTATCTGCTTTTCTTCTACACCGACTCGGTCGGGCTGACGGCGGCCGCGGCTGGCCTGATCTATATGGTCGCCTCGATCTGGGACGGGCTAGTCGATCCCGTGGTTGGGGTTCTCGCGGGGCGGACGCGTAGCCGATGGGGCCGCTATCGGCCCTATCTGCTGTTCGGCGCGCCGCCGCTGGCGCTGGCCTTCACCCTGCTCTACTTCCGGCCGCCGCTGGCGGGGACGATGCTGGTCGCGGCCATGCTAGGCGCGCACCTGCTGTTCCGCAGCCTCTATGCCGTGGTGAATGTGCCCTATGCGGCGCTGACCGCCCGCATCACCCAGCGCGCCGACGAGCGCGCGACCATCTCGGGCCTGCGCATGCTGTTCTCCACGGTCGCGGGCGCGATCGTGGCCCTGTCGACCCAGCCCATTGCACGAGCCGTCACCGGCCGGGTCGACAACCCGGCCGGATTCACCGCCGCGGCCGGTGTATTCGCGGTGGTCGCGACGCTGGTGCTGGTCTTCGTGTTCGCCACCTCGCGCGAGCAGGCGACGACTGATCGCTCGGCGCCGGTCCTTGGGTTGGCCGAAAGCTGGCGCGGCATAGCCGGCAACCGGGCATTCTGGACCCTGGTGCTGGGCGGCGGCTTCATGATCGCCTGTTCGACGGCGCTCGGCAAATCAGTGCTCTATTATTTCAAGTACGCGCTGCACGACGAGGCGGCGGCCCGCACGGCGCTGACGCTGTCCGGTATGAGCGGTCTTGTGATCGTCCCGGGCTGGATGTTCGCCGCACGCTGGCTGGGAAAAAGAACGCTCTGGCTGCTCAGCTGCGCGATCTATGCCGCCGGACTGCTCGGCTTCGCCCTGGTCAAGGTCAGCCACCCGTGGATCATGGATGTCTTCCTTGTCTATATGCAGATCGGAATCCTGGGGCTGGCGTTCGCCTACTGGGGGCTTTTGCCGGACGTGGTGGAGTATGGCGAATGGCGGACCGGCGTCCGCGCGGAAGGCCTGGTCTTCGGCCTGGCGCTGCTGTTCCAGAAGATCGCCCTGGGACTCGGCGCGGGCCTGTTCGGCCTTGCGCTCGGCGCGGTCGGTTATCACGCCAACCAGGTCCAATCGCCGCAAACGCTCCAGGGCATGAAGATGATCATGATCGTCCTGCCGTTGTTGGGCGTCTGCATCTGCGCCGCGGCGATGAGCTTCAACCCGCTGCGGCGCGGGGTGCACGAAGGCATCGTCGCTGATCTGGTCGCCCGCGCCAAAGCGACCTGACGAGCATCACGGAAGATGGAGCAACATCGATGAGCGACACGAAAGCCTTTCCGGACGGATTCCTTTGGGGCTCGGCGACGGCCGCCCATCAGGTGGAAGGCGGCAACCTCAACGCCGACAGCTGGGCGTTGGAGCATGCCTCACCGTCGCTGTTTCGCGAGCCGTCCGGCGACGCCGTCGACCAGTATCATCGCTTCGCCGCCGACGTCGCCATCGTCGCCGGGCTTGGGTTAGGCGCCTATCGGTTCTCCATCGAATGGGCGCGCATCGAGCCGGAAGACGGTGTCTTCTCTCAAGCCGCCCTGGATCACTACCAGCGCTGCATCGATCACTGCCTCGCGGCCGGCATAGCGCCAGTCCTGACCTTCCACCACTTCACCCTGCCACTCTGGCAGGCGCGACGCGGGGGTTTCACCGATCCGGCGTTTCCCGATCGCTTCGCCAAGTTCTGCGAGCGGGCGGCGCGGTCGCTTCATGGCTTCAGGACCGCCTGCACCATCAACGAACTGAACCTTCCGCTGTTCATCCGGGATGCTTTTGTCGACCGGCTGCAGACCGACGCTGGACGCCCGAGACTCGAAGCCGCGCAGGCGGTGCTGGGGGGCTCGCTCGACGGATTTTTCCTGTTCACGCCGCGAGACGCCATCCTCGATCGGGGTCTCGCCGCCCACGCCAAGGGACGGGACGCGATCAAGGCCGCCCATCCGGACTGCCAGGTCGGCGTCACCCTCGCCTTGCAGGACGAACAGGCCGAACCCGGCGCCGAAGCCCTGCGCGACCAGCGCCGCAACGACTACTATGGGGTCTGCCTCGACGCGGTGAAGGGCGACGACTTCATCGGCGTGCAAACCTATTCGCGCGTGGTCGCCCGCCGCGACGGCGGGGTGGGTCCGGAACCGGGCCATCCCCTGACCATGATGGGGTATGAGGACCGGCCCCAGGCTTTGGCCGCGACCTGCCGGTTCGCCTGGGAGCGGACACAGACGCCAATCCTGGTCACGGAAAATGGCTGGGCGGGCGAGGACGACACCCGACGCGCCAGCTTTGTCGCCGAGGCCCTGGACGCGTTGCACGGCGCGATCGCCGACGGCGTCGATGTCCGGGGCTATTTCTACTGGTCGCTGTTGGACAACTTCGAATGGCTGCGCGGCTACGGTCCGAAGTTCGGCTTGATCGGCGTCGACCGGGCCACCCAGCGCCGCGAGATCAAACCCTCGGCGGCCCTTTTGGGCGAGGTGGCGCGCGCGAATGCTCTAGCGCCATCGGTCCGGACCCCTGCCCCTCCCCGTCAAACCGATCACAACGAGGTGGGAACACCGGTCGGCGTCTGACCACGGCATAAATTGCGCCGACGTCAGGCGACGACGTCAGTGCAAGATGCAGCTGAAACGGGAGTGGCCAGGCTGCGCCAAGAACACAGCCCGCCCCGCCTGTTCACGCTCGAAGACCGCGCCTTCCGACGCGCGCACAGCCGATCGTGGGCACAAGCTCCAGACTTCCGCGCTGGCGTCGCCGGGGATCGTCACCGTCTGCACCACGCCCCGGCGTGTTCGCCGCCAATCGGACGCGACCAATCCTCTCACGGTCCGAATGGACGCACGGACGTGATCGAGGCCCGCTGGCGTGACGGGCTTGATGACGATGGCGGAATACCCCGGGCTTGCGGGCGTGATCCCCGCCAGACCCTCGTAGAACCAGGCGCTGATCGAGCCGAAATAGTGGTGGTCGTAGGACCGTGAGGTGAGACTCCAGCCCTCTGGCAAGGTCGACAGTCCATTCCTGATCCACCACCCCCAGCCAGGCTCGGCGGTCTGGGTCGCGGTGCGATAGGCGACATCGGCAAACCCGTGGTCGCTGAGCACGCGCAAGAGGTAGCGTGCGGCGTAGACCCCCACGCCAGGGCGGTAGGCGCGGGTCTTCAAATCTTCAGCGACATTTGCCGCCACCGCCTGTTCGTGTCCGGCAGGGACCATGCCGAACGCGAGTGGCAAGACATTTTGGGTTTCCGCATAGGGCTTGGACCGCCCGCCGGCGTCCAGGGTGCGATAGATATCGTGGTTCGCGTCCCAATATTTTCGGTTGTAGGCGGCGAGAACCTCGGCCGCGAGCGCGTGGTATCGGGCGGCGTCGGCGCTCTTGCCGAGCACATCGGCGTTCCGCGCCAGTTGATCGACCATCATGTAGAAATAGGCCGACGATGTCGCATCGATCCCGCCATCGTAGACTGGCGAGCCATACTCGCCGAGGCCCCGATCGTAGCGGTAGTCCGGCGCGGTGATGAAGGTCGCGGTATAGTCCACCAATCGCTTCTGGGTCTCGTACATGTCGGCCAGGACGCGGGTGTCGCCATATTGCTCATAGAGGGCCTGCGGCAGGACGAAGGTCGCCGCATCCCAGGCCGGCGTCGGGCCCCAGAGCATCTGCCAGCCGGGCGTGGCCTCGTAACCGTACAGCGGCGTCGAAGGCACGATCTCGGGGATTTCGCCCTTGCCCGACTGGGCGTCGCGGAAGTCGGCCAGCCACTTGGTCCAGACCCGCGCCACGTCGAAATTCAGGATCGCCGCCTGGGCCGAGGCCTGCGCATCGCCGGTCCAGCCGTTCTTCTCATAGGTCGGCGTATCGGTCTGGTAGCCATCCATGTTGTTGAGCAGGGTGTCGCGGGCCGCGGCGTGGATCGCGTTGAGCAGCGGGTCGGAACTCTCGAACGATCCGATGCTGGCGACGTCGGAATGGATGCGTTCGCCGGTCAGGGACGCCAAGGTCGGGACACCCGGAAAGCCTTCGACCTGGACATAGCGGAAGCCCTTGTAGCTGAAGCTCGGCGCCCAATGTTCAACGCCGCCGCCAGCCAGGGTGTAGCGGTCGGTCTGCATCTCGCTGTCGACCAGGCGGTTGAACGCCAGGACCGAGCCGTCGGGATTAAGCTTCTCGCCCTGGACCATCGACACCGTTCGCCCCACGGGTCCCGAGACGGTCAGGTTCAGGCGCCCGGCAAAGATCCGGCCGAAGTCGAAGACATAGACCCCTGGCGCGATGAATTTCATCGACACCGGCTCGACCCGATCCAGAGGTCGGATGGGCTCGAGGTTCGCGTCGACCAGGTCGCCGGCGGGACCGGCGCGGGCCACCGCCGCCGGCCAAGCGGTATCGTCGAAGGTCGCCTCGCGCCAGCCCGTGGGATCGCGGCGCGCATCGTATCGCTCGCCGGCGTGAAGGGAGTCGTGCAGGGTCGGGCCGTCGATGGCCTTCCAGGCGTCGTCGGTGGCGATCACCTGCCGCGTCCCGTCCCGATAGTCGATCTCCAGTTGGGCCAGAAGCGCCGGTGGTCCATGCCAGGGCGCCTGGTGGAAATACCATTCGTTGGGCTCGACCAGCCCATACCAGCCGCGCCCCAGCTCCGCCGCCAGGGCGTTGCGACCAGGGCGGATCAAGCCGGTGACGTCATAGGTGCGGGTCAGCACCCGCTTGCCGTAATCGGTGAAGCCGCTTGCCAGGGCCGAGGCGCCAATCGCGGCGCCATTCAGGCTGAGCCTGGGCCAGCCAGCGCCGGCGACATAGAGGCGCGCCCGTTCGATCGGACCATGGCCGGCGTCGAACGCGCGTCGCAGCAAGGGCGCGGGCGCGCCGATGGGCAGGACGATGTCCTTGTTCAGCGTGGCCGAGGCGACCGCCAGGCCCTCCGCCGTCACCCGGCCGCCGCTGAACGGGTTGTCGCCATTGCCGAAGCCAATCCTGGTCTCCGGGGCGTCGGAAGAGGTGACGGACACGGCGTGGATGACCGCCGCATCGGGCTCGGAGGACGAAAAGCCGATCGTGCCCGACGTCTGGCCCGCGTCGGTCAGGGCGTCGACCGGGGCGCCATCGATCGAGGTTTCGATCGACGATCCCCTGGCCGAAATAGTCAGCTCATGACGATGCGCCGCCATGCCGGCGAAGCCCTGCAGATCGATCTTGCGCAGCGTGGTCGTCACTGTCGCCGAGCTCTGGCCGCCGGGATAGTGGCGAACCTGCTCCAGCAGCACAGCCTTGCCGCCGGCGACCTCGATCCGCCAGACATAGGCCTCGCCATAGGTCTTGCCGATCGGCCGCGCGCGGAACAGCACGTTCAGGCTCTTGCCGCTCAAGGTGAAGTCGACCTTGAGAGTCAGGTCGGACCAGTCGTGATCCACGCTGGTGCGTCCGCCAATCCACTGGCCAGTCCATTCGCGGCGCCCCAGCAGCCCCATCTCCCACCAGGAAGGCGCGCTCCACGAGGACGCCCGACCTGCGGCGTCCCAGGTCCGCACCCGCCACAGATAGCGCTGTCGCGATTGCAAGGATGGCCCGGCGTAGATCGCCTGAGGCAGCGCCGCGCTGGCCTGCCTGCCGCTGTCCCAGACCTGGCCCCGGCCCTTGGCCGCGACCCTGACCTCATAGGCGCTTTGCCGGCCCAGCGGGGTGGTCCACATCAATCGTGGCGCGGGGACATCCAGCCCCAGCGGCTCGACCGCGTACTCGACCTTCAGGTCACGCGGCGCGGCTGGCGCGCTCATGGCCATGGCGGCGTCGGCGAGGCTTAGCAGCGCCACCACCAACAGCCCGACACGAAGGCGAAACGCGACCATTCCACAAGCCCACGACAAAACCCGCGCCGACACCACCTCTATCGGACGGGCTTGGCCAGTTCGCAGGCAAAGTTGGCGGCGTCGCTGCTGGAGCCAGAACCCGACCACCGCGCGACCTGCGGATAGGGGCAGAGCGGGCGGCTGTTGGAGGCCGGCCCGGCGGGCAGACCCAGATAGGCCATCAGGTCGTTGCCATACTTGTGGGCGATGATGCTGCGCGGCGGCTGGCCATGTTCGGTCCAACCCTCGAGCGCCGCCAGGGTATCGAAAGTGTTCGGCCCGGGACCGGTCAGGCAATGGCCCATGCCGGGAACCATGAACAGGCGAACCATGTCGGCCGAGGTCTTCTCGCCCAAAGCCGCACGCACGCGGCCATAGTAGGCGATGGTCGCCTGGGCCGGGATCGCGGCGTCGGCCCAGCCATGATAGAGGATCAGCTTGCCGCCCCGGGCCGCGAAGGCGCTCAGATCGGGGTTGTCGGAGTCCAGCACCGGCCCCAGATCGCGATGGGCGCGGGCGAAATCCTCATGCAGGCGGAAGTCCGCCAGGCTCCAGGCCGGGTCGCTGAACACCATATCCTTGTAGAAGGCGGTGGCGAAACGGCCGTGCTGGCCCTTGGCCCCGGTGATCCAGACGTTCCACGTGCCCGACTGGGCTTCGGAACCGGGGGTGTAGCCAGGAAAGATGTGCGCGCCGGTCTTGGGATCGACCGGGCCGCCATAGATTTTGTGCAGCGCGACGATCTCGCCGTCGGTCAGGCATTTGGCGTTGTCATCGCCGCCCTTGCAGCGCAGCGCCTCCGGCTTGAAATGACAGGCGCGGGGATCGTCGAAATAGCCGTCTTTCAGCGGGTCGAGCGCCGCGCACTGCGACTGGGCCGCGGCCTGGATCAAGGCCAGCTTGGCGTCGGAGATCGGCGATCCTGTCGGCCCGCCCACGGCCAGCCCGTCCGAGGCGAAGGCCGTCATCAAGTGGGTCCAGGCGTTGGCCGGGGCGCCGGCGATGACGCCGTCGTAGTCGCCGGGGAATTTCTCGGCCTCCATCAGCGCCTCGCGGCCGCCGTCGGAGCAACCCTGGAAATAGGCGTGGGTCAGCGGCGACGGGTAGTAGGCCGCGATGAGGGCCTTTGCCGCCTCGGCCGTCAGGTGGTTGGCGCGCCAGCCGAAATCTTTGATCTTCTCCGGATGGCCCAGGGCCCAACTGGCGTCGATGTCGCCCTTGCTGACGTGGCCCATATTGGTCCCGGCCGCGACATAGCCCTTGGCCAGGGCCGGCCGCATGGTCAGGAACGGGCTGAGAAGGTCGCCGCCATAGCCGCCGTTGCCGGCGCCCAGCAGCTTGCCGTTCCACGCCGCCCTGGCCGGCAGCCAGACCTCGATCCTGATCTCCGACGACGACGTGGGCGTCAGCGTGGCCTTGACCCGGCAGAAGGCCATCGGCGCCGGCAGGCCCGGCTGCCCCTTGGCCAGGGTGATCGGGCTGCCGGCGGGCGTGTCGCTCGCTTCGTCGACATGCCCGCCCGGCAGGTTGGCGTGGACCAGGTCCGCACACCCCGTCTCGGCCCTCGCGCGCCCACCGATGGCGATGGCGACAAGCAAGGCGGTGGCGAGGGTCAAGGCGAGATGGCGACGGATCACGGCAATAGTCCTTCAGATCAGCAGTTTACGGAAGAAAGTACGCCTAGAACTTCTTGTGAAGACCCAGGTTGACGAACCGGCCAAGGGTCGAGCCATTGCCGATGCCGCCGCTGATGTTCTCGAAGGCCGGGTTCTGGTCGAACACATTGTCGATGTTCAGCGTCAGCGAGGTGTCATGCAACAGGGCCGGTCCGCCGACGATGTTGTAGGCGACGTAGAGGTTGATCGGGTCGAAGGCGCCGACGTGGGTCTGGTTGGCCACACCAGCGACATTGAAGCCGGCGGTGTAGTCGATCGACACCCGGGCCGTGAACGGGCCGACCATGGCGCCGAGCGAGCCTGTGAGGCTAAGCCGGCTGACCCCTTGGGTGAGCTCGTTAAACAGCGCCGACTCGCCGGGGGCCTGGTTGTTGCGGTCGAGCGTATAGGTGCCGCTGACCGCCGCCAGCAGCTGGCCGAACGAGGTTGGGTAGGCGTAGCTGGCGTTGAAGTCCAACCCGTCCAGGAACTCATTGCCCAGGTTCTTCCGCCGCGCGTCGATGATGATGTAGGGCGAAAGCGCCGGGCCGGCGGCATAGAGGGCCGCGATGCTCGGCGCGCCGTTGACGATCTTGTTGCCCACCAGGGCCTGCGCCTGCGCCAGCGTCGGGTTGACGATGTAGTATTGCGCATAGGCCGGCGTGGTGAACATCAGCGGGCTGGTGAAGGGCACCAGACCGATCTCCTTGTAGACCGAGGCGTTCCAGTAGGTGAGGCTGAGATCGAGGCCCGCAACCTGATCCGGACGCCAGTCGCCGCCCACAGAATAGGTGTGAGCGGTCTGCGGCTTGAGGCCCGGCGTGCCCCCGGCCAGCACGATGGTCGGTCTGAACAGGTTGAGGAAGGAATCCCCTGGCTTGATGAAGGGGCTGACGCTGATCACCTCGGCCCGGGTGTCCACCGCGCCGGTGCTGTCAGCGAGGCTCGGCGCATTGAACGAGGTGCCGTAGTTGCCGCGGATGGTGAAGCCGTGGAAGGGCTCATAGGTGAAGCCGACCTTCGGGTTGGTGGTCCCGCCGAAGTCGCTGTACTGGTCGTGCCGCAGTGAGAGGTCGAGGCTGAGCGCCTGGACGCCCGTGAAGCTGTTGCCCGACCCCACGATCGGGACCAGCAACTCACCGAATTCCGCCAGCACATTGCGCGAGGCGTTGGCGGTCGCCGCGCCGTTCAGGTCACCGGGGGCGGCGGTCGCGAACAGGGCGTCGCTGCTCTGGTAGCTGTACTGCATGCCGGCCGCGAGCCGTAGTTCGCCGCCGGGCAGGCTCATCAGCGGGCCATCGACGATTACCCGTCCCTCGGCCAGCTGCTGGATGTTGCGGCCGTAGTCTTCGTAGTTGTGGATCGCGTTGAGCACCGTCGGGTTGGTCTGGGCGATATCATAGGGGTCGAGGGCGGTCGCCGTGGTCGTTCCGGCCAGGGCCGCCGACTCCGCCACCGCATTGATCTGCGGCTCATGCACCTGGGTGTCGCTGCGGCCGTAGTTGGCGAGGAACTTGGCCTCCCAGCCATTGCCCGCGTCGTAGGTCAGGGTGGGCGTGACGCCGAACTCGTCCAGGTCGGTCGAGTTGGTCACCGTGTTCCCGTAAACGCTGGCGTAGTTGTAGGAGGCGGTCTCGAAGAAGGCGCCGCCGATGGATTGGAAGTAGGGATTGGCGGCGGTGATCGTCGCGCCCGTGGTGGCGTCCTGCGGGCTGACCGAGCGGGTCAGGCGGTCGGTCCAATAGCCGGTAACCTCGAACTTCAGCCGGCTGCTCAGGTCCTGGCTGCCCGAGACGAACAGGCTGTTCTGCTGTTCGGACGGCACGAGGTCGTTGTAGAGGTCCGTGTCGCACTGGTTCAGGGTGTTGGCCGTGAGCCCGGGCAGGGCATAGTTGACGCCGTTGGCCGTGATGTTGCCGGGATTGCAGGCGTCGCCACGGAAGTCCGAACCGCCCTTGGACGTCAGGTTCTGGCGGTAGTAGCTGCGGTCGCCGCCGAGCAGGTCGGTGTTGGAACGGTAGTCGTAGGACAGGAGCAACGAGCCGCCGTCCCAACGGTGGCCGCCGGTGACATTGACCTCGTCGGCCTCATAGTTGTCGGCGAAACCCACGTGGGCGTCGGCTTCGACGCCTTCCATCGACTTGCGGGTGATGAAGTTGATGATGCCGCCGAGGGCGTCGGCGCCATAGATGGACGAGCCGCCGTCCGGCATCACCTCGACGCGCTGGATCACGCCCGGGGGGATCACGCCGGCGTCCGGGGTGGTCTGCAGCACGCCGGCGCCGACCAGATTATGGCCGTCCATCAGCACCAATGTGGTGGTGCCGCCAGCCGCGCCGATGTTGCGGATGTTAGGGCGGATGGTGGAGATTCCGACGGTGGTGCCCACGGTCGGCACGGAGTTGAACTGGGTGGTGATCACCGGAACGGTGGACAGGATCTGGTCCGTCGACATCGCGCCGGTAGAGACGATGTCGGTGTGAGTGACGGCGAGCACATTGGTCCCGACCGGGGCGACGCCGCGGATCAGGGTGCCGGTGACGACGACTTCGCCGACCTCGGTGGCCTTGCCGGCCTGGGGTTTCGCGGGCGGCGGCTGGGACGAGACGTCGGTCCCACCGGGGACCTGCGCGGCAGCGGCGGCGGCGGCGAGCGCCATGGCGACGCCGGCGCCGCTCATCAGCAAGATCTTGAACTTCAACATGGATTCCCCCCTTTTTTGGTTGATCCGGACCTGCTTCAGTGTCCGGCGTAGTGCGCGGTGATGGCGTCGAGCGCCGGTGAGCCGGCCTTGACGGCTTCGGCCTTCGCGGCCCCCGTCGTCGCGTCTGGCGTGATGGCGAGAAGCTGATCGTCCTTGACCGAATAGGCGGGCCAGCGCGGCAGGCCCGGGCCGTTTGGATCGCCGGTCTTGGCGAAATTGGTCCAATAGGCGCCCATCAGCTCGGCGGCCGCGCGATCCTCGGGATTATTGGCCGTGGCGCCAAACACGAACGGCAGTTCCGACGCGTGCGGTGCGCCATGGCCGTTGCGGGCGCCTTGGGCGACATAGCCGAACCGGTAGAGGTAGGCCGGCTGGCCTGTGCGTGCGGCGAAACCGGCCAGGGCGTGCGCAGGTTCGGTGAAGTTGAGGTCGCTGGCGAAATGGGCGTGGAAGGCGGCCAGGGAGCCATAGGCGGCGACAACGGCCGGCTTGTCGGGGCCCAGGACGGCGGCGGCCTTCTCGGTCATCGGCGTCAGCAGGATGCCGGGGACGACGCCCAGCTCGTCGCTGTTGGATCCGACCAGATAGGGGACCTTGGCCGCGTGGCCCGCGGCGAAACCCTGGGCGACCTCCTCGCGGACCAGGCGCCCGTCCAAGATCGGCCCGGAGTAGGTGTCGGCCTCGGGCGAGAACATGTTGATCCCGCCCAGCACCTTGTCGGCGGGGATGGCGCGCAGGCCGGCGGGATCGTCGGTGGTCACATGCGCTTTGGTGGCGAAGGCCCGGCCAATAGCCTCGGCCTCGCCGAGCGGCTTCCACGGATTTCGCCCGCCGCCGGATTCGGCGATGGCCTTGGCGAACAGGCCCTGGGCCTCGGGCGACAGCATCAGCCGGTTCACCGACTCGCCACCGGAAGACTCGCCGAAGATGGTTACGTTGGCCGGGTCGCCGCCGAAGGCCGCGATATTGGCCCGCACCCATTTGAGCACGGCGATCTGGTCCATCAGGCCATAGTCGCCCAGCGGTCCGTCCGGACTTTCTTTCGTCAGCCCGGGGTGAGCGAAAAAGCCAAACCGGCCAAGGCGATAGTCGAAGGTGACGATCACGACGCCCCGGCGCGCCAGACCGGCGCCGTCGAACAGGGTCGACGTGCCCGATCCGCTCACCATGCCGCCGCCGTGGGTCCAGACCATCACGGGCAGGGCCGACTTGGCCTCCGCCAAGGCCGCCGGCGTCCAGACATTGAGGGTCAGGCAGTCTTCACTGGCGGGCTGGGTTGAGGCCGACGAATCCCAGCTCTGCCGGTTCTGCAGGCACTGGGCGCCGTAGTGGCTCGCGTCGCGCACACCGGCCCATCCGACGGGATCCACAGGCGGTCGCCAACGCAGGGCGCCAACGGGCGGCGCGGCATAGGGAATGTTCTTGAAGCTTGAGACGCCGCCGAGGGTCGCGCCGACGAGGTTGCCGGATCGTACATGAACGACGGGGCTGGCTATCGTCGTTGGCGCCAGCTCGGTCTGGGCCGAACAATCCGTTCCCAGCAACGCCAATACCGCAAGCACGACCACCGCCGGCCGCACCTCCGCACGCCTGATGCCAGCCGATCGCCCCAACGTTTGCCTCCCCCGTGGCGATCGACCCGTCGTTCCGGGCCTATCGTCTTCCGATTTTAAATAATCGATTTTATATGTATGTCTATAAAATAATCGATTTTATGCAGAGGTTGATTGTGGCAAGCCCGGAGGATCAAATGCCTTCCGATACGGGCCCAATGGCGGGAATCGCGACGATCCGGATGGACAAAGGGACAGCGCGAAAGGTTGCGGCGATCGAGGCGTCCGCCGTTGGGGTATCCGCATCCCTGATCGCCAAGACCCAGGACGCCCTTCGCCGCGACATCATTCGCCACGTCCTGGCGCCAGGTGAGCGCCTCAAGATCCAGGACCTTACGGAACGCTACGGCGTGGGGCTCAGTCCCGTACGCGAGGCCCTGGCGCTGATCTGCGGCGCGGGCCTGGTGATCCGGGAGGATCGGCGCGGGTTTCGCGTCGCCCCGGTCTCCCTCGGCGACTACCGCGACGCCCAGCTGGTGATTGGCCGGCTGTGGCCCTACGCCCTGAGACTTGGTGTCGCCAATGGCGACCTGGCCTGGGAACAAAGACTGGTCCTGGCCCTCTATCGCACCCTGAATTTCGATTGGGACCGGGCCGAGCGCGAACCGCAGCTTCATGACGACTGGGACAATCGATTCCGCGGCTTTCAGCGTGAACTGGTCGCCGGCAGCGGCTCGCCGACCCTGGTTGCGCTGGTGGACACTCTGATGGACCGGGTGGAGCGTTATCGTTGGCTCGTGCCGGAAGCCAAGGCCGACACCGCCCTGGACGACATCAACCACCGGGCCCTGGTCGACGCGCTCATCGCCAGGGACATCGACAAGCTGCACCAAGCGATGCGCAACTATGTCGCCGGAGGGGAAGGCTTGCGCAAGGCGATCGAAGCCAGGCTGACAGCCAACGACCGATGACCCGCGCCGGCGGATGTCAAGCGCCGCCCGCTCAGCCTCACACCCTTAAGCCTTCGCCAAACCCAACTCCTCGATCATCGCCTGCCGCATCAGATACTTCTGGACCTTGCCGGTCACGGTCAGCGGGAATTCGTCGACAAATCGGACGTAGCGCGGGATTTTGTAGTGAGCGATCTGATCACGGCAGTAGGCCGTGACCTCCTCGTGGCTAAGCTGTTCGCCGGACTTGATCCTGATCCAGGCGCAGATCTCTTCGCCGTAGCGCTGATCCGGTATGCCCACCACCTGCACATCCTCTATCTTGGGGTGGGTGTAGAGGTATTCCTCGACCTCGCGCGGATAGACGTTCTCGCCGCCTCGGATGACCATGTCCTTGATCCGTCCGACGATGGCGCCGTAACCCTCCTCGTCCATCACGGCCAAATCGCCAGTGTGCATAAAGCCATCCGCGTCGATGGCGTCGCGCGTGCGCTCTTCGTCGTCCCAATATCCCCGCATGACCGAATAGCCACGGGTGCAGAGCTCGCCGGTCACACCGCGCGGCACGGTATTGCCGTCAAGGTCGACGATCTTGACCTCCACGTGTGGCTGCGCCTGACCAACCGTGGAGATACGGCGTTCCACCGGATCCTCGATGGCGGTCTGCATGCTGACCGGGCTGGTCTCGGTCATGCCGTAGGCGATACCGACGTCGCGCATATTCATCCGCTCTCGCACCTGCCGCATCACCTCCACCGGACATGGCGAACCGGCCATCAATCCGGTGCGCAGCGAAGACAGGTCGAACTGCTCAAACGTCGGCTCACCCAGTTCGGCGATGAACATGGTCGGCACGCCATGCAGGGCCGTGCAGCGCTCCGCCTCCACGGCCCGCAGCACCGCCAGGGCGTCGAACCCTTCGGACGGGTAGACCATGGTCGCGCCATGGGTGAGGCAGGCAAGATTGCCCATGACCATGCCGAAACAGTGGTAGAGCGGCACCGGAATGCAAAGCCGGTCACCCTCCTTCAGCCCCATCCCGCGACCGACGAAATAGCCGTTATTGAGAATGTTCCGGTGCGACAGGGTCGCGCCCTTGGGCGAGCCGGTGGTGCCACTGGTGAACTGGATGTTGATTGCATCATCCGGGGTGAGCCCCGCCGCGGCGACCGCGATCCGAGCCTCGTCGACCGTCGTTGCGGCGACCGAGTCAAAGCCGATCCAGCCGGGACGGGGCGAGCCACCGATTTGGATCGCCACTCGTAAGTCCGGCAGGCGCTCCGCGCTTATCCGGCCGGCCGGCGCGCCGGCCAACTCGGGCGCCAAGGCCTCCATCATCTCGGCATAGCGACTGGTCTTGAACTGCACCGGACAGACCAGAGCCCGGACGCCAGCCTTCCGCAGGGCGTACTCCACTTCGCTCAGCCGATAGGCCGGATTGAGGTTCACCTGAATTAACCCGACCAGGGCGGTGGCGAACTGGACGAGAGTCCACTCCGCGCAATTGGGCGCCCATACGCCCACACGATCGCCAGGCTCCAGGCCGAGATCGAGCAGCCCCGAAGCCAGGGCCCTGGCGCGGTCATACAGGCCCGCCCAGGTCAGGCGCAGATTTTGATGCACCGAAACCAGCGCCTCCGCGTCCGGACGCAGGTGAGCCGCGGCCGAAAGCGCTTGGCCGATCGTCTGGTCCAACAACGGAACGTCATGGGCGCCGCGGTCGTAACTTAGCCGTCCCATGATCCGCCGCCTTCCCGTTACAATTTTCGATCATATTCGCTCAGTTTCGTTCATCCCGCAAGGCGTGGCGCGGGAAGTCCTGACGATGCAGCATGGGAAATCCGAACTTCAGCCGGGGGGCGCAACCGCATCCCTCGGCGGGGCCCCGCCAGCCGTATGGCCAGGCGGCAGGCGCGCGATTCCATCACCTTCGACCAAATCGACAGGCGATAGGAACTCCACGAGATTGCCGGCGGCAAAGGCCGCCCAGGCGGCCCAGCCAGGTCCGCCCTTCAGTCGGCTTGGGAAATACGAACCAGGGCTAGCCCTTCGGCGACTTGGGCGCCGACAACCGCGGTCAGCGCCTCCACCACGCCGTCAAAGGGCGCGATCAAGGCGTGCTCCATCTTCATCGCCTCCAACACGACCAGCTTCTGACCCTTGGTCACTCGATCGCCGTCCGCCACCTCGACCGCTACGATCCGGCCCGGCATAGGCGACAGAATGGCGCCGTCCGCGGCGCCGTCGACCCCCGACAGACGGTCGGCGGTCGGCGCCGCGAACGGCCAAGCCTCGCCGTCCAGAAACAAAACCTGATCGCCGCCCACATCGGCGACGACTCCCGCCGGATCAAATTCCGCGAGATGCGTCGCGCCGCCGATATCGACGGCGACGCGCCTGTCCGGGGCCGCCGCAATCCGAAATCCGGCAAGCGCCAACCACGGATCGGCCCTGTCATCGGAAACCAGGAAGGCCGCGGCGGCGGCGATCGCCGCGGCGGAAGGTTCGGCGCGCGGGGTGAGCTGGTCGGCGTGCCGCTCAATAAAGCCCGTGTCGACGTCACCGCGGACAAAATCGTCCTGGGACGCCGCGCGCGCGAGAAACGCGGCGTTGGTGCGAACCGGCCAGACTTCAATCGCGCCGCACGCGGCGGACAACTTAGCCGCCGCCGCGGGACGGGTGGCGGCATGGACAATCAGTTTGGCGATCATCGGGTCATAAAAGGGCGTGACCTCGCCCCCCTCCTCTACCCCGCTATCAACGCGGACGCCCGCCGGGAAGCGAAGCCGCGTGAGCGGACCGACAGAGGGCAGAAAGCCAACCGTTGGGTTCTCGGCGTAGACCCGCGCCTCCATGGCCCAGCCTTGGATCGAAAGCTGATCCTGAGTCTTGGGCAGCGGCTCTCCCGAGGCCACGCGCAACTGCCACTCGACGAGGTCCTGGCCGGTGATCGCCTCGGTGACCGGATGCTCGACCTGAAGCCGCGTGTTCATCTCCATGAACCAGATCCGGTCCGCGCGAAGGCCCTGCGAAGCCTCGGCGATGAATTCGATGGTCCCCGCCCCCACGTAGTTCACAGCCTTTGCCGCCTTGACCGCGGCCGCGCAGACAGCCACGCGCGTCGCCGCATCCATCCCCGGCGCCGGCGCCTCCTCGATCACCTTTTGATGGCGGCGCTGGAGCGAGCAGTCGCGTTCGAACAGATGCACCACGTTTCCGTGGCTGTCGCCGAACACCTGCACCTCGATGTGGCGAGGCCCCAGGACATATTTTTCGATCAGCACGCGATCGTCGCCGAAGGCCGCGGTCGCCTCGCGGCGGCAGCTTTGAAGGCCATCGGCGAAGTCCTCCCGCGCGTCGACCCGGCGCATACCCTTGCCGCCGCCTCCGGCGACCGCCTTGATCAACACCGGATAACCGATCTGATCGGCTTCGGATTGAAGCCGGTCCAGGCTCTGGTCATCGCCCAGATACCCCGGTGTGACCGGCACGCCGGCATCGATCATCAGACGCTTGGCCGCGTCCTTCAGCCCCATGGCCCGGATCGCGGCCGGCGGGGCGCCGACCCATACCAACCCCTCGGCCTGGACGGCCTGGGCGAAGTCGGCGTTCTCGGACAGGAAGCCATACCCCGGATGGATCGCCGCCGCGCCGGTCGCCTTGGCGGCGGCCAGGATCTTCGCCTGGTCGAGATAGCTTTCGCGCGCCGCGGCCGGCCCGATACAGACGGCTTGGTCCGCTTCGCGCACGAACGGCATGCCGGCGTCCACGTCGGAATGGACAGCGATGGTGCGGACGCCCATTCGCCTGGCCGTGCGCATGATCCGGCGCGCGATCTCACCCCGGTTGGCGATCAGCAGACTGTCGATCATCGCATCACATCCGGAAGACGCCGAAGCGCGCGCGCTCCGGAATGGGGGCGTTCAGGGTCGCGGAGAAGGCCAGGCCCAGAACGTCGCGGGTCTGGACCGGATCGATGATCCCGTCGTCCCACAGTCGCGCGGTGGCGAAGTAGGGATTGCCCTCATCCTCGTACCTCTGGCGGATCGGCGCCTTGAACGTTTCGGCGTCTTCGGGCGACCATTTGTCGGCGTCACGGTGGACTGTCGCCAGCACGGAGGCGGCCTGCTCGCCGCCCATCACGCTGATCCGCGCATTGGGCCAGGTGAACAGGAAGCGGGGCGAATAGGCCCGCCCGCACATGCCATAGTTGCCCGCGCCGAACGATCCGCCGATCAGGACCGTGATCT
>Ga0302314_10001378_pt1 | contig 45515 bp, 42 predicted proteins | sample III_Palsa_N2_3_FD_200533 | JGI IMG/M metagenome (GOLD analysis project Ga0302314, IMG submission 200533) | Peat permafrost microbial communities from Stordalen Mire near Abisko, Sweden - III_Palsa_N2_3 | ecosystem: Environmental > Terrestrial > Soil > Palsa > Peat permafrost | place: Sweden...
GTCCGGCCTTCGTTTGGTAACAAAACCCCGGACGCCAGCCCATGCCCAGTTCATTCGATCGTCCGATCCGTCGGGCGCTGATCTCCGTTTACGACAAGACCGGCCTGCTGCCCTTCGCGCGGGCGCTGGCGGAACGCGGGGTCATGCTGATCTCGACCGGCGGTTCGTCCAAGGCGCTGTCGGATGCCGGCCTCGCCGTCACCGACGTCGCCAGCGTCACCGGCTTCCCGGAAATGCTCGACGGTCGCGTCAAGACGCTGCACCCGGCGATCCATGGCGGCATCCTGGCGCGGCGCGATCTCGCGACCCATCTGGATGCGCTCGCCAAGCACGACATCGGCGAGATCGATCTGGTCGTGGTCAATCTCTATCCGTTCGAGGCGACGGTCGCGAGCGGTGCCGGCTGGGAAGATTGCATCGAGAAGATCGACATCGGCGGCCCGTCCCTGGTCCGGGGTGCAGCCAAGAACCATGATTTCGTGACGGTGGTCACCGACCCGGGCGACTATGAGCTGGTGCTGGCCGACATGGCCGCCAATGACGGCGCCACCACGCTGCAGACCCGGCGCAAGCTGGCCGGCATGGCCTATGCGCGCACGTCGGCGTACGATTCCGCCATCGCTGCCTGGATGGCGGCCGACCGGGCCGAGACCTTCCCCTCGACGCTGACCATCGCCGGCGAGCTGAAGCAGTTGCTGCGCTATGGCGAGAACCCGCATCAGGAAGCGGCCTTCTACGCCATCGCCAAGGATAATCGTCCGGGTGTGGCGACGGCGACCCAGGTCCAGGGCAAGGAGCTGAGCTACAACAACCTGAACGACACGGATGCCGCGTTCGAGGCCGTCGCCGAGTTTTCCGAGCCGGCCGTGGCGATCATCAAGCATGCCAATCCCTGCGGCGTCGCCATGGGGTCGAGCCTGATCGAGGCCTATCGCAAGGCGCTCGCCTGCGACCCGGTCAGTGCGTTCGGCGGCATCATCGCCTTGAACCGTCCCTTGGACGCCGCAACCGCCGAGGCGGTGGCGTCCTTGTTCGCCGAAGTCATCATCGCGCCCGAGATCGACGATGCGGCGCGCGAGATCCTGGCGCGCAAGACCCAACTGCGCCTGCTGGCGACCGGCGGCATGCCCGATCCGGCTGCCGCGGGCATGACCTTCAAGTCGCTCTCGGGCGGCTTCCTGATGCAGAACCGCGATGCGGGCCGGGTCACCGAAGCGAGCCTGCAGGTCGTGACCAGGCGCGCGCCGACCGCGGCCGAGATGGCGGATCTGCTGTTCGCCTTCCGCGTCGCCAAGCATGTGAAGTCGAACGCGATCGTCTATGCCAAGGGCGGTGCCACGGTCGGCATCGGCGCCGGCCAGATGAGCCGGGTCGACAGCAGCCGCATCGCGGCCTGGAAGGCGGGCGAAGCCGGCGTGGCGGCGGCCGGCGGCGATAAGACTGCCAAGAGCCCGGCGATCGGCTCGGTCGTGGCCTCAGACGCCTTCTTCCCGTTCGCCGACGGCTTGCTGGCGGCGGCCGAGGCGGGTGCCACGGCGATCATCCAGCCGGGCGGCTCCAAGCGCGACCCGGAAGTGATCGCTGCGGCCGACGACAAGGGCCTGGCCATGGTCTTCACCGGCCTGCGCCACTTCCGCCACTAAGGGATTTCGCTACCATGAGCACGTTCGACGTTCAGGCCAAGGTCCGCCATGTGCTGGAGCGGGAAGCGGCCGCGATCCGGGCGATCCGGGTCGATGCCACGTACGAGGCGGCGATCGGCGCGTTGCGCTCCTGCAAGGGCAAGGTGGTCACCACCGGCATGGGCAAGGCCGGGTTCCTGGCGCGGAAATTCGCCGCGACCTTGAGTTCGACCGGCACGCCGGCCGTGTTCATCCACCCGGCCGAGGCGGCGCATGGCGATCTGGGCCTGATCGCGGCCGGCGACTGCATCGTGGCCTTCTCGACCAGCGGCAAGACGCTCGAGATCGTCGAGCTGATCGAGCTGTCGCGCCACCTGACCCAGGCCCAGGTGATCTGCATCACCTCCCACCCCGAAAGTGAACTGCGGCGCCTGTCCGACGTTGTCCTCGATATGGGCGTGATCGAAGAGCCGTGTCCGCTGGGAATGACGCCCTCGGCCAGCATGGCGGCGATGTCGGCGATCGGCGATGCGCTGGCGCTGACCCTGATGGAGCTGAAGGGCGTTACCCGCCGCGACTATGGCCTGCGCCATCATGGCGGCTATCTGGGCCACAAGGCGCGTCTCGCCAACGACGTCGAATAGGAAGGCCAGTATGCGCGGAGGTCGTTGCGGTATCGGAACGATTATTGCGCTGAGTCTTTCGATCTCGGCTCCGGCGCAGGCCGAGACATTGCATCTGCTGACCGAGGACAGCGGCCGCTTCAGCTATGTCGAGGATGGTGCCATCAAGGGCATCATGGTCGACCTGATGCGCGAGGTCGCCGCCCGTGCGGAGATCGACGCGAGTTTCGACCTGCTGCCGTGGAAACGCGCCTATGAGGGCGCGCTTGCTAGCCCCGACACTTGCGTCTTTTCCACGACCATGACGCCCGACCGGCTGCCGCTGTTCAAATGGGTGGCGCCGATGATTTTCAACAATTGGGCGCTGGTGGCTTTGAAATCGCGCCATATCCATCTCTCCCGGCTCGACGACGCCCGCCCCTATACGATCGGCGTCTATCAGGGCGATGTGCGCGAGGCCTATCTGCGCCAGCGCAATTTCGTGCTGGCGCCGGTGGGCCGGAACGAGCTGAACATCACCGGCCTCGAGTCCGGGCGCATCGACCTCTGGGCCACCAGCGTCTATACGCCGCTGCAGATGGGCGGCGAGGCGGCCGGCAAGGTCGAGACGGTGCTGGAATTCCGCTCGGTCGAACTCGGGCTCGCGTGCAATCTTGCGGTTCCCGACGCCACGATCGAACGGCTGAATGCCGTGCTGGCCCAGGTCCGGGCCGAGCATGGCTATGATAGGGGCGACGGGTCGGTCGTCGAGGGAAACTAGGCCGCTCTGACCGCGCCGATGAAGGTCGCGACCTCCGTGCGCAGCCGCTCGGCCTGCTGCGAGAGTTCGATCGCGGACCCGCGCACCTGGGTGGCGGCGGCGCCGGTTTCATTGGCGGCCATCGAGACATTGGCGATATTGACCGCCACCTCCTGGGTGCCGCTCGCGGCCTGCTGGACGTTGCGGGTGATCTCGCCGGTCGCGGCGCCCTGTTCCTCGATCGCGGCGGCGATCGCCGTGCTGAACTCGCTGATCTGCTGGATCGTGCCGCCGATCGCGCCGATCTCGTCGACGGTGCGGGCGGTGGCGCCCTGGATGCCCTCGACCTGGTTCTGAATGTCCTGGGTCGCCTGCGCCGTCTGGTTGGCCAGCACCTTCACCTCGGACGCCACGACGGCGAAGCCCTTACCGGCATCGCCGGCGCGGGCGGCCTCGATGGTCGCGTTCAAGGCCAAGAGATTGGTCTGGGTGGCAATCGAATGGATCATGCGCACGACCTCGCCGATCTTGTCCGCGGCCGTCGCCAGTTCGCGCACGGTCAAACCGGTCTGATCGGCCTGCCCGACGGCCTGGCTTGCGATCCGCGATGAGGCGGAGACCTGGCGGCTGATCTCGGTGATCGATGCGGCCAGCTCCTCGGACGCGGCGGCAACCGTCTGCACGTTGGCCGAGGTTTCCTCGACCGCGGCCGCCACGGCAGCGCTCTGGCTGGTCGTCTCGTCGGCAATGCTCGACATGGATTCCGCCGCCGTCCGCAATTCGGTCGCGGACGAGGCGACGGCATCGACCACGCCTTTGACGCTGCGCTCGAAATCATCGGCCATGCGGTTCAACATCGCCTTCTGTGCCTCGGCGGCGATGCGTTTCAACTCGACCTGTTCGGCCTCCAGGCGGCGCACGTCCTGCAGCTTGTCGCGAAAGATGCGCAAACCCCGCGCCAGGCGACCGACCTCGTCCAACCGCTCGGCGCCCTGGATGTCGATGGCGAGATCGCCGGCGGCCAGCCGGTCGACCGCCAAGGTGGCACCGGCCAGGGGGCGCACCACCAGGAACAGAATGATCGAGATCAAGAGCGCGAGCGCAATCGAAAGGCCGATGGCGGCCGTGGTGACGAGCGCCGTCACGGTTTCGTGCTGGATCCGCGTCGCCCGGTCCGCTTCGGCCTGCAGATTGCGCGCGCTGGTCTCGACCCGCTCGGTCGTCTCGACCGTGACGGCGGCGCGGAGCGTGCGCAGCTCTCCGACCGATGCCGCGATCGCCGCATCCTTGTCGCCCTTGACGCTACGCGCGACATTGGCGGCCGCCGCGGCGGCGTAGGTCTGGATTTTCTGCTTCAGGCTCTCGTTCTGCGCCCGGCGTTCCGGCGTCGCCGACAGGCCGATCAGTTGGTCGGCCTGTGACAAGGCCTCGCTGATGGCCGCTTCGTAGTTGCCTTGATACTTCTGCGCCTCGGCCGCATTGGCGGCGATGATCGCGTTCTTCTCGGCGACCGCTGCCTCGGTGACGCTGTGGGTCAGGCGCAAGGCCGCCGCCTGCTGCGGGGCACCGCTGCTGACGATCTGCCGCAAACTCGTGCCCACGGTGTCGATGCCATCGCTTGCCTGCCAGACGATCGCGATCGTCACCAGCGTCAGGATGCCGGTCGGGATCATCAGTTTGTGAAACATCTTTAAGTTGATGAGTTTCATCATAATCCCGGCACTCCTGGAAATGCAGGATTTCAGTTGATCGCCTGGATGCTTTCCAAACCCTTAATAATATTCGTCATTATCTGTTGTTAAATTAAAGTAATTTTTTATTTAAAGATGTGGTGAATAGAAACATTTCTGCTAAACGCAGATGGCGGTATCCAGATGCGTGCCGGCTACGGCCCGTTTCGACAAATTCTCGGAAGTTCTTTCCAGAATTATCGAAACTCTGAAATTGTGCGGCGCGATAATATTTACCGGTGGTTTTGTATTCCTATAGGCTCCGGGCGTATCGTCGCCGATATAGCCGATTCGGCACCGGCTTGTCTGCGGAACGGATCCGGCGATCACGGCACGACCGAGTAGCCCTCGTCCGTGATGGCGGCGATCAATTCGGCGCGAGGGGCATCGCTCTCAACCTCGACCTTTCCGGTGGCGAGATCGACGCGCACGGCGGCATCCGCATCGCGGGCCACGATGGCGGCAGTGACGGTGTGCGCACAATGGCCGCAGGCCATGCCGGTGACGGTGAACAGCTGCATCTGAACTCTCCTTCAGTGCGCAACATGGGGCTTCCCATCATGGCAAGGTCAAGGGCTCCCGCGCGTTTTCCTTTTCATGCTAGGCTCGCGCGCGAACCGGAGCACATCGGGGGAAGATCATGAAAATGGCATTGGCGGGCATGATGTTGGCGGCGGTGCTGGCCGCGAACGGCGTCGGCAAGAAGCCGGCGGACGAGAGCGTGCTGAAGCAGATCCAGAAGGCGGGCGTGCTCAGGATCGGCACGACCGGGGATTATAAGCCGTTCAGCTTCAAGACCGCCGACGGCACGCTCACCGGCGCCGATATCGAAATGGCCAAGGATCTGGCGGCCACGCTCGGCGTTCGGCCCGAATTCGTGCCGACGACCTGGAAGACCATGCTCGACGATTTCAAGGCCGGGAAGTTTGACATTGCGCTGGGCGGCATCACGGTCAATCCGGATCGCGCCGCGGTCGGCGATTTCTCGATCCCGAACGTCAGCGACGGCAAGCGTCCGATCGTGCGCTGCGCCGACAAGGATAAATATACGAGCCTGGAGGCGATCGACGTGCCGGCGACGCGGGCCGTGATCAACCCGGGCGGGACGAATGACAAGTTCGCCCATGAGCATTTCACCAAGGCGCAGATCGTGGTCTGGCCCGACAACAAGACCATCTTCGAGCAGCTGGTCACGAACCAGGCCGACGTGATGGTGACCGACGGGGTCGAGGTCGATCTGCAGACCAAGCTGCATCCGGGCGTGCTCTGCCCCGCCGCGGTCGCAGCGCCCTTCACCCATTTCGACGACGGCTATCTGATGCGCAAGGACAAGGAGCTGCACGCGGTCGTCGATGGCTGGATGTGGCAGGCGATCGCGTCCGGGAAATGGAAGCAGGATTACGACGCGGCTATGAACTGACGATCACGCCGCGTCGCCGATCTTATGACTTGCGGCAATTGGCCGTGGAATAGCGGCTCATGTCGATCTGACCCGCCGCGTTCGGCAGGGCGTAGACCACGGCCGAACCACCCGGATCGCAGGTGTCGGGCGGCAAAGCCACGCCGCCGGAGCAGGCGCCGGTCAGGAGCGGCAGCATCAGCGTGGCGGCGATGAGGGGAAGACGAACGTTCATGAGGGTCACCCTTTTTGTGGCGTGGCAGGCGTGCCTACCGGGATAGCGCGACTCATGAACGAGGGGGCGGCGGCAATGGTTCCTGGGTTGTGGCTCGACCAGGAATTACAAGTCTTGATAGTCAACGGCCGGCGGAGCGATCCGCCGGCCGTCTTCCACACCATGATCGCCGGCCGCTGCCACGGCGGACGCGGTTATTTCTTGCAGTTCGCTTCCGAGTAGCGGGTCGTGTCGACGCCACCGGTCTTGTCGGGGAAGCCGTACATGACGGCCGCACCCTCCGGATTGCAGACGGCAGGCGGCAGCATGATCATGCCCGACGGGGCGCAGCCGCCGGTAAACAGCGGCAGGGCGAGCGTGGCGGCGAGAAGGGGCAAGCGAACATTCATGATCGATCATCCTTGTTCGTTTTGGGCAGGCGCACCTACCGAGATAGCGCACCATGAACAGGATCGGAGCATAGAGGTTCTGGGGTTGTCGTCACATGGGGATTTACCCGGTTTCGGATAGAATTCGACAATAGTCCAGCATGTTGGATCGGCGGTCAGGCGCGCGGCGGGCCTCGGCTCGCCGCGCGCCTTGCCCGTTCGGGACGATCAGACCGTCAGCGCCCGCAGCTGGCGGCCGACCACGGTCAGCATGGCGAGGTCCGGCGGCGAGATGCGCGCGACCTCGGCCACCATCTCCTGCACCTTGGCCATCGCTTCCGTGCGGCCGGCGATCCAGGCGTCGAGACGGCCCGCGACCGGGCCGTTGTTGACGGCCAGCACCCGGCCGACGATTTCGCGCTGCATGGCGGAGAAATCGTCGACCAGGGCCCCGATCGCGAGGCGCTGCCAGGGCGTCGACGCCGGCAAGGCATGGGCCTTGTCGCGCAGGATGCCCAGGCCCAGCTTGGCGCCGGTGGCAAAATAGAGGCGTCCCATCTCGACCATGTCGAGCTTGGTGCCCTCGTCGATGCGCACGATGTCCATGGCGGCCGACAGGCTGTCGAGGGCGACCACCCGCTCGGCCAGCTCGGCCGAGACGCCCTGGGCGACATAGGCCAGGGCGCGCTCGGCATGGGCGGCCCGCTCGGTCTCCGGCAGCAGACTGGCGAGCTTGGCCGACAGCGCCTTGATGCCGGGGCCGAACTCCTTGATGCGCGGCGTGACGCTCAGGGTCTGGCCCGACTGCAGGAACCAGCGCGCCGCCTGCTCGGCGACGGTCCGCACCGCCAGCAGCAGCTTGGTCTGGATCGCGGCCGGGATGATATTGTCCAGGACCTCGATCGAGCGCCACAGGCTGGGCAGGTCGAACACGACGCGGGTGATGCGATAGGCGCGCGTCACGTCCTCGGTCGAACGCCCGGTCTTCGCCTGCATCTCGCTGACGAAGCTGGGCCCCAAGCGATTGATCATGGCGTTGGTCACGACCGTCGCCACGATCTCGCGCCGCAGGCGATGGGCCTTCAGGTCGGCCTTGGATTTCTCGACCATCTGGCGCGGGAAATAGGCCAGCAGCTCCTCTTCCAACTCCGGCTCGTCGGGCAGGTCAGTGGTCAGCAACTCGGCATAGATCGCGTTCTTGGCATAGGCCAACAGGACGGCCAGTTCCGGCCGGGTCAGCCCGCGTTTCGCCGCCGCCCGCTGGGTCAGTGCCTCGTCGTCCGGCAGATATTCGATCGCGCGATCGAGCTTGCCGGCACGCTCCAGCGACCGCATCAGGCGGGCATGCTCGTCGAGCAATGAAGGCGCCTCGGCCTCGGCGATCGAGAGCGCCTGGGTCTGCAGGTAATTATCCTCCAGCACCAACAGGCCGACCTCGTCGGTCATGGTCGCCAGGAACGCGTTGCGCTGGGCGGGCTTGAGCTTGCCCGACGCCAGCATGGCGCCGGCCGCGATCTTGATATTGACCTCATGGTCCGAGGTATCGACGCCGGCCGAATTGTCGATGGCGTCGGTGTTGAGCCGGCCGCCGGCGAGCGCGTACTCGATGCGGCCGCGCTGGGTCAGCGCCAGGTTGGCGCCTTCGCCCACGACCTTGGCGCCGATCTCGCGTCCGTCGATTCTGAGCGCGTCGTTGGCCCGGTCGCCGGCCTCGGCCTGGCTTTCGGTCGAGGCCTTGACGTAGGTGCCGATGCCGCCGAACCACAAGAGGTCGACCGGCAGCTTCAAGAGCACGCGGATCAGGTCGTTGGGCGTGATCGTCGCCGACTTCAGCCCCAGCCGGGCCTTCGCCTCGTCCGACAGCGTCAGCGACTTCGCCGACCGCTCGAAGATGGCGCCGCCCTTGGACAGGAGCTTGCGGTCATAGTCGTTCCAGGTCGAGCGCGGCAGGTCGAACAGCCGCTTGCGCTCGGCCCAGCTCTTGGCCGCATCCGGCGCCGGGTCGATGAAGATATGCATATGGTTGAAGGCCGCGACCAGCTGGGTGTGCTGGGACAGCAGCATGCCGTTGCCGAACACGTCGCCCGCCATGTCGCCGATACCGACGCAGGTGAAATCCTGGGTCTGGATATCGGTGCCGAGCTCGCGGAAATGCCGCTTCACCGCCTCCCACGCGCCACGGGCAGTGATGCCCATGGCCTTGTGGTCATAGCCGATCGAACCGCCCGACGCGAAGGCGTCACCCAGCCAGAAGCCATATTCGATGGCGCAGCCGTTGGCGATGTCGGAGAAGGTGGCCGTGCCCTTGTCGGCCGCCACGACCAGATACGGATCGTCGGCGTCGCGCCGCACCACCAGCTTGGGCGGGACGATGCCGGCACCCTCGATCGTGTCGGTGAGGTCCAAGAGCCCGTACATCAGCGTCTTGTAGCAGGCGACGACCTCGGCCATCACCGCCTCGCGGCTGCCGCCCGCCGGCGGACGCTTGACGACGAAGCCGCCCTTGGAGCCCATCGGCACGATGACCGAGTTCTTGACCTGCTGCGCCTTCATCAGGCCCAGGATCTCGGTACGGAAATCCTCCTTGCGGTCGGACCAGCGAATGCCGCCGCGCGCGACCTTGCTGCCGCGCAGATGGCAGCCTTCCATGCGCGGGCTATAGACGAAGATCTCGACCAGCGGCCGCGGCTGCGGCAAGAGATCGATTTCCTGGCTGGCGAGCTTGATCGACAGGTACGGCTTCGGCTGACCGTCGGCGCCCTGCTGATAGAAGTTGGTGCGGAGCGACTTGCGGATCAGCAGCAGGAAGCTGCGCAAGATCCGGTCTTCGTCCAGGTTCGAGACCTGATCCAGCGCCGCCTCGATCTCGCCGGCGATCTTGTCGGCGGCGGCGTCGCGGGTCTTGGCCTTCGCCGCCGGATCGAACTGCGCCTCGAACAGGCGGACCAGCTTGTGGGTGATCGCCGGATGGGCGCTCACCGTATCTTCCATATAGGCCTGGCTGAAGGCGGAGCCGGCCTGGCGCAGGATCTTGCAATAGGTACGGATGACGACGATCTCGCGGGCCGCAAGCCCTGCGAGCGCCACCAGACGGTTGAAGCCGTCATCCTCGACCGCGCCTGAATAGACCGCCGGGAACGCCTCTTCGAAGCGCGGGCCGACCTCGGCCAGGTCGACCGCCATCTGGCCGCGGGTCACCAGCTCGAATTCCTGCACCCAGAATTTGGATGCGGCGTCGCGCGGCTTCACCCGGAACGGATTCTCGGTGATGACTTTCATGCCCAGGTTTTCCAGCATGGGCAGCACGTCCGACAGCGGCACCGGTTTGCCGGTCGAGAAGGTCTTCAGGCGCAGCTCCGACGGCCCGGCCTCGGGCGTGCGGTAGAGGGCGAGCGCGATCGGGGCGCCGGCCTCCAGCGTCGCGATCTCCTTGATGTCCTCGACCGCGGAGGCGGCGCTGAAGCGTTCGGTATAGTTGGTCGGGAACGCGTCGGCATAGCGGCGCAGCAGGTCGTGCGCCTCGTCCTCGCCGAAGGCGTTGTCGAGCGCTTCGCCGAGCTTGTCGGCCCAGACGCGGCCGGCCTCGACCAGCTGCTTTTCCAACACCGCCGGATCGACGTCCGGCACCTGGCCCGGGTTAGTGTTGATGATGAAATGGATGCGCGCCAGCACGCTCTCGTCCAACTGGACCGCGTCGGAGGCGAGCTTGCCGTTGAAACTGGTCTCCAGGATCTCCGACATGCGGCGGCGGACGGCGGAGTTGTAGCGGTCGCGCGGCACATAGACGAGGCAGCTGACGAACCGCTCGAACGGGTCGCGCCGGGTGAAGGCGGCGATGCGCTGGCGTTCCTGCAGATGCATGATGCCGACGGCGGTCGAAAACAGCTCGGCCTCGGTCGTCTGGAACAGTTCGTCGCGCGGGAACGTGTCCAGGATATGCTGCAGCGCCTTGCCGTCGTGGCTGTCGGGCGCGAAGCCGGAGCGTTCGATGGTGCGCTGGACCTTGCGGCGCAGCACCGGGATCGAGCGGGGCGGCTTGGCATAGGACGACGAGGTGAACAGACCGACCAGCAGCTTCTGGCCGATGACCTCGCCCTGAGCGTCGAAGGTCTTGATGCCGATCGTGTCGAGCTGGACCGGACGATGCACGGTCGAGCGCCGGTTCGATTTCGAGATCAGCATCAGCTGCGGCGAGCGCAGGAACTGCTGCACGTCGGGCGACAGCGTGGTGAAATTGCGCAACCCGTCGAACACCAGATACTCGTCGTCGCGCAGCACGCCGCGGCCGGCGCCGGGGATGACCTTCAGACCCTCCTTGCCGAAGGCGTATTCGCGATATCCGAGGAACGTGAAATTCTTATCGGCAAGCCAGGTCAGGAAGGCCGAGACCTCGACCGCCTCGGATGCCGGGACGGGCAGGGCGGCGTTGCCGATGTCATCGGCGATCTGGCCGACCTTCTTGGTCATCGTCTCCCAGTCGAGCACGGCCGCGCGCACGTCGCCCAGGACTGCCTCGAGGTCGCTCGCGATCTTTTTCTGCAAGCCCGCGTCCGCGCGCCCGGCGACCTCGATCTGCATGACCGATTCGCGCAGCGCGTCCGGACTGGCGGCATCGATCGCGACGAGCTTGCCGCCGGCGGCGCGCACGGTCGGCACGACCGGGTGGATCACCAGATGGACGACCAGGTCCAGCGCATTGAGGCACGCGGTCACGCTGTCGACCAGGAACGGCATGTCGTCGTTGACGATCTGCACGATGGTCCGGCCGGCGGTCCAGGCATTCGCCTTGTCGACCGGCGACAGCACCTGGATCTTGGCCTTGCCGGGGCGGCGCTCGGCCATGAACAGCCACAGCGCCTCGGCGGCGGCGATCAGCGCCGCAGGCGGCCGCGGCAGGATATCGTCGGGCGGCACGTTCTTGTAGAACGTCCGGACGAAGCCTTCGTCCACTCCGATTTTTGCCTTGGCGGCGGCGATGGCAACCTTGTCGATCAGCGACAGCTTTTCGGTTTCCGCGTGCAGCGGCATGGATATCTCCCGGGTGACGGCTCGGCCTGGCGCCTCTCTTGCGTCGATTGGTTCCCCCACCGATCGACACCGGGGCTTCGCTTGGGCTTCGCCTTCTTGGTACTTCTCTATTACAACGGCAGGCGCAAAGCGATTGGCGGTTTTAAGTCTGAGTTAAATGCCTCAAAATTAAGCACCAACTGCCTATGCGCGCGGCAAACTAACCGATTGAGGGCTGACGACAACCCCCAATCTCGCTAGTTCCTCTAGCGATGGAGACAAAAACGGAGCGCGTGACCCTGAAGCCGACCCTCAAATCCCCGCTCAGCCGCGTTCGGCGCGACCGTCTAAAGGCCGCGGCCTCGCATCTGAAGCGCGGCAATTCGGCGACCCTGTTCTTCCTGCAATGGCTGCGGGCGCCCAGCCGCATGGGCGCCGTCGTGCCGTCGAGCCGGCGTCTGGCCGATGCCATGGCCCGCCAGATCCCGCCGGAGGCGCGCCAGGATTCGGCGCCGGTGGTCGAGCTAGGCGGCGGTACCGGCAGCATCACGCGCGGCATCCTCGATGCCGGCATTCCAGCGCATCGCCTGATCGTACTGGAGCGCGACCCCCGCCTGGCCGATCTGCTCGGCCAGCGCTTCCCCGGAATCACGGTGCTCTGCGGCGATGCCCAGGATCTCCAGGCGCTGCTGGCCGAGCGCGGCATCACGCGCGTTGCCGCCGTGCTGTCGGGCCTGCCGCTGCTGCTGTTCCCGGAACAGGCGCGCTGCCGGGTGGTCGATGCCTGTTTTGCGGTGCTGCCCGACGGGCGGCCCCTGATCCAGTTCACCTATGGCTTTGCGGCACCGCTGCCGCCGCACGAGCATCTGCTGCATGCCCGCCGGGTCGCGCGCGTCATCCGCAACGTGCCGCCGGCATTCGTCTGGACCTTCAAGAAGGCCGGGTAGCGGCCGACCAGCCGGGAGAGATTTTGTGGCACAAGGCATCCAAGACCTGCTGCCCGCCTATTGGCTTCCGGCGATCTTGTCGGGGGTCATCCTGCTGCTGTCGATAACGCCGATGCTGGTCTATGTCCGGGTGGGATGGCGGGCGAAGGCGCTCGACATCAAAAACAGCCTCGGTCCGTCGGCATGTCTTCTGTATTTCAAGGCGTTCTATGCCAGCGCCCATGTGCCCGAAGACGAGGCGGATGCCACGCGGCTATTCAATGCGCTTTACCATGACTGGTACGGACGCCGATTCTTCATCGTTCCCGGCATCGTCTATTTCCTGACGATGCTGCTGTCGATCAGCCTGACGGTTTTCACGCTGGTCCAGCCGGCCTCGGTGGCGGGTGGCCCGTTCGGCGTCGTCCCGAACCCAGCCATTGCGGCAATGGCCGGTGCCTTCATGTGGTGCGTCAACGACCAGATCTCGCGCAGCCGGCGGCTGGATTTTTCGCCCTCGGACCTGCTTTGGTCGGCCTTGCGCATGGTGATCGCGGTGCCGCTCGGCTATGCCTTCGACGCGCTGGTGCCGGCGGCGATCGCCGTGTTCTTGGCATTCGCTCTCGGCGCCTTTCCGCTGACGACCCTGCAGGTCATCTTGCGTCGGCTCGCCGCGAAATACCTCGGGGCCGAGGATACGGTGGAACAGGCCGGCGACAAGATCATCTGCCTGCAGGGCATCGACACCGACATCGTCGAGCGTCTGCGGAACGAGGATGTAACCACGATCACCCAGTTGGCCTATTGCGATCCGGTGCGGCTGACCATGCGGTCGAATTTGACCTTCACCTTCGTCATCGACGCGATGAGCCAGGCTCTGGCCTGGCTGTATTTCGACGATAAGCTCGACCTGCTGCGACCGATCGGCCTCCGGGGTGCGATCGAGTTTCGGCATTTCGTCGAAGATCTGGATTCGACCGATCAGAGCGCGGGGCAGGTCAAGTTGACGGCCGATGCGCTGGAGGCGTTCCCGTCGGTGCTGCGCGCGCTTTCGCTGGAGCCGGCCGACGGGGCCGCCCTGCGCATGACGATGCGCGAGATCGCCGCGGACCCTTACACGGTGTTTCTGTCGGAAGTCTGGGACGAAGCCGGGCTCGCCGGCTGACGCGCGGCTACTGGATCTGGTGCAGGACCAGGAGCTTGTCGTAGCTGCCGTCGCCGCGCATGCGGGCGAGGCCGGCGTTGAAGTCGGCCAGCAGTTTCGCCGCGTCCGGGCGCTGCTTGGAAAAGGTGACGAACAGGCCCTGTTCCGAGAGGACGCCGCGGGTCAGCGCCAGCACCGGCTCCAACTCCGGCGCGCGGCTGTGGATGATGAAGCGGATGGTCAGTTCATCGTCGAGCGTCAGGTCGATATGCCGCGTCGCGACCCGGCGCAGGTTGGCCAGCACGTCGGCGACGGCCTGGCGCTGGAACAGCGGCGAGGCCAGGAACGCCGGATCGTAGGTATAGCCCGAGACGATGCCGACCCTGAGGCCGGTCAGGTCCTTCAGCGTGTGGAATTCGAATTTCGAATCGACGGGCTTGACGAACACCAGCCGGGACTGGGCGATCGGCATGCTGAACAGCAGCTTCTGGCCGCGCTCCTCGCTGTACCAGGCCGACGGCAGGATATCGAACTCGCCGCTTTCGGTGCCTTCGAGCGCGCGTACCCACGGCAGGACCGAGACCGAAACGTCATAGCCCGCCTGCTTCATGATCTGCGCGGTCAGATCGTTGGCGAAGCCGTTGCCCGGCAGCGCCGCGTCGGAATAAGGCGCGTAATTCTCGCAGCCCGCGACCGTGACGCTCTCGGCCCGGGCGGGCATGCCGAAGGCCAGCCCGATCAGCAGGACAAGGACGGTGACGAGAGGCGGATGCAGCTTCATCATGCGGGCAGCGCTCTTCGATGCCCGATCGATGCCGAGCGCGGTCAGCATGTGCCCGCGGTTATGAAGGAAAGCTTGTCAAAGGACACGGAGCGGCAAGCTGGCGGTCACCAGGCTGGCATCGTCCTCGTCGGCGCGGATGGTGAAGCCCAGATGCCGGACCAGCGCGATCATGCCCACGTTCTCGCGCAGGATCGTGCCCCAGACCTCGGCCAGGCCCCGGGCGCGGGCATAGTCGATGATCAAGCCCATCAGGTCCCGGCCGAGCCCGCGGCCCTGCCAGTCGGTGCGGACCATGATCGCGAACTCGGCCCGTTCATTGTCGGGATCGGCCGCGATGCGCACGACGCCATAGCCGTCGCCGAAATCGCCGCTGTTGTCGGGCGGCACGGCCAGGAACGCCATCTCGCGGTCGTAGTCGATCTGGGTGAGCCGGGCCAGCAATTGGGCCGGCAGCGCCTTCATGGCGGCGAAGAAACGATGCTGGATATCGACGGGCGACATCTTCTGGAAGATGCGCTCGAAGCCTGGCGCATCCTCGGGCCTGACCGGGCGGATCCGGATCGCCGTGCCGTCCTTGAGCGTGATCTGCCGTTCCAGCGCTGAGGGATAGGGCAGGATCGAGAAGGGGGCGCCGGTGCCGAGGCGGATGCGGGCGTCCAGCGCCACGACCCCGTCCGGATCGGCCAGCAACGGGTTGATGTCGACCTCGGCGATCTCGGGCAGGTCGGCGGCCAGTTGCGACAGCTTGACCAGGCTCAAGGCGATCGCCTCCAGGTCCGCCGGCGGCACGTTGCGGAAGCCCACGAGGCGCCGCGACACCCGGGTCGACTGGATCAGGTCGCGCGCCAGCATCATGTCGAGCGGCGCCAGCGCCAGCGCCTTGTCGCCGATCACCTCGACCGCGGTGCCGCCGCGGCCGAACAGCAGCACCGGCCCGAAGGTCGCGTCGTTGGCGAGGCCGATGATGAGCTCCAGCGCGTCCGGCCGCGTCACCATCTCCTGCACCGCGAAGCCGTCGATGCGGATCTCGGGCTTGGCGGCACGGATGCGGGCGAGCATGGCATGGGCGGCGATGCCGGCCGCCTCCGGCGTCGCCAGGTCGAGCGCGACCCCGCCCATGTCGGACTTGTGGGTGATGTCGGGCGAGACGATCTTGACCGCGACCGGCCGGCCGATCTCGCGCGCCGCATCGGCGACCTCGTCGGCCTCGGCCACCCGTCTGACCGCCGCGACCGGTATGCCGTAGGCCGCGAGCAAGGCCTTGGAATCCGCCTCGTCCAGCCATTCCCGCCCGGCCGTTGCCGCCGCCGCGACGATGGCGCGGGCCAGCCGCAGGTCGGGTGCGAACTCGGCCGGGATGGCCGGCGGCACGCGGATCAGCAGCCGCTGATTGCGCCGGAATTCGCGCAGATGCATGAAGCCGGCGATCGCCCGTTCCGGCGTCTCGTAGCTGGGCACGCCGGCGGCGGCGAAATGGGCGCGGGCTTCACGCGCCGCACCCTCGCCCAGCCAACTCACCATCAGCTTGGCCTGGGCGCGGGGCGGCAGCTTGCCCATGGTCCGGATGACGGCGTCGGCTGATTCGAGCGTCGTGGTCACCGCCTGCGGGCAGTTCAGCACGAGGCACGCGTCGGTCTCGGGATCGGCCAGCACGATCTCGAGCGCCGCCGCATAGCGGGCCCCATCCGCGTCGCCGATGATGTCGACCGGGTTGCCGTGCGACCAGGCGGCGGGCAACAGCGTGTCGAGCGCCTCGATCGTCGCCGGCGCCAGCTGTGCCAGCGTGCCGCCCAGCTCCATCAGCGCATCGGTCGCGAGCACGCCGACGCCGCCGCCGTTGGTGACGATGCTGAGCCGCTCGCCCGGCATCAGCCGCGCATGGCTCAAGGTTTCCAAGGCCGAGAACATCTCGTCGAGCGAGCGCACGCGCAGCATGCCGGCGCGGCGGAAGGCCGCGTCATAGACCGCGTCGGCGCCGATCATGGCGCCGGTGTGGAAGGCAGCCGCCCGGGCGCTCGCGGCATAGCGCCCGGCTTTGAGGATGATGACCGGCTTGGTGCGCGCCTCGGTCACGCCCTCGACATAGACCAGGATCGCGCGGACATGGCCGTCATGGGCGAGATAATCCAGCATGTCGCCGACGTCGACGTCGGCCATGTCGCCCAGCGAAACCATGTGGCTGAAGCCGATGCCGCGGCTGGCGGCCCAATCGATCAGTGTGGTCGCGATGGCACCCGACTGGGTCAGGCACGCGACATCGCCCACCAGCGGCTGAATGTGCGAGAAAGTTGCATTGAGCCCGATGCCCGGCACGGCCAGCCCCAGGCAGTTGGGTCCGACGATGCGCAGCAGATGCGGTTTCGCCGCATCCAGCATGGCCTGACGCAGATCCGGTCCGCCGGCGACACCCCGGCCGAAATCGGCGCTCAGCACGATCGCGGCGCGGCAGCCGCGCTGACCCAATTCGCCGACCATCGCCGGGATACCGGCCGGCGGCGTCGCGATCACCGCCAGATCGGGCACCACCGGCAGATGCGCGATGTCGGGATAGCACAGCACGCTCTCGATCGCGCTGTGGCGCGGGTTGACCGGCATGATCGGCCCGTCGAAACCGCCGCGCAGCAGATTGCGCGCAACCACGGCGCCGACCGACTGCGGCCGGTCGCTGGCGCCGATCAGGGCCACCGACCGCGGTGCGAACATCCGATTGAGATTGCGAATCGACATGGGGCCGGACGTCTCCATGGGGCGAGCAGGCGGCGACAGGATAGGCGGGCCGGCCGGTAAACTCTATCGTGCTTGCGCCGACACCGCTTCGGGCTAACTATCTCCACCGGGAGGACACGCCATGGCTGAGCGCATCGAACGCCTGCGCACATTCGTTGCCCGGTTCACGCGCCTCATGGAGGCGTCACCGCCCGAGCCGCGCGTACTCGACGAGGGTGGCGGGTTGCTGGCGGATCTGGTCGCCAACGACGATTGGCTGCCGGACGAATATGCCGTGCCCGATCGCGAGCGCTATCAGCAGTTCCTGCTGCATTGCGACCCGCTCGAACGGTTCTCGGTCGTGAGCTTCGTCTGGGGTCCCGGCCAGTCGACGCCGATCCACGATCATTGCACCTGGGGCCTGATCGGCATGCTTCGCGGGGCGGAGCTGTCCCACGACTGGGACCTGAATAAGGGCGCCGAGACGCGGACGACACGGCTCGAACCCGGGGCGGTCGCGGCGGTCTCGCCGGCGATCGGTGACGTCCACAAGGTCGAGAACGCCTATGGCGACCGCGCCTCGATCAGCATCCATGTCTATGGCGCCAACATCGGCGCCGTCGCCCGCCATGTCTATCGCGAGACCGGCGAGCCGGTGCCCTTCGTCTCGGGCTATACCAACGCCGCCGTGCCCAATCTGTGGGACCGGTCGGCCAGCGTCAGGGCCGGCCTCGGTTCTCGATGACCCTGCCGGTCTATCTCGACCATCACGCGACGACGCCGGTCGATCCGCGCGTGCTGGCCCAGATGCTGCCCTGGTTTACCGAACAGTTCGGCAATCCCCATTCGGTCGATCACGCCCATGGCTGGTCGGCCGAAGAGGCGGTCGAGGCGGCGCGGGGCGAGGTCGCGGCGCTGATCGAGGCCGATCCGCGCGAGATCATTTTCACCTCCGGGGCGACCGAGGCCAATAATCTGGCGATCCGCGGCCTGGCGCCGGCGCTCGCCGCGGCCGGTCGGACCGAGATCATCGCCTCGCCCTTGGAACACCCCTGCGTCATGGCCTGCCTGGAAGCGCTGGTCGCCGACGGGTTCTCCGTGCATTTCCTCAAGGTCGGCAGTGCCGGCGTGGTCAATCCGGCCGAGGTGGCGCGCCGGATCGGGCCTGCGACCGGGCTCGTCACGGTGATGGCGGCCAATCACGAGATCGGCACCGTGCAGCCGATCGACGAGATCGGCCGGCTGACCCGGGCCGCCGGCGCGCTGTTCCATGTCGATGCCGCCCAGGCCGCCGGCAAGATCCCGCTCGCCATGGCCGAGATCGACCTGATGACGTTGTCTGCCCACAAGCTCTATGGGCCGAAGGGCATCGGCGCGTTGGCGCTGCGCCGCACGGTCCGGCCGCTGATGAAGCCGCTGATCCTGGGCGGTGGCCAAGAGCAGGGCCTGCGATCCGGCACGGTGCCGGTACCGCTCGCGGTCGGGTTCGGGGCGGCCGCGGCCCTGGCCATGGCGGAGCGGGGCTGCGAGGCGGTCCGGCTCGCCCAATTGCGCGACCGGCTGCTGGACCGGCTGCGCGCGGCCGGCCTCGATCTGCACCTCCACGGCGATCCGGCCCGGCGCCTGACCGGCAACATCAATTTCCGCATCGGCAATCTCGATGCCGACGCGATCATCCAGCAGGTGCGCGACCGGGTGGCGCTCTCGACCGGGGCTGCCTGCGCGACCGCCGAACGCACGCCCTCGGCGGTGCTGCGCGCGATCGGCCTCACCGAGACCCAGGCGCTGGGCGCGCTGCGTCTGGGTCTCGGCCGGGGCACGTCCGACGCCGATATCGAGCTCGCCGCGACGGCGCTCATCGAGGCCTGTCGGGAACTGGGCGCTTGAGGTAGGTTCCCGCCCATGGTCATCAAGCAACTGGTCTATCTGCTGGCGCTCGCCCGTGAGAAACACTTCGGTCTCGCGGCCGAGCGCAGCCATATCAGCCAGCCCACGCTGTCGGCCGCGATCCGCCAGCTCGAGGACGAGTTGCAGGTGCCGATCGTCGAGCGCGGCAACCGCTTCATCGGCTTCACGCCCGAGGGCGAGCGCGTGCTGGAATATGCCCGCCGCATCGTCGCCGATTGCGACGCGCTCCGGCAGGATCTGTCGGAACTGCGCCAGGGCCTGACCGGGCATCTCCGCATCGGTGTGGTGCCGTCGGCGTTGCCAATCGTCTCGCGCATCACCGGCCCCTTCGCGCTCAGCCATCCGCGCGTTTCGGTCTCGATCCAGTCGCTGACCTCGGCCGAGATCCAGAAGCAGATCGACGAATTCACGCTCGATATCGGCCTGACATATCTCGACAACGAGCCGGTGACGCGCATGCGCACCCTGCCGCTCTATCGCGAGCATTACATCCTGCTGACGCCGGAAGACGGGCCGTTCGCCGGGCGCGACAGCGTGACCTGGTCAGAGGCGGCGGACGTGCCGCTGTGCCTCTTGAGCCCCGACATGCAGAACCGCCGGATCGTCGACCGGATCTTCGGGTCGGTCGGCAAGGCGCCGCATCCGACGCTTGAGACCAACTCGATCGTGACGCTCTGCCTGCATGTCAGCGCGGGGCAATTGTCGAGCGTCATGCCCCATACGCTCTTGGATATGCCCGGCCTGCCCGGCGGCACGATCGCCCTCAAGCTCACGGAACCGGAAGTCTCCTACGGCATGGGCATCGTCATGCCCGACCGCCAGCCGGCTCAGCCGCTCGCCCGCGCACTGTTCGCGCTGGCGCCGACGCTGGACCTCGAACAGGCCGTGCGCTGGCCGCCCGCTCTTACCCGATAGAAGTGCCCCCCATGGAAACCAGCGAAGTCTCCGACCACATCGCCGAGGCCGGCGACCACCATCACGGCGCCGGCGTCAGCGACGTGACCTTCCGCAAGCGGGTGGGTTTGTTCATCAGCCTCTTGGCGGTCCTGCTCGCCATCACCGGCACCGGCGGCAGCAACGCCATGAAGACCGCGATCAATGCCAATATCGAGCGGTCGGACGCCTGGAATTTCTACCAGGCGCGCAACATCCGCGAGACCGCGACCAAACTGGCCCGCGACCAGCTGGAGATCATGCAGGCCGGCGCGCCCGACGCTGCGCGTGCCGCGATCAACACCCGCCTCGACGAATACAAGACGACGATCCAGCATTACGAAAGCGACCCGGCCAACGACGGCAAGGCCGAGTTGAAAACCAAGGCCGAGGCGGCGGAGGCCAAGCGCGACCTGGCCCAGATGCGGGGCGAAAGCTTCGAGATCGCCGAAGCCCTGCTGCAGATCGCGATCGTGCTGGCATCGACCTGCATCCTGACCGCGTCCCGTCAACTGCTGCTGGTCTCCGCCATCTTCGCCGCCTGCGGCATCCTGCTGTCGGCGAACGGCTTCATGCCGTTCTTCGACTGGCCGTTCGGGCGGTAGGCTTCTCTACCGCATCTGCACAATCGAGTTTTCGCTATCGCAAAATAGATAAAATCGAATGGATCGTTTTCCCCGGTCGCGCAAATAGTTAAGCCGACAAGTTATCTGTGTTGCCTTTGGGCGACCTGGGAGGACCAAGCATGGCGCAGTCTGCGCCCTTCGACCCGGAGATTGCCCGGGACGTCATTACCGGTCTGAAGCATCTGCCGGGCGCCACGTTGCCGATCCTTCACGCGCTGCAAGACCGCTTCGGCTATGTCGATGCCGCGGTCGTGCCGTTGATCGCCGATGCGCTCAACCTGTCGCGCGCCGAGATCCATGGCGTCGTGACGTTCTACCATCACTTCCGCGCGGCACCCGCCGGTGCCCATGTCATCCAGCTGTGCCACGCCGAGGCCTGCCAGTCGATGGGCTGCCGCGAGCTGGAGCGTCATGCCGAGGCGCGCCTGGGCGTCGCCCTGGGCGGCACGCGCGCCGACGGTCGGGCGACGTTGGACGCGGTCTATTGCCTGGGCAATTGCGCGCTGTCGCCGGCGGTGATGATCGATGGTGAGCTGCACGGCCGGGTCGATGCCGCGCGCTTCGATGAACTGATCGACGAATTGGGGATCCGGCGATGAGCGGCCGGATCTTCGTGCCGATCGATGCGGCCGCCCTGTCGGTCGGCGCCGGGCGCGTCGCAGAGGCCATCGCCCGGGAAGCGGCCAAGCGCGGCATCGCGATCGAGATGGTCCGCAACGGCACGCGCGGCATGCTGTGGCTGGAGCCGCTGGTCGAGGTCGAGACCCCGGCCGGCCGCGTTGCCTATGGTCCGGTGGCGTCCGCCGATGTCGCGGGCCTGTTCGATGCGGATTTCCAGAGTGGCGGCGCCCATGCGCTGTCGCTGGGCCTGACCGAAGAGATCTCCTATTTCAAGCGGCAACAGCGCCTGACCTTCGCCCGTTGCGGCATCGTCGATCCGCTGTCGCTTGATGACTATCGCGCCCATGGCGGCTGGAACGGGCTGGAGAAAGCGCTGACGCTGACCGGTGCCGAGATCGTCGAGCAGGTGACGCAATCGGGCCTGCGCGGCCGCGGCGGCGCGGGATTTCCGACCGGCATCAAGTGGCGCACCGTGCTGAACGCGCCGGCCGACCAGAAATATATCGTGTGCAACGCCGACGAAGGCGACAGCGGCACCTTCGCCGATCGCATGCTGATGGAGGGCGATCCGTACGCGCTGATCGAGGGCATGGCGATCGCTGCCGTCGCGGTCGGGGCGACCCAGGGCTTCGTCTATATCCGCTCCGAATATCCGCACGCGTTCCGGACCTTCCAGACCGCGATCGAGCGCGCGACCGCGGCCGGCCTGATCGGCCCGTCGGTCATGGGCACCGGTCCGGCGTTCCATCTGGAGGCCCGGCTTGGCGCCGGCGCCTATATCTGCGGCGAAGAGACCTCACTGTTGGAGAGCCTCGAAGGCAAGCGCGGGCTCGTGCGCTTCAAGCCGCCGCTCCCGGCGATCGAGGGCCTGTTCGGCAAGCCGACCATCGTCAACAACCTGGTCTCGCTCGCGACCGTGCCGGTGATCTTCGAGAAGGGGGCCGCGTTCTATCGCGACTTCGGTATGGGCCGCTCGCGCGGCACCCTGCCGATCCAGCTGGCCGGCAATGTGAAGCGCGGCGGCCTGATCGAGCTGGCGTTCGGCATCACGTTGCGCGAACTGATCGAGGACTATGGCCAGGGCACCGCCAGCGGCCGGCCGTTCCGCGCGGTGCAGGTCGGCGGTCCCTTGGGCGCCTATTTTCCTGAAAGCCTGCTGGATACGCCGCTCGATTACGAGGCGTTCGCGGCAGTGAAGGGCATGCTCGGCCATGGCGGCGTGGTCGTGTTCGACGATCAGGTCGACCTGGCGGAACAGGCGAAATTCGCCATGGAATTCTGCGCCGAGGAAAGCTGCGGCAAATGCACGCCCTGCCGCATTGGTTCGACCCGCGGTGCCGAGGTGATCGAGAAGATCATCGCCGGCGAGGAGCGGGGCAAGAACCTCGTGCTGCTCGATGATCTTTGCAATTTGATGCTCGACGGCTCGCTCTGTGCGCTGGGGGGCCTGACGCCCTATCCGGTGCTGAGCGCCTTGAAGCATTTCCCCGATGATTTCGACCGATCTGCTGCCGTGCCCCCGGCGCATGCAGCCGAATAGGAGCCGCCCCATGTCGCTCATCCACGAGACCGATTTCGGCACGCCGCTCAGTCCCTCGACGGAGCTTGTGACGCTCGACATCGACGGCATGAGTGTGACGGTGCCGGCCGGCACGTCGGTCATGCGCGCCGCGGCCGAGATGGGGACCAAAGTCCCGAAGCTGTGCGCGACCGACAGTCTGGAGCCGTTCGGGTCGTGCCGGCTGTGCCTGGTCGAGATCGAAGGGCGGCGCGGCACGCCGGCGTCCTGCACGACCCCGGTCGAAGCCGGCATGAAGGTCAAGACCCAGACCGATCGTCTGGCCAAGCTGCGTCGCGGCGTGATGGAGCTCTATATCTCCGACCATCCGCTCGATTGCCTGACCTGTGCCGCCAACGGCGATTGCGAGCTGCAGGACATGGCCGGCGTCGTGGGCTTGCGCGAGGTTCGCTATGGCTACGACGGGCATAACCACCTCGATGCCGGAAAAGACGAGTCGAACCCGTATTTCACCTTCGACGCGTCGAAATGCATCGTCTGCTCGCGTTGCGTCCGGGCGTGCGAGGAGGTGCAGGGCACCTTCGCGCTGACCATCGACGGGCGCGGCTTCGCCTCGGCCGTGTCGCCGGGCGGCGGGGATTTTCTCAATTCCGAATGCGTCTCGTGCGGCGCCTGCGTCCAGGCCTGCCCGACCGCGACGCTCATGGAAAAGTCGGTGATCGACGCCGGCCAGGCCGAGCACAGCATCATCACGACCTGCGCCTATTGCGGCGTCGGCTGCGGCTTCAAGGCCGAGATGCGCGGGACCGAGGTCGTGCGCATGGTGCCCTGGAAGGACGGCAAGGCCAACCATGGCCATTCCTGCGTCAAGGGCCGCTTCGCCTGGGGCTATGCGACCCATAAGGAGCGCATGCTGAAGCCGATGATCCGCTCCAGGATCAGCGATCCCTGGCAGGAGGTCAGCTGGGAGGAGGCGATCAATTACGCGGCGTCCGAGTTCAAGCGCATCCAGGCGAAATACGGCCAGAACTCGATCGGCGGCATCACCTCGTCCCGCTGCACCAACGAAGAGACCTATCTGGTGCAGAAGCTGGTGCGCGCCGGCTTCGGCAACAACAATGTCGATACCTGCGCCCGCGTCTGCCATTCGCCGACCGGCTACGGGCTCAGCACGACCTTCGGCACCTCGGCCGGCACCCAGGATTTCGACAGCGTCATGCAGGCCGACGTCATCTTGGTGATCGGCGCCAACCCGACCGATGCCCATCCGGTGTTCGCGTCCCGCATGAAGAAGCGGTTGCGCGAGGGTGCCAAGCTGATCGTGGCCGACCCGCGCCGGACCGATCTGGTGCGCACGCCCCATGTCGAGGCGGATTTTCATCTGCAGCTGAAGCCCGGCTCCAACGTGGCGCTGATCAACGCGCTGGCCCATGTCATCGTGACCGAGGGGCTGGTCGCCGAAGCGTTCGTGGCCGAGCGCTGCGAGCCGACGGAAACCCAGCGCTGGCGCGCGTTCATCGCCGATCCGCGCCATTCGCCGGAAGCGGTCGAGGCGATCACGACCGTGCCGGCTGCCGACCTGCGTGCCGCCGCACGGCTCTATGCGACCGGCGGCAATGCCGCGATCTATTACGGGTTGGGCGTCACCGAGCATAGCCAGGGCTCGACCATGGTCATGGGCATGGCGAACCTCGCCATGATCACCGGCAACATCGGGCGCGAGGGCGTCGGCATCAATCCGCTGCGCGGCCAGAACAATGTCCAGGGTGCCTGCGATATGGGCTCGTTCCCGCACGAGCTGCCGGGCTATCGCCATGTCTCGAACGACGCGGTGCGCGAGAGCTTCGAGGAAGTCTGGAACGTCACGCTCAAGGGCGATCCGGGCCTGCGCATCCCGAACATGCTGGATGCCGCGGTCGATGGGACCTTCAAGGGCATCTATATCCAGGGCGAGGATATCGCCCAATCGGATCCGGACATCACCCATGTGACCGCCGGTTTGGCCGCCATGGAATGCGTCGTCATCCAGGACATCTTCCTCAATGAGACGGCGAGCTTCGCCCACGTGTTCCTGCCGGGCTCGTCCTTCCTGGAAAAGGACGGCACCTTCACCAATGCCGAACGCCGCATCAGCATGGTGCGCCAGGCGATGCCGCCGATGGCCGGGTATGCCGATTGGCAGGCGACCATGCTGCTGTCGAACGCGCTGGGATATCCGATGTCCTACAAGCACCCGTCGGAGATCATGGACGAGATCGCGCGGCTGACGCCGACCTTCGCCGGCGTGTCCTACGATCGCATCACCGAGCTCGGCAGCATCCAGTGGCCGTGCAACGACGCGGCCCCGGAGGGTACGCCGACCATGCATATCGGCGGCTTCGTGCGCGGCAAGGGTCGGTTCGCCATCACCGAGTTCGTGCCGACGGAGGAGCGCAGCACGGCCCGCTATCCGCTGATCCTGACCACCGGCCGCATCCTGTCGCAATATAACGTCGGCGCGCAGACGCGCCGGACCGAGAATGTCGTCTGGCACGAGGAGGATCTCTTGGAGATCCATCCCTTCGATGCCGAGCATCGCGGCATCGTCGAGGGCGACTGGGTCGCGGTCACCAGCCGGGCCGGCGAGACCAGCCTGCGGGCGAAAATTACCGACCGGGTCCAGGCCGGCGTGGTCTATACGACGTTCCACAACCCGGAAACGGCGGCGAATGTGGTGACGACCGACTTCTCCGACTGGGCGACGAATTGCCCGGAATACAAGGTGACCGCGGTCCAGGTGCGGCTGACCAACCAGCGCTCGGGCTGGCAGGATCGCTATGCCGCCTTGCGCGAAGAGACGACCCGCATCGCGGGTCCTGCAGCGGCGGCGGAATAGCGCGCCATGGCGGCACCTGGACGCTCGACCCTGCTTCCACCGATCGACCACCCGGGCGTGGTGCAGCGTCCGGCTTGGCGGCTCTCGGCCCAGGCGACCGAAAGCTTCACCGCCAACCTGATCGAAGAAGTGCCGGTGGCGCTCATCTATAACGGCGTCAGCCACGCGGTCATGCTGGCGAGCCCGCGCGACATCGCCGATTTTGCCCTGGGCTTCTCGCTGAGCGAAGGCATCATCCAGGGGCCTCGCGAGTTGCTCGATCTGGAGCTGGCGCCGGCGGGCGAGGGCATCGAGGCCCGTATGGTCATCACCGCCCGCCGCTTCGCCGGATTGAAGGACCGGCGCCGGACGCTCGCCGGCCGCAGCGGCTGCGGGCTGTGCGGCATCGAAAGCCTGTCTGACGCGATGCGGCCGCTGCCGACGCTCGCTGACCGGACATTCCTGTCGCTGCGGGCAATCCGCCGCGCGCTCGACGGGTTGGCGCCGCTGCAGCAGCTGAACCAGCTGGCGGGCGCCGTCCATGCCGCCGCCTGGGTCGATCCGGACGGGGTGATCCGGCATGTGGCCGAGGATGTCGGCCGGCACAATGCATTCGACAAGGTGATCGGCGCCATGGCGCGGCGGCGCGGCGGTCGCCCGCCCGGCTTCGCGCTCTTGACCAGCCGCCTCAGCTACGAGCTGGTGCAGAAGGCGGCGACCACCGGAATTTCGGCCCTGGTTGCGATCTCGGCACCGACGGCGCTGGCGATCGAGGCCGCGACCAGGGCCGGCATCTGCATCGTGGCGCTTGCCCGGGGCGATTCGGTTTCGGTCTATGCCCATCCGGAGCGGGTCATCGATCTCAACGAGGCCGGCCTATGAAGCCCGACCGCCTGATTCGCATGGCGAATCAGATCGCCGCCTATTTTTCGGCCTATCCGCACGATGAAGCGGTCGCCGGGATCAGCGAGCATTTGAAGCTATTCTGGGAACCGCGCATGCTGGTCGGAATCAGAGACCATATCGCTCAGGGCGGCGAGGGTCTCAACGACCTGGTACCGGAGGCGGTTCGCCGGCTGTCCTAGCCGTCAGCTGGCCGCACCAAAAACGGCAAGGTGGCAAACACCGACGCGAAGTCCGCCAAGGGGTCGCGCACATTAGGGAGAGGAAGCGAGAGATGAGTTCTTTCTTGGACCGGGCACATACGGTAGCCCCCCCGGGTTTCAATCGATTTCTGGTGCCGCCCGCGGCGCTCGCGGTGCATCTGTCGATCGGGCAGGTCTATGCCTTTTCGACCTTCAATCTGCCGCTCACCAAGCTCATCGGCATCACCAAATCGGCGCCCGAAGATTGGAATCTGGCGGAATTGGGCTGGATCTTCTCGATCGCGATCCTCGTGCTCGGCGTTTCGGCCGCCGTATTCGGCCGCTGGGTCGAAGCCGTCGGCCCACGCAAGGCAATGTTCACGGCAGCGCTCTGCTTTGGTGGCGGCTTCCTGGTCGGCGCCTTGGGCATCTATCTGCATCAGCTCTGGCTGCTCTACCTCGGCTACGGGGCGCTCGGCGGCTGCGGTCTCGGCATCGGCTACATCTCGCCGGTCTCGACCCTGATCAAATGGTTTCCGGATCGGCCGGGGATGGCGACCGGCATGGCGATCATGGGCTTCGGCGGCGGTGCCATGATCGCGGCGCCGATGTCGGTGTTTCTGATGAACTACTTCAAGACCGACACATCCAACGGCGTGGTCGGTGCGTTCGTCGTTATGGGCGTCATCTATTTCGTGTTCATGATGATTGGGGTTTATGCCGCCCGGGTGCCGGCCGAGGGTTGGAAGCCCGAGGGCTGGGTCGCGCCGGCGCAGCCGAAAAAACTGGTCACGACCGGCCATGTCCATGTCGATGTGGCCTGGACGACGCCGCAATTCTGGCTGCTCTGGGTCGTGCTTTGCATGAATGTCACCGCCGGCATCGGTGTGCTGGGACAGGCCTCGCCGATGATTCAGGAGATGTTCGGTAGCCGCGTGACCCCGGCCGCCGCGGCCGGATTCGTCGGCCTCCTCAGCATCTTCAACATGGGGGGCCGTTTCTTCTGGGCCTCGATTTCGGACTATCTCGGCCGTCGCAATACCTACATGGTGTTTTTCCTCCTGGGCATAGCGCTCTACGCCCTGGTGCCGACCACGGGCCAGATCGGTTCGATCAGCCTGTTCATCGCCGCCTTCGCCATCATCCTGTCGATGTACGGTGGCGGGTTCGCGACTGTTCCGGCCTATCTGCGCGATGTGTTCGGCACGATGCATGTCGGGGCGATCCACGGTCGCCTGCTGACCGCCTGGTCCGCAGCTGGCGTGCTCGGCCCGGTCTTGGTGAACTATATCCGCCAGTATCAGATCGACGGCGGCGTGCCCAAGGCGCAGGCCTATTCGGTCACCATGTACATTATGTGCGGCCTGTTGCTGGTCGGCTTCCTCGCCAATCTCGCAATGAAGGCGGTGTCGGAACGGCATCACTTCCGCGAAACCGCGTCAGCACATTCTTAAAAGGAAGGATCCCTCATCATGGCCGTTCGTCTCGTCCTGCTCTGGGTCGCCGTCGGGATCCCCTTGCTCTGGGGTGTCGAGAAGACGCTGGAGAACGCGATCAAGCTGTTCCAGTAGCAAGATTATATCGAGAGAGCGGCGCGGATTTCCGCGCTGCTCTTTTTTTAATCTCTTGTGATTGTTTTCACATGAAAATTAATTGAAGGGGAAATACTATCATCCCGTGCGGCGACCTCTATCTGTGGATGTCGCGCTCAGCCGATCAGGCTTCTGGAGTATCTTTCGTGGCCAAACTTTTGACGCTGGGCCAATTGGCCGACCGGGACATCGAACTCGAGGTGCTGTGCACCGGCTGTCTTAGGCGCAAGAACGTGCCGGCGAAGCTGTTCGTGGGCAAGTTCGGCGCCGACACGGTGCCGCCCAACCTCAATGGCAAGCTCAAGTGCGCCATGTGCTCGTCGACCCGCTGCGAGGTCAGGGCGGTCCAGGGCTGAGCTCAAGCGACGCGCTTGGACATATGCACGACATGGCGGCCGTCGGGCGTGGTCTCCCGCCCGGTCTCGCCATAGCCGAGGCTCCGATAGAGCGCGATGTTCCGCGCCATCAGCGCGTTGGTATAGAGCCGGACCTCGCCGAGGCTGCGGCGCGTGGCCTCCGCTTCGGCGAAGCTCAGGAGCGCGCGACCGATACCGCGTCCGGCGGCCGATGCGGCGACGCTCCAGATCAGCACATGGTCGCCCGGAAACCCCAGGACCAGGGCGCCCAGTTCCGTGCCGTCTGCATCGCGGGCGAACCAGGCCTCATGGTCGACCAGCAGGGCGGCATAGTCGGCGCGATAGGGCAGCGGCTCCAGGCCCAGGATCGGCAGCCAGGGCGCATAGGCCGCGCGTTTCAGGCGGGTCAAGGCCGGGATTTCGTCGGGCCGCACCCGGTCGAGGGTCAGGTCGGGGCCCAGCCGGATGCTGTCGGTTGGCATGGTCAGTTCCTTTCACGACAGTGCGATCTGGGGATTCCCGCTGATTTCGATCCGCAGGTGTGCTTCCTGTGCAACGGAATGCGCGGAGCGGCGTCGAACGCCAGGGGGGCAAGCAATAAAAGCGCGCCCAATTGTCTCAAAGCCGTGGTAAATATTCAAACGCGCGACGTGCAAGGTGCCGCCGCGTTGAAAGACGGCTGCTGAGGCCCCTGCCCGGGGCGACGCGGTCGGCGCGAAGACAGGTAACTTCGGCATGCGGCAGCGAGACTGCGCTTGGCGAAGACGGGCGTGGAGCAGGGCTCCCGCCACAATGGAGATGAGTAGGCGACATGAGCAAGGGCAGGGATTTCCGGCAGCCGCGGCGGCGCGGGTTCGATGATGATATGCCGCAGCCTTACGATACGCGCGGACCGGCACCTCGCCCGGCAGCACGGCCGTTCGGTGGTCCGTCGTCATTCGATCAGTCCCCCGCAGCGGGACCGGTGGTCGAAGCGACGGTGAAGTGGTTCAACCCTGAAAAGGGTTTTGGTTTTGCTGAGCTGGCCGATGGGTCGGGCGACGCGTTCCTGCATATCGGTGCCCTTCAGGCCGCCGGTCATGAGGCCGTGGCGCCGGCATCCAAGCTGAAGGTTCAGGTCGGCCAGGGTGCCAAGGGCATGCAGATCACCCGCGTGATCGAAGTCGACGAGAGCACCGCGCAGGCTCAGCCGCCGCGCGCGCCGCGCCCGGGTGGGTTCGGCGGCGCCCCCGGCATGGGTGGCGGTCGTCCGCCGCGCTTCACGCCGGACGCCTCCTCGGCGGTTTCGCTCGACGGCAGCGTCAAGTGGTTCAACCCTGAAAAGGGCTTCGGCTTCGTTGCAACGCAGGATGGCGGCAAGGACGTGTTCGTCCATATCTCCATCCTGTCCCAGGCGGGCATCTCCCACCTCGTCGAAGGCCAGACGGTCACGATGAAGGTGGTCGATACCCCGAAGGGCCGCGAAGCGCTGTCGATCTCGCTCGGCGAATAATCGGTTGGCGCTTCCCTTGAGGGGAAGTGCCTGACCGGTTCAACGAAATCAGGCCGCATGTTGCTCCCATCCGGGGGTAGCGTGCGGCCTTTTTCGTTCCGATCGGTCGATACGACCACACATTAAGAGACGGGCAACCCTGGACTTGCTAGGGTTGCAGCCATGCGCACCCAGGGTCCAAAAATTTGGGGCGGTTTACGCCTGGTCGGATCGACGGCGCAGGCCTCTATCCTGCTGTCCGCCATCTTGATCTGCGTCGTTTTCCTGGCGTTCGATGGGGCGATCGCGCTCAGGGCCCGTGCGGTCGAGCAGGCCGAGGGCATGACCAGTGTCCATAACCTGACGCTGGCGCTCGCCCAGCATGCCGAGCGCACGCTGCAGACCGCGGATCTGGTGCTGGCCGGCCTCGGTCAGCGCATTTCCGACGACGGCGAAACCCCGGGCTTCATCGAGCGTCTGAACGGCATTCTGGCGGCCCGCATCAAACAGGCGCCGCAGATCCGCGAGCTGGTGCTGATCGGCCCGACCGGCCATTGGCAGGCAAGCTCGCTGCCGCAGACGCGGACCGACATCGACAATTCCGACCGCGATTATTTCATCCATCTGCGCGACACGCCGGACGCTGCCAACTATATTTCCGATCCGATCGTCAGCCGCGCCACCGGCAAGCTGACCATCATCATGGCGCACCGGATCACCGCCTCAGCGGACGGGCATTTCCTGGGCGTTCTATTGGCGGCGATCGACGGCGACTATTTTCAGAATTTCTACAAGAATTTCGACATCGGGGCCGAGGGCACGATTTCGCTGATCCGGACCGACGGCATGGCGCTGATCCGGCATCCGTTCGTGCCCGAACTGGTCGGCCGCAGCGATGCCGGCGAGACGGTGCTGACACTGCCCAAGGCGGCCTCCGGCGAGTATGTCAATGACGGTCGCTACGATCATATCCGCCGCTTCAAGGCTTATCGCCGGCTCGACGTCTATCCGCTGCTGGTCGTGGTCGGGCTGTCCGAACGGGAATGGATGGCGTCCTGGCGCCAGGACACGATCCAGCAGACCATTGCCGTGGTGGTGGTCGATATCGCCATCCTGCTGTTCGCCTGGTTCCTTTCGCGCCAGACGAAGCGGCGGGCGGTGACCGAGGCGCGCTTTGCCGACTGGGCCGAGGCGTCGACCGACTGGTTCTGGGAATGCGATGCCGACAATCGCATCACCTATATGTCCGAGGGCTTCCGGCGCACCGGCGACGATCCGGCGAAGGCGATCGGGCGCGACCGGATCGCCTATGTGAAGTTCAGTCCGGAAATGGTGCCGGGCGCGTCGCTCGAACATATCGAGGCGGTGGCCGCCCGCCGGCCGTTCCGCGACTTCCTCTACCAGCTGACGACCATCAGCGAGAAAGATGTATTCATCTCGGTCAGCGGCAAGCCGCACTACGATGCCAAGGGCAGGTTCCTGGGCTATCGGGGCACCGGCCGCGACGTGACCGACGAGATTCTGGCAACCCGGGCCCGCGCGCGCGAGGCCGAGGTGCTGGCGACGACGCTGATGACGATCCCTGACGGGCTCGAAGTGCTGGATCGGGATACGCAGCTGGTCAATGCCAACGACCGGTTCTACGAGATCATGGATCTGGACCGGGACGACGTGCTCGCAGCCCCGGACCCCGGCGCGCGCATCCGCGAGATCGTGGCCGCACGCGGCGATTTCGGTGCCGGCGATCCGCAGCGCCTCGCCGAGCAGCATGCCGCCCGCATCCGGGTGAGCGAGCCGGTCGTCTATGAGCAGCAGTTCAAGAACGGCAACTGGATCGAGGTCCGGCGCAATCCGATGAAGAACGGCCTCGGCTATGTCGTGCTGGTGCGCGACATCACCGAGCGGCGCTCGCGGGAGATCGAGCTGGAGCGCCGCCGCGTCCAGACCGAGCGCCAGGCGGCCGAACTGGCCGCGGCTGCGGCCGACCTCAAGACGGCGCGCGAGGCGGCCGAGGCGGCGAACCGAGCCAAGAGCGAGTTCCTGGCCAACATGAGCCACGAGATCCGCACGCCGATGAACGGCGTGATCGGCATGAACAACCTGCTGCTGTCGACCGGCCTGACGCCGGAACAGCGGCGTTTCGCCGACGCGGTCCATCTGTCGGCCGAGGCGCTGCTGACCGTCATCAACGACATCCTGGACCTGTCCAAGCTCGAGGCCGGCAAGCTTGAGCTCGAGACCATCGATTTCGATCTGGAGAAGCTGGTCGAGGACGCGGTCGAGCTGATGGCGCCCAAGGCCCACGCCAAGGCGGTCGAGCTGGTCGTCCTGGTCGATGCGAGTGCCGGGCGCGCCTTTCAGGGCGATCCGACGCGGCTTCGGCAGATCCTGCTGAACCTCTTGTCCAATGCGGTCAAGTTCACCGGCCAGGGCTTCGTCTCGGTCGAGGCGCGCGGGACCACAGATCCCGCCGGTCGCGTCCGGATCGAGGTTTCCGATACGGGCATCGGCCTCGATGACGAGAGCAAGACGCGGCTGTTCGAGAAATTCGCCCAGGCCGACGGGACCATCGCGCGGCGGTTCGGCGGCACCGGCCTGGGGCTCAGCATCTCCAAGCAGCTGGTCGAGCTGATGGGGGGCACGATCGGGGTCAAGGATCGGGACGGCGGGGGCTCGATCTTCTGGATCGAACTGCCGCTGATGCCGGCGCGGGGGCCGGTCAAGGTGCGCCGCCCGGCCGCCAGTACCGATCTCACCGGGCGTCATTTGCTCGTCGTCGACGATCTGGAGGTCAACCGGCTGATCCTGGCCCGGCAATTGATCGCCTGCGGTGCCGCCGTGGTCGAGGCCGCCGACGGGAACGCCGCCCTGATGGCGATCGCCGATGCAGAGGCCATCGGTCGGCCGTTCGATCTGGCGCTGGTCGACGAGCTGATGCCGGGCATGGACGGCGCGGAATTGGCCGATCGGATTCGCGGCGATGTGGATTTGAATCAGCCGAGCCTGGTGCTGATTTCCTCGGTCGGTACGCCGCTCAAGGCCGATCGGGCCACGGCGGCCGGGTTCGACGCATTCCTGACCAAGCCGGTGCGCCATCAGATGCTGGTCGACACCATCGCCGGGCTGCTGCGTCCCCGGTCGAGGACTGTCGCCGCCGCTGCCGGCGATCGCCCGACGCCGATCGTCGACGGCCAGGGGCCGCGCATCCTGGTCGCCGAAGATAACCTGATCAATCAGGAGATCGCGGCGACCATCCTGACCGGGGCCGGCTATCGCGTCGATTTGGCCAACGACGGCCGGGAGGCGATCGATGCGGTCGCGAGCCAGACCTACGACCTGGTGCTGATGGACGTGCAGATGCCGATGGTCGACGGGCTGCAGGCGGCGCGGGAGATCCGCGAGATGGCAGGCCCTGCCGGAAGAACGCCGATCGTCGCCCTGACCGCGAACGCCATGCTGGGCGACCGCGAGGCCTGTCTCGCCGCCGGCATGAACGACTATGTTTCCAAACCGTTCGAGCGGGCGGCCCTATTGGCGACGCTGGCGCAATGGATCGGGCGGAGCGCTGCCGGCACGGATGCCGTGCCCGGCCCGGCGTCGGCCGAGTGGCTCGACCATACTCATCTCGATCGCCTGGTCGGATTGATGCCGATGGCGCGCTTTGCCGTCATTGTCGATAGCTATCTGGCGTCGGTCGAGCCGCAGCTCGTCGAATTCGCCGCCTTTGCCGACGATGCCGATTTCCCGGGCCTGGCGCGTGCCGCCCATGTGTTCAACGGCACCTCAGGCAACCTCGGGACGCGGGCGCTGCAACGCCTGTCGGCTGAGCTCGAAGCCGCGGCCCATGCCGCGGACGCTGCCGCCGTCGGACCCCTGCTGGCCCAATTCCGAGCCGCCGCCGGGCCCAGCGCCGATGCGCTCGGGGCCTATCTGGTTGCCCGCACGGCGATCGAGGTGAAACGGGGAGCGGGGGCGTGAGCGTTCGAGCGCCGGATCGGCGCCATAAGATCATCATGGCGATTGATGATCAGCCCGAAACTTTGCTACTGATCCAGAGCTTCGTCGAGGCAGCCGGCTTCAGCTTCGTCGGTACCATCCGGGCACGCGAGGCGATGACGCTTGTCGACCGCATGGTGCCGCGGCTCATTCTGCTCGATATCGAGATGCCCAATATCGACGGCTTCGAAACCTGCAGGCTGCTGCGCGCGAACCCCATGTTGCGAACGGTGCCGATCGCCTTCCTGACCGCGCGCAAGACGGCCCACGACGTGACGAAGGGTCTCGAAGCCGGCGGCAATGACTTCATCGTCAAGCCGTTCGATCCCGATAAATTCATCGAGCGCGTCGAGTATTGGACCAGCCGTAAGATCTAGCTAGCCGAGCGCCGTCTCCAGCAGTTCCAGGGCCGCGGCGGCGAAGGCCCGCATGTTGGCGGCGCGATCGGGCGAGCCGGTTTCGATCGTGCGCGTCGCGCCGGCCGGGCCGTCGATGCCCAGGCAGGCATGGCCGGCGGCATCGCCGTAACGATTGCCGGTCGGGCCGGTCGCCCCGGTTTCCGACAGGCCCCAACTGGCGGCGAATTTCGTGCGCACGGTGCGCGCCAGCAGGGCGGCATAGGGCTCGGTCGATGGGCGCATGCCGACCAGATCATCCGCCGTGATGCCCAGCAGCGCCTGGCGCGCCGCCCCGGTATAGACGACGGCCCCGCCCAGGAAATAGGCGGACGCGCCGGGCACCGCCAGCAAGGCCGCCGAGATCAAGCCGCCGGCGGAAGATTCCGAGACCGCGATGGTCTCGCCGCGCGCGATCAGGCGCCGGGCGACGCGGGCGGCGATGCTGTCCAGATCGACCATGATGCTCCTTGGCTTGGATTTGATATCGAATTTGCATATATGATATCATCGATTTCGAAGACTGAGGAAGCCTATCGATGGCCGCCATTACAATCCGCAACCTGTCCGATGAAACGCATCGTGCGCTCAGGGCTCGTGCTGCGCAGCATGGCCGAAGCACGGAGGCGGAAGTCCGTGCGATCCTGGATGAGGTCGCCCGCCCGCCGGAACGCCTGAAACTGGGATCGGCTCTCGTCGAGATATTCCGCGGGGCGGGTGGCGTTGATCTCGAGATCGAGCGGGACCGGACGCCGCCGGAGCCCGCGAGCTTCGAATGATCCTGCTCGATACCAATGTCGTTTCGGAGTTGATGCGCGCGGCGCCTGCTGCGCAGGTCGTAAGCTGGCTGGACGCACAAGTCGCCGAGACGCTGCATCTGTCCGCGGTCAGTCTCGCCGAATTGCTCTTGGGGATCGCGCTGCTCCCGGACGGTCGGCGGAAGGCGGACCTGGCCGTTGCCTTGGAGACGCGGGCGACGGTGCTGTTCGGATCGCGGATTCTCTCCTTCGACAAAACGGCGGCCGGTGTTTTCGCCGGCATTGTCAGCCGAACGCGTGCTTCCGGCTTCTCGATCGGAACGGCCGACGCACAGATTGCCGCAACCGCCGCCGCCAATGGCTTCGTGGTCGCGACCCGCGACGCGGCGCCGTTCGAGGCCGCCGGATTGACCGTGATCAATCCCTGGAACGAGGCTGGCGGATCGGCTTGACAGCGTCGGTCCCGACAGATCACCATCGGCTCATGGTCATCTCGTGCCGCAAAATCGCGAAGTCGAAAAAATGCTCCTGCACAGGGGCCGACGGACTTCGCTTGCGGTAGGCCGCAGCGCCATAGGATCGATCAGGACCCCGCCGGTTTCGACGGGGTTTTTTCTTGGCACCTCCCGTCTCCGGCTTTACCAGGAGAGGGAACCCAAGACATGCAGACTGCTTACCCGATACCGCGGGGCCTATGGCTGCCGCTGATAACGCCGTTCCGTGACGGCCGGCTCGATGAAGCATCCCTGAGACGGCTGCTGGGGGTCTACGCGCACGAGCCGATCGATGGCCTGATCCTGGCCGCGACCACCGGCGAAGGACTGACCCTGGACGACGAGGAGGTCCGGCGCCTGGTGGCGGTGTCGGCCGCCGAACTGGAGCGGATCGGGCGACGGCTGCCGCTCTATCTCGGGCTGTCGGGCAGCGATACCCGCAAGATGACGAAGGCGTTGGAAGAGACCGCGTCCTGGCCGATCGACGGCTATCTGATTGCCTGTCCCTATTACACTCGGCCTTCGCAAGAGGGGCTGTTTCAGCATTTCCAGGCGCTGGCCGATCATACGGCGCGACCGATCCTGATCTACAACATCCCCTATCGGACCGGGGTCAACCTGGGCAACGAGACGATGCTGCGATTGGCCGAGCGGGCGAACATCGTCGGCGTCAAGGATTGCTGCGCGGACCCGACGCAGTCCTTCGATCTGCTGCGCCGCCGGCCGCAGGCCTTCTCGGTCCTGACCGGCGAGGACGCCCTGTTCCATGGCGCGCTCAGCCAGGGCGCCGACGGCGGCATTCTGGCATCCGCCCATATCCGGACCCAGGACTTCGCCCGGATCCGGTCCCGGCTGCTCAATGGCGACCAGGCGACGGCGCTCGCCGAGTGGTACGCGCTTGCCGATCTGCCGCGGCTGCTGTTTGCCGAACCCAGCCCCGCGCCGATCAAGTACTGGCTGTGGCGTGCCGGCCTGATCGACAGTGCGGAGGTGCGCCTGCCGATGACGCCGGTCAGCGAAGGGCTGGCGGCCCGGATCGATCGCGAGATCGCGCGCTTCGTCTAGGATGCGGTAAAGACCTCGCCGAACGCCGCCCGCATCGCCGCGTCCACTTCGGGCATGGACACCAGGATCCCCTGCGCCGCCAGCGAGGTCACGCCATGCTGGCGGATACCGCAGGGGATGATGCCGTCGAAATTCTTCAGGTCCGGCTCGACGTTGAGCGACACGCCGTGGAACGTCACCCAATGGCGCACGCGGACGCCGATGGCGGCGATCTTGTTCTCGGTCCCGTCGCGCTCGGCGACCCAGATGCCGACACGGCCGTCGCGGCGCTCGCCCTTGATCTGGAACCGGTCGAGGGTACGGATCAGCCACTCTTCCAGGTCATGGACATAGCGACGGATGTCGCCGCCGTGGTGCTTCAGGTCGAGCATGACATAGCCGACGCGCTGGCCCGGCCCGTGATAGGTGAATTGCCCGCCGCGGCCGGTGCGATAGACCGGCAATCCCGCGGCATCGATCAGGTCCTCGTCCTTGGCGCTGGTGCCGGCCGTATAGAGGGGAGGGTGCTCCAGCAGCCAGACCTGCTCCGGCGCCGTGCCGTCATGGATGGCGGCGACACGCGCCTCCATCTCTCGGGCAGCCGTGTCGTAATCCACCAGACCGTCGCTGATCCGCCATTCCATGCTCATCGTTTCTCCGCCCGCAGGGCTGCTCTGTCACCGTCGCTCGAAACCATCGCTTGATATGGTAATCCCGATTTGCTATCCACCCCGGACCTCAACGGACCACCCATGCTCTGGGGCGGTAAGTTATCTATACGACGTGCGGTCGTGGCGGAATTGGTAGACGCGCAGCGTTGAGGTCGCTGTGGGGGAAACTCTGTGGAAGTTCGAGTCTTCTCGACCGCACCATTCTCTTCTTTGAGAAAAATCTGATCTGATCCGCGTGACGTGCCTCTTGTGCACGGGCACGCGCATCGGCTTACCTGTCTCCCATAAGGTTCTGGGGGAAGAAAAGCCGATGGCCGAAGATCTGCGCGACGCCGCTCTCGATTATCACCGCTATCCGACGCCGGGTAAGATCGGGGTCCACGCGACCAAGCCGCTCTCGACCCAGCGCGATCTGGCGTTGGCCTATTCGCCCGGCGTGGCCGAAGCCTGCATGGAAATCGTGCGCGATCCGGCCGAGGTCGCGCATATGACGTCCAGGGCCAATCTGGTCGGCGTCATCACCAACGGCACGGCCGTGCTGGGCCTGGGCAATATCGGCCCGCTGGCGTCCAAACCGGTGATGGAGGGCAAGGGCGTGCTCTTCAAGAAATTCGCCGGCATCGACGTGTTCGATATCGAGGTCGAGGCGCTCGACCCGGATCTGTTCGTCAATGTGGTGGCGGCGCTGGAGCCGACGTTCGGCGGCATCAACCTCGAAGACATCAAGGCGCCCGAGTGCTTCGAGATCGAGGCGCGCCTGCGCGCGCGCATGAAGATCCCGGTGTTCCACGACGATCAGCACGGCACGGCCATCATCGTCGCGGCCGCGATCCGCAACGCGCTCCGTCTGCGCGGCAAGCATCTGGGCGACATCAAGCTGGTGGCGTCCGGCGCCGGTGCGGCGGCACTCGCCTGCCTCGACCTGCTGGTCGACATGGGGCTGAAGGTCGAGAACGTCTGGGTCACCGATCGCTACGGCGTGGTCTATAACGGCCGCAAGGAAGAGATGGACCCGCGCAAGGACCGCTATGCCAAGGACACCAACGCGCGCACGCTGGCCGACGTCATCGGCGGCTCCGACGTGTTCCTGGGATTGTCGGCACCCAACGTGCTGAAGCCGGAACTGTTGGCCCAGATGGAGGCGGGCCCGATCATCATGGCGCTCGCCAACCCGACGCCGGAAATCTCGCCGGAAGAGGCGCGCGCGGTCCGTCCCGACGCGATCATCTGCACCGGCCGGTCGGACTATCCGAACCAGGTCAACAACGTCCTCTGCTTCCCCTATATCTTCCGCGGCGCGCTCGACGTCGGCGCCACTACGATCAACGAGGCGATGAAGATCGCCTGTGTCGAGGCCTTGGCCGATCTCGCCATGGCCGAGGCGTCGGACGTGGTCGCGGCCGCCTATGGCGACCAGACGCTCACCTTCGGGCCGGAATATCTGATCCCGAAGCCGTTCGATCCGCGCCTCATCACCACGCTCGCCCCCGCCGTCGCCAAGGCGGCGATGGACAGCGGCGTCGCCACCCGGCCGATCACCGATTTCGACGCCTATCGCCAGCGGCTGGAGCAGTTCGTGTTCCGCTCCGGACTGGTGATGAAGCCGGTGTTCGAGCGCGCGAAGCAGGACCCGCGGCGGCTCGCCTTCGCCGAGGGTGAGGACGAGCGGGTGCTGCGCGCCGTGCAGACCGTGCTCGACGAAGGCATCGCCAAGCCGATCGTGATCGGCCGGCGCGAAGTGGTCGAGAGGCGCCTGGAGCGCCTCGGCCTGCACATCAAGATCGGCAAGGATTTCGAGCTGTGCGACCCGCAGGACGATCCGCGCTTCCACAGCTACTGGAACCAGTATCACGCGATCATGGAGCGCAAGGGCGTGTCGCCCGACTTCGCGCGCCATATCGTGCGCACCCGCAACACGGTGATCGCGGCGCTGATGGTCGAGCGTGGCGAGGCCGACGCGATGATCTGCGGTGCCGTCGGCGAGTTCCATCGCCATCTGCACCATGTCGTCGATATCGTGGGTCTGCAGCCGGGCGTAGCACAGCCGTTCGCGCTCTCGGTCCTGATCCTGCCGACCGGGACGTTCTTTCTGGCCGACACCTTCGTCAGCCATGATCCGTGTGCGGAGGAACTGGCCGATATCACGATCCATGCGGCCGCCACGGTGCAGCATTTCGGCTTCGATCCCAAGGTGGCACTGCTGTCGCACGCCAGCTTCGGCAGCTCCAACGCGCCATCGGCGATCAAGATGCGCAAGGCGCTGGAATTAATCCGCGAGCGCGCCCCCGACCTCGAGGTCGAGGGCGAAATGCAGGCGGACCTGGCCTTCTCGACCGAGCATCGCGCCCGGGTGTTTCCGAACTCGCGCCTGTCCGGCCAGGCCAATCTGCTGATCATGCCGACGCTCGACGCCGCCAACATCGCCTTCAACCTGCTGAAGGCGCTGGGCGACGGCCTGGCGATCGGTCCGGCGCTGTTGGGCGTGCGCAAGCCCGCCCATATCGTGACGCCCTCGACGACCGTGCGCGGCCTGGTCAACATGAGCGCCATCGCGGTCTATGACGCCCAGGTCACCATCGCCATGGCGGCCGAAGCGGAAGCTGCTGCGGGAGCCGGAGCATGAGAGCGATGATCCGCGTCTGGATGGCGGCGGCCGTCGTCTTCGCCCTGACCGGCAGCGCCCAGGCGGCAAAGCCGCTGCCGGCCGAGTTGCAGCCCGCCGGCTACAAGCTGGTGCTGACCACCAAGGCCAAGGGCGTGCAGATCTACAAGAGCGTCGCCGACACGGACGGCCATTTCAAATGGATGTTCGAGGCGCCGCTGGCCCAGCTGACCGACGCGCACGGCAAGCTCGCGCTCTATCATTACAATGGCCCGTCCTGGGAGGCGCCCGACGGCAGCAAGATCGCGCGCGACACGGCGACCCCGGTCACCCAGGTGCCGGCGGCCCATCCCGCGACCGACGTGCCCTGGCTCTTGGCCAAGGTCATCGCCGATCCGGCACCGGGCATCCTGGCCCAGGTCGGCTTCGTCCAGCGGCTCGACACCCACGGCGGTCAAGCCCCGGCCACGCCGCCGACCCGGGCCGATACGCGGGTCGGCGTGCCCTATACGGCGACCTACAGATTCTGGGTGAAGGCGCCCTGACCGCGCTTGAAGAATCTCCGTCGTGAAGTTGCGGATGTTCTAGTTTTGTTCCAGTCTCCTCTCAGGTCGACCGAGCCTGGGAGGTGACGCGTCTTGTCCGTTCTGCCTGACTTCACGATGCGTCGAGTTCGCCTGGTCGATGACGATCCGGGCCAGGACTGGAACGATACGCTATCGGTCGACGGAGTAACCCGCGGAAGCCTGCGGCTGCATCCGGAAGGGCCACTGGGCAGGAGCGAGGGCTGCATCACAATCACCGGCAGGACGGGGGACAAACTGTCGGGCTTCGGTCGCGATCCCGAACTGGCGGCGTGGCCGAGCGAGGTCGAGCCGGAGCCGAAAGGCAAGACAGTCGAGGAGAGTTACCGGGATCTCCACGATCTGCTGACGTCGACACCGGCAGAATATCTGCCCGGGACCAACAGGCGTGTCTATGGGGTCGTAGATGTCGTCGGGGCGGCCGACGGAGACGGGAAATGATCTTTCTGCTCCGCGCATTGATGATCACGCTCCTGCTGCTGATCTCGGCAGGCTTCTCGATCGTCTATTGCGAGCATACGATTTGGCGCGGCGATTGGCCGTGGATCTGGCCGGAGCCCTGGACCGATCATGTGTTCAAATGGTCGGACGTCGAGGAACACGTCATGCTCGATACAATAAGCGCCTTCAGCTATTCGACGCTGGTGCTGTTCGCCGGCTGCGGGATCGGCTTCCGTATTCATCGGTGGGTGGTGCGGCATCGCGGCTGAGGCGGCGAAATGAAGCTCGGGCCCGCCTGCCGACGGGCCCGACTATCTCTTACACCATCGGCCGGTTCAGCATCGGGAAGCCCTTCTGGTGCCAGGTCGGGTAGGAAGCTTTGGCGTCGCTCGCCGCGTCGAGCTTGGCGACCTGGTCTTTGCTGAGATTCCAGCCGACGGCGCCGATGTTCTGCACCAGCTGTTCCTCGTTGCGGGCGCCGATGATGACGCTCGACACGCTCGGTCGCTGCAGCAGCCAGTTGAGGGCCACCTGCGGGATCGACTTGCCGACCTCCTCCGACACTTCGTCCAGCGCATCCACGATCGCAAACAGGCGTTCCTCGGGATAGGACGGGCCGGTGCCGGCGATTTCATGGGCGCGGCTGCCGGGCTGGGCTGGCTGGCCGCGGCGGATCTTGCCGGTGAGCTTGCCCCAGCCGAGCGGGCTCCAGACCACGGCGCCGATGCCCTGGTCGAGGGCGAGCGGCATCAGCTCCCATTCATAGTCGCGGTTCAACAGCGAGTAATAGGCCTGGTGGGCGACATAGCGCGGATAGCCGTAGCGGTCGGCCGTCGCCAGCGACTTCATCATATGCCAGCCGGCGAAGTTCGAGCCGCCGACATAGCGCACCTTGCCCGAGCGCACGAGCTGGTCGAGCGTCGAGAGCGTCTCGGCAACCGGCGTGTAATTGTCCTGACCGTGCAGCTGCAGCAGGTCGATATGGTCGGTGCCGAGCCGCTGCAGCGCCTTGTCGACCGCGTCGATCAGGTGATAGCGCGATGAGCCATAGTCGTTCGGGCCGGTGCCGACTGGGAAGGTCGCCTTGGTAGAAATCAGCAGCCGGTCGCGCTTGCCCTTGATCGCGGCGCCCAGGATCTCCTCGGCGGCGCCGTTCGAATAGACGTCGGCGCTATCGAACAGGGTCACGCCATGGTCGAGGCAGACGTCGATCAGCCGGTTGGCGGCGGCGACATCGGTCGAACCCCAGGCCTTGAAGAAATCGGTCGTGCCACCGAAGGTCGCGGTGCCGAAGGCGAGGGCGGGCACTCGGAAGCCCGAGGCGCCGAGCTGGCGATAGTCCATGATCATGATCTCCGGTCAGGTGGAATGTCGTATGAGTAATTGAGGGTCGTGCCGGCGTTTCTCAACCCTTGGGCAATTCGGTCGCAATCCAATCCAGCACGGAGCCATGGCGCGGCACCCAGCCGAGGGCTCGCGCACGACGGGCGCGCACCCGGCTGTTGGATCCCAGCGAGAACACGGCCGTCTGCCGGCCCAGGAGCGCGATCGCCTCCTCGGGTGCCCAGGGCTGCGGCGCGCCCAGACCCAGTCGTGCGGCGATCGCGCCGACCATGGCGGCGAACGAGGCCTCGCCATTCTCGGCGAAATAGAAGCCGCCGGCCGGCGCTTCGGTGAGCGCCAGTAGGAACAGATCGGCGACGTCGGCGATATGGACGGTCGACCAGACGTTCAGGCCGCGGCCGATATAGCGCGCGACGCCGGTTTCGCGCGCGAGGGCGGCCAACCGCGGCAATTGCGCGCTCTCCGGCTCGACCCCGAGGCCGGTGCCGTAGATCAGGCTCGGACAGACCACGATCCCGCGCAGGCCGGCGGCACCCAGCACGAGCCGATCGATCGCCACGCGCGCCTGTTTTTCCGGATGGGTGACGAACGGTGTGTCCTCGTCGAACACAGCGTCTGACGGCTCGCCCAGGGCCTCGTCGGCGATGATGCTGGAGCCGCTGGTATGGATCAGCGCGTTGGCCGAGCCGGTAAGCGCGGTGACCAGGGTCTCGACCGCGCGCCGGTCGTCGCTGCTGGCGGCATTGATGGTGGCATCGGCCGCCTGGGCCTCGCGCGTCAGCAGGGCCGCATCGTCGAGCGTGCCCAGCACCGGCTCGATCCCGGTGCGGCGGACGGCGTCCCGCTTTGCCGGATCGCGCACCAACCCGCGCACCTGATGGCCGGCCCGGGCCAGCCGCGCCGCCACCGACCCGCCGATGAAGCCGCTGGCGCCGGTCACGAATATCTTCATGCGGTCCCTCCCACGCAGTTCGCGGGTCATAGGTGGCGCCGGGCTTGCCGCTTTACCACCGGTCTCGTCATTACTCTGATGACTGTCGGCGCAAAACCTTCGATGATGCGGCGGTTGAACAAAGATAAGTGGTCCCCGGTCGAGGGGCCGCAGAAAAGGGGGGCGACATGCTGTCGAGCCATGTCGGCAAGAAATCTCGAACCGTGAAGCCCGCGGCTTCGCCACGCGCGCCTGTCGCCGGCCTGCCCGGCGCCATCGTCGAGAGCTTGGGCAAGAAGATCCTCAATGGCGAGTTGAAGCCCGGCGATACCCTGCCGGCCGAGACCGTCTATCTCAGCCAGTTGGGCGTCAGCCGCACGACGCTGCGCGAGGCGATCAAGGTGCTGGCGGCCAAGGGCCTCGTGCTGGCCAAGCCCAAGACCGGCACGGTGGTGCGGGCGCGGGAGCATTGGAACCTGCTCGACCCGGCGGTGCTGACCTGGGAAGCGGCCTCCGACGGGTTCGCGGACACCATGGGCGAGCTGTTCGAGCTCCGGCGGCTGATCGAGCCCGAAGGGGCGGCGCTCGCGGCCCGGCGTCATGATGCCGCGGCGGCCGTCGCCATGCAGACGGCGTTCGACGCCTTGGCGCCCCATGCCGATGCCGGCCCCGACGCGCTCGACGTCGATATCGCCTTTCACTTGACCATCCTCAAGGCCGCCGGCAATCGCTACCTGAGCGCGCTCGGCGCGGTGATCGACACGGTCATCCGCTCGACCGCGCGACTGGCGTTGGGCCGGCCCGGGGGGTTGGGATATTCCATGGGGTTGCATCGGGCGGTGCTGGAGGCGGTGCTGGCGCGCGACGAGGTCGGCGCGCGTGCCGCCATGCATCGCTTGCTGGCCGATGCCGAAACCGATGCCCATCAGGTGCTGGAACGCGCGCGCTGAGCCAAGGTCGGGAAGAAAATCGCCGCGCCCTTTGTCTTAGCAGCATGACCGCCCCATATCCGAGGGGCACCATGCCCACGGGAGGCCATCATGCGTATGCTGGGTTTGACGTTGCTCGTCGCCGCCACCGCGCTCTCCGCCTGCGCCGGACCTGCAGACCCCTCTGCGGCCTCGTCTCAACAGGCGACCGCCTACCGGGTCGGCAGCCGGCTGAAGCAGCCCGACGTCGCCCAGCCGGACGTGAGCTACTACGGCCCGGATCAATTGTCGCACTCGACCGACCAGACGATCGGCAGCGCCATCGCCCATGCGCCGGCGACGCCGGTCCCGCCGCCGCCGCAATAGACCCATCCACCGATGTCACTGGGCACGGCTGACGCAGCGCGGTAAACAGAAGGGTCCCCCAAGGGAGCTCCCGCGATGCTGTCGAACCAGATGCCGTCCTTGAACTTCGATTTGGGCGAGACGGCGGACGCGATCCGGGAGAGCGTGCTGAGTTTCTCGGCGGCGGAGATTGCGCCCAGGGCAGCCGAGATCGACCGGACGAACCAGTTCCCGATGGACCTGTGGAAGAAGTTCGGCGACCTGGGCGTGCTGGGCATCACCGTGCCGGAAGAATATGGCGGCGCGGGTCTGGGCTATCTCGAACATACCATCGCGATGGAGGAGATCAGCCGGGCGTCGGCCTCGGTGGGCTTGAGCTACGGCGCCCATTCCAATCTCTGCGTCAACCAGATCAAGCTCAACGGCACCGACGCGCAGAAGCGCAAATACCTGCCGAAGCTGGTCTCGGGCGAGCATGTCGGGGCCTTGGCCATGTCGGAGCCGGGCGCGGGCTCGGACGTGGTGTCGATGAAACTCAGGGCCGACAAGCGCGGCGATCGCTACATCCTGAACGGCACCAAGATGTGGATCACCAACGGCCCGGACGCGGACACGCTCGTGGTCTATGCCAAGACCGATCCGGCGGCGGGGTCGAAGGGCATGACCGCGTTCCTGGTCGAGAAGGGGTTCAAGGGCTTCTCGACCGCGCAGAAGCTGGACAAGCTCGGCATGC